>JFJP01039084.1_pt2 | contig 12800 bp, 11 predicted proteins | sample 431651 | NCBI WGS metagenome assembly JFJP01 (sample SAMN02602958, study PRJNA72255) | Microbial mat metagenome, whole genome shotgun sequencing project. | biome: fresh water; feature: sink hole; material: water; isolation source: purple microbial (photo- and chemosynthetic) mats found in... | reverse complement strand
CCGTTACAACACCTTCGCTCATATTCAGAACTGCAGGAACCAGCATCAATGTATAAGTAGTTCCAGGCTGTATTGTGTCAATATACGTCTCGTAACCTACATATGAGATGGCAACTTTGCTTGTCTCTTTAATTTCATTGGGTACCTGACCCTTGAAATCAGTAACAAAATGAGTTTGAACATCAGACTTTATGCTCTGGAAACAAACATGAGCATAAGGGACGGGTTCTTTCGTTTTGGCATCAATAATTCTGACAGTGGCCTGCTGACCGAAAGTTTCACTCCCGATCAGCAGTAACACCATCAACCCTGATAACCTGATAAACAAACTTTTCAACATTAGTATCATTCTGTTTTTATGCTTTTGTAAACACTTAAGTTGTTTGAAAAATTAATGTGGTAAACTACCAGCCTCCGAAATTTCCTTTGGCTGGCAGCATTACCATTAGCCCTACTAATCTATTAAACAAAACAACCAACAAAAAGTATTTACATATCGTGGAATGAGAGGATATAAGGTTATTTGATTTTGATGGTAACCTGCCAGCCGGAGGCTATTCTTTCCAGCCGGCAGCTTTTCCATCATTCCCTATATAATAATCATAAACAAAACCCTCAACATTAATTATTTACTACAATCTTGCGTGAAATAACATTCTTACCTGCCTGAATTTTAATCATATAAATCCCTGAAGGAAGCCCTGAAACAGGAATCTGCAAAGTAGAAAGTTCTTCTGTTTGCAAATCAAAACGCTTGTTTAAAACTGTTCGGCCCGACATATCAAGCATCGAAACCATGGCAAACCTGGATTTTCCCGGATTAATGGCAAGATTCATTATTTGATTTACAGGATTAGGATAAACGGCAGCATTAAAGCCGGATTTTTCAATTTCTGATAAGGCAGTCAGTGATATCAGTTCGGTTTTAAAGCCTATGAAACCGGTGGATGTTCCGACAAACTTCGTAAAAACCAGTTTATGGATTTCTCCACTCCTGTCCTGAACGAAATAAGCAACGGAATCAGCCATTACATAAGTAAATGTTGACATGCTGAAAGTTTTCCAGTCATAACCGATTGGTGAACGTGTTGAATCAGTTGCATCTTCGGCGGTTATAAAATCAGGAGCGATATGTTGCATTTTATTAACCTTGGTATGGTAGTTACTCAGAACGCCAACAACCGGATAAGGTTGCCCATTATTTATACCCATGTATTTGGTAAAAAGAATATCCCACTCAGTGGAAGCAACAGGCTCAAAATCTACCAATTCGTCAGTAGTAATGGAGTAACCGACAAAGTTTTTTGTAGCATAAGGATTGCAATCAATCAGAATTGTATTGTCAGTTGAATTATCCAGTTTAGCTATCCGGATTTCGAAAATATTATCGCTGGAATATTTCTCCTTAATCCAGATTTTACGAAAGCTGCCATCACGAAGTTTGATAATAAACAGTGAATCGCCTACTACATTGTGCGTTACTGAATTATATTTACCCCATCCATAATCAGGATGACCTTTTTGGTTTTGTACAAAAGCGCCTGTTTCCCAATCAGATATAGAGTTGAACATTTTTTTCCAGCCCGAAAGTCCGCTTGTATCAACAGTAGCCCATCCACTGGTATCGGCGTTAGGGTATGAGAACAATTCAACCCCTGAACCATCATTTGTAAGTATGCTAGCGCTCATCCTGTTTGCACGGAAAGCGATATCCCATGTTGAACGGCTACTGCTGCCCTGATTGCCGGCAGACATGCTGTAATAAACTTCATTGGCGTAAGATGGTCCCATAAGCACTGAATCATTTACTGTGCCTGCATATTGGGCCATAGCAGGAATAATGCCTGCAAAAGTGGTTGCTAGTAATGCAACAAAAGTGTAAAACTTAGTTTTCATTTTTATAAAATTAATTTAGTTTGATTTTTAGAGCATGATTATCAGCTGATCCAAACAGGATTATATCCTGAATAGGAATGCGATACAAGTCAGGACACACAAAACAAATTTTGTGCATTAACAATACCGGTGAACAGAAATTAAACTGAAGGAGGGCCTCTGAAAGAAAAGGCCAGGATACCCTGATGAAGAACTGGAGTATCGGAAACTATTAGGTGAGAGGAAACTATTACAAAATAAGGAGCAGCAGATACCTGCTGAACAGGAGTTGTAAAATCCAGATGGTTGCTTGAGTCAATACTCTTAGAAATGCCTTCACTTTTATCAACTGAAGAACTATCTTTTTCTTTATACCGTGTTGAGGAACAGGCAACCGGTATCAGTTGTTTACCCCAGATGCGATTCTGATGAAAATTAACGAGATTACCTAAGTAGATCCATACCACTGCTACAGCCCATCCGATAAGGATCGCTCTGCGTAAAAGTGAAGTGGATGTTCTAAGGTGACTCATAAAATGTTCCTGAATGAGGGTGCAAAGTTGTATATTATTTTGAAGGAAAAAACATTCAGACAACTTTTTTTTAGTTAAATATTGAAAAAACTTCAATAATTGACATATATCAATCTATACGTATATAAAAAACACTTTCATTAGTGATGTATTACACTCTCTGAGCAATAAATCGCCAGTTTAAATGACAGATTCTCCCTATAAATAGTAGATATAAATCTGTTTTACAGATACTTAAACCAGCACTAACTAATCTACCTGCGTTAATTGCGCATTTTAAGTACTTTATTAAAAAAAAATCCATCAATTGATATCCAAAGATCAATTGATGGAGAAATCTGTAACAAAGTATTACGTATAAATGAGAAAACCTACTATATTCCTGCTTCCTCCCTGATCTGCTTAACCCAATTCTTAACGCGTTCGTCAGTAAACTCCTTCTGAGTATCGTCATCAATGGCTAATCCGACAAATTTACCGTCTTTTTCGGCAGTAGAATAATAGAAATGATATCCACGTGTGGATGTGTAGCCAATTACATTTTCTTTATGAGGCAAACGACAGAAAATTGTTCCCATTCCATCGACGAAGCTTTCGGGGTAAATTTTCTGATCACCCAGGCCGAACAATCCAATTTTTTTTTCAGCCAAATCAGCTTCAACCATGGTATCAATAAACCGTTCCCAATCGGAATGCATTTCGCCAATGCCCCAGGCAGCAGTTCCTAATACCAGGAAATCGTATTTCTCTACATCTGTTTTTGCAGCACTGGCAACATTGTGAATTGAAGCCTCATCACCTAATAATTCCTGTATTTTACGGGCTACTTTTGCTGTACTCCCGTTATCTTTACCACCAAAAAAAATTCCTATCTTCGACATATTCTGTTTTTGTTTCATTTAGTTCAATATGCAAATCTAACTAAAATCAAACTTACATGTTTATTTGCAGCTATATATTTTCTGACTAATTTTGAAGTTTTTGCCAAATCCCCGAAAATTAAAACAGATTTATGAAACAGCTTTATTTCAATTTTGTTTTACCTCCTTTATTAATATCCCTCCTGCTTCTGGTTGTTATTGTATGGCAAACCGGCTACAGCCTAAGCATTGTGTTGGTTTTATTCCTCATAGCAGCGCTTATTTTTATGAGTATTAAAACGGCATTCCATATTTATCGTTTACGAAATAATTTAAAAAACATTGAAAACGGATCATTAACAGACATTGACATTAAAGGCAGTGGTATCTTTGCTGAATTGAACCAGACTCTTTTAAACATATTTCAACGTATAAGGAAACAGGAGGACGAGCTACGACGGGAAAAATTACAGCGGCTTCGTTCAGTAATTGACGGGCAGGATCAGGAGCGGAACCGATTGTCAAGAGAATTGCATGATGGAATCGGGCAATCACTTATTGCAGTTAAGTTGCAACTCGAGAATGCAGAAACACAAAATTACTCGATGATGCGTGCCGGAATTGACTCTGCTAAAAACATGATTGACATAACAATTGAAGAAGTTCGCCGCGTTTGCAATGCTCTTTTACCGGCAGCGCTGAATGAATTCGGGATAGTATCAACCCTTAGGGCGCTTTGCTCCGAATTGGGTTCGCTGGCACGTTTTAAGGCTGTTTTTGAAAATGAAGGTTCGCTTGACAGAATGTCGAAGAAATCGCAGATATATTTATATCGCATTGCACAGGAAACGCTGAACAACATTACTAAACATGCCAGGGCAACACAGGTAACAATGAAACTGAGGCGTGAAAATAATATAGTTACCCTGGAAGTATCTGACAACGGAAAAGGTTTTATATTTGACCCGGTTTGTTTTGCTCAACGAAATGGCTTGCAGAATATGCGCGAACGAACTCATTTGCTGGATGGCGAATTCACAATTAACAGTCAGCCGGGAAATGGTACAATAATAAAGGTTTCAATACCTTATAATACAGAAAATGGAAAAGATCAAACTGTTATTGGTGGATGACCACCAGCTTGTACGCACAGGAATTGCAAATCTGCTTACCGGCGAACCAGGTTTTGAGATAATCGGGGAAGCTGCTGATGCAAAAGAACTGTTCGATTTGCTTAAACATTTGCAACCCGATATTACCGTGCTTGATATTGCACTGCCGGGCATGTCGGGAATCGAAATTACCAAAAAACTTCACAGTGAATATCCTGGTATCCGCATACTTATTCTATCGATGCACACATCGGAGGAATTTATTTTTAATGCCATAAATTCAGGTGCACGAGGGTATTTGCCTAAAAACACTTCACGTAAGGAATTAATTGAGGCTATTTTCGCGATACAACGTGGTGAGGAGTATTTTGCCGAAAGCATTTCAAATATAATTCTTAAGAGTTATATCAAAAAAGCCAAATCCGATTCGCAGGAAGAAGAAAACAACGAAAGCCTTCTCTCAAAACGTGAAATCGAAGTGCTGAAACTTTTTGCAGAAGGCATGACAAACCAGGAAATCGCCGATAAGCTTTTTATCAGTATCCGTACGGTTGAGTCGCACAAAAATCATATTATGGCCCGGCTCGAACTTAAAACCACTGTCGACCTGGTAAAATTTGCGATACGGAATAATATTGTTTTGCTTTAAACATGCAATATGCTTTTAAAATACTGATTACCAGAATGCATCATGCTAATACTGAATAGCAAATCAAATTTGTAACATCATGAAAAAGCTGGTTTTGCTTGCTTTAATACTCATCCCGGGAATGGCATTCACACAAAATCTGAATCAGAAAACTCCTGATGAGAAGAAAGGCAATGAAATGCTTATCGGGTATTGCAACCGCGACGGATTTACAACCGTAAACTGCAATTTCGATTCTGCCTATAAAGCCGAATACCCTGTTTACAAAACCGATGAAGCAACCATGAAAGATCTTGCCGGGAAATTGGCAGGCGTTGAAGTTACTGTTGTAATGGCAACATGGTGCAGCGACAGCCGGGAATGGGTTCCAAGGTTTTATAAAATAATGGATGAACTGGATTTTGACTATAAAAACCTGACATTAATCAGCGTTGATCGCACAAAAAAAGCTTCCGGCACTCATGTAGATGAATTAAAAATAGAGCTGGTTCCAACCTTTATTTTTTATCGTAATAATACTGAACTCGGCCGTATTATAGAGGTGCCAGGGGATTTGATGGAGAAAGAAATTTTTAAAATTTTATCGAATTAGACTGGCAGTATGAATCAGTCAGATTCACTCTGAAATCAGAACAAAAACATAAAATATTTAATTTCCGTTATAGAGACGCAAGCATTGCGTCTCTACCGGAAATCACAAAATAAAAATAAAATGATCAATCTTACCCATACCATTACTGAAACTCAGATTACGATTCAAAAACAAAAATCCGAAGGCAAAACCATTGGATTTGTCCCGACTATGGGTGCGCTGCATGAAGGACATATTACGCTTATCAGGAGGGCAGCAGCCGAAAATGACTTTGTAGTTGTCAGCATTTTCGTTAACCCAATCCAGTTTAATAATCCTGAAGACCTTGCAAAATATCCCCGTACACTTGATGAGGATATGGAAAAACTTGCAGGAACCGGGTGTACACTGGTTTTTGCGCCTTCGGCAGATGAAATGTACCCGGAACCCGATTTAACCGAATTTGATTTTGGACAACTCGACAAGGTAATGGAAGGCAAGTTCAGGCCCGGCCATTTTAAAGGTGTTGCCATCGTAGTAAAGAAATTGTTTGAAATTGTGACACCACATAAAGCGTATTTTGGCGAAAAAGACTTTCAACAGCTTGCCATTATTAAAAAAATGGTGAGCATGTTGCAGATGCCGGTCGAAATAGTCCCCTGCCCTATTATCCGCGAAGCCGACGGGCTGGCGATGAGTTCGCGAAATGCCCGATTATCAGCGGACGAACGCACAGAAGCACCCTTGTTATTCAAAGCCCTCTCAGGAATAAAAGAAAATTATTCCTGGTTTATTCCTGATGGAACCAAGCAACTGGTAACCGGCGAGATTCAGGAAAGCAAGTATTTCAGAGTGGAATATGTGAGTGTTGTTGATATCGAAACGCTTCAGCCTTTTGAAGATTGGCAGGATGTGGAACATGCGGTGGTATGCGTGGCAGCGTTTATCGGGAGTGTAAGGCTGATTGATAATATTGTGCTGTATTGATTACAATAGCTCGTTAATAATTTTCAATAGTCTAAATACCAACTATATATAAAACCAGACCTTTGCACCATAATCCGCTGATAATCTGACACTTATTGTTTTGCGTCTATGCGGTAAATAAAAATATAACGGAGTATTATTGATTACGAAGAAAAATATAAAAACTATCCAATTACTCACTTCTTATTTAATTAAACAATATGAAACGACCTTTAATTCAATTCTTAACAATTATCCTGATCGGTAGCCTCCTGATTGCAGGCTGCAAAAAAGATGAATCCGATCCACCAAACTCTTTTAAATATAATGAGAAAGAATCACTTATAGGAACTGTTTTTGCTGGAAATCTAGGTGAAGTTTCTACAGGCTCATACGGATACTATGTTTACTTCCTGGAAAACACACTGACAGTTCAATATGTAAATTCAGGCCCGGATGAGATAACAGGAACCGGGGATTACATGATGATAGCCATGGTAAGCTCCGATTCAACAGGATTAAAACCTGGTGAATATACGTACAGTTCGAGCGAAACTACATTCAATCCAAACACGTTTGGATATGAATCTGGTTTGTTAATTGATTATGACGGATCAACTGATTTATATTCAGGGCTTATGCTATTTAATGGTGGAAAAATTACCGTTTCGAAAAATGGTGATGATTATACATTTAACCTTTCGATATCAACTACCGTAAATTCAACAATTACCGGGTTTTATAAAGGGAAAATTGCCATCTATGGTTTCGGTATAGGTAAAAAATCAGGAGTTAAAACAAATCCTTTTGCTTTCCCTACTAAAAAGCTCTAATTAAAAACATATCTATCGCTATAACAGATCATACCTGACACTTAAGTGCCAGGTACTGGTCTGCTACTCTTTTATCAAAGTAAGATTTGCCTTACGGAAGGAGTTAAATGATTATTTCGTAATTTTGCCGCCGCTATGATAATTGAAGTTTTAAAATCAAAAATACACAGGGCTATCATTACGCAGGCTAACCTGAATTATATCGGCTCTATTTCCATTGACGAAGATCTTATGGATGCTGCAAACCTGATTGAATTTGAGAAAGTTCAGGTTGTAAATATTAACAATGGCGAAAGGCTCGAGACCTACGTTATCCGTGGCGAAAGAGGCACCGGCGTAATATCCTTAAATGGCGCCGCAGCGCGTAAAGCACATGTTGGCGACTTTGTTATTATTGCTTCGTATGCTCAGATGGATTTTGAAGAAGCAAAAAAGCATAAGCCTGCCATCGTATTTCCTACTCCACAAAACAAACTAAGCTAAAGCCCTTGAATCCAAAACTCAAGAATATAATCCGTTTCACAGTTTTCCTGGGGATCGGTATTTTTTTTATATGGATTTTTCTCCGGAATCTAACGGCCGATCAAAAGCAGGAGATTCTAAATTCAATGGGTAATGCGAATTACTGGTGGATTGCACTTGCAATTCCATTAGGAATTCTGAGTCATTTTATACGGGCAATGCGATGGAAAATGCTGATTGAAACCATGGGTTATAAACCCCGAAACGGCAATATGTTTTATGCTGTTATGATTGGTTATTTCGCAAACCTGGCTTTGCCCCGTTTGGGTGAAGTAAGTCGCTGTACAATACTCACCAAATACGAAAATGTGCCGTTTCAAAAGTCGTTTGGTACCGTGATAACCGAAAGAGTGCTGGATATGATGATGTTCTTCTTTCTGTTCTTCCTCAACCTGGCATTACAGGCCGAACGCCTTTCGGGTTATATTGATGAGAATATATACAAACCTTTACAAAACAAATTGCATCTCAGTTACGACTTGTCCGGAGCTTTTACTTTTGTAATGATATCATTTGCAGTTGTTTTTGGAATCATTGTCCTGGTTTTTGGAAAGAAAATAAAAGAAAATAAATTGTATAAAAAAATCAAACTGATGGCCCTCGGCTTTGTTGAAGGCATGAAATCGCTTACAAAAGTCAGGAATATCTGGTTATTTTTTTTTTACACATTTTCGATATGGGCATTATATCTTTTGATGGCTTATGTTGTTTTCTTCAGCATACCGGCCAGCAGTGGCCTTGGGCTTGACGCCGGACTCGCTGTACTGGTTTTCGGATCAATCGGCATTATGGTTGTACAGGGCGGAATTGGAATTTATCCTGCCATTGTTGCTGAAACACTGGTGCTCTATGGCGTTGCCAGTGAACAGGGTTATGCTTTGGGTTGGCTGATATGGACTTCACAAAACGTAACAATTGTGTTAGTTGGAATTATTTCATTAATTTTATTACCGATTCTAAACAACCGTAAAAATGAAAAGGCTTGAAATAATCCGGAAAAAGATTTTCAATTACAGTGATCCCGATTTCAGTCGTTTGCTAACCATATGGCAGTTTCAGGAAAAGAAAATCGTGTTCACAAATGGGTGTTTTGATATTTTGCATCTCGGGCATATCGACTACCTTTCAGCAGCATCTGAATTAGGCGATTTGCTGATTATCGGACTTAACACAGATGAATCTGTAAGCAAAATAAAGGGGAAAAACCGTCCGTTACAAGATGAAATATCGCGTGCTTTTGTGCTTGCGTCACTGGGATTTGTTGATGCTGTTGTTTTTTTTGGCGAAGACACTCCTTATACTCTCATTAAAAAGATTCAACCCGATGTGCTCGTAAAAGGAGCTGATTATAAGCCCGAGGATATTGTAGGTTATGATATTGTAAAAAATAAAGGTGGTGAAATTGTTACCATTGAGTTTCTCGAAGGATATTCAACGACGGCGATTGAGAATAAGATTTTGGGGAAATAATTAGTCATGAGTTATAAGATATGAGTTATGAGATATGAGTTAATGACTTAAATCACAAAACTTTAAATTCTTAAATATTCACTTTACCGCCATATCATATCATCATATAATAACATTCCATAATTTTCACATTTTACATTTCCACATTCCCAAATTTTCACATTTTCACATTTTCAAATCTCTCCTTTTCCTACCTTTACCCCATGGCAAAAACAAAAACCGTATTTTTCTGTCAGAGTTGCGGAGCTCAATCCGCTAAATGGATGGGGCGATGCACTTCGTGCGGCGAATGGAACACTTTTGTGGAAGAAGTGGTGCAACGCGATGAATCCGCGGCTAAAACCACCGGCAATTTTAAAACTACCGAATCGCGCCCTGTAAAACTCAAAGAAATAGCACAAGGCAATGAACAACGCGTAACCACAAGCAACGGTGAACTTGACCGTGTGCTTGGCGGAGGATTGGTTGAAGGATCGCTGATACTCATCGGTGGCGAGCCCGGCATAGGCAAATCCACGCTGATGCTTCAGATTGCCCTTAACATGCAAGGTGTAAAAATTCTTTATGTTTCGGGTGAGGAAAGCGAGCAGCAATTACGCATGCGGGCCGACCGGCTTGGGTACAAAGATCCTGATTTATATATTCTTACCGAAACCAATACCCAAAGTATTTTTCAGCATGTAGTTACTGTTGAGCCGGGATTGGTAATTGTAGATTCCATTCAAACACTGCAAACCAACCTTATTGAATCATCGGCTGGCAGTATTTCGCAAATCCGTGAAACAGCTGCCGAAATGCAGCGCTTTGCCAAAACCACCGGAGTTCCGGTGATCCTTATCGGGCATATCACCAAAGATGGCGCACTCGCCGGTCCGAAAATACTGGAACACATGGTGGATGCCGTATTGCAATTCGAAGGCGACCGTAACCACGGATACAGAATATTGCGCGCCGTAAAAAACCGTTTTGGATCGGCTTCCGAACTTGGCATTTTCGAGATGCGTGATACCGGTTTACGTGAAGTTACCAATCCATCTGAAATACTGATTTCACAACGTGAAGAACCTACCAGTGGTGTTGCTATTGCAAGCACCATCGAAGGCATGAGACCAATGCTTATCGAAGTCCAGGCATTGGTTAGCTCAGCAGCATACGGAACGCCACAGCGGTCGAGTACAGGATTCGACAGCCGCCGGTTGAATATGCTGTTGGCGGTGCTCGAAAAACGCTGCGGGTTCCGATTGGGAATAAAAGATGTATTTTTAAATATTGCCGGCGGCATCAGTGTTGACGATCCGGCTATTGATATGGCAGTTGTAAGTGCAATACTTTCGTCGAACGAAGATATTCCGGCTGATCAGCAGATATGCTTTTCAGGTGAAGTGGGGCTGTCGGGCGAAATAAGACCAGTTAACCGTATTGAACAGCGAATAGCTGAAGCCGAAAAACTGGGATTCAAACAAATCCTTGTCTCGCGCCACAACCTTAAAGGGCTGAAAACCGACAAATGGGCTATTAAAGTTACAGGTGTGGGAAAAGTGGAGGAAGTGTTCGGGATATTGTTCGGATAGGAATTTCCTTTGCCAAAAGCTATAACACTAAGGCAATCAGGACACTGAAGATCACTTAGGATTAGTTTCTATGATTATTTACTAGCCCGTAAAGTTGTCGTTTCAAAACAACTTAGTGGTTCTTCGTGCTCTTAGTGCCTTAGTGGTAGATAAAAGCCACGAAAATCAATACTCATCCCAGCTGTTTATCGCAATATCTTCCGGCTGCAATTTACAGATGGCGTAAATAAACGCGCTGGCCAAACGGGCATTGGTGATCAGGGGAATATTGAAGTCAACGGCAGCTCTCCGGATTTCGTAATCGTTATAAAGCTCCGTTTTCGAAAGGTTTTTCGGGATATTGATAACCAGATCTATTTTACGGCTTTTCAGATATTCGAGTGTATTAGGTGATTCAGCTTCATCAGGCCAGTATAAAGTAGTAACAGGCACGTCATTATCCGAAAGGAATTTTGCCGAACCACGGGTCGCAAAGAGATTGAACCCCCGCTCAACAAGCATTCGTGCGCTGGTAAGCAGTTCAATTTTGGAACGGGTATCACCTGATGAAAACAGGATATTTTTTTCTGGTATCCGGTATCCGACTGAGAGCATTGCCTTTAAAAGAGCCTCATAATAATTCTCGCCAATGCAGCCTACTTCGCCGGTACTTGCCATTTCAACTCCTAGCACCGGATCGGCTTTCTGAAGCCTGGAGAACGAAAACTGTGATGCTTTTATTCCCACATAATCCATTTCGAAGGCAGATTTGCTGGGTTTCTCAACTTCGATGCCAAGCATAATCTTTGTTGCAAGCTCAATCAGATTGATTTTGAGCACCTTGCTTACGAATGGAAAACTTCGCGAAGCACGCAGGTTACACTCAATAACTTTAATATCGTTGTCACGTGCCAGGAACTGCATATTGAACGGACCGCTGATGTTTAACGCTTTAGCAATATCGCGCGATATTTTTTTAATACGGCGCGAAGTTTCGAAATACATTTTTTGTGCAGGAAATACTATAGTTGCATCTCCTGAATGCACTCCGGCAAACTCAATATGCTCAGAAATGGCATAAGCCATCACTTCCCCTTTGTCAGCCACAGCATCAATTTCAATTTCCTTGGCATTCTGTATAAATTCGGAAACTACAACCGGGTATTCTTTTGAAACCCTTGCTGCCAGCGTGAGGAAGAAATCCAGTTCCTGCCGGTTGGAAACCACGTTCATTGCAGCGCCTGAAAGCACATACGACGGACGGATCAAAACCGGAAATCCCACTTCATCCACAAATTCATAGATTTGCTCTACCTCTACCAGTTCCCTCCAGCGAGGCTGATCAATTTTCAATGTATCGAGCAGCGATGAGAATTTATGTCTGTTTTCAGCATTATCAATACTTTCGGGAGCTGTTCCCAAAATCGGAACGTTTTGTCCGTGAAGACGCATCACCAGGTTATTGGCAATCTGTCCGCCGGTACTTACAATCACACCTTTAGGTTGTTCCAGTTCGATAATGTCCATGGTGCGTTCGAACGACAGCTCATCAAAAAACAGCCTGTCGCATGTATCATAATCCGTACTTACTGTTTCGGGATTAAAATTGATCATAACACCGCGATATCCTTCTTTCCTGGCGGTTGCAAGTGCATTAACCGAGCACCAGTCGAACTCAACCGAACTGCCAATGCGATAGGCACCAGATCCAAGCACAATAACCGATTTGCCGTCTTTTTCAGGAATTATATCATGCGCCGAACCGTTATATGTCATGTACAGATAATTGGTTTGAGCAGGATATTCGGCAGCCAGTGTGTCAATTTGCTTAATATACGGAACAACACCGAGTGACTTGC
>JFJP01039724.1_pt1 | contig 12801 bp, 11 predicted proteins | sample 431651 | NCBI WGS metagenome assembly JFJP01 (sample SAMN02602958, study PRJNA72255) | Microbial mat metagenome, whole genome shotgun sequencing project. | biome: fresh water; feature: sink hole; material: water; isolation source: purple microbial (photo- and chemosynthetic) mats found in... | reverse complement strand
CCAAGCAGCCATTCGTGTTCTTTTCTATCTATTTGTCTGCCAAAAAGAATAACCCACTGTTGGGTAATCCAATCTTGTAAGCTTTGGTTTTTGCGTGGTATTGCCATTCTTTGAGAACGTTTTTTACAGATTTGGAATAAAATTCTTTTGCCCTTTCCATGTGCCAAATTCTGAAAGGGGTTTGAATCTAAGGGTGGTGAACTCAAAATGAAAGTTTTTTTGCTCTCTTTCTATCATCGCGTTTGCATGTCTTTTGGGGTTGGGCATGGCACTATGGCCGCGAACCATATCGGTCATTTCTTTTTCTGTTTTCCAAATGGAAAAAGTGGATATAGTATATGGAAAGCGATATGATGCCAACGAAAGAGTGGTGCCCGCATGGTCGCGAACTTGTTTTTCTACGGGTCTTCCCCAATATAGAAATCTTGGAACTGCAAAAGGTTTCATTCTGGCTATGGTTACGGCAACTACGGGCGAAGTGCTGCTTTCTAATTTTTCTTTCTGTTCGGGGATTCTGAATTTGCTATATTCGCCCCATTGCCTGATAAATGCCAGGCGCACATGCCAGCCACCAGAAAGCACCTTACCAAAACTGTCTTTTTGCAGAAATTCATCCAGTGCCATTTCATTTTCCCATTGCGCAAAAATGGCCACTTGCCTTATCAAGAATCGGGAAGGGGATAATATGGGAGATCCTAAAGTCATGGCAGTCATATACTCTGAGTGAACGAGTCCTTTGGTATGCTTTGGAATCGGATTTGCGAACAATGCCTTTATTGCCAAAAAAAATGGCAGTTTGATAAGATGGTATGAAAATACACTCATATTCATTTTCTTATGTTCCTGTGCACCTGTTGCGTTTTGTAAGTTGGCGCACATCGGAATCTAAGGTAAACGATTTTTTGAAGTATTACAAACCCTGCGAAAAAGCACTTCTGTGTTCCCTCGCTTTCCGTTAATCCGGCATCACCTATCACACATGGTGATCGCTGTGCGAAGCTTATGAATTTGTAGATGTTAGACGAACAGCCAGTACGCAACCAGTTGGTTCATATGCATACGCATTTGATGTGAGGAACGCACCGGCAGGAATTGGCCTGCTGGACGTCTACTCAGGTAGATTCATTTTTTCAAATTCATAATCAAGTTTATCATCTTGCATATTAATTACGACACCCTTATTTTTTGTGCTATTTTTTTGAATAGATTTATTCTCATAAGTTTCTGTCAAACTTCGCCCCATTTTTTTCTCTTTCAATGATGGATTATTTTTTTCCAGAATAGCAATAGTTTCCAGCATTTTCAGGTAAGCATTAATAGTATTGTTCGTACTAATTTCGTCTTCGGTTAACTTAAAAAAAGCGATGGTTTCATTTAGTATTTCAGCTTGCTGAGCTAGTTCTTCAGAGCCGGTTGCCATTTGTTCGGCTGATGATGAATTTTCCTGAGTAACTTGAGCTAACTGCTGCACTGCATTGTTTATTCGTTGTGCACCAGAATTTTGTTCTATACTTGCGGATTTTATTTCTCTCACCAATTGAGCATTTTTTTTAATTATAGGCATAATCTCTTCTAATAGTTTACTCGACTTTTCTGCAATATCAACTGTCGATTTTGAAACCTCAGTGATTTCAATTGCTGCATTACTGCTTTTTTCAGCTAATTTTCGAACCTCTGTTGCAACAAGCGCAAAACCTTTCCCGTGTTCGCCTGCCCGAGCGGCTTCAATACCTGCATTTATAGCCAATAAATCGGTTTTCCCAGCTATTTCGCTGATTATTGAAATTTTTGATACAATCAAATTTATAGCTTTCAAACTGGATTGTACTGAATTCATTACATTTTCTATCTCTAATGCTGCTTTTAATGCCATATCTTCTGTTTGTTCAGCATTTTCCAAATTCTGATCGATAATTGCTGCCATTTCTTCAACTGACGATGAAACTTGCTGTGTTGATGATGCTTGTTCTTCTGCACCTTGTGCTACTAAAGATGCTGAATTACTCAATTCAATGCTTCCTGATGCAATATTATTGGAACTGTCTTTAATTTTCTCTGTAATTTCTATTAATTTTATTGACATATCTTTCAGAGATTGAGCCATTACACCAACTTCATCATTTGAATTGATATCGACCGTTTTAAATAGGTGCCCTTGAGAAATTGAATTAGTAAAATGGATAAGAATTTTTAATGGTTTTGATATTATAACTCTGGTGAGTAACCAAATCAGAAATGAAATTATGATTATGGTGATAAGGAAAACAACAACTAAATTAATTACAAGTTTATCTACACCAACAAATATTTGTGATGAAGGAATTGCGACTCCTAAAGTCCAATTTGGCGATAGTGGGACTTTACTAAAAATTAAGTATTCTTCTACATTATCCGGACGTTTTACCAATCCTGTTCCTTCGTTTTTACTAAGCATTAAAGAACCCATTTTATCTAAATTTACAAATCCCTTTTCTGCCGATTTCAGAACATTTAATTTTAGTATTGCGCTACTATCCGGATGAGCAAACACAAGCCCTTCGTTATCAACTAGCCAGCCATATCCATTTTTACCAATTTTGATATCTCCTGCAATTTTAGAAAGGGAGGATAAATAAACTATTCCGCCCAAACTTCCCACTAATTCACCTTTATTGTTTTTAATTGGAACACTCACTACAAAAATAGGTTTGCCTGTTGTGAGAGAATAGTAGGGATTTGAAATAGCAAAATCTTTGCCTTGCTCCATAACAAGCTTAAAATAGTCCTTGTCCTTTAGCGATAAATCTGATTTATCTTTTATTGTGGAAAAGTAGTCACCGTCCTTTTCAATAAGAATTAAAAACCCATAAGTGTCTTTCCTCTTTTCGGCAATAGCTTTAATATTTTCTTGCATTAAATCCCAATTCATACTTTGCACATCACTTCTCTGTGCTATCTGCTGCAATTCAATTGTTAACCCATTTAACCATTTCCCGATTTCATTTCCCCTGGCTTGAACAATTTGGGTTGTTAAGTCATCAATACTTTTTAGCTCTTCTTTCTTTTGCTGATTGTAAATTATAATAGCTAAAGAACAAAGAATAATTGTTACTGTTGGAATTATCCAAATTAGAAATTTAACTTGAACGCTTTTAAATTTTATGTGTTTCATTTCATTAGTTTTTTATTGGTAAATTAATTAGACTAGCGACACTCTCATGTCGCATATAACTCTCCAGTCAAATATCGCATTTAATGAAGATTTATATTTTGTAAAGTTCAGTAAGGTAAGCTTATATGATTTATACTTGAAGTATCAGTTGAGTATCGTTCATTTTTCAGTTCGGATATCAGTCCTGTCTTCAAAGTAGGGATGTAGTTAGGTGAGGGCATTAGCAAGTCTAGTCGTTTGAATTTTACCTCAAAAGCATTGCTGTGGTAGGTGTGTGTGTATAAGTGTTTCATAGTTGGTTTTTGTTTGGTTGGTATAATGTGTGTTTGTTTCAGACGCTGCACACCCGCGCTTGAAGCTTAAGGTAAGGCAATAGCCTGCAATTTGGGCATTATGAAAACATGATTTCTTATCGCCCTAGTGTGGTAAATATATGCAAAAAAATATAACCAGACTTATGCTGTCAAACTTTTTTTTCAAGTAATTGTTTTTGATACAAGCTTTTAATAAGTCGATTGTGTACTATATTACTATGTTACAAATAGTGTAGGGTAGGGCGTTTCGTAAATCTGCCATTAAAAAAGAACCCGCCGGGCGTTTTAAATGGCTCGGCGGGTTTATTGTGTTTTTGTGTTTGTCCTGCTTTGCAGGCTTGCCTTGTATTCCTATTCCAAATAGGTATATCCGTACAAACCGCTGCGGTAGTTAGATAGGAATTCTTTTCCTTCTTCTACCGAAATCATTCCTTCTTTTACGGTACTTGCCACCCATTTCTCAACTGTGCGCACCAGCTTCTTGGCATCGTACTGCACATAGTCAAGTACCTCGGCCACTGTTTCACCATCTATTATTTGGTCAATATTATATCCATCCTCGCTTACCGAAACGTGCACAGCATTGGTATCGCCAAATAAGTTGTGCAGGTCTCCCAGTATTTCCTGATATGCTCCTACCAAGAATACACCCAGGTAATAATTTTCGTGCGATTTTGGGGTATGTACAGGCAGGTAATATGAGAAATTTTTGGTAGAAATGAAGTTATCTATTTTCCCATCGGAGTCGCAGGTGATGTCCTGAAGTGTAGCAGATCGATCAGGTTTCTCGTCTAAACGTTGAAGAGGCATGATGGGGAATATTTGGTCGATGGCCCAAGCATCCGGCAATGATTGAAACAGAGAGAAGTTGCAAAAATATTTATCAGACAGTAATTTGGGTAAATGACGAAACTCATCGAAGACATGCTTCATTTCAGAGGTCATCTTATTCAGCTCATTGGCAATAGACCAAAACAAACGCTCAATCTGGGCACGTGTTTTCAGGTCTATGAGGCCAAGGCTAAACATATCGAGAGCCTCCTCTCGTATCTGCTGAGCATCGTGCCAAGTCTCCAGCATTCGTGGCTGGTTTAGTTTGTCCCAGAGGGTATACAACTCGCGCACCATTTCATGGTCATTTTTGCTAGGCTCCGCTTCATCCTCGCCAAATTTTGGAAGGCTAGTAGTTTCGAGCACCCGGAATACCAACACTGCATGGTGGGCTGTAAGAGACCGACCGCTTTCAGTAATAATGTTCGGATGAGGTATATTGTATTTATTTGCAGCATCTACCAATGTCGATACTGAATCATTCACATATTCTTGAAGGCTGTAATTTATGCTGCTTTCGCTATTTGAAGAGCGTGTGCCATCGTAGTCTACACCAAGTCCACCACCAATATCCACAAATTCAACATCAAAGCCATTCAGGTGAAGTTGAATATAAAACTGTGCTGCTTCTCGCAACGCTATTTTTATGCGGCGTATTTTGGTCACCTGGCTTCCAATGTGGAAATGCACCAGCTTGAGACAGTCTTTCAAATCGTTTTCGGCCATAAATTGCATGGCATCAAGCAATTCGCTCGATGTAAGACCAAATTTGCTCACATCGCCACCAGATTCTTCCCACTTGCCACTACCAGAGCTCGATAGTTTGATGCGCATGCCTATATTGGGCTTTATATTCAGGCGCTTGGCTATGGTTACTATAAGTTTTAGCTCGTTAAGTTTTTCTACGACAATAAAAATGCGACGCCCCATTTTTTGCGCAAGCAAGGCAAGTTCTATATAATCCTCATCTTTGTATCCGTTACAGATGATTATAGATTTATTGTCTGTATTGATAGCGATCACGGCATGCAGTTCAGGCTTGGAGCCTGCCTCGAGACCAATATTGAATTTACGGCCATGGCTCACAATTTCTTCAACTACCGGGCGCATCTGGTTTACCTTTATCGGGTAAACTATGTAGTTTTGACCATTGTAACCGTATTCGTCGGCGGCTAGTTTGAAGCTGGTCTGCATCTCTTCTATTCTGTCATCGAGAATGTCGGTGAAGCGAATTAGCAATGGATCAGAGATATCCTTCAATTGCAACTCGTCTACCAGCTCTTTTAAGTCTATTTGTACACCGTTACGTTTAGGAGTAGCAACTACTCGTCCCTTATCATTTATCGAGAAGTAATTAATACCCCAGCCCTGTATATTGTACAGTTCTGAAGAATCTTCGATACGCCATTTCCTCATTTCTGATGCTTTGTATTTGTATGGTTTGTATAAGTTTTTTTGTTTTTTGCGGTGCTAAATTACTTATTTATGTTATTCAATTACTTTTTTTTCAAGCTTTTTACAATTTGATAACATTAATCGAGGTTTATGGATCATTTTTATTCACTCAAGTTCTTCAAAGTGAATTTTAATATATCATTATACATGCAGATATAAGTATATGTATTATTTTATATAGATTCTAAATATCTATAATATCCAAATATACAGACATCTATATTTATAAACATTCTAAATTATGTTTAGTGTTGCCTAAGTATGTTTTATAATATAATTTCAGAGATATGAAAATGATACTTTTGGACTTGAATATTAATAATAAGCAAGCATAAAGGATGAAAACCTTTTTATATACAGCATCAATGATTACTCATTTAATTGCAATGTTATGAAAACTACCAGAAGGGAATTTATAAAAATCTCATCGCTGGGTGCTGGTAGTTTAGCTCTGGCCACCCCATCGCTAAGCTGGCTTGGTGGAAACGAAGAGCCTATGGACGATACTCAGGCCAAGCGATATGCCAACTATTGCGAAGTATGTTTCTGGAACTGTGCCGGATGGGCTTATACCAACAAGGAAGGCAAGTTGTGGAAAATAATAGGCAACGATGTGGATCAGCACTCAATGGGTAGGTTTTGCCCACGCGGTACTGGTGGTATAGGTGCTTACTATGACTCCGATAGGCTTAAGACTCCGCTCATACGGGTTGAAGTGGATGGCAAGCAAACTTACAAAGAAGCTACCTGGGACGAAGCCTTGGATCTGGTGGCTAAGCGCCTGATGGAAGTGAAACGCAAACATGGTGCCAGCAGTGTAGCCTTGTTCAACCACGGGAATAGCGGCAAGCACATGTCGCACCTGTTGCGCGCATTTGGTACTACCAATATGGGTAGCCCTGCCAATGCACAATGTAAAACTCCACGTGAGATCGCTTTTGGAGCTACATTCGGTCATGAATTGCACTCTCCTGAACCTTTGGATATACGCGATACGCGCTGTTTGGTGCTTATAGGTTCGCATTTGGGCGAAAATATGCATAATGGCCAGGTACAGGAAATGTCGGAAGCCATAGACAAAGGTGCTACCATCATCACTGTAGATCCTCGTTTCTCTACTGCAGCCAGCAAATCTAAGTTTTGGTTGCCCATAAAACCTGCCACCGATATAGCTTTGCTTCTTGCTTGGATGAATGTACTCATCAATAACGAGTGGTACAACAAAAAATACGTAGAAAAATATACCTACGGTTTCGATCAACTAAAAGCATATGTTCAACCATTTACACCTGAATGGGCGTTTGGCGAAACAGGAATCGAACCTCAAAATATAATTGCTACTGCCCGCGAGATGGCCAACGCTGCACCAGCAGTGATTGTGCACCCCGGTCGTCATACTGCTTGGTACGGCGACGATACCCAGCGCCTGCGTGCTGTTGCAATTCTGAATGCATTGTTGGGTTCATGGGGAGCTCGTGGTGGTTTTTATCATCCTGCTCAAGCAAAGGTGCCTAAATTTCAGACTCCCGAATATCCTGCGGTAGAGTGGGGATGGAAAGTACTTTCTGAAGGCAAGTACCGCATGGCCAATGCAGGTATTACCAATGTGCTTGTAGATGCCTCGCACCCTGAATGGAAAAATGAGAAAAAAATAAAAGCATGGATGGTGATAGGAAGCAATCTTATGGCTACTATTCCTAATCCGGCTTATACGCTAGAGGCCATTCAGAACCTTGACTTCATGGTGGTTGTAGATACCATGCCGGCTGATATAACCGGCTATGCTGATGTAGTGCTGCCTGAGTGTACTTACCTTGAGCGATACGACGATTTGCGGGTAAGCGAACATCGCCAGCCAAATATAGCCCTGCGTGTACCAGCTGCAGAACCTATGTACGAGTCGAAACCTGCTTGGTGGATGGCCAAAGAATTGAGCAAGCGTATGGGCTTAGGTGCTTTCTTCCCATGGAACGATTATGCTGAAGTCCTCGATTTTCAATTGAAGAAACTAGGAACTTCGCTCGAGGAGTTTAAAAATGTTGGTGTGATGAATTTGGAACGTCCGTATGAAGATTTGTATTTTGCGGAAGATGAAGAAGCCGAATTTGAGACCAATACCGGGAAAATAGAACTGTATTCTACAGCGTTTGAAGAAGAGGGTTATCCACCCTTGCCTGTGTATACCAAGCATGCTCAGCCACCAGAAGGTTATTACCGCCTCATATATGGCCGTGCACCTATGCATACATTTAGCCGTACCAACAACAATCCTTTGCTCACCGACCTCATGGATGAAAACGACCTGTGGGTAAATCCGAAAGTTGCCAATGAATGGGGCTTAAAGAATGGTCAATACCTTTGGTTACAAAATCACCACGGTGTGATATCCGATTTTCCCATCAAAGTTCGTGTAACAGAGCGCATACGTTGGGATTCGGTGTATATGGTGCATGGATTTGGCAGTACCAACAAAAAACTTACCCGTGCTTTTGGCCGAGGAATTAGTGATACACAAATGATTTCTGAAATAATGTTAGATAGTGAAACAGGAAGTACAGGTATGCGTGGTAACTTTGTTACCTTCATTACTGAAGACCCTAGAAAGGAGGTAGTGTCATGAGATATGGAATGGCTATTGATACCAAAAAATGTGTTGGCTGTAGCGACTGTGTAGTGGCATGCCAGACCGAAAATAATGTACCCGTAGGATACTGCCGCGACTGGATTGTGGAAAATACTGCTGGTACATATCCAAAATTGGAGCTCGAAATTCGCTCTGAGCGTTGCAACCATTGCGACAATTCGCCTTGCGTTCGCTGCTGCCCAACAGGCGCCAGCCATATAATTGATGGCGGAATAGTGGTAGTAACCCACGTAGATTGCATCGGTTGCGGAGCATGTATACAGTCTTGCCCTTACGATGCACGCTACTCGCACCCAGAGGGATACGTAGATAAGTGTACCTTCTGCCACCACCGGGTTGAAAACGGGCAGAATCCTGCTTGCGTTTCGGTTTGCCCTACGCATTGCATGTATTTTGGCGACCTCGACGATCCTAACAGCGAGATATCCAAAATGGTATCTACACGCAAGTGGAAGGTGTTGGCTCCTGAAGCCGGTACCAAACCACAAATCTTTTATCTAGTATAATTTTATTGTCAAATTGCTTCACGCTATATAATATTATGGAAGAAATAATCACAAGTGGTCGGATGAATTTAAACATAGACCCTGTATTGCATGTATGGCATTGGCAAATACCAATCTACCTGTTTTTGGGTGGTTTGGCTGCCGGCATACTCTTTTTTGCAGCGCTTTATACCATCATGGATAAGGCCGACAAGTATCCAACTGCAGTAAAAGTTGCACCAATACTGGTGCCTTTTGCATTGGTCGTTGGTCTTTTCGCTCTTTTGCTCGACCTCAAACACAAACTTTATTTCTGGCAATTGTATACCAACATCAAGTTTGAGTCACCCATGTCGTGGGGCGCTTGGACATTGATGGCTGTTACTCCTTTGTCTATTGTTTGGGTGGCATCTTACCTCAAAGAGCTGATTCCTAGTATAGAACTTAATTCAGGCAGATTTTCCGGCGTACTCAAAATGATATTGAGACCAATCGATAATGCAGCACAGGTAAATTGGGAATGGAAATTTACTTTTTTGACTGATTTTGAAAATTATGTAATAAAAGAACGAAAATCCATTGCATGGATCATGATAGTGCTGGCACTCATACTGGGAGTATATACAGGTATCTTGCTTTCTGCTTTCAATGCCCGTCCACTCTGGAATACTTCTATACTTGGGCCGTTGTTCCTGGTTTCAGGATTGTCTACTGCCGCCGCTGCTATTATGTTACTTAGCAAAAATAAGGATGAAAGAATCCTGTTTAGCCGCATTGATATTATGCTCATCATTATTGAATTATTCTTTATTATTCATATGTTTATGGGCTTTCTGGCTAGTACCGAAGTACAGATAGAAGCTGCCAACTTATTCTTGGGTGGTGCTTATACGGTTCCTTTCTGGGGTTTGGTTGTGGTTCTGGGATTATTGGTACCTGCTTTGCTCGAAATACTTGAGCTACGTGGCTATCATGTACCCATACTTGCACCAGCAGGCCTGATTCTGCTTGGCGGACTTATTTTCCGCTTTATTATGGTCGAGGCCGGACAGATTACCCGCTATTTATATTAACATTATCTTGCAAAATATTATGGAACGTAGAGAAACAAAATATTTGAATCCGTATCTGGCTGGTTTTTTACTGGGGCTTACTTTGTTGGCTGCCATGTATTTTTCCGGACGTGGATTGGGCGCCAGTGGTACACCTAAGCGTGTGATTGCTGCTGCAGCTCATGTGATAATGCCCGAAACTACTGAAAATGCCAAAGTGTTTGCAGGATATTTTGCCGACGGCAAAGGTCCACTTTCTGACTGGTTGGTGTTCGAAGTATTGGGTATGATTATAGGTGCTTTCATTTCAGGGGTTTTGGCAGGTCGCCTTACCTGGCGAGTTGAACATTCACCAAAAATCACTTCACAACGCAGACTTTGGCTCGCACTCATTGGCGGTGCTTTATTTGGCATTGGTTCCCAGTTTGGTCGCGGGTGCACCAGTGGTGCTGCCCTTAGCGGTATGGCATCGTTTGCTACAAGCGGTTTTATTGCCGTTGCATTTATCTTTGGTACAGGTTACGCTGTTGCTTGGTTTTTTAGAAAAAATTGGATTTAATTACAATTAAATAAATAATTATGGGACCTTTAGTGCCTCAAGGAATTATTACAGGTCAGTGGGATTTTCTCATTGCACTTATTTTGGGTATAGCCTTCGGGTATATACTTGAGCGTGCCGGATTCTCTTCTACACGCAAACTGGTAGGGGTATTCTATGGATACGATTTTGTGGTTTTGCAAGTGTTTTTCACCGCAGCCATTACTGCCATGACAGGAGTTATTTTCCTCAATTATTTTGGACTGATGGATGCGAATATGATATATATCAATCCCACTTATTTGTGGTCGGTTATTGTAGGAGGCATCATCATGGGAGTAGGTTTTCTGGTAGGTGGGTACTGCCCGGGCACCAGTTTCTGCGGAGCTTCTATTGGTAAAATAGACGCCATTGTATTTGTTGGTGGCCTTTTCCTCGGTATCATTCTCTTTTCACTTGCTTTTCCATGGCTCGAAGGGCTATACAAAGCTACCCCTTGGGGACCATCTGTGATGCATGAAGAATTGGGCATTACCCGTGGTATGTTTGCTTTCATAGTGATTGTGCTTGCATTGGCAGCCTTCTGGATTACTGCTCGTTTGCAAAAACGTTTTTCTGACCGAAATTTAAAATATTAACCCAAATGGACGCTAACAAAGAAAAACTTACAAAAAAACGCTACACATTCATCACTGCCATGGTGCTGCTTGTTGGACTTATAGGCGCTTTTTTGCCTGATAAAAACAATAAACCCCAGCTTCAGCCTCAGGACCTGCTGGCTGAACTCAACGATGAAGCCCGTTTTCTGTCTACTGATGAAGTGGCATTTGAGCTCATCAATGCTAATCCCTCTGTTCAACTTATTGATGTTAGAACTCCTCAAGAGTTTGAGAAGTACCATTTACCCGGTGCAATCAATATTCCTTTAGCCGATTTGCTCAGTCCCGACTGGGAAGAGACCCTCAACCAAGATGTGAAAACCAATGTGCTTTATTCCAATGGTACTATATTCGCATCTCAGGCATATATAATCTGCCGCCGTTTAACATACAAGAATTTGTATATTATGAAAGGTGGACTTAATGAGTGGTTTGCCACCATTATAAAACCTGCAAAACCCAGCGATCTGACCAACGATGTTGATCAGCAGCGCTACCAGACACGCTTGGCTGCAAGTCAGTTTTTTACAGGTGGTGGCTCTACGGTTGCACCTGGCGCACAGTCAGAAGACTCTGCAAATACTGGTACTACTGAAGTAAAAACTGAGAAGAAGAAAAAAGCAGCAGGTGGCACTGCCGGTGGCTGTTAATCTTTTAAAAAAATATAATTGTATGAATGAACAATTGAACAATATAAATACTGAAGAGAAGGACCATTCCGAAATTTCGTACCGTTTGCCATTAGGTGTTGGTATCATGGCTTTTCTCCTTATTTTCGGACTTATATACATAAAACAACCTGAGTATGTATATTCGCTCAATACTGATGAGATATTGGTGGAAGCACTCAAACAAGAGGCTGTTCTTGGGCCGGTGTTGCTTACAGATATTATACTCAATAAAGATTCGGCTTACCAGTTTGTTGACTTGCGTACACCTCATGAATTTCTCAAAGGACATGTTCCGGGTGCCATCAATATACCTGTTCACGCTCTGCTCGATAAAGAAAATCAGAAGAGCCTAAACCAGGATGAAAAGATATTGATACTGTATCATGAAAATCACCCTATGGCTTGTGGCCCTTGGATGGTATTGCGGCAGCTAGGTTATAAGAATATTTACCTGATGAATGGTGGCTATACTTATTACAAAAACTCTTTCGTCAATAATTTTGCACCACTAAGTGGCGATTTTAGCGATGAACGTGCAAAGTACGATTATAGTAGCGTGATGCAGGCAGCGGGTTCTGGCAAATCTGCTTCGCAAACTGTAGTAAGTGGTGCCGATGCACCAGTAAAGAAAACTACTGGGGGTAAAAAGGAAAAATCCGGTACTGCCGGTGGTTGCTGATGGTTCGTTTCTAAATGTTAACAGAAAGAAAATCAATGAAAAAGTTTAGTTATTTAATTATATCCTTTGTTTTCCTGACTTTTACGTTTTTGGGATGCAAAACCGGGAATAATACCAATAATAAGTCGGTACTCGAAATCACTGAAACAGTTGTAACTGGAACCGAATCTGAATTATTGATAGATTTTATAGAAAAATCCGGAAATTATATCAATAGTGATTTGGCTCCTGCCTTAGTAAGTGCTACAGAGGTGAATGAAAACCTGAAGACTTATATGGTGATAGATTTGCGAGATTCATCGGAATATAACTATGGCCATAT
>JFJP01034832.1_pt1 | contig 12801 bp, 13 predicted proteins | sample 431651 | NCBI WGS metagenome assembly JFJP01 (sample SAMN02602958, study PRJNA72255) | Microbial mat metagenome, whole genome shotgun sequencing project. | biome: fresh water; feature: sink hole; material: water; isolation source: purple microbial (photo- and chemosynthetic) mats found in... | reverse complement strand
CAAGCAATTCGGTCGGGTCATCCGCCCGCAAACCTTCCAGCCGCAGGAATTTGAAGAAACCCCGGACTCCCGACATGATACGCGCTATCGTCCTGGCAGACAGGCCGGAAGATCGCCTGAAAGCAAGAAATTCAAGGACATCGCCCACAGCCGCATTTTCGACTGTCTTGCCATGTTCAAGAAGCCATGCCGAGAGGCTTTTTGCCTCCCTGACATATGCTTCGAGAGTCAATGGGGAGCGACGTCTGGCCGCCAGAAGCCAAGCGCCGTAACGTTCTATCGGATCCCGGGTTCCCACAGGACTATACCCCGCTCCGTTCCGCGACTGTCCGGCGCTCGCGCAGGACCGTAGGAATGTCAAGCTCATCGCCATCGTTGCGGCCCATGAGATAACCCTTGGGATTGGACCCGGCAATGGATCGCCATTCGTCGTTGGAAATGAAGTCCTCAAAATCGCGCTTGGCTTCCTGGGACGCTGGCTTGACGGGCGCCTTGATCTTCAACGAGCGGTCAAATCCGGTTGCTATGACGGTTACACCGACTTCATCCTGGAACGACTCGTCGTTGACGATGCCGGCAATTATCAGGGCGTCCGAATCGGCGTTCCTGGTAATTATGCCAACAATCTCCTCGTATTCAGTGAGGGTGAAATTCTCGCCACCGGTAACATTGATGAGTATGCTTTTTGCACCGTCTATCCGGGCATCTTCCAGCAGCGGATTGGAGACGGCCTTTTCTGCTGCTTCAACAGCCCGGTTGTCTCCGCGGGCCGTACCGATACCCATGATCGCGTCACCCTGACCGCTCATCACCGTGCTGACATCGGCAAAGTCTATATTTATATCACCTGCAACCGTTATAAGGTCAGAAATTCCCTGCACGCCCTGCCTGAGCACATCATCGGCGAGTTTGAAGGCTTCGCGGATCGGAGTACGCTTCTCTACAATTTTAAGCAGATGCTGATTCGGGATGATGATGAGCGTATCGACTGCCTGACGGAGTTTCTCGATGCCTTCCTCTGCCAGCCTCATCTTTACTTTACCCTCGAAGTCAAAGGGCTTTGTAACAACGGCTACGGTAAGCGCGCCCAGCTCCTTGGCTACCTGCGCTATGACCGGAGCGGAGCCGGTTCCGGTTCCACCGCCCATGCCAGCCGTTATAAAAACCATATCAGCGCCTTTCAGCGCGTCCGCGATCGCTGCCTTGTCTTCCATGGCGGCCTTCTCGCCTATCTCCGGTTTTCCGCCTGCGCCAAGGCCGTGCGTAACCTTTGCGCCGAGGCCAAGCCTGGTTTCCGCCAGCGAGCGGCCAAGAGCCTGCAGGTCAGTGTTGGCAACTATGAAATCAACATTTTTCAGCCCGGCCTCGATCATCCTGTTGACGGCATTCGATCCACCACCACCAGCGCCAATGACCTTTATGACCGTAGTATTGCCTTGTTGATCTTCCAGGTCTTCGTGCCTGTCAACCCCGGCTTCAACTTCCGCCCTGCGGAATGCGCCTACTTCATCCACCACGCGTAATGTCATATTCCCCTCCCCCGTCCACTCGATTACTTTATCATAACCCGTATACCAAGCCATGGTACGTGTCAGCATGCCATGGCGCGATTCCCGTCAACCCAAAATCAAAAAAACTCCCTGAGCCATTCGCCCAATCGCCGGAAGGGACTCTCCGCCGCAGGTTTGGCCTTCTGCTTTTCAGGAGTGGGCTGTACGCTTCCAGACCTTTGTTCAGGCTCGGGAGCTCCCCCAAGCCTTTCGGCTCCCAGCAATACAAGACCCACCGCGGTAGAGTACGACGGATTCCTGTACGCATCGACCAGCCCACCCAGCGATGCGGGCATGCCCGTTCGTACCGGCAGCCCGAAAACCTGACTGGCCAACTCCGCGGCCCCGGACATCAATGCGCCACCACCGGTGAGCACTACGCCACCTTTGACAAGCCGCCAGTATCCGGGTTGCTCGACCTTGGCGCGCACGAGCCTGAAAATTTCTTCCATCCGTGGCTGTATGACGCTGGCAACCTTTGCCCTTGAAATTTCCTGTGGCGGTCTGCCGCCAACTCCTGGTACTATGATGCCTTCACCGGCCTCGACATGGGGCAGATAACATGAACCCGATTCAAGCTTCATTTTTTCAGCAGCATCCATGGGGACATTCAGTATGATCGACAGGTCGTTGCTTACCTGGGCTCCACCGACTCCTACGCTTGCGCTGAAATAAGGCGCTCCCTCGGAGAACATCAGCACATCGGTAGTACCACCACCAAGATCCACGAGCAGGCATCCCAATTCCTTCTCGTCACGCGTCAGGACGGCCCTGGACGCTGCAAGGCTCTGCAGTATCAGACCGTCAACCTTGAAGCCGGCCCTGTTCACGCAGCGGACCAAATTCTGGGCAGTGGTAACGGACCCTGTGATGATATGTACTTCCGCCTCAAGACGCACGCCTATCATATCGAGCGGGTCGCGTATTCCTTTCTGGTCGTCGACAATGAACGTCTGGGGAATCACATGCAGTACTTCCCTGTCCATCGGAATCACGACGGCTCTGGCTGCCTCTATGACACGATCAACATCGGCCTGGCATATCTCGCGGCCTTTTCCGGTAACCGCCACAACACCGCGCGAATTGATGCCTTCTACATTGGCACCGGCCACCCCGACGAAACACTCCTTTGCCTCGCGTCCGGACATCAACTCGGCAGCCTCTATGGCCTTGGTAACCGACTGCATCGTGGCTTCGATATTTACAACCACACCCCGCCTGAGGCCGGTGCTTTGCGCCACACCCACACCGGTTATTTCGAGTACGCCGTTTTCATTGTATTCACCGATAACGGCACAGGTCTTGGATGTGCCAATATCCAGCCCGACCATCAAATTGTCACCCAGAGACTGCCTCCTTGGTACGGTAGACGAACGTTTCGTTTCTCAGGTCGATTTCCTGGATGGAAGGTGACAAACCCTCACTCTCCACAACGTCGAGGACAAGCAACATTGACTTCAGTAAATCCGCCGTCAGCAGTGGCCTCATCCTCACAGGCACCTTGTACCGGGCGGTGTAGACGAGCAATTCTGCCGGGGCTCCACTCTTTGAGACGAGACGCAGTTCAGACAACGCCGATACAAGGGCAGGCTCGGAAGCAGATACCATGGAAAGCGATGCCAGCAAGCCGGCAAACGGGCCTTCAAGTTTCAAGCCGTACCAGAGGCCGCGTATCTCGAGCCCGGAAAGAACCGGCAGGGCCGATGCGGCCGGATACATGGATGCGGATGCAAAAACAACACCGTCAGCATCCACGCAATGCGCTTCAGTGCGCCCTTCGGAAGATGTTACAAAAACCACCGCCACCGGCGTACGTTCGGTTATGCCGACAACAAGGGTATCAGGAAATCGCCTCTCAACTGAAACGGAAGCAACGCGTGGATGTGCCGACAGATTTTTGGCTACCGCAGCGCAGTCTACCGACAGCCAGTTTGCGCCTTCCGGCAAATCGGCCCAGGTAGCAACTTCAACGGAGTCAATGGTCGCAGATCCAGCCACGCTGACATTGGAAATTTTAGTGGCTGGAAGCAAGAGGTATATAAAAGCCGCTACCATCGCCAGTGCTACCAGGAGGACAGGGACAACGACTTTGAGCACTGTGATAATTTTTCCTGCCGGTGCCCGGTCTTTTCCAAGCCCTGCGCCCGAAGCATTCTGGAATCCCGACCGTGGGTGCGAGCGCGAACGTGTGAATTCCCGTGAGTAGTCCCGCGATGACTCCCGCACCCGCGAATTGGCATAATCACGATCCACGAAGGCAAGTTCAGACATGCGGGCCTGCCTTCCTGTCATCATTATCCTCTGCAGTACTGCGGGATACGTTGAAAATAAGTCCTGCCGACAGGACAACGGAAACAAGCGATGATCCACCGGAAGAAAACAACGGCAGGGGTATGCCGGTAGCGGGTGCCGCCCCTGACACCACCATGACGTTGATGAGCGTCTGGATGGCAAGATAGCATGACAGACCAAATGCCAGGTTACGCCTGAATGGATCGGGATTGCTGAATGATGACCTGAAAGCCCTCCAGAGAAAGAATGCCCAGAGCGCGGCAAAGGCGAGCACTCCGGCAAAACCGAACTCTTCCGCCCACGAGGCAAACACAAAATCGGATTGTACTAGAGGGATGCTCCTGATCTTGAGCGTTCCCTGCCCGATACCCTTGCCCCATAATCCGCCTGACCGTATGGCCCTCATCGAGCTGTTCACCTGATAAGAAAGATCCTGCATATCGTATCCAGGAGCTATGAAGCCGAGAACCCGCCTGAGTCTGTAGTCGCTGGTAAGCACCGACAACAGTGCCAGCGGGCTTGCTACCGACAGAAAAGCTCCAAAGAAAACGAGGGGGACATTGGCAACCCAGAACATGATGAGGGCCAGAACCCCAATAAGCAGCGCCGTAGAAAAATCATTTTGCGCCAAAACAATGAACACACCCATTGCTGCCACAATAAGGGGTGGCAGCACCGAGTTGATTATATCACCCAGGCGTTCTGCTTTTTTCGTCAGTATGTGTGCAAGATAGAGGACCAGAACCGGCTTGAAAAGTTCTGAAGGCTGGAACATCTGTCCGGCAAATCCGAACCACCGGGAAGCGCCATTTTTTGTAATGCCGATGAAAGGCATGAACGGAAGGATCAACAGAATGAGGGAACCCAGAACGATGATACCAATCATGCGGGAGACAGTTTCGAGCGGAACCAGGGCTGCCGCCACAAAAAGAAGCATCGCGACCAGAAGCCACAATAACTGCCTGCCAACAAAGTACGAGGGGGCTTTGCCCAGCGAGATCGCATATCCATATGAAGCAGAATACAAGCTTGCCAGGCCAATCCCGACGAGCAACAACAGGGCACCCAGCAATGCCGGATCACCACCGGCTCGACCAGCTGTCCTGTCCATCACAAATCCTGACTGCATGCCGAGCTCCCTACTGTATCTTGAGCGTGGACAACGCGATGATCGCGAATAGTCCGCCCAGGATCCAGAACCGCGTAACCACTTTGCTTTCCTGCCATCCCGACAGCTCAAAATGATGGTGAAGCGGCGCCATACGAAATACCCGTTTACCTTTTGTAGCCTTGAAGTAGAGCACCTGTATCGCTACAGATGCTTCTTCCAGTATGAATACACCTCCGATAACCAGAAACAGCACTTCTTTTTTTATGACCAATGCCATTACAGCCATGACGCCGCCCAGACTCAACGCGCCAACGTCACCCATGAATACTTCTGCGGGATGGGCATTGAACCAGAGAAAACCTACGCAGGCGCCGAGCAGGGCCAGACTGAAAACAGTCAATTCTCCCGCCCCGCGAATGAAGGGTATCCCCAGATATTCCGACCAGTCTGCCCGCCCTGAAACGTAGGTAAGTATTGCAAAAGCTATGACAGACATGATGACAAGACCCGTTGCCAGGCCATCGAGGCCATCGGACAGGTTGACGGCATTCGACCACCCCATCACGTATATGACGGCAAGCGGTATCCAGAAAACACCCAGATCAACAACGTGATTCTTGAAGAATGGCACGTAGAGCTTGCTCGCCTCTCCCGCAGGGTCAAAATATAAAATCAGCACAACAGCCAGTGAAACCATTGCCTGGCCAATCAGCTTGAACCTGGCCGATACGCCATCCGAGTTCTTCTTTTTTATTTTAAGCCAGTCATCCATGAATCCGATGGCTCCAAAACCAACCATCGCGCCAAGACAGAGCCACAGATAATAACTTGACAGATCCACCCACAGCAGCGTGGCAGAAATGGCGGCGGAAAGGATCAGGAGCCCACCCATGGTCGGGGTACCGGTTTTTGCCAGATGCGTCTGCGGCCCGTCAAGACGGATCGACTGGCCAAACTTGAACTGCCTGAGTTTCTCGATTATAAGCGGACCGAGCAGAAACGCAGCCAACAGAGCCGTTACGGCAGCGTACGCAGACCTGAAAGTCAGGTACCGGAACACATTGAGCGGGGTAAAATACTTGACCAGCGGATATATCCACTCAAGAAACATGGGTCCCTCCGGTTTCTGCCTGCATTACAGCCAAACGTTCGGTCAGCCGCTCCAGAGCCATGCTCCTGCTGGCTTTTACCAACACCAGGTCTCCTGGTTCGACGATTGAGACGACTTCCTGCTCAAGCGCATGGTAATCCTCAAAGAAACGCACAGTGGAATCATTCCTGCCTGCTTTTGCGGCATCGTAAGCTTCCCGGGCTTCAAGGCCAAAAAAGAACAGAATCCCGGCTTTTGACACGGCTGCGCGCCCGCCAACTTTCTGGTGATACCCGGCACTTTCGCTTCCGAGCTCCTTCATGGAACCCAGCACGTAAATCCGCTTGCCGGAAATATTGACCGAATCGCAGAAATCGATGGCGGCAGCCATGCTTTCAGCGTTGGCGTTGTAGCAGTCGTCAACCATCAAGAATGCGCCATGCTTAATTGCAGTCCTGCCAGGCAGTGCGGCAACGGATTCCAGACCGGCGGCTACATTTTCAGGGCTTGCACCATACAGCGCAGCCGCATGGATCGCCCCCAGAGCATTGAGCAGGTTATGGGCGCCTGGAAGGTGCAGGCGGGCATCAAGGCCATGGTACCTGACCAGCCAACCACCTACACCAAGGTCGCGGGCACCCTCAAAGCCGTCTGTTGAACGTGGCCCGTACATCTGGCACGTTCCATGAATTCCAGACATCAGCAGATCCCTGTGCTCATCGTCTTCCCACACCACGAGTGTCTGGTGACCATCAAACCTGGAAGCGACCCGCTTCTTCTGTTCGGCGACGGAAGCCTTCGTGCCACCCAGTACACCGATATGAGCGCTGCCGGTGTTGGTTATGATCGCGCAATCGGGTTCGTAGATCGAGGCGAGCGTGTCCATCTCACCCATACGGTTGATGCCCATTTCAAAAATGGCTGCTTCGTGCGCTGACCTCATAAGAAATATCGAAGCTGGCAATCCTATGTCTGAATTGAGGTTACCCGGATTTTTAACCATTTTCCTGAACGTGCCCAGGATTGCCGCGAGCAGTTCCTTGGAGCTTGTCTTTCCAGTGGAACCGGTGACGCCAAAGCGCAGGAGGGAAGGGAAAAGCCGGCGCCATGCCGTGGCTGCCTGCTGCAGGGCTACGAGGGGATCAGGAACGACGAGTACGGAAACAGGGGCAGTGTATAACAGGGCCTTTCCAGTGGCAGCCCACCAGGAACCGGAAACCAGGACAGCAGAGGCACCGGCGTCGGCGGCAGCACGGACAAAGTCGTGGCCGTCACTCCGTTCGCCCTTGAGCGCAACAAAGAGCGAGCCCGGAACGACGGACCGCGAATCGGTCTGGACACACTCAAAGTGTGCATCCCTGCCGTTCACCAGTTCGCCATTGACCGAGTCCGCGAACCATGCCGCGCTACAGGCCCCCTGTTCTTGAAACATCCTCGGTCTCCAATCCGGGACCCACCCGGATACGCAACGTCGTACTGGGGCTTACCATACGGTAGCCCTCCGCCTCGGCCATCGACGCGTCCACCAGGGAGCGCGATCTGGCTACGGCAATATCAGCGATAAGCCTTCTGTTCTCCTCTATCAAATCCGCCTGTTCTGCTTCCAGACGACGAATCTCCGCCATGGCCGAGTAATGCGCCGCCCCTGACCTTGCTGTAATAAAGAGCATGCATGGAACTGACAGAATCAAAAGTACCCGAAGGAATGTCTTCACGGTTTTGCCTTCCAGGGCAGCGCCCGGGGCGGGTGATCACATTCATCACCGCAAACCTCCCGTAGCCCTGGCAATCCTGAGCTTTGCGCTTCTGGACGCCGGGTTGGACAGGACTTCGCCATCAGAAGGCTCCACCGGCCTTTTGGTAAGGATGACGAGTCCCTGCTCTGCCTCTCCTTTGGGTATCGGCGTATCCCGTTCATCCTTGAAGTATGCGCGTTCACGATGAACCGCCCTTTTTCGGAAAGCCAGCTTCACGATCCTGTCTTCAAGAGAGTGGAAGCTTATGCAGCCGATGATGGCGTCGGGCGCAAGACATGCAATCGCGTCGGCCAATCCACGCTCGATCCTGCCCAGTTCATCGTTGACCGCAATCCTGAGGGCCTGAAAAGTGCGGGTCGCCGGGTGTATCCGGCCATAGCGGAATTTGGGCGGAACGGCACCCCGTACGATGTCGGCAAGCCTGGCGGTAGATTCTATCCTGGCAGCCCGCCGCTCCCGTACTATGGCCTGCATGATCTTGTACGCGAAGGGGTCTTCGCCAAAATCGACAAGAACCTTCAACAACTCACGTTCGCCCAGTTCGTTTACCAGGTCAGCGGCCGTCCTGTCGATGCTGGAGCTGAGCCTCATGTCAAGCGCCTCGTCGCCCTGGAGGCTGAAACCGCGCTTTGACTCCCTGAAATGGTACATGGACAGTCCAAAATCAAACAACACAAGACCGGGGCGCTCTGCCCCGCCGTGCTCCACTTGCAGCCGGTAGGCGGAGAAGAAATCATCAAAATACGAGTTTACAAAGACTGCACGGTCTCCATACGGCTCCAGCCGCGCTTTTGCGATGGCCTGTACTTCGGAATCTGCATCGACTCCCAGCAGATGCAAGCCCGGGTATTTATCAAGGAATGCTACTGAATGACCAGCCAGGCCCTGTGTCGCGTCGACAAGCAGGCAACCGGGCGCAGGCGGCACCAGGTACCGGAGCGTTTCGGAGAGCATTACGGGAACATGCCCCACGGAAAGCTTTGCTTCGCTCATATATTTTGTATGTCCAGAGACTCGGAAGCTGCCTCAAAATCGGCTTCCGTCGAGTCAAGCCACGCTTTATATGAGTCAACGTCCCATATCTCAAGCCGCCTTGTTATGCCCAGCACGACACAATCCTTGGAAAGCCGCGCGTATTCCCTGAGTGACTGCGGGATCGCAATCCTGCCGGCCTTGTCGATTTCAACTTCCTGCGCGGGAGCGATGATGCGGCGCTGGATGATGCGCGCCTGCTGGTGAAAAAGACTTGTGGAGGCAAAAAGCTGTTCAGAGAGGGCTGTCCAGCGTTCAGGGGTAAAAACCCACAGGCACGAATCAACGCCCTGCGTCACGACGAGTACGTTGCCCGGCAATCCGGCGCGCAATTTTGCCGGCAAGGAGAGCCTCCCTTTATCGTCGAGGGTGTTTCTAAACTCGCCCGTTACCAGTTCCATTCCACTGATTCCCTTTTTCTCCCACTTTTTCCCACAATTCTCCTATATACTACCGTACAGGCAAGAGTTGTCAACGGAATCAGCTACGAAGTATTACTCGACAGAATTATTTTTAGTGAATTCAGCTATACACTCGTATAGTAGTAGTCGCTAAAAGTTCAAAATGGGCTGTTTTTTGTGTTCAGTACCACTTTGGCCATGCCGATGGAATCGCAGCTATTGGAAAAACCTGGCTTGCCCCTGAAGCTCAGGGAGGGTAAAATCAGTCCATGACGATTGAAACGCGCTGGCTTGTATACCCGGACGGAGATCGCCAGGAAACACAGCGGATACTGATGGTAGACGAGTTGGTCGACATGAACGGGCAAACCATCCACCCGCCCTTTTCAAATCCACGCATGATTGCGTACAGGGTCTGGAAAATCAGGCGGACAGAGGAACGGGGCGAGCTTGATGTCCTGCACTATCTGGAGCTGGTGTCAGCCGTAGAGCTTGGCTCTTTATAGAATCAGACAGGAAATACGTAGACGTCCTGGAGGCGGTGCACCGTCTGCATGGAAACCTGGCAGATGGCGGTGGAATCCGATACTACCTCGAATTCCATGTAATGAGACAGTTCTTCGTACCCTACAGGCTTGGAAACGATGCTCATGGCAAATTTCCTGCGCTCTCCAAGGCTGGAAGCGGGAACCGGAAAAGGCCAGAACGTAAACGTGCCGTTGGTATTTTTTACCAGGGGGTAAGGATTTGACCAGTTTGAATCCATCATCCTTACCAATCCGGAATCATCGATCAAAGAGACGGCAGCATCGACAATAGGCTCAAAAGTAAGCCCATTGAAGAGCCGGCCCATGATGGGCCTCATGTTGAAAACGGGACCGGACGGGAGGTCCTGCGATCCATCGCAGGGCACGCTGGCATGGTTTGGGCGCGGAGCGGCGTTGATTTTTGCCCAGCCCTCCCTGACGAGGGAAACGACATCGGCACCACGTTGCAGCTTTTCCTGGTAATCCAGTTCTGAATACGCAACACCGCGACCGGAGAGGACATACTCCGGTTTCAGCCGGTTGAGCGCGTAGCAGGCCACGTCCATCCGGCACTGCTTGCAGGTGCACCAGCCTTTTGTCGCGCCTGTTGCCTCGGCATCGAACAGTTCATCGACGGTATCCACGACGAAATCCTCGATAAGGTTATGGATGTCCATGACTATGCCTCCGGTTACCTGGCGCTACATGCACCACACTTACTGACCAGTGTAGCGATTTTTTCGACTTTCGCAAGCATCCAACTGCCGTAGCAAGCTCAGGTCGACAACAGTTCCAGTCCAGCTCTGCCTACGCGTCCATCGGGGTCATCTTTAGAGAAGACACGCAATACCCTGAGCGAACGGGCAAATGCGGCCACCACTTCCGGACGGAATACCGTAGCATACGTTGAAAAACTTGAGCCAGAACCGATTATTGGCAGGTCTGATTCAAAAGAGATGGGCTCGGGAACATCGATCACCACTTCTTCAACGCCAGCCATCCTGGCAAGTTCCGCCTCAAGAGCAGGCCTCAATTCCAGGTCCGACGCTTTTGCGTGGGAAAGGAGGCTGGTATCGAAGGTCAATTCAAGGCGGGGTTTCATGATGGCACCATCGAATACAGCCCTGATGAGCCCCCTGGCATCCCTGTCGCCATGAGCCATGAGCGAATAGAATCCCTGGTCATCAAGACCGTATAAATCCTGCGGTACGATTGATCCCTGCGCCAAGGCTTCCATGACGGCTTTTTTTATCATGGCTGTGGCGGCCCGCACCGACTTGTGCCAATACACCGCCCGGTACATCTGATACTTTGAAAACAATACCGCTTCTATTGCCATGACGCCACGCTCGGAAACGCCAGGCCGCCCCTGGTCGTCAAGGCCGACGTGCTGAAGGGTGAAGTCGACATCCTGCAAGCCGTAGGGAACACCGCAGGCCCAGGCATCGCGGTTCAGGTAATCCAGCTTGTCGGGGTCAAGCACTCCGGATAATAGAGCCCTGAAAAGTTTCAGCATGGGTTCCACTGACCGGCTGGGTGCTTCCAGGGCCTCGTCGACAATAGCTGCCACAAACAGGGGATCAGCCCCCGCATCGCAAATGGCCTGGCTCAACGGACCGCGCACGATATCGGCGGTAAGGCTTTCATGCTCGCGCAGGGGCAGTTCCTTGAGGGAATGCGCGTACGGAAAATGCCCGAGGTCGTGGCACAGTGCTGCCATCAAAAAACCCCTGGCGCCTGCTGCGTCGACTACACCGATATCAGATCTTTTTGCCATGGCACCGAGCAGACGCTTCGCCATCTCGAAAACACCGATGCAATGCGCACGACGCGTGTGCGTTGCACCCGGATATACCAGATGTGCTGGTCCCAGCTGGAGAACCCTGGATAACTTTACAAACTCGGGGCTTGAAAGAACTGCGCCGAATTCCGGGGGCAGGAGCACATTCCTCCAGAGAGGATCACGAACGGGTTCTTCAAAGGATATACCCAGCCTAGACCACAACTCGCCCACAAAAGCCTCCATAGCGCCAGTTGATGCAACGGCGTCATACCGCGATACTATACCACGATGTTCAGACTTCCATCATCCCAGGTTGTACTGCTTTTTACAACGTCATGCGCTCTTGCGCTGCTCTCGTGCGCGAAGCCTGCCGCAGATGCGCAGGCCTTACCTTCGGCTACAGTCACAGTTCCTGAAGCTTCAGTCCCCGCAGCCACGACTCCTGCAAGCACTGTGCCTGAAACCAAAGTAGCAGCACCGGCAGCAGAAGTGGCAGAGACGGTACTGCCTATGAAGACCGTTACCGCCGAACCCGCATCAAAGCCTGTTAAAACTTCTCCGGCAAGCAGCCTGGGCGGCCAGGATCGTCATCTTGTCCTGCGCCCGCTTGATGTAATCCATGCCAGGGATTTTGAACTTGGCCCGTTGCTTTTACAAATCTCTCTGAAGGACCCCTCCGAGAGTGAACAGTCGCCAAAAGGACTATCAGGTGCCCTTGAGATGCTGGCTTCCGGTCTCGGACAGGGAACCCTGCCCCTCGATATTTTTGAAACAAGCATGGCTACCGTGGCCAAACTCCTGTATGCGGAAGCGCTCGAATATGTTTCCCACATCGATGAGGTTCGTTTCCAGGAGCCCGTAACCGCACCCGGCGGAGCGGTGAGCGTAGGTTTACGGCTCATAACCATGATCGACAACGAGCGGCGAAGCGCCAGCGGGCTGGCCATCCTGACCGAGCATGATTCGCAGATGTGGCGTATCGAACATCTGGAACTCGATCTTGGCGCGCTGGAACTGGAAAACCCGGGTGATCGTGGAACATACGATCCTTATGCACAGTCTTATTCCGGCAACCAGGGCGATTGACGCAGGGTATCCATTTTTAAATTCCAGCGTTGCATGGCCAAGCCCGCCGTGGCACACTATGGAGCCAATTTCAAAAGTCGGTTACTGTTGAAATTGGCTTTGCGATTGCTTGTGTTTGCTTTGCAAACGCTGCGCCAAATCGCGGATTTAAGGTCGCTCTTTCAAAACTTAC
>JFJP01021247.1_pt1 | contig 12801 bp, 10 predicted proteins | sample 431651 | NCBI WGS metagenome assembly JFJP01 (sample SAMN02602958, study PRJNA72255) | Microbial mat metagenome, whole genome shotgun sequencing project. | biome: fresh water; feature: sink hole; material: water; isolation source: purple microbial (photo- and chemosynthetic) mats found in... | reverse complement strand
ACGCGGAGGCGCGTATGAACCGGACGCTTCTGCTGCTCCTGCTGGCCGCCTTGTCGTTCGCCGTCGATTCCTGGGACCGTCTCGCCGAGGCTTCGCGCAAACCGTCGGCCGAGGCGCGGGCCGCGCTCGAGGCTCTATTGCTGCAGGAGCCGGGCTTCCTGCCGGCGCGCTTCAACCTCGGCACGCTGCTGCTGGAGAGCGACGCGGCCAAGGCGGCCGAGCAGTTGACCCTCGCCGCCGCTTCCACCGACAGCGCGCTCGCCGCCGACGCCTGGCACAACCTCGCCCTCGCTCGCTTCAAGCAGGGCCGGTTGGAGGAGGCGCTGGCCGCCGCTGAGAAGGCCGCAGGCCTCGACCCGCGCGCCGCGCCGCTACGTGACGAGCTGCGCCGCGTCATCCTCGCGCGCCAGGACGAGGCCCGGCGCAAGGCCGAGGAGGAGGCGAAGAAGCTGCATCTCGATCCGCTGCCGCTGCCGGTCGGTCGCGTCGGCACGCCCTACCAGGCCAAGCTGCCGATCGCGGGCGGCACGCCGCCCGCGACCGCGGCGCTGGCCGGCGCCTCCAAGCTGCCCGACGGCATCAATCTCGCCCCCGACGGCACCTTCAGCGGCACGCCGCGCGCTGCCGGCACGACCAAGCTCGATGTGGCGCTGCAGGATGCTGCCGGCGGCAAGGCCACCGGGTCGGTCGAATTGCGCATCCTGCCGCAACCGGCGATCACCACCGAGCAGCTGCCCGAGGCCATCGTCGGTCAGACCTACAGCGCGCGACTGGCTGCTGTTGGTTTCACTTCGGCGGTGCGCTGGGAGTTCGCCGCCCTGCCCGTCGGCTTGAGCGGCAGCGCCGACGGCGTGATCAGCGGTACGCCGACCAAGGCCGGCACCGTCGGGGTGCACGTCCACGCCAGCGAGGGCGACTTGTCCGCAAACCGCCTCATCGATCTGGTGGTCAGCGACGGCTTCGCCCCGGCGGAAGACCCGCTGCCGCCGGCCACCGTCACCGCCGCCTACCAGCACCGCGTGACGGTGCGCGGTCCGACCCAGGCCTACCGCTGGTCGGGCGGCGATGCCGCGATGCGCGTCGCCGCTGACGGCACGGTCGCTGGTACGCCGGCGCAGGCCGGCGAGATCAAGCTGCCGGCGACGATCAGCGCCGCCGACGGCCGTTCACGTCAGGTCACCCTGACCGTGCCGGTCAATCCATTGCCGCTGATCGGCACGGCCCCGGTCGAACTGAGCGTCGGCCGGCCGGCGGATCAGGCGGTGCAGGTCACTGGTGGCACGCCGCCCTACACCTGGTCGGTGGCGGAGGGCCTGCTGCCGAGCGGCATCCGGCTCGATGCGGACGGCCATCTGCGCGGTGTGGCCAAGGATCCCGGCACCAGCCAGGTGAAGATCGCGGTCGCCGACCGCTGGAAGGCCTCGACCCAGGCCGAGGTGACCATCACGGTCAAGCCGGCCGAGGATCCCCCGCCCAAGCAGGACGAGCAGGACGAGCAGGAAAAGGACGAGCAGGAGCAGGACCAGCAGAAGGATCAGCAGGCCGGGAAGGACCAGCCGAAGCAGGGCAAGCAGGACCAGCAGGACCAGCAGGACCAGCAGGGCAAGCAGGACCAGCCGCAAGAGGGGAAGCAGGAGCAGGCAGGCACGCCGGAGCAGCAGCAGGCACAGCAGGCCGCGGCGATGAACCAGACCGCAGCTGACCACTGGCTCGACGAACTGCCTGAGGAACGGCGTGACAGCCTGCGCTACCAGTTGCTGGACGGCGGCGCGAAGAAGCCTACCCAGCACGGCAAGGCATGGTGATCCTGCGCACATTGCTGCCCTGGCTGGCCATCGCCTGCTGCCTCGCCGGCGAGGTGACGCTGGAACTGCCCGATCCGCTCATCCCGGGCGTGGTGATGGCCAGTACGCTGCGCATCCACGATCCGCCGAGCGATGTGCAGGAGGTCGATCTGCCACCAGTTGCCGGCCTGGAATGGAGCCTGTCGGGCCAGAACGAGAGCCGCACCGAACTCAGCAATGGCCGGCGCACGACCATTCTCGGCGTCGGCCTGAGCCTGCGCGCCGCGCAGCGCGGGCAGCTCACCCTGCCGCCGGTCCCGGTACGTTGCTCCGACGGCACGGTCATGACCAGCGCCGCACGTATCGTCCGGGTCGATCACGGTGATGCGCGCCTGACCGGCGAGGCGCTGACCGAAGCGGCATTCGAACCGGCGACCATCGTGCCGGGGCAGTCGACCAAGCTGGTCTATCGCATCTTTCTGCGGCGTGGTGAGGTCAGCAGCCTGGGGATCGGACCGCCGGAGGGCGTCATCAGCCTGGGTGAGCGGACGCTGACCCAGGGCCGCACCTTTGATGCGCAGGGTCAGGTCTGGAACGTGGTCACGGTGACCTGGCCCCTGACCCATGCGACGCCCGGGGCGTACACGGTGCGCGGGCAGCAGGAGTACCAGACGGTGGTCGGCCGCAGCATGTTCAACCAGCGTCTGGTACGCAACCAGATCGCAGTCGCTCCGGCAACGCTGACCGTCGAGCCGATGCCGCTGGAGGGCCGCCCCGCGGATTTCACAGGTCTGATCGGTCCACTGGCGGCGCATGCCGCCCTCGACCGCGAGCGCGTCTCGACCGGCGAGGGCGCGCTGTTCAGTCTCACCGTGACCGGCTGGCAGACCGGTCTGGTCAAACGGCCGGTGCTGCAGGCCGCCGGTGCGCAACTCTATCCCAAGGATGATCAGACCGCCGACGGCAAGCGCACCTTCACCTGGGACGTGGTACCGGCCGCCGCCGGCACGGTGACCATCCCGGTGGTATCGCTGCCCTATTTCGATCCCGCTTCGCGCAGCTACCGCCACGCCGACAGCCAGGCGCTGGATCTGCAGGTCATCCCTGGCCGCCGTCGCGATCTTGGTGTGGTCGGGCAGAGCGCCCCGGTGGCTACTCCGGGCATCGCTGAGCCACCGCCGCCGACGCTGCCGGCCCCGGTCCGAGGCGGTGCCATGTGGCGTCCACCGGCGTGGTCGGCCGTCGCAGCCCTCGCCGCCGGTGTGGCTGCCGGTCTGCTGCTGATCGCGATCCAGCGTTTCGCCGGTCGTCGGCGCGGTCCGCATCGTGGTCGTGCTGTGCGCGCCGCCGGCCGGGACCCGCTCGCCCTTGCGGCGGCGTTGCAGGCCCTGCAGCCCGCCCTGACCACGACCGCACAGCGTGATGCCGCCGCCGCGCTGCAGGCCGCCGTCGAACGGAACCGCTTCGGCGGCGAACCGCTGCCGGACATCACCGCCTGGGTGGGCGAGCTTGAGGCTCTGCCATGAGTTGGCGCCACTTCCTGCTGCCTCTGTTGCTGGCTGTTGGTCTCGCCGCCGCAGATCCCTACGCTGCCTGGGCCCAGGGCCGCCCGGGCGAGGCGGTGGCTCCGTTGCTGGCGGTAGCGCGCGACAGCGATCGCTGGGACGCCTGGCTCGATGCCGGCCTCGCCGCCGCGGCGGCCGGCCAGCGCGGTCCGGCACTCGCCTGCCTCGCCCGCGCCCATCATCTGGCTCCGGAGCGGGCCGAACCCCGCGAGGCCATGCGCGCGCTCGGCGCCGACCTCCCGACCACCTGGTGCGAACGCGCCGGACCGATCGGCGCACCAGGCACCGGCTGGGCTGGCGTGGCGCTGTGCGCACTGGCCGGCCTGCTGCTCGGCGGCTGCTGGCTGCTGCACCGGGGCCGGCTGCTCGCGGCGTTCGCTGGCGGAAGCCTGCTTGTCGTAGCGGCCCCCGGTCTGGCGGCGATGTGGCTCGATCGCGGGCAGGAACGGCTGTGCGCAGTGCGCGACACGCATGCGCTCGACAGCACCGGCACGCCGCAGCAGGCCATTCCCGAGGGCACCCTGCTGATCCGGAGCGCCCCCGAGGCGTGGGCGCAGCGTGTGCTGGTGCGCCTGCCCGACGGCAGCCAGGCCTGGGTGGCGCAGGCCGATGTGACGCCGTAGCGCTGTCCTTCGCAGGACAGGAGGCACAGAACCACAGAGTCTCGCAGGAGGAATCCCGCGCCTCTTTCGATCCTCCGTGTCTCTGTGTCTCCTGTAATCCGAGCTTCGGCGTGAAACGGCGACACCCCAACCATCCGGCCGGGGTGTCGCGGAACCATTCGGTGATCGATCGGCTCAGGCCAGCGACTTGATGCGCTGCACGGCCTTGGCGATGGTCGGGCCCGGATTCTCGACCTCGGCTTCGTATTCGATGACCGAGAAGCCGTCGAATCCGGTCTCGTCGAGGGTCTTGACGTAGGTCGGCAGGTCGAGGGCGCTGTCGCCGATCAGGCACTCGCTCCACTTGCCCTTGGGGGTGAAGACGAAGTCCTTGTAGTGGGTGCCGAAGACGCTGCCCTTGAACTTCTTGGCCCAGTCGACGGGATCGTTGCCGGACTGGATGCACCAGGCGGTGTCGATGTTGATGCCGATGCGGCCGCCGCCGAGCTCGATCAGGTGGCTGATCTCGTCGGCCGAGCCGTTGAACATGTAGCCGCCGTGGCAGTGGATCGCGACCTTGATGTCGTAGGCCTCGGAGAGGGCGCGGGCGACGGCGGTGCCCTCGCGGAAGGTGCTGACGCCGAAGTGGGCGCTGATGTACTTGGCGCCGGCCTTCCTGGCGAACTCGAACCAGTTCTTCTCCTTGGCGGCGTTGCCGCTGAAGCCCTGCACGCCGATCGAGAGGATCTGCACGCCGGCTGCCTTGCAGGCGTCGATGGCGACCTGGTGCTGGGCCGGATCGTCGAAGTTAGCGTGGGCGCCGCACAGTTCGATGCTGGACACTTGACCTCGGCGAGCATGTCGCCGATCTGCTTGAAGTGACGGAAGGACCAGCTCTGGACGCCGACGTTGCGGGCTGCGGAAAGGGCCATGACGGAGACTCCGGGGGCGCGGGTGGAAGCGCTTCCGCAAACTATAGCCGGCTGACCGGAGGCGCCAGCGGGAGTGCCTGCCGGAATCGATAGGCGGGGTTGGTGGGACTGGCCGCTGGCCGCTGGCCGCTGGCCGCTGGGCGCTGGCCGCTGGCCGCTGGCCGCTAGGCGCTGGCCGCTGGCCGCTGGGCGCTGGCCGCTGGCCGCTGGCCGCTGGCCGCTGGGCGCTGGCCGCTGGCCGCTGGGCGCTGGCCACTGGCCGCTGGCCGCTGGCTCCGTTGCTTCCAGCTTCAATGCAGGCGGCTGTTCAGCGATCGATCCCCTGCCACGCCTTCCACGCCTCCAGCAGCGCCTCGGCCGCCGCCCGCTGCTGCACCCGCGCGCGCGAGCCGCGGATGAACGCCTTGCGGGAGGTCGTCTTCGTCGCGGTCGCGGCCGCCACCCACACCGTGCCCACCGGCAGCTCCGCCGTGCCGCCGTCGGGCCCGGCCAGGCCGGTGGTGGCGACGGCGATGGTCGAACCGGCGGCACGCCGCATGCCCTCGGCCATGGCGCGGGCCACCACCTCGCTGACCACGCCGTGCTTTCGGATGAGCGCCGCAGGCACGCCCAGCCGGGCGGTCTTCACCGCGGCGTGGTAGGCGATCAGCGACTCGCGCAGCACCGCCGAGGCGCCGGGCACCGCCAGGATCTGCGCCGCGGCGTGGCCGGCGGTGCAGCTCTCGGCGCAGGCGATGGTCGCCTCGGCCGCGGCCAGCTCGTGCACCAGGCTCGCGGCCAGGCCGGACCTGGGCAGCAGCCATGGCTCCAGCGCGGCGCGCAGCTGGCCGATGCGCTTGCGCACCTGCGCCGGGGTGCCGACCGCGCGCAGGGTGGTGTGGCCGAGCTCGCTGACGGTGATGCCGACCAGCGGGTTGCGCTCCGACAGCAGTCCGGGGATGCGCTCCTGCGCCGCCGATTCGCCGAGGCCGGCGAACCACAGCTCGCCCACGCTCGGGGCGCGCAGCCCGGGCACCAGGCGCGGGAGCTGCTTCAGCAGCCGGTCCACCATCGCCTCCATCTCGTGCGGCACGCCCGGCAGGCAGGCGACCCAGCAGGTGCCGACCTGGCCGAGCAGGCCGAGCGCGGTGCCGCGATCGTTCGCCAGCATCCTGGCGGCGGCCGGGAACAGCGCCTGCCGGCGGTTGACCTCGGGCACCGGCGCGCCGGGGCGGAACTGTGCGTACAGGCGGGTGATGTGGCGCCAGGCCGAGGGTCGCTCGACCAGCGGCGAGCGCATGGCGCGGGCGAGGGCGTGGCGCGTGCGGTCGTCCTCGGTCGGGCCGAGACCGCCGCTGCACAGCACCAGGGCCGCGCCGCGGCAGGCGGTGCGGAGGGCGGCGACGATCTGGTCCTCGCCGTCGCCGACCGTGCGCGCGTAGTCAACGGTCAGGCCGGCGTCGGACAGGCGCTGGGCGATGCGCGCGCTGTTCGAGTCGACGGTGCGGCCAAGGATCAGTTCGTCGCCGATGGCGAGGATGCGGGCGATGGGCATGGGGTGCTGGTGGTTGGTGGCTGGTTGCTGGTCGCTGGTCGCTGGTTGCTGGTCGGTGGCCGCTGGTCGGTGGTCGGTGGCCGCTGGCCGCTGGCCGCTGGTCGCTGGTCGCAGACTGATCCTGCTACCCTGGCCTCAAGTCCCGACCCGTCCGCCCTTCACCCGTCCTGGCGGCAGCCCGAAGACCTGGACGAAGGCGCGCGAGAAGTGCGCCGGATCGCTGAAGCCGACCTCGTCGGCAACGGCGGCGACGCTGGCGCCCGTCTGCAGGAGAGCCAGGGCGTGGTGCAGGCGCAGGCGGCGCAGATGCTGGTAGGGGCTTTCAAGGGCGAAGCGGCGGTAGAGCCGGCAGAGGTAGCTCGGCTCGACGCCGCACAGGGCGGCGACGCCGGCCTGGGTGCGCGCTTCCAGGAAGCGCTCCTCGATGACCTGGCGGCAGCGGCGGAAGGTGGCGAGCGCCGCCGAGGCGCCGTCGTCGGCCGGCAGGGCCTCGTGCGCCAGGCGCAGGGCGAGATACTCGACGACGGTGGCGCAGGCACGCGAGCGGTTCGCGGCGTTGCCCTGGCCCCAGCGGATCAGCTGTTCGAGGATGTCGATGATCGGCAGGGGGTCGGCCACCACCGCCACCGCGCCGGGAGCCAGATGCGCGGCTGCGAGCAGCGGTCCGGCCTCGCGGCCGTTGATGGTGAGGAAGTACTTGCGCAGGACGTTGCGCGGGTCGGTGGTCAGGCGCACCGGCATGCCCGGCCCGTAGGCGAAGACGACGCCGGGGACGAGGCGGTGCGCCCGCCCGCCGAGGTCGAGCAGGCCCTCGCCGCCGGCGATCAGCTCGATCAACGGCTGGGGGAAGCCGTCGCGCTCGATGCGGTAGTCGGGGGCGACCTGCTCGAAGCCGCCGCTGAGCACCCCCAGCCGAGGATCCAGCTCGTCATGAGGGATCCAGAATCGGCGGGTTGTGACGACCTTGGTGCTGAAATACGGAGGTTCAGCCAGCATCTCGGTTTGCATCGTAGGACGAAAAAAGGCAAGTCGAGGACGAGGGCGGGGATTCCCGAGGCCTCTCCGGCAGCTAGCCTGCAGCTCCCTCCGGAGCCCATCCATGTTCGCCAAGACAACCGCCAAGAACGCCGCCATCGCCTCCACCGCCAGCACCGGCGACGCGCTCGCCCCGCTGCGCCCCTTCCCCGCCGTCGGCATCCGTCCGACCATCGACGGCCGGCGCGACGGCGTGCGCGAGTCGCTGGAAGGCCAGGTCCTCGGCATGGCCCAGCTCGCCGCCGAGCTGATCTCCTCGAAGCTGTGCTACCCTGACGGCAGCCCGGTGCGCTGCGTCATCGCCGACAGCTGCATCGGCGGCGCTGCCGAGTCCGCCGCCTGCGCGCGCAAGTTCGCCCAGGAGGGCGTGGGCGTCTCGCTGACCGTCACCCCGTGCTGGTGCTACGGCTCGGAGACCATGGATCTCGATCCGACCATGCCCAAGGCGGTGTGGGGCTTCAACGGCACCGAGCGCCCGGGCGCGGTCTACCTCGCCGCGGTGCTCGCGGCGCACGCCCAGAAGGGTGTGCCGGCCTTCGGCATCTACGGCCAGGATGTGCAAGATGCCGGCGACAAGGACATCCCCGCCGACGTCGAGACCAAGATCCTGACCTTCGTCCGCGCTGGCCTGGTGGTGGCGCAGATGAAGGGCCGCAGCTACCTGTCGGTCGGCGGCACCTCGATGGGCATCGCCGGCTCGATCGTCAACCACGACTTCTTCCAGAAGTTCCTCGGCATGCGCGTCGAGAGCGTCGACATGGTCGAGGTCCTGCGCCGCATCGAGCGCGGCGTGGTCGATGGCGACGAGACGGCGAAGGCCCTCGCCTGGGTCGAGAAGCACTGCCTGCCGGGCAAGGACGTCAACCCGCCCGCGCGCCAGCACAGCAAGGAGCAGCGCAAGAAGGAGTGGAAGATCTGCGTGCAGATGACCCAGATCATCCGCGACCTGATGGTCGGCAACCCGCGCCTGGCCGAGCTCGGCTTCGGCGAGGAGGCCCTTGGCCACGACGCCATCGCTGGCGGCTTCCAGGGCCAGCGCCACTGGACCGACCACCTGCCCAACGGCGACTTCGCCGAGGCCATGCTCAACACCTCGTTCGACTGGAACGGCCCGCGCAGCCCGTACGTCGTCGCGACCGAGAACGACAGCCTCAACGCCGTGCCGATGCTGTTCGGCCGGCTGCTGACCAACACGGCGCAGATCTTCGCCGACGTGCGCACCTACTGGTCGCCCGCAGCGGTGAAGCGCGTCACCGGCCACAAGCTCGCTGGTGACGCCAAGGACGGCATCATCCACCTGATCAACTCCGGCCCCGCCGCCCTCGACGGCATCGGCGCCATGACGGTGAAGGGCAAGCCGGCCTTCAAGCACCACTGGGACGTCACCGACAAGGACATCAGCGCGACGATGAAGGCGGTCACCTGGTGCCCGAGCGTCGACGAGTACTTCCGCGGCGGCGGCTACTCGACCTGCTACAAGACGCTCGGCGGCATCCCCGTGACCATGACCCGCGTCTCGCTGGTCGATGGCCTCGGCCCGATCATCCAGATCATCGAAGGCGTCACGGTCGAGCTGCCGGGCAAGGTCCACGACGTGCTCGACAACCGCACCAACTCGACTTGGCCGACCACCTGGTTCGCCCCGCGCCTGACCGCGTCGGGCCCGACCAGCACGGTCTATGGCATCATGGCCGGCTGGAGCGCCAACCACTGCGCCCTGACCTACGGCCACGTCGGCGCCGACTTCGCGGCCCTGGCCGCCCTGCTGCGCATCCCGGTCGCCATGCACAACCTCCCCGGCGAGGTCTTCCGTCCGGCGAGCTGGGGCCTGTTCGGTGCGCTCGAACCGCAGGGCGCCGATTACCGCGCCTGCCAGGCCTACGGCCCGCTCTACAAGTAGAGGGGCCTGGGACCGACGAGCTCCAGCTCGTCGGCATGCGACGGATACGGCCGGCTGCGTTAGCCGCTGGCCGCTGGCCGCTGGCCGCTGGCCGCTGGCCGCTGGCCGCTGGCCGCTGGCCGCTGGCCGCTGGCCGCTGGCCGCTGGCCGCCATGCTGCGCGGCCATGCTGCAGCACGATCACCCGTTCGACCCGACCTACGGCTGCGACGAGGCCGCCCTGCGCGCCATCGCGCCGCCGACCAAGGTCGAGGGCTTCGAGGATTTCTGGCGCGCCACCCGCGCCGAGGCTGATGCCGTGCCGTTGCGACTCGAACGGCAGCTGTTGCCGTCGCCAAAGCCCGGATGGAAGCTCTCCACCGTCGCTTTCGACAGCCTCGGCGGCCATCGCATCGGCGGCTGGCTGGTCGAGCCGGAGGGCGCCTGCCACGGCGGCCTGGTCGTCGGCCATGGCTATGGCGGCCGCGAGGCGCCCGATGTACCCAGTCATCCCATCGCCTGCCTCTTCCCCTGCATGCCCGGCTTTCACCGCTCGGCCCGTGCCGACCTGCCCAATGATGCGGCGCGCCATGTGGTGCACGGCATTGAGGCCAAGGAGACCTACATCCTGCGCGCCTGCGTCGCGGCGATGTGGTCGGCGACCCGCGCCCTGGCCGAGCTGCGGCCGGGTGCGGTCGGCCGGCTGGGCTATGGCGGCGGCTCGTTCGGCGGCGGTCTCGGCGCCCTGGCCGCGCCGTGGGAGCCGGCCTGGCGCTGCCTGCGTCTTGACGTGCCGACCTTCGGCCACCACCCGTGGCGGCTGCGCTGCCGCTGTGTCGGCAGCGGCCAGGCGGTGACCCTGTACCACCGCCGCCATCCCGAGGTGGTCGAGGTGCTGCGCTTCTACGACGCCGCGGTCGCCGCCACCCTGGTGCGTGCGCCATCGCTGGTCGTGCCGGCCCTGTTCGATCCGGCGGTGCCGCCGCCGGGCCAGTGGGCGGTGGCCAACGCGCTGCCCGGGGCGCGCATCGAGGCGATCACCGCCGGGCACTTCTCCGCCCCGCAGGAGGCCGAGGACAACCGCCGGGTCGATGCGGCCTGGACCGCAGTGCTGACGCAGACGGGGGTGATCCGGAACGTCGCAGAGGCTGGGAAGTAGGGACAGGTCGCTGGTCGCTGGTCGCTGGTCGCTGGTCGTTGGCCGCTGGCCGCTGGCCGCTGGCCGCTGGCCGCTGGCTGCTGGCCGCTGGCCGCTGGCCGCCGGCCGCCGGCTCCACTGGAGTCGCTGATCGGGTCCATACCCTCCCGCGCCATGAGCACGGAATACGAGGCGGTGATCGGGCTGGAGGTCCACTGCCAGCTGAAGACGGTGACCAAGATGTTCAGCGGCGCCGGCAACAGCTTTGGCGAGGCGCCGAACACCATGATCGACCCGACTGTGCTCGGCCTGCCCGGGGCGCTGCCGGTGATCAATGCCAAGGCGGTCGAACTGGCGGTGCGCGCCGCGCTCGCCCTCGGCTGCCGGGTGCAGGAGCGGTCGAAGTTCGACCGCAAGCACTACTTCTATCCCGACCTGCCCAAGGGCTACCAGATCAGCCAGTACGATGAGCCGTACTGCCTCGGCGGTTCGGTGCGCGCCGAACTGGCTGACGGCAGCCACCGCGACATCGGCCTGATCCGCATCCACATGGAGGAGGACGCCGGCAAACTGGTGCACCAGGAGCGCGGCCCGTTTTCCGAGGTCGACCTCAACCGCGCCGGCGTGCCGCTGGTCGAGATCGTCTCGCTGCCCGAGATCCACAGCGCGGCCGAGGCCTTCGCCTACCTGACCGAGCTGCGCCGCACCCTGCGCTGGGTCGGCGCGTCGGACTGCGAGATGCAGGAGGGCACCCTGCGCTGCGACGCCAACGTCAGCGTGCGCCCGGTCGGCCAGGCCAAGCTCAACACCCGCGTCGAGATCAAGAACCTCAACTCGTTCAGGAACGTCGAGGCGGCGATCACCCACGAGATCGCGCGCCAGACCGGGCTGTACCGCGCCGGCCGCGGGGCCGAGATCGTGCAGACCACGGTGCTGTGGGATCCCGACGCCAAGGTCACGCGGGCGATGCGCAGCAAGGAGGACGCGGCCGACTACCGCTACTTCCCCGACCCCGACCTGCCGCCGCTGTACCTGCCCGCCACCCGCGTCGCCGAGATCAACGCGCAGATGCCCGAACTGCCGCGCGTGCGCCAGAGCCGCTTCACCACCGCCTTCGCCATCGAGCCGGCCGCCGCCTACGAGCTGACCATGGAGCGGGCCACCGCCGACTATGTCGAGGCGCTGATCGGTCTCGGCGCCAAGCCGCGCCTGGCCGCCAACTGGACGCGCGAGGAGGCGGTCCGCCTGGCCAACGAGACCGGCAGGCCGCTGACCGAGGTCGCGCCGCTGGCGACCATGGCGGCGGTCATCGCCCTGGTCGATGGCGGCAAGGTCGCCCGCGTCGTCGCCAAGGGCGAATTCGGCGCGCTGCTCGCCTCCGGCGAGGCGCCCGAGGCCTACTTCACCAAGCGCGGCATGATCCAGGTGCAGGACGCCGGCGCCCTGGCCGGCTGGGTCGCCCAGGTCATCGCCGCCGAGCCCAAGGCCGTCGCTGACATCAAGGGCGGCAACGAGAAGGCCATCGGCCGCCTGGTCGGCGCGACGATGAAGCTGAGCGGAGGCAAGGCGGAGCCGAATGCGGTGAAGGCGGAGATTTTGAAGCAGTTGGGGTAGGCGCTGGTGGCTGGGCGCTGGGCGCTGGCCGCTGGGCGCTGGCCGCTGGGCGCTGGCCACTAGCCACAGCCGCAAGCGTGTGACTAAAAACGGCTTTCGGCTCCTTGTTCCGCCTACCGTACCGCACGTGCTCGGTGTCAAGGCGGACCGGGCTTCGCCCGGCGCTGCGCGGCCTTGACACCTGCGCGCGAGCGGTGCGGCAGGCTGCACAAGGAGCCTTCCAACCATGGCGAACTTCACGCAACTCCGCGTCTGGCACGCGGCCAATCAGCAGATCGCGGGCATCGCGACGATCACGGTCAGCTTCGGGGATCTCGGGTCGCAGATCCGTCGCGCGGCGATCTCGGTATCCAGCAACATCGCCGAAGGCGCAGGACGCGGGAACGACGGGGACTATGCCAGGTTCCTCTCCATCGCGCGCGGGTCCAATGACGAGATCGCAGCACAATTGCACATCTGCCAGGCACTGGGACACGACGTGACGGCGCTACTCGTACAGAACGGCAGCGTCGGGAAGATGCTGACGGTCCTCATCCGCCGCCTGCGCAGCGGCGGATGAGACCGCCGATCAGGCGGCCGACGTCGGCCGCCTGATCGCGGATGCCCGCGGCGGTGGCCGCGTCGAAGACGAGAGCGTCTTCAGCGATGTCGGTGAGGGCCTGAACTTCGGCGTTTGATCCGTCGGCGATCCGGAGGAACCGGACAAACTCACGGTCGGA
>JFJP01015318.1_pt1 | contig 12801 bp, 16 predicted proteins | sample 431651 | NCBI WGS metagenome assembly JFJP01 (sample SAMN02602958, study PRJNA72255) | Microbial mat metagenome, whole genome shotgun sequencing project. | biome: fresh water; feature: sink hole; material: water; isolation source: purple microbial (photo- and chemosynthetic) mats found in... | reverse complement strand
AACCCAACCGTCTATCAATCTTTGTTCGCCCAAGCGAAAAGTAAAAATTTATTAAAATAAAAAAGGATTTTAAAAATGACAACTAAATCAAGCGATTTTGTATTTGAACCAAAGGTGTGGTCTGACCATATCATGGCATATTTTGACAAAAAATTAGTTTATGGAGCGTTTGCGCTTCAAAATGATCAATTAAAAGCGGAAGGCAGCGGGTTAACCGTTAATTTTCCGTATTATAAAGCAATTTCGGCAGCAGAAGAACCAGGTGAAGACGATTCATTGACTCCTGACACTTTGTCAGATGATAGCTTTAACGCTACAGTTTTCGAGGTTGGGAAAGCAGTTGCAATTAAGAAAAAAGCTTTTAAAAAGTCCGCTGATACAGTCGCCGGCATTGTATCCGAAGCTCAACAACAAAGAGGTTGGGAAAGCAGTTGCAATTAAGAAAAAAGCTTTTAAAAAGTCCGCTGATACAGTCGCCGGCATTGTATCCGAAGCTCAACAACAAATTGCAAGAGTGTTTGCTGAGAAAGTAGATGCCAAATTAAATACTGAAATCACTAACTCAGCAAATTATACTAGTGGTTATTCTGCTTCTGAAGCTGGTCATACTATGAATATTCGCACTTTACTAAAAGCAAAAATTGTTGCTTTCGGTGACAAAAACGAAGACGCCGAAGTTTGCTTTATGCACTCTTTGCCCTATTTGGATCTTATGAGCGATACCACTAGCGGTTTTTTGAAAGCCGATGCGCTTGATCCTCTTAATGCTATTAAAGGTTATGTTGGAAGAGTTTTAAACATGGGTTTAGTTGTAGTTGATTCATGCCCAAAAAATGTTGGTGGACAAGTTGGCGGGAAAGACACTTACTTGACTCACTTCCATAAGGTAAATTCCTACGGCATCATGTGGAAACAGGACATGGAAATGGACGAAGACAAAGACGTTCTCGCACGAGAAAGTTTGTACGCTGCTAATCAGTGGTACGCTGTAAAAAGTTTCCATGGTAAAATTTCTGCTGATGACAAAAAATGTGGTGCTTTAATTACAACAATTTCTTAACGAGGTGTTAAATGAGTATATCAAATGAAAATTGCCGCCCAAGCATTTGTTCCGTAATTGGGCCAGTAAGTGCTTCAAAGGAAGTAGTTGTCTTTAAAGCACATAAAAAAGTTTTATTGAAAAAAGTCGAGCTTTTAGATTCTGCGGCGGTTTCTGCCAGTGAATCAGTCTACGTTTCTGCTCAACTAAAGAAAAACGGCAGTAACTTAGGTTCTGCGGTTGACACAAAGGCCGGAGTAGCTGCAAGAGTTGCGCTTTTATTAGGCTCAGATGTTGCTTTAGTTGCTAATGATGTATTAACCTTAGCTTTGACAGTTGCTAGTACGGGAGCACTTACACAAGCGAGTGTTTGCGTTGACGAGCATATCCTAGGTTCATAAAAAAAGACGTTGGGAAGGCCTGAATAAGAACTATTCAGGCCTTTTCATTTAGCAAGGTTTAAATTATGAATTACTCGAATGTTAAGAATCGAAAGATTTTTGATCATATCAAACATCTAGAAAATGAAGTATCATCTTTAAAAGAAAAACTAATCGAAAAAGAATTAAAAATCATGGATCTAATGCGAGATCTTGAAAAAGCGAGTGAAAATGTTAGACCAAGAAAGCAAGCATAAAGTTTTATTCTACTTGTGCTATTCTGGCAAAACTATAATTGAGGGATCTACTCATTATAATTCTGTGATTGTTTCCAGATTAGATAATTTAAACTCGTTTATTGAGGATCAAGTTGCAAAACTCCTAGTTGAATTAGATACTACTAGGACGAAGTTAAATCAATCAATGGACAAATCGAATGTTACTAAAATTGGTGATATTGAGCTTGATAGCAATAAGTCTATTTCTCTTATTAACGGTGAATTTAAACGATTGAAAAACGAACTTTCTGCATTATTGGACATTCCAAACGCTTGTAAATCTGGTTCACAGATAAGAGTTTATGGGCCATGAATATCGTTGAAAGTATTTTAGAAAATGTGAATGAAATCTTATCAATTAGGGACACTTTGGGCGCTAAAAAGTACGATGTCTATTTACTTACTCGGAATTGGTACAAAGAGATTGGCCAGGGGACTCCCAAAGATTCGATAGTCCAAATATCCCCTACACCTTTTATTTTTGATGTTACCCATGATTATAAAATAGTAGATGGTGGGATGGTAAAAATTGGCGACATAATGCTAAAGCATTTGTCAAAGCAATCTTACCCTACTGAAAACCTCATCAATTGCGAGGTTGAAGATCCGACCAAGCAAGAAAAGTTTTATTATATGAATCAACGACTGTATAACGTCGTTAATGTTTCGGAATCTTATGTTTATTGGAATCTTTTAGTTAGGAAAACACATAACCAAAAGGTTTATTTATAAATGGCAAATACAATTCCAACAATTAGCTCAATTGTACCATACACAAAGCGGCTAGATGATACTGAAAACGGCCTATATATTGGCGAGGCCTTGCCAGGTAGTTTAGAGACCGCTTCTGTTTGGCGTATTCAACGGCTAGTGGAGAGTGGCCCGACGATTGTTATTAAATGGGCCAACGGAAACAGCAATTTTGTTAATGCTTGGAGTGACAGAACCACACTACCTTACTCATAGGATCAAATGGCAACAATAACGACCGCAACTTTTTTGGACGATGGCACAGCAAGAACAGCGGGCGAAGCATGGACGATAAACGGCGGCGTTTTAACTATCAGAACCGATACTAGAGTTCATGCAAACTCTCCCGCTAGTAATACCGGAAGTTTGGGCGCAACGACGATAAGCTCTTCTCTTGGAGGAGGGATTTTAATTGATGGCCGGAATGTAAGAGAAGTTTGGTTTAATTCGGGCAGTGGTACAGTTCCAGCAATTGGAACTACTATTTCTCAAGGTGTAATTAGCGGCTATTTGCTTGGAGTATGGGCAAATCTAAATTCGCTACCAAGTGCGGTTGGGGCAGCAATGCCAGCGACCGGATTTATTAAATTTCGTGAGGTAACAGGAGGCAATTTCGCCGCTGGTGTTTTAACTGGAATTACTGCAAGTGCAACCGGTGCAGACACATCTAGCTGGATAGAAATAGTACAGCGGCAATCAGTAGCGAACACAGTCCCAAGGCTAGGCTATTTTAGGACTAGGGGCACTTGGTATTATCTGCAAGAAACAACGTCAGGGAGTGCTAACCAAACGATTCAAACGCCATCGATGGGTTCAGCAAATACCCATATTCCTGGTGTCTGGGTTGAGACAAATGTAGGAACGAATGTTTACGAGTTTTACCCTGCGGTTGTTTCTACTTACTTCTTGGCTGCAAATTTAGGCACAGATGCCAGGTGCAAATTTGTTAGAACCATTGGAAATGGCCAGGTAGTTATAGGCCATGATGGGACGACTAACGCTGGTTATGTTCCACCTGCTGGCTGCAAAATTAGAATACCAAACGTAATTGGTCATCAATGTGCATCGGGGACAGATGCGGTCAATACTGTGCCACATGCAACACAGCCAACAAGGCCAGATTTTACGACAACATCGGCGGGAGTGATTGATTTTGAATACTTTATAAACGATTGGTATCATTATTTCGTTTCGCCCAGCTCAGTTACAATCAAAAATAGTGCAACATTCGACACACACAACACATCAAACGAAGCAACTGCAACACTATTGGATAATTATCATGTTGGAATTTATATTGCAGACGCTTTTCCTTTAGTTCTTGCAAATAGCTTGTTCGGTGGGACTATCCAGAATTGTAAATTTTTCAGGGGCAACGCTGCTGTAAATGGTCATATATGTTCAATAAATTATTGCTCAAGTTACTCGTTTTCAAATTGCGAATTTGGCGTAATTCAATATGCAAGAGTCATTAGCGCTAGATCAATTTATTTGCTAGTTGCTTTAGATTGCACTTTTGACAATATTTACCAGTTTAATTCAAGTTTTTATGCCCAAAGCTCTGCAAGGGTACTTGTCACAAACTTAGATCATACTGATAGACTTCTGGGCAACACTAACGCAACTAGTGGGCTTTGTGCTGCATGGACTTCCACAGGATGCCACACTTTTAAATTCGATGGCATTACTTTTGGTAAAAAAGGCACAGTTGCCGGTTATCATAACCCATACTTGGGAATCTTTAACATAGTTGGGTGTAACAATGTAACTCTGAGAAATGCAGGCACGAAAACAGCTCCTTTACTATGCGAAAATACAACTAACGCTTGCGCTTACATTGCCCTAGATGGAGGAAATAATAGCAATTTAAAGATGCAAAGAATGTATTTAAATATAACTAGGACAGGGGCCTTTGAAACGTTTAACACTTCCTTAAATATGCTTGTTGAATCTATCCATGGGAGCGTTGGAAGTGTTTCGGTCAATGGATTAAATACTATCGTAAGAGGTATTCGCAGCGATGCCATAAATACAAATGGTAAGACCTCTGTTTACGGCACACACTTTTTAGATATGTTTGAAAGCGACACAGTCGGCGATATTATGTTTATGATGAATGAACCAAATGTCGCCACTTCTAGTTTTGCTTCATTAACACTAGCAGGAAGTGCGGGCGGCTTTACATCAAGTGGTAGGGCCTCAATGCCTAACCTTGGAGATGTTTTAATAAGTGAAATGTCATATTTTGCTCTTGGTCACACAGCTTTCCAGAATGTTGCGCCAACTGTTAGGGCAACAAATTCCGGCAATTTCTCTTATGAATATGACATAGATAAAGGGCCAGGATTTAGCGGGACATTTAAAACTTTAGATGCCGCCAATCTTTTTGCTGAAACGGTTAATTCAGCGACAGGTTTTAAATTAAAACTAAGAATTACAGCAACGACGGCAAATGCTAGCAATGATATAAGCTCAGTTCTTATCAAGACGGACTCAACTTTATCAGCTCAAACAAATAATTTATACCCACTGGAAACAGCAACAATTGAAATTGATAATTTAAGAATCGGTTCACGAGTCCAAATATATGACCTGACTAACTCAATTGAACTTTATAATGAAATTGCACCGGCAACCTCAATTGCTTATTCTGCTCCATTTTCCTCAAGTTTTTCTGTCAGGGTTCGGGTTATGTATGCCACCGCAGTTACAGCGGATAAATTCATCGAATTTACTAGTACAATAACCGCAGAAGGGTTGTATCAATCAGTTTTGCCGGAGATTGATCAGAATTATGTAATAAACGCAATTAATGGATTTACCGTTGCAGGCGTTGCAATTAACGATGCTGCTTTATTGATTGAAGCAGAAGACGGAACATTCACATGGGCGCAAATCTACGCTTATGAAACGGCATGGCTAACTACCGAGGAAGGGATAAGAGACGAAGGGCGCTTTATAACTGCAATTGATCCACACAATTACTTATTTGATAACTTCAAGATCAAAAATGTTAGTTCTCCAAGCTTGCCTTTGATAATCACAGGAGGCTGGGGCAGGGATGCAGTAACCGGACTATCTGCCACCTTAATTGATACCACAAGGGGAACTATATTTAGCAACCCTGATTTAGTTATAGCTTACTCAATGGGCGGCTCTGGGTTAAGTGTAGACGAACAAGCAAAGCTTGCTAATATTGACTCTATTTCAACGAAAATTGATGGGCTAATTGAAAATTCTGCTGGAAATAGATTTACAGCTAAGGCACTCGAAGCAGTCCCAAGCGGCAGCACTTTGACGGCGGCAGAAGTTAGAACCGAAATGGACGCTAATTCAACCAAATTGGCCATGATCCCAAGTATCCCAAGCAATCCATTACTTGCCGACGACATTAGATTGCTTAATCTTGACAGTAAAATATCAGATATTCCCACTCAAACTCTCCTGTCAAATGACATTAGACTAAATAACTTAGATGGGAAAATCTCTGATATTCCCACAAATCCATTAATTACTAGTGATATACGATTGAATAATTTAGATGCAAAAATCTCTGACATCCCCACCAATGTATTAGCTGGCGACGATGTGCGTTTGAGTAACCTTGATGCAAAAATCTCTGATGTTTCCGCTAATGTTTGGGCAGAATCAACAAGCAACAATAACACTGCTGGCAGTTTTGGAAATCTTGTGCAAAAATTACTTACATTAGGAAAGTTTTTAGGTTTGAAATAAGGGTCTTTATGATTGTTGGTGAGAAAATCCCTTTGTTTTTAAATGTTGGCGATGAGAATGAAGATCTTTTTGTTCAGGCCGAGATAGTTTTACCGGACGGATCAACTTCAGAGACAATCAATCTAATTGATCTTGGTCAGGGTTGTTATGGTGATAATAGCTATTCGATGCCAAACGAGAAATTTGTTAACGTCATTTATACTTGTTGGCTTGATGAAGGTTACACAGAAAAAGCCGCTTATTACGACGTTACAGAGACTTTTGAGCGTTCAGATGACTGTGAAAGTGACCTGCAGGACATAAATTTGGAATGCAAGTTTCAAGAAATTGCAATTTCAGCTACGAGTCAACTAACCATTAATCTAGAAAAACAAACTGTTTTTAATACTCTCGAAGTTGATAATCTCAATAATTTTTTACTTACAAAAGATTATCCCATTTCAAAATTAGAATGTAATATTTCAGAAATTAAACTAAATAAAGGTTGTTAAAATGGACACAATAGATCTTTTTCAAGGCGATGATTGGGAAATTCCTTTTCAATACACAGTTGATGGCGATCCATTGGACATCACAGGAGTAACCGAAATTGAAGCATGTTTCAAAGCGGCTTCTACGCCGTCAATTATTTCAGTCACTCTTACTGATGATGAAATTACTATTATTAACGCCCCCGCTGGTAAGATTATGGTTAATGTACCTCAAGCAAAAAGTGCCTTGATTAAAAAAGGTAAAAGCTCAGTCCAGGTAATTAAAACAGACGTAAATTCAAAAGAAAAAACTCATCAACTTGATGATTTAATCAATGTTCTGGAAAGGTCAGTTTAATGACTGTCACCCAGATAAAATTATCTGAAGTTTCCGACGCTTTAGAAAATACTATGGAAAAAGGCATTGAAAAGATAAGGGCCGCAGTAGTAGCAGGTTGCTACCAGACTTTAGGCGATATTATAAAAAGTAGTCCGGTTGACACTGGACTTTATGCTCAATCCTGGGCAGTTACAGAAGAAGAGGAGAGCGTTTTCCTTGGAAACTACGCTCCACACGCTCCAATTATCGAGTATGGGGCACGTCCTTTTAGACCACCTTTAGGGCCTTTACTCGCCTGGGCGAAGAGAGTTTTAAAAGATGCTAGTCAACCTCCAGAATATTCTAGTCATGTTTGGGCATTAGCTAAATACACACAAGCAAAAATTGAAAAAGAGGGTATCTTGCCAATGGGTGTAATGGCAAAAAATATAAATACATTAATGGATAATATTAGAAATGAATTGGCGGCGATGAAATGAGCGGATTAAAAGCAGTCATTTATCAATTGGCCGAACACTTTAGAAATTTATATCCAGAATTGCAGATAATTGAAGAATTTCCTTTGGCAAATGCTCAATTAAAAATGCCGGCACTTTCTATTCTAACCGTTGGCAAAGTGGACTATCAAAATTTGATGCCAACTTTGTTGACCACTTACCCAAATACCGATAATCAAAATTATACTGATGCTTTATATGTGGTTGGACAATACAACATTAATTTGCAAGTAGACCTTTGGTGTGAGTTTAAAAATCAACGATATGATTATTTTGAAAAGATAGTGGACGGATTTAATCAACAATTTATTGATAACGATAAACCTATGGGGCTATCTTTAATACTTGCTGATTATCATAATGCCGTTGCAAGATATGATATGATAAATTACAATTATGAGGATGCAGAAATTTCCTCTCAACGGAATGAATGGAGAGTTATTTTTAGCTTACTAGTAACTTTCCCTAGACTAACTGCAAAAACTATTTCCTTGATGGAACAAATTGATCTAAGCACCAATATTTGGGAGGAATAAAATAATGAGTATTTACCGAACTAATAACCCACTGGAATTTGCCGAGATTGACGGCATTATAATTGATGAGCAGTCACCTGCTCCATCGGTCAAAGGCGTAGGAACCGGCGTTTGTATTTTAGTTGGCCAGTTTGAAAGAGGCCCATTAACTTTACAAGAACCTGGTTCTATTCAAAATATCCAAAAGCTTTACGGTGATTCTAATTTTGATGGCAATCTGGCCCTTAAAAATAAGAAATTTAGCCGAATTAAAATTATTAGAGCTTTAGCAGCACTTGCAGTTAAAGGAACCAAAACTTTCGATGATGGTGGTGGAACTCCGGTTGATATCATCAAGTTTGATGCCAAATATAAAGGCGTTTATGGTAACAAAATTAAAGTTACTATTGCCGCCGGATCTACTAGCGGTTCAAAATATACGATTGAAGACACTAACACTAACGGACTAACTACAGAAGTTTACGATAACGTATTAATTACCGCCGTTGGAACCACTTTCTCATCTTCTTTGCTTGTAGATGTTACTGTGCTAGCAACTTCCGCAGAACCCGAAGTCGTAGCGGCGACCGCTCTTGCCTCAGGTGCAGAGGGAACGATTGCTGATACTGATTATGAAGCAGCAATTGAAGTTGCTGAAGCAGAAAATTGTGGAAATATTTTGTTTCTTGACAGCTATAACAGCATAAGAAACGGTTATCTAAAAGCTCATGCAGCTCTAACCCAAGATAAAATGGTTATTTGCGCCGGTGCTGATTCTGAAAGTGTAGCTGATGCGATAACTGCAGTAAATAGCTTGAGAGATACCGACGGGAGAATCATCTACGCTTACAATTGGTTGCAAACTCTGATTAATGGGGTTGCCACTTTCGTTTCACCTGCAAGTTTCTATGCCTCTTTATTAAGCCAAATAGGGCCACACATTGATCCTGCGTATGCTGGCAATACTGGTTACTTGTTCGGTGTTTTAGACATTAAAAACAAGCTTACAAGAGCTGATTACATTAACTTGATGAACGCCGGAGTTTCTAGCTTTGAATTTGATCAAGACACAGGCTTTAAAGTAAAATCTGGGGTAGTAACTCAAATTGCTAACTCTTCAAAGTTAACCGTTTCTCGCCGTCGTATGGCCGATTATTTATCTAATTCTATTGGATACTTCTTAAAAGTTTATCAAAACGCAGTAAATAGCTTGTCTAATCGTTTGGCCGTAAAGGCAGCAATTTTGTCTTTTATTCGGCAACAAGAGGCCTTGGAAATTCTGCCAAAAGATGCCGAAGTGATTGGCGGTAATGCTAAAATCGTTGATATTGATACTCTCAACACTAACGACACAATTGCACAGGGAAAATTTTTCATTCAATACAAACAAAGAATCTATAGCTCGATGCGCTTTATCGTCCTCAGGGCCGAAATTGGCGAGTCAGTTGTAGTGACGGAGGAATAGTTATGGTTGCTAGCATTAGGGGACACCAGGCCCATTTTAAACTTTATGAAAACGGAGCTGAGAGAGTAATTTCCACGATTACTAAAGTTTCAGTAAATCAAGATTCATCTTTTAGCCGTTCAATGTATATCGGCAACAGTCTTCCCGAAGGCGATCAGACGATTGAGGGTTGGTCAGGCCAACTTGAGATGGAAGTAAAAGATGCTGGGGTTGATGAATTTATTGATGGATTGATTACCAATAACTTAAATGGTATTGGTGTCAGTGAGTACACTTTTATTACTACTGAATATTTTCCAGATGGAACTTATTCAAGTTATGTTTATTTTGACTGCCAATTTAAGATGTCAAAAGATCAAGGTGGAATGAATGATAAGGTTACAAAAAGATTAGATTTTCAGGCCTCGGGTCGCTCCAGGGTTTGATTGTCGTCCTTTGCTACTTTTGTTATATGGTTACAGATATGCCCTCATTTATTTGAGGGCATATTTGTTTTAATAAGGGGTTTTTAATGGAAATTATGGTCAGTAAAGTTACTCTGGGGACTGGTAAGGTTGTTTATTTGAAGGAACCAACAGTAGAAGATATGGAAAAAGCAACACAAATTGCCGGCAAAGTTGCGGGGGATAATCCTGGTCAAATGGGCGTAATGCTTCAAAAAGAATTATTGAAAAGATCCTTAGTCCAAATTGATGAAAAAAAACTTTCTATGAGCGAAAAAGAGGGAGTTAATAACTTCTTTTCTTTGCGAGAATATTCCCAGATAATGAAAGTGTTAAGGGACATTTCTGGCATTGATGATTCAATGGGAAACTGCCAGGTGGAGAACGTGACTTTTACCGCCAATTAGCTTGGTTAAAGCGGTATAGTAATATTTCTACTGCGGAAGTCAGAGAAATGACACCTTTACAGCTAAAATATTACTCAGAAACTTTGGCGGATATAATCAGACGGGAGTCAGGCGGTGGCGGTAGTAGCTGAAGGATTTAAAATTGTTACTGAAATCGTCCTCCACGATTCGGCAACTTCATCATTAGATAAAATCACAAGCGGCTTCCAACGTGTAAGTGACGAAGCGGATACAGCTTTACAAAGTATTTCTGGATTCGGCACACGTTTAGCAATGCAATTTACCGGCTTCAGTGGTGGAATTTTTGGATTCCTTAAAAGTGCAGTCGATGCTTCCAATGAATTTGAAAAGTTGCAACTTGGCTTTGCGAATGTGCTGGCCTCTAATAAAGAATTTTTCACTGGGGCAGAAACTTTTGCCGAGAGAATGTTAGTCGGTAAGGCGGCAATGGATGCAATCGTTTTAGAAAGTAGGAAGTTTGGTTTATCAGCAAACGAGTTGGGCGAGTTTAGCAAGGGAACTGCTCAGATTCTTGCTCCCATGGGACTATCTGGCACTAACTTTAATGTTTCCACCGATCTATCTGCAAATTTTCTAAAAGTAATAAGGACGTTACCCGGTTTGGAATCAGGCCAAGCGCAAGGACAATTTGTCGATTTACTGACAGGCAACGCCGGCGACCAGGGAAGGTTTTCTCAACTTCTCTTTAAAGATGCAATTGCTACTTTTAGCAAAGACGAATATGGCATAAAAAACGCTAAAGATTACAACTCAGTTTTTAAAAGTGATCCTGCTAAGGCCCTTAAAGCTCTTTCCGAGGCAATGAGTGGATTAACTAGGCATGAGGATGAGCTAAATGGTTTTATCGGCCTATTTAGTTCTAAAATGACGGTTTTAAAAGATCTTTTTTTTGGCTTTTCAAGTGTATTAAAACCTGTTGGTGATGCTTTGGTAAAACCATTGAAGCAGGTTTTAGATTTTGTAATTAACTTTGTCCAAAATGATTTTGCAAACGTAATGAAAAGACTTGGCAATATTTTGAATGTTTTTTTGGATGACCCAAAAGATTTGATAGCTAGATTGATTGAAATGAAAGATTTAGGAAGTAATGCCGGAGGTGCTGCTAGCCTAGTTGGCTTCATGCAATTAATTAGCTTTTTTGCTACTATGGAGAAGGTTAAAAGTGTTCCTGCGTTGGCAAAAATTTCTGGTTTTATTCATAATTTAATTAATGTTCCAATGGACTTCACCACAAAATCAGCAGGTTTAATCTCGATTGTAAAAGTTATGGGCAGATCCCTTGGCCTCTTTTCAGTATTTTTAATTCTATTTCAAGCTTTCAGTCGTGCGGTAGCAAGAATGAAAGTCAGCGATGCGATGGGACGCTTTGGCAACCTCGTAGATTTCTGGGAAGATTTAATAAAAGTTACAAAGAGATTACTTGCACCAATCGACATGGTCGTAGATGGTCTTTCTCATATAATGTATATCCTAATGAGACTTGCTTTTACTACTTTCAACTATGGCTCAGTAAGTGAAAAAGTCGGAATGAATTTTATTGGAATGATAGAATTTTTTTCAAGAGGGATTATTTACTATATGGCAGCTTTAAAAGGATTTATCCAGTTTTATCTTTCTGTTTTTGATCAACTAACTTTGGGAATAAAAACTTGGATTACCGGCATTGTGCAATTTATAGCAGGACTCTCTTTGGACGATTTATCCAGTCCTGGCAAAACTTTAAGTAAATTTGGGAATGCAATTGATCCAAGGGTTGCATTTGCTGGCATGTTTAATGCAATTGGTACAGATGTTAGTCAAATATTCAGAGAAACTTTAAAGAATAACTTAATCAGCACCGGAACCGACGAGGACGGCGCACCAAATGCGAAGAATGAAGTTAACATAGGAACTTTTCAACTTAATCAGCAATTTAGAGAGCAGCAAAATCCTGACAGGATAGCTTTTACAGTCAAAGAACAAATGCTAAAAACGGCAAACAATGCAAGAACTCAAGGAAAACGGACTATGATGTCAGGACTTAATTCATATAGTGTGGCAGGTGCTCAATGAGTTTAATTAACGGTTTGTCCGGTTCAGTTAATAATATACAAAATACAATTAGAAATCCTTTCAGCAATCAATTATATAACCCTCTAAATGGGCCAGACTTTCCCGAAGGTTTTATAATCGAGGAGCTTGATTTTAATGCCAACAATAAAGTTTTGAATGAAATTAAATTAATCGGTAATATGATGCCGATGGTACCATTTAAATTTGGTGGAACTCAGAGAGTTAAAAAAGATTACTACGCCGGTTATTCCGAACCAGTAGCACAGATTTTAGGCCCACAAGAAAACAATGTTGAGATTAACGGAGAGTTTAAGGATAAAAAATATAATGCTAATTCTGGACTTTATGGCGTTTCAACTGAAATGCAAGAGTTGATTGATGCCATTAGAATTAGAGGCAACTTGATTAG
>JFJP01039723.1_pt1 | contig 12802 bp, 14 predicted proteins | sample 431651 | NCBI WGS metagenome assembly JFJP01 (sample SAMN02602958, study PRJNA72255) | Microbial mat metagenome, whole genome shotgun sequencing project. | biome: fresh water; feature: sink hole; material: water; isolation source: purple microbial (photo- and chemosynthetic) mats found in... | reverse complement strand
ACTTCTCATCGCGCACACCAAAAACACTCTTAGCATCGGCAGTTACGCCCATGTTTTTCATAATGTTTTCTAGGTAGTCGGCAGAAGCAGAACCTTCAAAGTCCATGTAGGTAAGAATCGGAACGTTTGTATTCAACGCCGCTGTTAGAATCGTTACTGCACCCGTTGTTTTACACGTCTGCTCCTGTCCGAAGTTTGTATACCAACCGGCCGTGATGCCACCACCGAGAATAATATCCAACATCAAGTTGCCAGTAGACAGTCGCTTCTCAGAAGGATCCATAGAGGAATCTGACAGTCCTACTTCTTTTTCAAGAGTATCTAAAGTGTCATCTAGGTGCGCATACGGATTAAAGGCAACGGGTGCTTCGACGTCATCAACAGCTTTTTCTTTACGACTACGACGGGCACTAGCTTTGAGGTCTGACGTATCTTCAACGGGTTTGCGACCACGTTTGGGGGTAGCTTCCTCGGCAGGTTTACGTGCACGTCTAGGTGCGGCTTCCTCAACAGCAGGTTTACGACCACGCCGTGTCGGAGCTTCTGCGGCAGCCGGTTTGCGACCACGCCGAGCAGGCTCTTCTACTGCTTTACGTGAACGACGAACCGGTTTTTCCTCAGCAGCCGAACTACGTTTGGCTTTTACTTGTCGTACCATAAGGTTTTGCTCCAAACAAATATAGCAGGTGTATCCGATTAAGACACACCTGCTATTAAACGCTAAAGATAATTAGAACGGTTCGTCTTCATCGTCCTCATCATCGTCGTCCCGCGAACGCTTCGCGGGCTTTTTAGCAGGGGGTTTCTTGGCTACGGGTTTCTTGGCGCCACGTTTCGGAGGAGCGGGTTCATCATCCTCCTCATCCTCCTCATCATCAAAACCCTCGTCATCTTCGTCATCCTCATCGCGGGAAGACTTCTTGGCAGCAGGTTTCTTGGCTGCAGGCTTTTTAGCTCCACGTTTCGGAGGAGCAGGTTCATCGTCCTCGTCATCGTCATCAAAACCCTCGTCATCGTCATCATCATCGAGGTCCTTACCTTTCTTCGGAGCGGGCTTTTTAGATCCACGTTTCGGAGGAGCAGGTTCATCATCCTCATCGTCGTCGAAACCATCATCCTCGTCATCCTCAGCATCTTCATCGCGGGAAGACTTCTTGGCAGCAGGTTTCTTGGCTACGGGTTTCTTGGCACCGCGCTTAGGTGCAGGTTCGTCATCCTCGTCATCGTCATCAAAACCATCATCCTCGTCATCCTCATCATCTTCATCGCGGGAAGACTTCTTAGCAGCAGGTTTCTTAGCGCCACGTTTCGTAGCAAGATCATCGTCCTCATCGTCGTCGAAATCTTTTGCAGGTTTTTTAGATGACTTTTTCTTACCTATATCATCATCTTCCTCATCGTTACTGTCAAACTCCTCCGCACCAACAATCTGCATACGGGCAAGTTCTTTCTTAGCATCGGCGAGGGTTTCAAGACCCATCTGTTTAATAAGGTCCGGACTTAGATCATAAATAAGGTATTCTTTTTCCTCGTCCGAGATTGGAGCTTTTTCAGCAAGGTTTACTTGATATTTTTCAGGACCTTTGGCATTTTCATCGTATTTGACGTTCAGGTCGACACCAAACTTTTCGTGATTAACATCAAAGGTTTTAACGCCGTCCTTACCCTTAACCTTGTTGAGGGCTTTCAACTCCTGAATCTTACGCATCAGGCCCGACGGCAAGCGCAATACTCTAACAGGTGTCCAAGAGTCACTATCAGCATCTTTGAAACCGCTTTCGCGCTCTGCCTTCGTAACTTTAGCTTTTGCCGGAGCATCCTCTTGCAGGGAACGCACGATGACGTTGAGCAGGTAATTGGTACCTGTCTGCGAGTCAATGCTGCAATACGGACAAGTTCCGTTCATTTCTTCCGTTTCTGAATCATGCGCTAAACACAATTTCGGTATTTTAACTTCGCGCTTAGTCTTACTGGCAATGATGTTAATCCAGTGCTGCTTATAACTAACAATGTCTGCCGGAAGGATCCGAATTTGAACCCACTTGTTGTTAGGCATCTTGACTACATCAACAAGTTCTTCAAGACGGACATTTTCATTACGTGACGGCGGTTTTGCATCCCCGAGTTTCAAGATAATACTCCTTGTGGTTATGTTGCGTGTAAATTAAATTCTTTTGGATAGTATCCAAGTTGCTGTTTCATACTTCTAGCCATCTTCTGTCGTTCTTTTACACTTATGTATTCAGTAAGGTCTAAATATAATCTAGCCAAACCATGCGGATCGGCACACTTTACTAAGTAGGCCATGTCCTCTGCTTCTTTACTCTCAATATAGTCACTCTCAATATTACTTGAACTAATAAGAGAATCTCCGAAAGCTGCTTCGGAGTTAACGTCCAACATTGAATTCAAGCTAACGCTGAAATTAATGTAATCTGTTTTATTGCCTTGAACAGCTTTTTTCTGAGCCTGCGGTATTAGGTAGGCTACACCATACTCATGCCCGTAATGCGAGTTCGCATAGGTAAGTGCGTTTAATACCCAATAGTTTACATAACTGGTTAAAGCACCCTTACCGCTATCATACTTATCCAACGCCTTAGTAATCGCAGCCATTAGACTTTGATATACATCATCAAAATCGAAATTCTTACCCTTTGCTTTACAGTACGCGTGAGCTTGTTTATAGGCATGTTTAATGTATTGGCAAACAATCTTGTTACGAAACTCGTAAGCCAATGCCACGTATTTACGGCAGCGGTTTAATACATGAAAAAGGTCAGCCCGTGAAAAAGATAACGCATTTTCTATTGCTGCGAGGCGTTTATCCAAAGCAGCTTTGTCAACATGCTTCTGACACGTTAGGTAGCGTGTATAAAGGTCCGGGTAATCGGACGCAGCATTTAAAAAATTCACCAAAAAGTTGTAGACAAAACCGCGTTCGATTTTTGCACTAGCAATACATTCGATCTTCAACTCTATATCGTCAGTAATTAGTGCAGTACACATCTTATTAAGAAAAGCCTCTTGACTCAAGGCTGAGATTTTTCTTTTTTTATTTGTAGAGGCTACCGATAACATGTGCACCAGTTGTATATCAAAGACAGAACTTTTGCGTATGATAGGTTCTAGCCCTTGGTAAATCAAGAAATCAAGGACTTCCTGGATTTGGCCGCCGGTCAAATTATGATGTTCGCACACACCCTCACTTGTAGTGGTTTTCATCTGTTGGTCACATACGTTCCTCAAGCACAGTCTCGGCCAGGGCTACTAGGTGCTTGCACAATAGGGGATGGTTCTGCGGGTTAGTTACTACAGCAGGTTCGCCGTTACTATATTTGATTATAGCACTACCCCAATGATTTAGGGCATACTCGCAATGTGACCAAAACCAACCGCAACTACAAGAAACAAGAACATGCTTTTGTCGAGAAACAGGAAGGTCTCTCTCCTTACCCACGATAGTAGTATCATAAGCACCAGGTACCCTACTACCCGGCGTCTGTGTCTTAGCACGAATTCCAGGTAAGCCGCCCTTGGTTATTGCTTGCTTCAAAGATTTGATTACAGTATCGCCAGCATTAGACTTAATGTAAGGCGGTGTTGCTTTCAACAACTGACGAAGACTTAGTCCCGTAAGAGTCGACTTCTGCGTTACGGGTGATTTCTTTACCGACTCTGCCTGACGTAAGGGAGGCTTTACTACTTTTTTTACCGGTCTCTTTGCAGAAGTTAATTGTACTTTTGCCATAAAAATCTCCTAATTAGGTTTTAGACTCCTCGTTGTATTGGAAGTATGAGATTATTGGAAGTGCTGGATTAACAAATACGATTGGACGCGTACCGTGAAGACTGTTTTTAGAATCCGTCAAGGCTGACATTACAGTATGAAAGCCATGTATTGGATCCAGTATGATACCTGAAAGGTTGTAGAACTCTTTAGCGGCAGCAACAAGGGCAGCATTAACGGTGCCCCTTGTTAGACTATCATCGGAAAATACAATCCCATCCGGTGATAATTCAGGGATTGAGAAGTCTGCGCTAACTTCTTCAGCTAACGAATTTAATCGATCATAGTTCTCCAGAACTCGGGATCGTGCATCAGCATAGGTGTCAGCATTATCAAACATGGGAACACCGATAATCGAAATAGTATGATCTGCTTCTTTCTTGGCATATACCGAAGCAGCCAACATTCCAGCCATAGTTGAACCAGAGTCAACGCCTACATAAATAATAGCGTCCTCCAGGTTAAACTTAGTTTTCAGATCAAGTTTAATTTCATCAAACAAGGCAAAACCACCCATTGCTGCAACTGAACGGTGACCGCTAATATCAACAACAGAAACATTACGTCCGGTAGAAGTTAAACGCTCGATAAGTTCGGCAATCTCACCGTGTGGCTGCGTACCGTAAGTCTCAGCACCTGCTAAATGCAACAAGGAAAGATTATGCGTATAGATCGGAGAAAATTCTTCTGAAAAAAGACAATGTACCGTTATACCAAACCTAGAAAGTACCATTGCAGCTTGACGTGTAAAATGGGATCCGTAGCGACTATACATAATAACGTCTGTTACAGCTTTACGTGCAAGATCCACCAACAAAAACTCAAGTTTCCGCATGTCAGTGCATCCGTAGTTCCACTCCGGTGCGCAGAGTTCCTCGCGTTTGATATACAGTGGGCTAGAATATCCTACTCCAGAGTACTCTTCAATACGAACAAGCGGAGTTCCCGTAGTGCCTAGATCAGTCTTCTTAAACATTATTGCTCCTAAATAAGTCTCACAATTAGTGGGCAGCACGAACTAAAGAAAGAAATTCCATACGGGCTTCAGTCTTTCTAAAAAGTCCACCTACCGCAGAGGTAACGGTAGTGCTCGAAGTATCTTCTACACCACGTGAGATAACGCAATAATGTTTGCTATCAACCACAACCATAACGTCTTCAGTACCGAGAAGCAGTTTTACTGTTTCAAAAATTTGGGCGGTCAAACGCTCCTGCACCTGAGGACGTCGACTAAAGTACTCAACGATACGATTTAGTTTTGACAACCCAACAACTTTCCCATTTGGGATATATGCAATATGGCATTTACCCTCAATTACCACGAAATGATGTTCACATTGTGACATTACCGATATATCACGCTCGATAAGCATCTCATCATAACGCATCTTATTTTCAATAAGCATCATCTTAGGGAAATTTTCCGGAAGCAATCCCCAAAGAGTCTCCTGCACCATCATTTTAGCTACACGACGAGACGTATCTTGCAGGCTATCATCAAGTAAATTCAAGCCAAGCGTTGACATAATTTCAGTGAAGTGGCTTTGAATATTTTGAATCTTAGCATCGGAGTCGATACTGAGTTTGTCCGTAGTGGGTGTATTAATTCCCAAAGAACAAAGATGTTCTTCAACGCGTCTTCCCAAAGCGGGATCAGTTTTGTGTGGATTAAACATAATAGTCCTACGGAAGGGTTACAAAGGCGTGCATCTGTAATGAAAGACGGTAGTGATTAGATAAGGCTAGGCTGGCTGCATATTGATGATTCTTACCGCAACGCTCTCTGTCATAGAGGTCGGTCCACATCGAGGCTACTTCACCAACTGATACAGGGCGTGTATATTCATTAATTGGAGAAATAAAGACATTGTAGCTGCCGTGTAGTGCAACATAGTCAGGTAAGTAATCAGGTAGGTAATGGTACGGACTATCGGGATCGGATGAAACTAATAGCTTTAAGTAGTCCGAGCGTTCAAGCATACCTGCAACAGGCTTGGAATACTTGCCGGTATGTGCACTAAGCTTTGGACTAGTGACAATCGTTGCTCCCGGGGCAGTATCCAACCTAACAAAATCCCCGTTAGTTTCAAACTGCACCAAAAATCCCATTATAAGAAGACGTGCAGAAAGCTCCTGAGCTTTTTCATGCATCAAAGGCTCACCACCTGTTACCACCACAAGAGGCTTTATACCCGAAGGTATCAACTCTGTAATTTTAGCCAGTAGCTCGTCTACTGAGAGAGGTGAAGCCTTGTCGACAAGAAAATTGGTATCGCAGTTGTGGACGTGAACACCTTTTACAGTGTATGTGTTGAAAGGGGAGCACGAAAAGTTGGTCACTTCAACCAAATCACCTACAATTCCAAACTGCTCACGTTGACGACGAAGAAGAGTATTCCACTCAACAGTCTTCAGCTTTCTCACCGCTACGATACGCGCGCCATTTCGTATAAAGGATGAAACGCGCTTGAAAAACTCTCCGGTTGCTTTAAACGTGTTATTTAACCTAAGGAGACCGTCTTCACCACACCTAATGAACAAAGTCTTAAATCCAAACTTGGCAAAGTGCGCAGTTCTTTCTTTCTCGTATTTCTTGGCGCCTACCTTAGTATGCCGGGCTTCGGCATAGAAGGGGTAGGTTGGGTCATAGACCTCGATGACCTTATTGCGCCCAATAAGAAAATCAGGATAGAGGTAGCCAGACTCTTCATCACCTATAGGGAAAGAGTTATCCCCTACGTAACGAACGTTTGCAGATACCTGCTGGAGACTTTCTTCAACAAAAGCTTCCAGGCCACTTTTTGGATAGGTCTTGGTGTTAACCATCTTGGCGACACTTGCCGACGAAAACATAGGGTTGCGTTTCTTCATCCGCTTTGAATGAAAAGCTTTCACGCGGTCAGATCGCTCGTAGGATAGGAGAGACCCTTCAGCATAGCGTTGCCGTAGAGTGTCGCTTACTCTAGTGGAAACCTTAGGATTGAACATAGGGTTGGCATGAGCTTTGTGAATGGCCACACGCTCATAACCTGCGATGTGGAATAGTTCATCCGTTATAGTAAGAGATCGTGCAGGTACATATCCACGCTTTGTAGTGTGGAAAGGATGGTCTCCTGTAACGATTTGACGTTTTTTACCAGAAGATCCTTCCGGAGTATACTCCACGACCACAAAATCATCGCGGTCCTTAAATGAACGCATAACGACGTCAACTGTGGTAGCATCAGGCAATCTCTTGCCATTAAGAGTAAGAAGTTTTTGCCCTTTTTTGATGGAGCGGAATTGTTGACGACCGTCCGGCGTATCTACGTATTCCGTAGAGGGGAAGCACCAAGGACAATCGAGTTTAGCACCGCGATTGCAACCGGCAAGACGCACAAAAACAGCAGGGTAACCCGCGTAGACACCCTCACCTTGAATCGAATACCAAATACTATGTACTAGGATCTTGCAGTTAGATAAGTTAACAATGTCACGAACACTAAAGTTTTTCTCAGGGTACTGAACAATTGTTGTATAGGTCATCGTAGTTTTCGTTTCATCGTATCTGTGTTAGTAATAAACTCTACGGCTTTCATTGGTATCTCTGAGGTTCGGACACGTTTTCGTATAAGACTCGGGTGCTTATAGTACTTGGTACTTGGACAGTTAGTCGGTATCTCACAACGTATCCAGCGTCCTTCTAACTCAATCGCATCAACAATTGGAATGCCTGCCGCAAGTAATTGATTAGCACCATCGTAAACAAAGCAGTCAGGTGGTTTACCTTTTGCTTCCCATACCTCTACGGTAATAAAACGCGGTTTGTAGTCACTCTGAAAAAATATAACACCTTTAACGTTTTCAATCTTAACGAAGGAACTTCTTTTTGTGGAATTTTTCATAGCTAGTTAGGATAGAAATGTAGTGTTGCTTCACGGTTTCATCAACCTTATCATCCTTTATGTCCTCAAATAACGATTCACGTTTGGGACGTAATGGGAAAAACCCTTTTGCTACTACCTGTTCGATATAATCAATCGCCAGTTGTAACTGTTTGTATTGACCCTTAGACAACCACTGTTCTGCTAACTGCTTTAACGTGAGTTTACCGTCAAGATAGGATTGTACGGTATCACAAATAAGGTCCTTCTCTAACTCAGAATACCAAATTTGATGACTCTCACAAATTTGAAAATCAGCCAGGACGTTTAAGTCACCTACCGCCTGACAAACACCGCAAGTACAAGAAGTATTTACACTTTTATGACTAAACTTCTCGATCTTCAACGGGGTATTGCCCGCAGATTTATATGGAAATTGTGACTTATACATCCCGGTGATTGCACCCATTCGGTGCGATACAGAATCTCCACCACAACTACGAACGTATCCCGTACCAACCAACATAGCATACACGATTAACCAAAACCGCGAAGTAACGCCCAAGAAGTGAAAATACTCAGTATCATTACGGACTTGCGAAATCACATACATGGCGTTTGATAGTGCCGTTAACTGTCGGCTAAAATCATCTACCGTCAAGGAGTTCAAACCCGCAATCGCCACCACAGGCGTCGGTCGATAGATAGCATCTAAGCGGCGTTTGCGAGACTCCAGCGAGGAACCGTGACTTACTACGGCTAAAACGACATTCTTATTTAGCCGCGGAATCATGTACTCATCATTAGCCTTCATCATGCGTGTAGCTGCATCAAAAAATAAAGGCTCATACGCGGTACGCATCGGTAAGTCCAAAGGCATGCCAATATCAGTATGCTTATTGTAGAACTCTACAGGCATGTCGGGGTGTACAAACGAAGAAGTACCGCGCAACATTTGAAAGCCACCCGAGTCAGAGATAACTTGAACGCCGTGTGGACGGAATACATTGGAGAAACCGCGACCAGCATGAATAGGGTTTACTAGAACCAACTTAACACGATTGCGCAATTCTACTGGATTTTGATACGGTACCATGTAATCGCAGTCTAATTGTTCGTCAATCAAACGGTGTTGTTTCGATGATTCATAAACAATATGCAGGGTTCGGTCGGGCAAACGCACTACTTTATACCCCATGCCCTTATGAATAGAAGTAACCTCGTTGCGCTCAAGTTTCACAAAGATTTGTCCGGTCCTACCCGGCCAAGCTTCTAATCCCGCAGGCACATATTGAACATTATCTCGGATCATTAGTAGTCACCCACCAAATGTAGAGCATTACGTACTTCATGCGTCACTAAAATATTGTCGACTTTGATTGCGTGATCTAACTGAGCTTGGTAATAGGGTATCGGAGTACTTTCAAAGAAGTCAATATCTAGGTTGTTATTTACGAAGGCGATAGACTTACGAATGCACGATTGACATTTACCGCACTCTTTACCGTGTGGTTTATAACAACTGCGACTCATGCGTAAATGTTCCAGATTACCACCGTTAGAAATAAACTCTGATAAAAACTGTGACTTTGTTTTTGTGTCAAAGGGTAGAAGTATCTCCATATTTTCAGCCAACAAACCGGGAGGATTTCCTGCAGGATTCTGACTAACATACTTTAATACATCTAAAGCTTTTGCAGCAAATGTGCTGTTCTTATCTAGGTTTCGACTAGATGCAGTTTTACCAAGATACAGTTTATCGCCATAAGTAAAACCACCCGCAAGAAAAAACAGGTTGCGGAACGGCATTACTTCATTTTCTAACTTATACGGAGCAAGGTGAAAGCGTGTATCAAAAACAATAGGTGCGGGAAGCGCACCTACGTCATGCATTGCCTGTATTGCTGCTTGTTCGTAATGCTGCTCGGGTAGTCCAATATCGAAATACACCAATAGATCGGGTTGTACTGCATGAGCTAGACAAAAAGAATCCAAACCACCTGAATACAACACTACCTTAGTCATTTTGTTTCCTTATGTAAATCCTGGTAGACTAGATGAAAGCTACTATTCTTATCATCTATGTAATGGTCTGCTTTCGTCTTTTCCATTTGCAAACCGTCGAACGGAATATTTAGAGCACGTAATTGTTGTATTGTCTCATACGCCATCGTCCAAGGACGTGAAGTATGTAAAATAATCACCGTGTCTTTACGGTAAAACAAGTCACGTACTTTATCGGGATGCTCTAAAGCAGTACCATCAATATCAATGGCAATAACGGTTTTCATTTGTGTTCCTGTAGCAAATCAAACAGAATACATAGAGCGACTCTTAGGCGACTCCCACCATTCAATTGCAGAGACTTTCACCCCTAGAGGTGCCATCTTTACTTCGATTACTCCGTGCAACCACTGGCTAAAATTCTCGCTCGTCGGTACGAAGTCGACAATGAAAAAGCTCTCCAGTAATTCTAAAAGCTCAGGAGAAGCCTGAGCATATTTAGACAGGTCAACAATAGAACCCACTACGTGACCGACATGCACAACGTCTTCCAAGGGTGCAGACAGAACAAGCACGGGAAACAAGGGGTCGTTACGATCAATGACAAACTTGTGGTCAAGGTAGGTGTCAAGGAACGTTTTTAACCAACCCAAGTGATTGAAGTCAGTAATCATGCCGTCTGTCAGGGTGTCCGCGGTGAGGTGAACTGTCACCTTAGCCTCATGACCATGTAGGTGTCGGCATTTGCAGTGCGTACTTTCGGCATACCCGGCTTCGAGGCGTTGTGTCCACACACGATGCCCGAAGCAGAACGAAAAATCTTTAGCTATGGTATGTTTAGGTGTCATTGTATTAATCCGTGGTTAGGTAAGGAGTTCTAATAATGTGCGTTCTGACATATGTTGTTGTTCGGTAAAATGTCGAAGGCAACCTTCGGGCATCTTGGCCATCAAGTCGGCTTGAAACAAAGCACGTTGCCCGGTTAGAACAACACATAAAATATCTGCTAGTTCCTTAATCGTAATATCAGGCTGCGGTACAAAAATATGCCCGGTTGCGTCGCCATTAGTTTGAGTAATCATTGCAACTCCTGTTCAGATATTCCTCTTTACAGTTTTTCAAGGTAATCCTCTAGCTGTATGCGCAGATTAGGCTTTAGATGTTTACCGAAACACACGGCCTCCAACGGGCAGGCATTAAAACCTTTCATGTGCCGTTCGTAGTGTTCCCGGTCTACGCAAAACTTAGTATCGACTAAGAATTTCAACTGTTTGAGGTTTTTTAACTCAAGTACTGTATCATATTGTGCATCATACAATTCAATACGTTCAAGAATGTCATGTTTACGTGTTGGAGACATTCTCGCACCTACAACCTTGAAGATTTCCGGACTATCACGGGAAACATAGAGCAACATCCAACCGGCGATCTTGATACCCAGCTGTTTTTCTAACAGAGGCACGTAGGCTTCAATCTGGTGTTTGTTCTTGGTGTAGGGTAGGGATTTATACTTATACTGATTTTCAATTACCCGCGTGGAGCTAGTTTTATAGTCAATTACCCAAAATTCACCGTGTTTGTCTTCAAACAACCCGTCAGTGTGGCCGGAGACGTGTTTGAAAGCCCGTATGGTAAATTCTTCATAGCGCATTTCAGAACCGCACTTCGGGCATCGGTGCTTATTACTAAAATGCACATGCTTACGGCACTTCTTATTAGCACATTCCCAATCACCATAGATTTTACCGTGCGCACCCATCCACCTTTGGTAAACCGCGTGGGCTGCGGTACCCACGTTACAGTAGTAGTCCTTCATTGCATCGCTGTCGGGTTCAACGTGGTTTGTCATTTTGTACCAGGCAGTTTTCAGACCGCAAAACGGAAAACCTGATACACGTAACTTTGATTCAAACGGTACTAGGTCGGGTAGAGGTTTCTTCAAAGCGGTACGGAAATAATCGGAAAATTCTTTTTCCGGAACTGAAAGAGGTTGTGCCATCACATAGGTTCCAAAGATAAGATAAAAATGTAAATTACTGTTGTATTTACACTATATCGCGCGAGGTAGAAACAATGGCCGCTGACATAAGCAACCTAGAGATTATACGTAGCCAATTACAGAAATACGGTGGTGTGCAGAAAACAGCAGGCGAGTACCGCATGGTACTTTGCCCATTCCATGCAGACCGGGCAACACCTTCGTGCGGCGTATATTTACGGCGGGATGACTACCGGAAAACCCTTGGATTCTTCAATTGCTTCGGATGCGGGGCGCACGGCAACTGGAATAAATTTGCAGAGCAGGCGCGCCTGGATACAATTCAAGAGTGGAATAGCACTGAAAAGTCCATTGAGTATAACGAAAGTGCCAGCGATGAAGCATTGTTAGGGGATATTGGATTGACAATGCGCGCCGTGTATAAAGAAATGCACTGTGCCGAAGCAATCCCCTGGCCAGAGCATATGAATTGGCGCGGCGTGTCAGGAACGTTAATTGCAGCCGTAGGAGGCAAAGCAATTAACGATGAACGCAACAACGGTATCGCAGTACTGTTTCCAATCAAGATAGGCAATAAGATACGCGGTGCAGTAAAAGCCATGTTTCACAAACGCAACCCAACGCAACTTGGCTATATCACTATGGCTGGAGAAAATTGGGTAAAACGTTATGGTCTATTTCCGTTCTCCTACACTGCAAAATTGATACAACAGAATCAGTATTCTTTTGTAATTTTAGTGGAAGGTCCCCGCGATTCTCTTCGGCTGCTTAAGCTCGGTCTTCCCGCAATAGCAGTACTAGGTGCTAACACCATCAGTAAAACTAAAATGCTCTATATCACCAATATGGGTGTTGAGCAGGTATACGTAATGCCGGATAATGATAGTGGCGGTACTGCACTCTGGCGTAATATTAAGAGGTATTTACCTGAAGCACGTCGGCTAAAACTGCCGGTAGAGTACGATAACAGAGGCGATCTGATTAAAATGGATCCGTTCTCGATGCCTGCAAGTATTGCACGCAACGTTAAAGAACTAATGAGAGATAGGCACGGATGGGAAAAATAGGAGAATTGCGTGATTAAAGCAAGTGGTACAATTAAGCTATCCGATGTTCGTACAGAGTTGGGTACACCCGGTAGCATTG
>JFJP01024656.1_pt1 | contig 12802 bp, 15 predicted proteins | sample 431651 | NCBI WGS metagenome assembly JFJP01 (sample SAMN02602958, study PRJNA72255) | Microbial mat metagenome, whole genome shotgun sequencing project. | biome: fresh water; feature: sink hole; material: water; isolation source: purple microbial (photo- and chemosynthetic) mats found in... | reverse complement strand
AACCCCAAACCCCAAACCCCAAACCCCAAACCCCAAACCCCAAACCCCGGAGAGGAGAGGTGAAGTCGAGACAGTACTTATAGTTAGAGACCGGCAGGCTGCTTGGCTAGATCTGGAAGAGCGGGTTCGAGCGGTCGACGCCTCGCAGCTGCAGGTACTGGTCTTTGGAGGTCTTCGGCACGGTCTTGAGGTACTGGAAGACCGCGGGGTCGAGGAAGAAGAGGCCGGACTCTTTGTCGCGGTAGCTCGTGGCGTGGCCGGTGACGTCGCAGTACTTCTTGCGCGGGACGAGTCTCGGCGGGCCGTCGAGGTGGAAGTCTGTTCAGATGATCGTACGTCGCTCGTGTTTGTCCGACTTGCGGAAGAGCTCGCCGTCTTCCTTCTCTTTGGGCCTGCCTTTGCCGTGGCGACCGATGCGCGCCTCGAGCTTCTTCTCTCTCCAGGCGGGGTTCTTGAAGGCAGGCAGCGAGCTGTAGTCCATAATGATAAGCGAGCAGCAGCAAAATTAAGAATCGATGTACAGACTGCTCAGAAGCTCGCAGCTCGCCCAGCTGAGCCAGGCCGCGCGCAGGTACGGACCTCGGACCTTCGCGGACAAGCCGCAGAAGCCAATGGAGTAGCCTTGCGTGAGCAGGTACCAGCGCGAGTACGCACCGAACGAGCAGGCCACGAGCTCGTACCGCAACCTGCGCGACTTCCCCGAAGACTACGAGCCCTGGAGAATCAACTACTACGGCAACGGGGTGGTCATCGTGACCTTCCTGGCCCTCTGTCTGTGTAGGCCTGCCTGACGCAGCCTGGTACCACTACGAACGCAACTACCTCGAGGTGACCGGCAGGACCGAGCGCGACCCCCACAAGAAGTACTACGTGTGCTAAGTAACTTTCTCCGCGCCTCCGCGGCGGCCGGCCGACGGACCGCTCAAGTACTTATTCGCTGTCTGCTTTATTTGAAGTTAATACCAATGTCGAGACCCGTCGGCAAAGGCGCAGGCCCGTCCAGACACTCGCGAGACGAAGAACGCGCAGACGAAGCTGCCCTGCGACTGGCCGAGGAGTCTTTCGCGGGGAAGAAGTCTCGACTGCCCGGTCCGATGGTCTTCAAGAAAGGAGGCACCTACGACGCGAGCAGCCAGCAGCTCCTGCGCGACGAGTCGCAGGGAGGCTTCTACGTGCCTGCGAAAGAGCGGCTGGCCGAAGTCCGTCTGCAGCCTGCAGCACCTGGCAGGGATGACGCGACGCAGGCAGAGCAGCGGCCACGAGCCATCGAAGAACTCAAAAAGCGCGAGCTGCTCCGGCTGGCCCAGCAGGAGCGGCTGGCGACTCGGCCGAAGCCGCGCGACGCCACGCCGAAGGCAGGCTCGCCTCACCCAGATCCTCAAGCAGCTCAAGGTCGGTGAGCAGACGCGCATCAATCTGCAGCGATGCAGTCGAGCCTCGCCCTTCGTCTTCGCCGAACCCGCACCCGGGACCGACCTCTTCCTGCTGCCCCTCCAGCCCGTCCGGCCAGGCTCCGGACTCGCAGACGCGCTCAGAAAGCAGCTGGGTCTGGCCGTCTGCCGAGAAGTGCCCTACCTCGAAGCGGGCCTGCCGCGCGTGCTCTACCTGGCACAGCCGGCTTCGGTGTCCGCACGTGACTCGCTGCTCGCTCAGTCGCAGCTGCAGCTGCAGGGACAGAGCTTCGTACTCTCTGTTCATCAGAAAGCAGTCTCGGGCAGACGCAGAGACTCGCAGGCTCCGGACAAGCTGCAAGTCTGCATCCCCGACGACCTCTTCCTCAAAAGAAAGATCGACCGAGTCGCCAAGACCACCGCTCAGCTCGGCTCCAGGTTCGAGAGAGTACCCAGCGCTCACACAGCTGCTCGCCCAGCAGCCGGACCTGCAGAGAGAGTACAGCTTCGTGTTCGTCCGAGACAGCCTCGAACACGACTACTATCGGTGGCGCGTGCTCGCAGAACTCTTCAGAGACGACGGCAACAGGGCTGCCAGCGAAGGCTTTCTCCTCGAAGAAAACGGCACGGTCTACTACCCTCCCGAACACTACGAAATGCCCGAGTAGTCTCTGCTCACCAGCATCGAAGAAGGCGACCTCAAAGCAGTCCAAAGCTTTTACCTCAAGAGCAAGCTGGGCTTCAGTCCCTTCTCGAACGAGAGCAAGTCGCAGCTGATCGACCTGCTGCAGCAGCTGACTGCGAAGAACGAAGCGATAAAGGCGGGACTGGTCTTCTGCATGGACCACGTGGACAGCTCGTGTCAGATATCGCTGTGCATCTGCGAGTCGGTGAGCGACCCCGGCTCTCCGCTTGGCCGCGTGTTGGCGCGGGTCTACCTGGTCTCGGACCTGGTGCACAACAGCACGATCACATCGCAGAAGTGCTACTGGTGGCCTCAGTTCACGCAGGACGTACCGCAAGTACTTCGAGCTGCTGCTGCCGCGGACCTGCGAGCTGCTCGGCCGCAGACTGGCCGACTCGCGAGACTGCCAGCGGTTCCTGCGGTCGGTCCTCGCGGTCCTCGAGGTAGCCTCGGGTGAGCAGGTGTGGAAGACACGGGCCATCTTCGAGGAAGACTTCCTCTTCGGCCTCGAAGCGAGTCTCTGCGCGAACTGCAGGCCGCCCCAAGCCTCGCCGCTGGCCGCGCTCGAGCTGCGGCTGACCGGCGCCTCCGAAGCCCTCCGCGGCGACCCCGGCCAGAAGCTCCGAGGCAGGCCGCTGCCCGAGCTGGAGAAGACGGCCCAAGCCTCGGGAGTCGACTGGGTACGAATTAAGATCTTTCTCAACGTAGACCCTGAAGCGAGACGCGCTGCTGGCCAGACTCGTGCGCCTGGAGCAAGTCCGCACGCGCCACGAGACCCGGAAAACCCTCGAGCGCATGCAGCAGGTGACCGAGAAAGGCGTCAAGACCGAAGACATCAGACGCGTCTACAAAGTGCTCGCAGACGAAGACTTCCCGCACGCGCTCGTCCACAGACTCGTCAACAACCCCGGCCAGCTGCTCGAGCTCTATGGTAGCTGGCCCTCACCAGACAACCTGCTCAAAGTGCTCCGCTTCCTCCACGAAGCCTGGCTCCGCTCAGACCTCGCTCGCAAGTCTCTCGACGGGGCAGAACTCGACGCCGTCGAAGAAGCGCTCTTCGAAGTCCCCGACCTCCCCGAACAGCTCGCAGACGGCAGAGACCTCCTCGAAGACCTGGACGGCCGCTCGCTCAGCGACCTCGGAGACTTCCACCAGCTGCTCGACAGCCACCCACGAGACTCGCCCCCCGCCTCGCCCGACCTCGACCAGCGAGAAGACCCCAGCGACCCCAACACGCTGCAGCTGGTAGTCTCTGCTCACGAGCTGTACCTGGGAGAAGAGCTGCAGTACCTCGCAGTCTACCTCGAGAAGCTCCAAGCAGCCGTCTCAGTCCTGGCCGACGCACAACCTGCCACTCGCGAGTCTCCTGCCCGCAGCTCTTCTTCCCCGCGATCTCGCCGCAGCAGCAAGCGCAGCTCGAGCAGCTCGTCGAGGTCCAGCAGCTCGTCTTCTTCCTCCTCGACCTCTTCGTCTTCTTCGGAGTCTTCCCGCAGCAGGTCTCGGTCTCGCTCTCGACGGAGGAGACGCAGCCGTAAGTAAAGGTGTTTAGTGGTAGATTCCGCATTAGTAAGCTCGGAAGTTGTAGGCGTCGACCGTCGCGGTCTTCTCTTGGAGGACCGCCTGCAGCTGCGCGATCTCTTCCGAGTAGCGCTTCGCGTTTTTGTTCAGCTCGCTCTGCAGCGACTCGACCCGCGCCTCGGCTTTCTTCAGCTGCACCTCGAGGTCCAGGTTCTGCTGGTCGAGGTTCTGGCCCTGGCTGGAGACCGGTCGCTTGAGCTTGAGCTCTTCCTGGAGGTCTTGTCGGATGCGTTCGAGTTTGCGGACTTCTTCTCGGTAGCGTTCGATCTCTTCGTTCTCTCGCTTGCCGTAGACCTTCTGTTTGAGTCGCTGCTGCAGGTCGAGGTTCTCCGACTTGATCTTCTCGAGCTCGACTGCTTGGCGGCCTGCCTGCTCAGTGTCTTTCATGGTGTTCTCGAGGAGCGACTCGAGTCGGACGATGACTTTCTCCTGCTTCTTGATGGTTTCTCGGTAGAGACTGATCTTGCGGAGCTCTTGCTGCATCTCGAGCAGCTTCTTGCTGCGGTCTGCGTGCACCTTCTCGAGCTCTTCGAAGCGCTTCTGCGTCTTGCGCACTTCGACCATGTCGCGGTGGGCCGCTTTGATGGCTTTCTCGAACTCCTCGTTGCGGTTGCGCTCTTCTTTGTAGCTCTGGCTGATCTTCACCAGCCGCACGCGCAGCTCCTCGGGGTTCATCGCGGCCATCTCCTTCGAGACCAGCTTGTGGATCTCGAGCTTCTCTTCGTGGGCCAGCCGCTTCTTCAGCAAGCCGTTTTCGGAGAGCTCCAGTTTGAGCTCGCGACGCAGGTCCACGATCTCAGAGCCGAGGATGCGCAGGTTCTCGGACTTCTCATCGAACTCTTTTTTGAGTCTGTGGACGAGCTCTTGTTTCTGGGAGAGTTCTTTGGAGAGCATGTGCCAGCGCTCCTTCTCGTCAGCGATCAGTCGGATGCCTTTGAGGTTGTCTCGCAGCAGCTGCTCGTACTTCTTCACAGCCGAGCCCGGTCGCTCTTCGACTGCCTGCGCAGCCAGCTGGTCTGCGTTCGAGGCATCTCTCGGCCTCTCCTTCAGCTTGAGTGGATAGCAGCCGACCTCGAGCAGACAGTTGACCCGAGCGAGCTGCTTTTCGAGCGGGGCGTCTTCGATCCAAAAGACTGGGAAGTTCGCGGTGGCTTTTTCATCTGAGCTGGGTGAGCAGCGGATACAAGAACATGTTCTCGAGTCTGGTGTCGACGAGGTCTGTCCTGCCTGCGACGCTGTTGGGCATGAAGTGGTAGACGGCGTGGTTGGCTTCTTCTCTGTAGACGAGGAAGAAGCGGATGTTTTTGTTGAGCAGCGAAGAGGGCAGACTGAAGAGCGCGATGCCTTTGAAGAAGAGCTCGATCTGGTGAGGGGAGGGTACCTGCATGGGCGGCAGCTTGAAGATGCTGGAGAGGAAGACGCGCCTGGCTTCGAAGAGCTTGTTGAGTTTGTCGAGCAGGCCGTCGAGTGACTTGTGCTGCTCGAGGTCCACGGGGTAGAACTCGATCTCGTTGGGCACGAAGTTGAAGAGCGTCATCGCGATCCAGAAGCGCTTTACTTTCTCGGGCAGAGGGTCGTGGTCGGCCTTGTGGACGACGACGTCTGCGTACTGGTCGATGCGGCTGGCGGGGTCGAGTTCTTCGAGGACGACTGAGAAGTAGAGCTTCGCGCGGTTCTGGAACTCGTAGCTGGCCGAGGTGAGCTCGAGGTGCAGGGGGACGAAGGGAGCGAGTTTGTGGACGGGGATCCATAGCGCGTCGAGGGGCTGCTTGTCTCTGCGGCCTTTGTCGACGACAGCCAGGTAGACGAAGAGAGTCTTGGCAGGGTCTGCTTCTTGTTCGCGGACGAGCAGCAGCTGCGTGTTCCAGATGGGGTTGCGTTCGTCGGGGACGGTCTTGGTCACCTGCAGCGTCTCTTCCGCGGGTCGCGTGTTCAGCTCCGCGGTGAGGCCGGCCTCCACGAAGGAAGAAGGCAGGCCTTTGGGGGTGTCCCTGTTCAGCGCGAGGTCCACAGCACTGCGGCAGTCGATGCGCACGCGCCAGTGGAACAGGTACCCGTCACTTTTGGGCAGAGGTCGGACGATGTCGCTCTGGTTGGGGTTGCGGTCGCCTGCGATCGAGCGGTCCGGGATGACCTGCGAGACCACGACTGAGTCGTCCTTGCGAGCAGCACCGCCGTAGAGCTTGATGTTCGCGACGAAGCGGCCGACGGTCACCTCTCCAGTCTTGGTCTTGCGCGTGAACTTGAGCGACTGCTTGACGCCTTGGCCGTTGGGGTCGATGAGCTGCGGCTTCAGGGGAACCAGACCGAGCAGACACTCGCCCAGCAGCCGAGCTTCTCCAGCGTGCTGTTCGTCTGCGTGTTCGCGCGAGTAGTCTTCTTCGCCGAGCACGTTGAAGACCGAGAAGTAGAGCTCTTGGTGGAACTCGAGACTCTTCTGCTCCAGAGGCAGCGTGAAGGTGTTCGTCCGGAATACAGGGTTCTTTATCAGGTTGCTGACTTCGGTGCGCTTCTTCTCTCCCGTCTTGCCCAGCTGCAGGTTCACGAAGTAGTGGAAGTCGCGCACGAACTCGAAGTTGGTCAGCGTCACCACGAGGCAGTTCGTCGGCCGAGGCTCGCCAGGCGGCACATACTCGGGTCTCCTGCTCTGGTCTTTGAGGTTCGTTATCGAGTTGGTCAGGACTGGGTTGCCGATGTGCATCGACTCGTCGACTGAGGCGTTCACCGTGCGGTTCTTCTTGCTCGCTTTGCTGTTCTGGCTGTTCTGCAGGTTCTCCTGTTCGCCCGTCGGCTCCTTCTCCTCTCTGCCTTCCTGCTCGCCACTGCCGCTCTTGCCAGTCTGCTGCTTGCTCTTCGAAGCACCTTCTCCAGAGTTCTCTATTGGCTGCTGCGAGCCTTCCTCTTCGGCTTGTTGGCTGGTGCCCAGGTTGTTCGATGGCTGCTCCTGCGATGCGCCCTTTGACTTCTTGCTCTTCGACTTGCTTTTCTGGCTGCTGCCAGATTTGTCTACACTACCAGTTTTCTTTTTGGGTGGCATGCGGATTGAGAGCTAATCAATTATATTAGATTCAATGGAACTCGGACTGTTCGCCTCAGCCAACGGGTATCTCGAATCGATCATGCGCGGTCTGCGGTTGTCGTTCTTGCGGGAAGAACACTACGCGCAGATCAAGTCCCTCGGCTCTCTGGCCGACCTGAAGCAGTACCTGGAAGAAGAGACGGACTACGGAGAGTACCTCCAGACGGACCAGAACGAGGTGTCGGTCTTGACCCTGCGCAACAGCATGAAGCAGAAGCTCGCAGACGACATCGACTACATCGAGAAGAACTCCGTCGACCCGCTGACCCAGCTGTTCTTCTACATGCGCACGGTGTACATGATCGACAACCTGGTCAACATCATCCAAGGCCTCCGCAACAACACGCCCATGGAGCGACTCACCGCCAACCTCGACCCTCTCGGCATGTTCCCCGAACTCAAGACCATCAAGGTCGAGTCCGACGACTTCAGCTCGCTCTATGAGAGCGTGCTCATCGACACGCCCATCAGCAAGTACTTCCTCAAGTTCCTCGAGATCAACACCTCCGAGATGAGCGACATCGCCCAGATCAAGGCGTTCTTCAAAGAAACCAACAACGAGAACATGAGAGCTTGCCTAAAGAGACTCTGGATGGAAGACTTCTACGAATTCGTGCAGTACCTGAACCCGATTTCGCGGGACAACATGATGGAACTGTTAGAAATGGAAGCGGATTTCAAGGCAGTGCAGGTAGATATTTAGTGTAAGCCAGGTCGTGTACAACTCTTTCGACCAGAACAAGGCGAACCGAACCAAGACGAGAAAGCTCTTGTGTCCGACCTTCGGAAAGCTGTACCCTGACTGCAACAAGGGCCTGGTCGATGCGGAGAACATGGAGAACCTTCTCGCCGCATCTCTCTCCTCTCCTTTGGCCAGAAGAGTCCTCGAAAGCACGCCTGAGCCTGAACACCTCCACGAGAACCCGAGTGCGAAGACACTGGAAGACTACATCTTCGAGAAGGAGGTGCAGGCCTACTCGCTCTGCTTCGACGAGCAAGCCAACTTCGCAGCCTTCTACGCCTTCGTGAAGCTGAAGGAGCAGGAGATCAAGAACGTGGTCTGGCTGGCCGAGATGATCACGAGACGCATCCCGGCAAACGACCCTGCCTGGAACAAGTACATCGTGCCGTTCGCAGACAGCGACTAACTAAAGTAATTAAGCCTGCGACTGCAATTTGTTGGGATGGAACATAGCAAGAACTTGGCGATGGACGAAGAAGATGACAACATCCTGATCGAGCGAGCAGGCGACCCCGAAGACCACGAGATCAACATAGACGAGATCTCCAAACCCAGCCAGCTCACCCAATCGGCCGACTTCCGCCGCGTGAGCGTCCCGCAGCATCGCATGACGCCTCTGAGGAACAGCTGGGAGACCATCGTGAAGACCATCGTCGAGCGCCTCAAGCTGCAGATCCGCATGAACGTCAAGAAGAAGTGCGTCGAGATCCGCACCTCGGAAGAGACCGAAGACAAGCTAAACATCCAGCGCGCCTGCGACTTCATCAAGGCCTTCGTGCTGGGCTTTTCGCTGAACGACGCGATCGCGATGCTCAGACTCGACGACCTGTACCTGGAGTCCTTCGAGATAAAAGACGGTAGCCGACCGCTCACCAGTGAAACCGCTCCACGGTGAGCACCTGTCGCGCTGCATCGGCCGCATCTCCGGCGAGCAGGGCAAGACGAAGAACGCGATAGAGAACGCGACTCGCACGCGCATCGTCCTCGCAGACTCCCACATCCACATCATGGGCAGCTTCGGCAACATCAAGCAGGCGCGAGCAGCCATCAGCAACCTGATCCTCGGCAGCCCTGCAGGCAAAGTCTACTCGCAGCTGCGCTTCATCGCGCAGAAGTACAAAGACACGCTCTAAATAACTGCTCGCTGTAACTGCTTCGAGTGCGTTAGCTCTGCTGCGGAGCGACCTAGCCTAGTACCTGTCGAGCAGCGGAAGTGCCGCCGCGCTCATTTCGTATCGGATTATAATCCGCTGGCCTCGGTCGCTTGATTCGCCTGTTTGAATGTCAACGGCGCGAATCGGAGGATTAACCCGCTCCAACAAATAATAATAATCCCATTCTTTTATGAATTGCTGAGCTTTTTTCCGTCCTGCTCAGGGAAAGTAAGGATGACTTTGTCTTGTAGCGTATCGCGTACCTGCGTGACCCTCTGTAGCCTTCGCTTCTTTAAGATCCTGTCCCGAATAGTCCGCCGGTTGAGACGGCTGAGAGGTCTGAGGTTCTCGTCGCGCGGTCGCCTGTCTGCAAGCGACAGCTGGTCGCAGCGCGAGTCGCCAGCAACCGATGGCTGTAGATCCGTGCGTGCCTGCAGTCTGCTGCTTCTCTAAGCTATCAGGTGTTTGGGTCGTTCGCTTCAAGTTGAGGTTTAATCTAGAGAGTTATCAAGCGGCGAGTACCGGATACCGATCGATGCTTTGTGCTTAAATGATAAATTCTAATTATAAACTCTTTCGATGCACATCTTGGCAGCAAACCGCATGATCCAGAATCAATCAGCAACAAATGGAAGGCAAGCTCAACATCAAGGTGAAGCACCTGCAGGATAAGCCTCTCGACCTGGTGGTCGACCGCGCGGGCACTGTGGCCCAGATCAAAGAAAAGCTATCGAACCTCATCGGCATCCCCGCAGTCGAACAGAAGCTCATCTGCAAGGGCAAGATCCTCAAGGACGACGACAGGGCAGGAGAAGTCCTCGAAGAAGGCACGGCCATCCACGCGGTACTCGCACATCACTCAGATCAGAAACAAGTCTGCTGCTAACGACGCCCCCAGAGCTGCCCCCACCAACTCGCCCTTCGGAGCAGGTGCTGGTCTCGGAGGAGGACTCGGAGCTGGTGCTGGTGGTGCTCAAGCTGACCCCTTCGCTGCTTTCGGAGGAGCTGGAGGTGCTGGCTTCGGTGGACTCCCCGGAATGGGCATGGGCGGTATGGGCGGCATGGGCGGTATGGGAGGAATGGGAGGCATGGACCCCGAGATGGTCCAACAGGCGCTCAACAACCCCGAGGCTCAAGCGATGATGCAGCAGATGTTCAGCAACCCCGAGATGCTGCGACAGATGATCAACTCCAACCCGCAGCTGCAAGCCATGGTCAACTCCAACCCGCAGATGCGAGCCATGCTCGAGAACCCAGAGATGCTCCGCATGATGGGCCAGATGATGTCAAACCCAGGTCTCCTCGGTACGCTCTCCTCAAGCCAGGCGGTCTCGGTGGCATGGGTCTCGGAGGCATGGGCGGCTTCGGCGGCATGGGAGGCATGGGAGGCTTCGGCGCTCCCATGGGCGGCCAGGCTGGCGTCAATGCCGGCTCAGGCCTCGGTGCAGGCGCTGGAGCAGGCCTCGGAGCGGGCGGCTTCGGCCCCGGCCTCGACCTGAACCAGCTGCTCGCGGGACTGGGTCCGCAGGGCCAAGCCGGTGCAGGCGCGAACTTGGGTGGCTTCATGCCCCCAGGCCAGCAGGTGGACATGAGTCTCCCCGCCGAAGAGCGCTACAAAGACCAGCTGCAGCAGATGCGCGACATGGGCTTCGTGAACACAGAACTGAACATCCAGGTGCTCGACCAGACCGGCGGCAACGTGCAGATCGCCATCGAACGCATGCTTAACCTCATGGGCTAATAATTAAATTTCCAGCACTCGACGCATGGAACTCCTCACCAAACAACGCGTCTTCGTCCTCTGCACCGACGGCTCCGCCAAGGCCAGACACGCCTTCGACGTACCGCTCGCTCACCAGGAACTCGTCGAAGAATTCCTCACCAAGTACGACAAAATCAAAGTGCTCATGATCACCGACGCGCAGAAAACCTACCTCTCCGACGACTTCACCCCCAAAGCCGTCCAAGACGTCTACCGCAACGCACTCATCTCCCGAGTACTCTCTCCTCAGCAGGTGCACCACACCAAGTACGAGATCATCTTCGAAGAAAGAAACTCCCAGTTCGACAACCCCAAAGAACAGATCACCTACTCCGCCAGCAAGCTCGGAGCAGACTACGTCTTCCTCGGATCCTTCGGAAGGAAAGGAGACCAGTACTTGCTCTTCACCGCAGAAACAACAAGTACCGCGTCGGACAGACTGCCGTGCAGATGTCTGTCCGCAGCAAGATTCCCATCGTGGTCATCAAGGAACACTTCCCGAGAGAGAAGAACAAAACCAAAGGCTTCAACTTCGCCTGCTGCATCGATGGCAGCAAGCTCAGTTTGGAAACCCTCGCAATCGCCAAAGACTTGGCTCGGAACAGCAACGACAGAGTAGCACCGAGTGACCAGGTCTACGCTGTCACCGTCGACGATAACGGAGAGTTCAGCTATGCGCGAGATAAAGTCAAGGAGCTCGCGGACACCGAGTCGAAGCGACTGGGGTTGAAGACCGAGCACATCTTCGGTCCGAAGGGACTGGATGCGGCCGAGTCGCTGAAGACTTTCTTGGAGGAACACCCCGACATCATCTTCGACTTTGTGGTGGTAGCCGTCGATGAGCTAGTTCGGGAGCATGGGAGTGCACGCAGAAGTGACCAAGGGCCACGTGCAGGGCAGACTCGCGACAGCCATGCTGACCAGGTGCTGTCTGAACGTCGTGATGCTCCCCTAATCTGTATAATTGCTGTTTTAAAATGGGACTCCTCGGAAAAACCCTCAAAGGCAGGACCACGCAGGCCGGAGACGGCGAGACCCAGCCTGTCCGCAACATCAGGACGCGAGAAGTCATCCTCAACCAGGCTCAGTACGAAGCAGAGAAAGAGAAACGCGTCCTCAAAGAAAACCACTTCCGCAGACTCGTCGAGGAAGAAGAGCGCATCTACGCCATCAACCGCAAGAAGCTGCTGACCAACTGGAGGAAGATCCTCCGAGTGGCCAAGACCGAAGAGCTGAAGAAAGAACTCGAGATCTACTCGCAGAGCAACCACCGAGAACTCGACTCGCTCGAAGCCTACATCCAGATGCTCGACAAGAACATCGACGAAGCCGAAGACCAGTACAACCTGGCCATGCGCAACCACTTCATCCAGATCGACAAGCTCTTCGAAATCCGCGACTCGAGGATCGACGCCCTTCGCGAAGAGTTCTTGAGAGCCTCGCGGATCCTCTACGACGAGTACAACAGAGAAGCCCTCGAGATCCGCCAGACACACATCCGCCAGAAGAAAGAACTCGAAGACATGATGGAGACCATCCGCGCCGAAGAGAACGAGAAACAGACCCTCGCCTCCGATGCGCACCAGCAGCAGACCGAGCAGCTCAAGCAGAAGGCCAAAGAAGAGATCGAGCAGATGCAGGGCGAGATGACCAGCAAACAGAACACCCTCTCCAACGAACTCGAGTCGCTCTTCCAGCGCTACACCAACGACACCAAAGACCGCTTCAACGAGCACCTCAGCAAAGTCAAAGAGAGCAACAAAGTGCAGAACAAGATCAGCAAAGAAACTAAGAAAATCGCGAAGACCAAAGAGAGGATCGACTTCCTCGACACCAAAACGAAACAGATGGAGAAGGAGCTCAAACAAAAGAACCTCTCGCTTTTCAAAGAGAAGGCAGCCATCTCCGCGAACTTCCTCGACCTCAAGAACAAGATGCTCAACTTCAGAGCCAAAGAACGCAAGAAGCTCACCGAGCTGGTGCTCAACAGCAAGATCGCTCGAGAGAACCTGGAAGAAGTCTCGAAGCTCGGCGAGAAGATCCTCAAGACCGCAGAGCTCTGTCGACGACTAGAAACCGAGAAGGAGAAGGTGCTGCCCTTCTACGACAGCACAGTCACGGACGAAGACATCCCCGTGGATCTGCAGGTCATCTACAAAGAGGTCTCCGAGCAGGAGTCGAAGTCGTACGGCTACATCAAGAACTACTTCAAGCGCTACAACAAAGTGATGCTCGACAAGATTGCCATCCAGCAGCAGCGCGATCTCTACAAGAAAGAAAACCTCACGCTGAAGAACCTGCTCAAACAGTACATCGACAACATCTCCATCAACGACGACGTCATGGCCAACTACAACCCTCTCCTCATCGTCGACAGAGCCAGGATCGAGCAAGTCCCCGTCGAACAGATC
>JFJP01042785.1_pt1 | contig 12803 bp, 10 predicted proteins | sample 431651 | NCBI WGS metagenome assembly JFJP01 (sample SAMN02602958, study PRJNA72255) | Microbial mat metagenome, whole genome shotgun sequencing project. | biome: fresh water; feature: sink hole; material: water; isolation source: purple microbial (photo- and chemosynthetic) mats found in... | reverse complement strand
TCAGCCGTCTTTTGCAAGCCATGAGTACTTCTTTTTCGTCGTCTATCTCTATTAGCATAGTCAGAATTTCCAAACTGGCTATGATCTCATCAGGGCTATCGCCTATTACGATATTCTCTATATCTTTCAGCTTATTGGTTTTTTCTTCGTGTTTAAACATGGTTTATACAAATAATTTGTGAATGATTCGAATGGCATTATTTGTATCTTTTCCAGCCAATAAATCCAAAAAATCTTTCTTCGAATCTGCATCCATATGGGTGAGAAAATCAAAAGAATCTGTATTTATTTTTTTCGAACCCATCTGCCAACTTGGAAAATATCTTGACTCGATGGGTTTAATAGAAATCATAACTACGTTGGTATGTCTCTTATCCATTTTTATGTGATCGTATAAAGACAGAATCAAATCGTGATCTCCTTCGAGAACCTGAAGAAACTTATTTTTTGAGTACAAAAGGACGCCTGTTATATCTTTTGTGCCGTTGTTACGATTGCTCGAATCCAGTATTTTTTCAATTTCATGCTCGGTGCATGTAGCAGTGCGTACACTTACATAAATGAGTTGTGATAACATATATTTTGTTTAATGTTTTATGCAAATTAAATAAACATTTTCATTTAAATGAACTAAAATTTGTTAAGAAAGCACAATTATGATATAATGTATATTACTGATATTGAAATATTTAAATTATAAGGATTGTCTTCAATTCAAATCTATGATAAAGACTTAGTAAATAAGCGATATACTCCTTAAAGAACCTAGAAGCATACAGAATGTTCTTAAATGTAACGAAAAAAATCTAATTTTGAACAAAAATCTGCACTATGACTCGCTTATTGATTATTCTAAATCTGATGCTATTTTTCGCGGCATGTGGTGCACCTGAGAATGCCGATTCTTCTGGAGAGTTGGCTACATCCGGGGGCACGAGTTTTGCCCGTGGATTTACCTCAACATCAGATTCTCTGGGGCATACCGTAGTAGTATCTGACCCTTGGCAAGGCAGCGCAGGCATGCACTACGCATATAGGTTTTCGAGGATAGAAATACCCGATGCTGATGCAGCTCAATATAACAGTATTATCCGCATTCCAGTTAACAGAATCGTATGCCTGAGTTCAACGCATGCCGCGTTCATTGAGGCACTGGGGGCAGCACACAAAATAGTCGGACTATCGGGTACTCAGTTTGTAATAAGTAATGTGTTGAGAAAGGCCATTTCTGAAGGGAATATAGCAGAAATAGGCTTTGATCAATATCTGAACTACGAACTTATAGTAAAACTAAAGCCGGATGTGGTATTGGTATTCGGTGTAGGGCCCGAGGTACAGGTCATTGTAAATAGGCTGGCAACTTTGGGAATACCTGGCTTGTTTGTGTCCGATTATCTGGAAAATATACCATTGGGCAGGGCCGAATGGATTAAGTTTTTTGGCTTACTGCTAGATAATCAAGAGGAAGCAAACAGGATATTCAGGAATACGGAAGCAAATTATCTGAAATTGAGCAATGAAACTGATTCATTGACTTATAGACCTCTGGTAATGTGCAATTTTCCGATTCAAGATACATGGTGGGTGCCCGGAGGCGATTCATTTTTTGCAAAAATGATACACGATGCAGGTGGAAACTATATTTGGGACAAAAAGCGGGTGCGCGAGAGTATTCCTCTTTCTATGGAAAATGTACTTATAGAAGCCAAAGATGCCGATATTTGGCTCAATGTGGGCAATATAAGCTCTTACAGCCAAATACTTGGCAAAGAACCTAGGTTGGCGCATTTCAAACCCTATGGAAAAGAAAAAATATATACTGAAATAGGTGATGGTAACATAGGCAGCGCATTTTACGAAAGTGGAACTGTATATCCCGATTCTGTGCTGATGGAGCTTAAAAATATAATGGCAGGAAAAACTAAACATGAGCATAACACCAAGTATTTTTTCCCACTTAAATAATCCCATTTTTTAAGAAAACTTATATAAAACACATACCTGCACAAAACACGATATATGAAATTGAAGTTTCTACTGCTTATTGTTTTGCTTTTAATTTTGTTTTACTCAGATTTGGTGCTAGGTTCTACCGGGTATATTTCATTGATTGGGGAACAAGCCGGAGGAGGGTACAAGTTCAATGAAGAAGATTTTCTGATCATCCATCAGTTTCGCATGCCTAAGGCCATATCTGCCCTGCTCATAGGCGCCTCGCTAAGTATTTCGGGTTTACTGATGCAAACCATTTTCAATAATCCACTGGCCGGCCCTTATGTGTTGGGCATCAGTTCTGCATCTGGACTTGGGGTCGCTATAGTATTGCTAGCTGCCTCTTGGATAGGCATAAATACTGCTGTATACGGCGCTTGGCTTGTAATAATTGCAGCTTGGTTTGGTGCACTTCTGGCTATGTTGCTCATTATTGCCCTCACACGCAAACTTACCGACTCAATAGCCTTGCTTATACTTGGCATGTTGCTGGGAAGCGCGGCTACTGCGATAGTAAATATATTGCAGTTTTTTGCAGGAGAAGCCATGGTAAAAGCTTATTTGGTATGGACCATGGGTAACCTTGGCGGAATCACCCCCGACAATCTGAAATACATGGGCCCCATTCTGCTTAGCGCCATAGCTTTTCCGTTTTTGCTTACCCGTTCGCTCAATGCATATCTGGCAGGACAAGAATTTGCTCGCTCTGTAGGCGTAAATAGTACCAGAGTCAAAATTTCGGCCTTGTTAGCTTCATCCATTTTGGCCGGGACAGTTACTGCCTTTTCTGGCCCTATAGGCTTTGTAGGAATTGCCGTTCCGCATATAGCACGCCTTATATTCAAAACTGCCGATCATTATATATTGCTTCCGGCATGCATACTCATTGGGGCTTCTCTGCTACTGGTAAGCGATGTCATTTCGCAGATGCCCGGTAGCGGGTATATTATTCCCATCAATTCAGTTACCAGCATTATAGGTATACCAGTTATTATATATCTTATACTCAAGGTGCGGCGTATTTTCTGAACCATTTTGCACAGTAGATGGCTTTGTTTTATTTTAAATAATAATAACAAGCGTTTTAGCATTTTTTTGTTAGGCTTTTTATGTGCTTATCATTAATTTTACCGCCATATTTATAAGCACCATGAAACTGAATAAAATTTTATTTATAGCATTTATTCTCATCACCCATACTTTGGTTTTAAATCAGGTAAATGCACAGGATGTATCTGTAGCACATAGCAATACCAAAGTGTATATTGATGGAAAACCTTTTTGGGTGCATAGAATTGAGTATGGTCATACTATATATTCTATATGCAAGACTTATAAAGTAGATGAAAAAACATTAAAGCAAAACAATCCCTCCTTGTCGAAAGGCATATTTGTAGGCGAAACCATTAGGATACCGGTTTCGGATTCTGAGTTAGCCGGAGGAGGCAAAAAAGCTGATTATGTAAACCATACAGTAGTAAAAAAACAAACGCTCTTTTATATATCCCGACTATATGGTGTAGATATAAACGATATAGTAAGACTAAATCCGGCCTTGTCGCAGGGGCTTATAGAAAATATGGTACTCAAAATACCTACAGGTGGCAAGATAGCTCGTGGGGTGCTGTATCATAAAGTAGAAAAAGGACAAACCTTATATTTCCTCAGTGAGTTTTATGGTATTGAAATAGCCGATATTTATGAGTATAACCCTACTATTATCAAAAGTGGATTCAAAGCTGGAGATACCATCATAATACCCATGCCTAAAAGAATAACCATAGACATACTGGATATAGAAAATACTGAATACTTCTCAGGAGGCAAGTACACAGATCCTGCCAGTTTTTATTTGAATACAATACAAGAAAGATGCGATAGCTTTTATTATACGCCAAAAGACACCTTTCATGTGGTGCTTATGTTGCCTCTATTTCTTACCGAAAATGCTGATATGGGTGGCAAAACCACCGCAGAGGGTTTGGCTTTTCATGGCAACACACGCAGGTTTTTCGAATTTTACGAAGGGGTTATTCTGGCACTCGAACGTCTTCAGAATGAAAATATTAGCGTAAAGCTTCACGTATTTGATACCCGCCGCGATGTAGCCCGCATAAAGAAAATACTATGGAAACCAGAATTGGCAAAAGCAGATTTAATTATTGGACCTATATACTCCGATGAGCTTCCGGTTGTGTCGGAATATGCTGAAAAAAGGGGGATTCCCATCGTTTCACCATTGGCAAAAACTCCTGATATATTGGCTTCCAATCCATATTTTTTCCAGATAACACCCAGCGACGAAACACGCGTAGGTCGTACAGCTCAATATCTTTCAAACTTCTACAATACCAGTATTATAGCAGTTCACAACGGGCTCGATGCCGAAAAGAAAATCATACAAACCTATAAAGATCGCATCAGGCATTCATACCAATATGGAAATCTAAACGACCGGATTATTTTCAAAGAAGTAAATTATAGACTCTCAGGCCCCGAGGGGCTCGACGATGCCCTATCAGTAGGATTGAAAAACATAGTGATAGTTCCTATTGAAAAGGAAGCGCAGGTAATGGATATCATTAGCAAATTGGATTATTTTGCAAAATCATATGATATAGTAGTATTTGGTATGCCTGAATGGGAAGCTTTTGAAAATGTAGAGATGGACATTATTACCAACCTGCAATTACACATTCCTGCTTCTTCTTACATCGACTTTGAAAACTGGCGCGTAAAATCAGTCTTCCGCAGATTCAAGGATGTATATAAAACCGAACCCTCGGCATTTAGTCTGTTGGGGTACGATATTACTACCTTTTTCCTGCACGCTATGAAAGAGCATGGAAATAATTTTGTAAAATGTATACACGATTCGCAATTGATATCTTATAAGAAAGGCATTCAAACCGATTTTGATTTTGCAAGGGTAACTCCAATGGGCGGTTTTGAGAATACCAATATTTTTATACTTAATTATACCAAAAATTATACATTAAAGAATCTGGCAAGTAGTTTGCGTGGTGGCTATTATATATATGGGAGCGCTGACAAAGGCAAATAGATATTTATCATTTGCAAAAAAAAATAGTATATTAGTCACAATCTCAATGAAATAAATTTGGGTTATGAAAAATTACACTTTAGCATTCATTATATATTTTAGCTTGCAAGTCAGTTTATCTTTTAGCCAGATACAAGTAAAAGGAATTGTAAAAAATTCAACAGGCAGTGTTCTTCCAAATGCAAAAATTAGCAGTTACAATAAAGTACTTGGGTTTTCAAATGCAAAAGGTGAGTTTGATGTGCAAGTTGCCCCCGGACTCGACAGCCTGAAAGTTTCATTACCAGACTATATTATTGAGCTCATACCTGTAAGTACTAGCTACCAAAATATTATACTTATTTCATTGAGCGAATCTTCGATATATGAACTAACGCTTGAAGAAATAATGAACATTGAAATAAATGTTTCTTCGACCATTGGTAAACATATTACCCAAACTCCATCAAATGTATATGTGATTGATAGTAAGGTTTTAGCCGATTTCAATTTTTCATCGGTAGCCGAAGCCATTCGAATAGCTGCAGGTGTAGAAATACTGCAATCTAACATAGACGCGAATATACCTACCATACGAGGCATTCTGCAAAATTATTACTCAAATAAAGTACTCATACTCATCAATGGTATTCCCAACTGGCAACCCATATATGGCAATGGCTCGCTCGACCGAATTTCTGTAAACGATGTAGAACGAATTGAGATACTAAAAGGACCAGCATCAGTTTTGTATGGTACAAATGCATATAATGGTGTGATAAACATAATATTGAGAAGTAATGAAGAGTCGCACGTAAATGCATATGCAAGTACCGGTTTCCCTTCTTTGGCTAAAGCCGGTGTGAATGCAACTCTCGACTTTGAAGATTGGCACCTATTCCTGGCGCTAAATTCGGCCAACGAAAACCGTGCTAAGTATAAGTTTGAAGGCCAGAGGGGACAATTGTATAATGGTGATTCGGTATTCAATATGGCCGAAAAAATAAACCAGCACAATTTTACTGCCCAGCTTAATTACAAAGCGCACCAAGCGTTTATCAATTTCTATAACTTCAATTATACTTATCCGGGTATTGCCCCATCTTATGCAAGTGGAGGCAACTCTCAGATATTGAATACTGGTGTGCTATCTGAGTATAGGTATGATAAGAATATTACAGATAAGCTCAGAACTTATTTCGCCATCTCATACGAATATTTTTCACGTATGTGGCCGGATCGGGCTGACAGAAGTACTACATTGCAACTTGCAGCTGAAAGGTTTTATACCATTTTGAAATTCAACTACCAATTCAACGAATATATTGATATAGAGGCAGGTGGAGATTATGTAAACGGGAATAGCCTCGGGCACGTACAATTAAATACTCTCAGAGATACTGTGCTCAGATATAATATGCGGAATGCTCAAAATCTGATAGAATACAGTGGTTTTGGGCAAATAAACCTGACTTACCGAAAATTTTCACTTTTAGCAGGTTCCAGATTTACCATCAACCAGACTTTTGACTCAAATCTGAGTTCACGCATAAGTGGGGTATATAGTTTGAACGAGAGTCATTCTGTGAAACTCATGTATGGCGAATCTTTCAGAACACCTACTATGCTCGAATTGTATTTCGACCATCCAACCGTAATAGGTACGTCCAATTTGCGGCCGGAAACTTCGCATTCTGTTGAATTAAGCTATGTGGGTCTTTTTGACAAAATCAGTATACAATCTACTGTATATCATGCAGGTTATCATGATTTGATCTACAGAGTGCGGCCCGATAATACAAAACCAGCATTTTACCAGAATGGCGCATCTATTGAAGGATTGGGTTTTGAGTTAGAGAATAAAATTAAAATAAACAAGTTTGATGGGTACTTAAACTATAATTACATACAAGGAATTGGCAATGAATCTGATGAAAACTTCGATCTGATACCCGCTCATACTTTATCACTTGGTTTAACTAGTTTTATTGGTAAAGTAAAACTGAATAGCAATGCATATTTTTATAGCAGTACCAAAGGCTTGCTCGATAAAATTCCACCACAGTTTATGCTAAATGCCGGAGTTGCCTATGAACATAACTTTAAGGGAATAGTCACCCTCACGCATTTGATAAATATTAGTAATATAACCGGAAGCCAAATGCTGATACCTGAATACATTCGGCGTTTGCCCAATATAAATGCGCTTGCCACTACTGCATATGGCACTACCATCGTATACACACTTAAAGTGCGTATATGATAGCTATACCCAATTAAATCTCTGTGTGATATTGGTATTTAAAATTTAAATTTCCCCTCGTTGGTCATCATAGCCAACATCCTGTATTGTTCTACAATTTCGATTATAATTTGTTTCACTGGCTTTATATCTGAAATCAAAGCAGATACTTGGCCTATTTCCAATTCGCCTTCAGATGTATCCCCTTCGTACATTCCCTGCTTGGCCCGTGCCCGCCCCAACAGCTGTGCAAGTGTTTCAGCAGTAGCCCCCTGTGCTTCGGCAGTTTCAATTCTTTTGCAAAACTCATTGCGGAGGAGCCTTACTGGAGTAAGTTTTTTCATGGTAAGCAATGTGTCTCCTTCGGCAGCCCTCACCACTTCTTGTTTGAAATTGAGATGTGCGTCGGATTCTTCGGAAGCTACAAATCGGCTTCCAATCTGTACCCCGTCGGCACCCAATATCATAGCGGCAAGCATTTGGCTTCCGGTGGCTATGCCACCTGCCAGTATGAGCGGCAGTTGGGTGGCTTGTCGGATGAGTGGACCAAGCACCATGGTGGTGGTTTCTTCGCGCCCGTTGTGTCCACCTGCTTCAAAACCCTCGGCTACAATGGCATCTACTCCGGCATCCTCGCATTTTTTTGCAAACTTAGTATTGGCGATCACATGAGCTACTTTCAACCCCAGGTCTTTCATACGGGCTGTGTATTTAGCCGGATTGCCGGCAGAGGTAAATACAATGGGAACACCTTCTTCTACTATGGCTTTCAGATGAGCATCCACATCGGCATAAAGCAGTGGCAGGTTTACTCCAAAAGGTTTATCGGTATGTTTTTTTACCATACGTATGTTTTCACGCAGTACATCGGGGTACATAGAGCCTGCACCGAGCAACCCCCACCTTGTATTATAGGGTATTGTATATCAAATAGTTTACAAATTCTGTTATTATTGTTGTCCATGCCTTTTATTCCCAAGATGAATGTTGTACTTGTTTACAAACTTATTCCAAGTTTTATTTCTACATCGCGTTTATAGAGCCTGCCAATAGGTAGCGATTTCCCATGTATTTCAATTTCGTTTTTTGAATACGATTTTATTTTTTGTATAGAGACTATATACGATTTATGAATTCTTACAAATTCGGTATCGGGCAGGGTCTCTTCAAAAAAAGAAATGGGCTGCTTGGTTTTGATTTCGCTTGTGGATGTGTGCAAGATGGTGTATTCCCTGAAACTTTCGAGATATAGCACTGTAGACAATTCTATTTTTACGGTTTTATAATTTTCCTTAACAAAAATGGTTGAGATGTGAGCCATCTCTTTGACTGGGGGCACTATAGGCTGAACTTGCACAGGTGGCGTGGGAGCGGGAATATCAGTAATTTTTTTACTTTCAATCACCCTGTTTATTGTTTTTATGAATCGTTCGAATGTGATAGGTTTGAGCAGATAATCAAAAACTTCATGCTCGTAGGTTTCTACCGCATATTCGCGAGAGGCAGATGTAACTATGACAATAGGTTTTTTTTTGAGTATTTTCAAAAATTCTAACCCCGACAATTCAGGCATATTTATATCCAGAAAAATAACATCCACGGTTTTATCCTGATTTTTTTGGAGAAAATCAAGTGCACACAATGCATCGTTGCATGAATAAGCGATGGAAAGATCGGGCATTTTTCTGATAAAAGTTTCCAGTACTTTTATTGCCAGAGGTTCATCGTCCACAAGAAGGCAATTGAGCAGCATTTTTGATAGTTATTTATATGCGAATGTATTTATTTTTTTTGAATTACTCAAAAATGCCAATATAATATTTAATACATTATATGTCAACTATTTGAGTTGTATAGAAAGATCAATCCTGAATGTATTTTCATCGAACGAAAAATTGAGCTCATGCTTGCCGGGATAGAGCAAACTGAGCCTCTTGTGCACAGTAGTGAGTCCCGCCGAAAGTGTGAGTAGGCTATTGTTAATAATTGCTTTAGTATTGTTTTCGACCCGCAAATGGAAATGAGATTGTTGCAGTTTAATGGTTATATTTATCCAAGGGTCACGTATGGTAGCTGCGCCATGTTTAAAAGCGTTGTCAATGAATGGCAAAATAAGCAAGGGTGAAATAGATTCCTGCAAATTGTCGATGTTTATTTCTTGCTTCAACTTTAGCCTATCGCCATATCTTTTTTGTTCGAGTTTCAGATAGCTCGTGTATACTTCCAACTCACGCTGAAAACTAACATGAGGCTGGGTATATTCGTAAAACAGATACCTGAGCAAGTTGGCCAAGTCAGTCACCATTTCAGGAGCTTCATCAGATTTTATGAGTGTAAGCGAATACAGGTTGTTGAGTGTATTCATCAAAAAATCAGGATGGGTTTGTGTTTTCAGAAATTTGAGTTCCGTTTCCAGATTGGCGACTGAGCGTTCGAGCTCCATTCTGGTTTTACGCAGATTTTGCCTCACCAAATGGAAAAAACCTCCGGTGAATGCCATGGCCAGATTTACAGAAATGATGGTAAGCAAATGAAAGGGAGTTATATCTGAGTATATACCTGCCATATCAGCACTGGCAAGCACATACTTGAGTAAATACTCACCTATACTTATTACAGTAAGCAATCCGACTAATAAGTATGAAAACGAATTGAGATTGTTGCGAAGCAAATACTTGTCGATAAGCCTGTATACGACCACATAAAAAAACAAAATCCGGAAAGGGATGGTGATGATAAACGCCTGCAACAATTCCAAAGTCAGTTCCGAAAAAGGACGCTGTGCTACGTAATAAATATCGATATAAGTGATGCCCGTAAGCAGTATATAAAACAGCCAGAAAGACAGATGCAATACCCATTGGTATTTATGTGTAAGAAAGCATTTTTCGAAACAAGCCAGTGGCATATTACTATATTATATTAAAATGTAAAGAACATATAAGTGTGCTCCGGAATTGTAGATAATTGTATAAGCTGAGATACTAATATTTAATAATTGCAAAACTAACACAAATATGTAACTATCTATCATACAGCGACAATCTTTTTTATTTTTTTGTTTAAAAGTATTTGAAGGGGCATGTATAGATCTGTTATACAATAGTTAGTCTACAAACAGACGAAATTTGAGTACAAATGTTGTAAAACATAATTTGGGTGTTGTTTATTGACGATATCATGCTATAGATAGAGAGAGCTTGTTTTCAGGAAACCGACCCAATATATTTGCTAAAGTTAATTCGAACGAGAATTAACAAACTAAGACGAAAAAAATATAACCATACATTAACTTAACTTTAAAACGAAGATGAAAAGAATGAAATTATTTGCTTACGTAGCAGTAGCAGCAATGTTCGGAATGGTTTCCTGCAATACACAGGAAGACGCAATGGTAACCAATGTGGAACAAAATTTGGAAGTAAGCGCAAGCGATAACGGAAGAATAATACCAGGCCAGTACATAGTTGTTTTCAATGAGGGAGTATATGACACTCAATTGAAATCAGTAGGCAACGATTATGATTCAAGAACCAAAGCTATGCGTGGCGAAGTAGAAAATTTCTTTTCAAGCATCAACCCTAATAAAGCCCTTCCTGAAATACCTTATGTATACGGTACCACAGTAGTTGGTTTCGCAGCCAGACTTGATGACGCTACTCTCGAACTTGTACGTAAAGATGCAAGAGTTAAATATGTTGAGGCTGACCGCATCATATCTATAGGAACTCCTAACGTTGAAGTAGGCGTAAAAGCCCAAACTGTACCTTGGGGTATAACCCGCGTAAATGGTGGTGTAGATGCTACCGGTAAAGTAGCTTGGGTTATTGACTCTGGTATTGATTTGGATCACGCTGATCTAAACGTAGATGTGGCTCGCAGCAAAACTTTCGTACTGCGTACAAAAAGTGCTGATGATGAGAATGGTCACGGTACACATTGTGCTGGTACTATAGCTGCCAAAAACAACACTGTAGGTGTAATAGGTGTGGCTGCCAACGCTACAGTAGTTGCAGTTCGCGTTCTGGACAGAAGAGGTAGTGGTTCAAACAGTGGTGTGATAGCTGGTGTAGACTATGTAGGTGCTACTGGTAAAGTAGGCGATGTAGCTAACATGAGTTTAGGTGGTGGCGTATCTACTGCTCTTGACGCTGCTGTGGTAGCTGCCGCTTCTAAAGGTGTTATATTCTGCCTTGCTGCCGGTAACGAAACCGACAATGCCAACAACCACTCACCTGCACGTGCAAACGGTAACAATGTTTACACTATATCTGCTTCAGATGCGAGTGACAAATTCGCTTCTTTCTCAAACTTTGGCAACCCTCCTGTAGATTATTGCGCACCGGGTGTTAGCATCTACTCTACATACAAATCCGGTGGATATGCAACTTTGAGTGGCACTTCAATGGCTACCCCACACGCTGCCGGTGTATTCTTGCTCGGCGCAGCTAGAAATGGTGGTTATGTTAAAAGTGACCCAGACGGAAACGCTGACCCAATCATAGTACACTAATATTAACCATAGAATTATAATCTCTGAGGGCTGAAAAATTTCAGCCCTTTTTTTTTGCCGTTTTTGAAAATCTGAATTTTGCTGATGGCTATATTCATTCATTTCTAAAAGATTAAAGATGTCTTCCCATACCTGCAACGTACTATTTACGCATACCCAAAAAATTAATTAGCAAATAAATTCATACATATTCAATCAATTTCGTTTGGTGAAGCAGAATAGTTCAAGAAACGCGGATGATGCTGATTTTCAAACGCTGACAGAAGCAGATTTTTAATAATTAACAGGGTAGTTTACATCAGCGTTTAGCCGTGTGCCACTACAAAGCAAACGATATTGATATAGCAAAATATTACGAAAAAGTATATTGGAAAACTCACTCAAATACTAAGAATAAAAAAACCTGAACTATATATTCGTCTTATTTCATCCCCTTTCTTTTCCATAAAAATATGAGATTCCATTGGGTACATCGTCGTAAGTAACAACATCTTTGTGCTTGTGGAACTGTAAATAACTTAGTAGGCCAAAATCGCCGGAACACATGCCTGTATGCATGAGCAAGGTTCCGGCAAAGGTAATACTCCATAATTGACTGGTGGTGCCAATGCAATGAGAACAAACTCCTTACGATTGGCAACAAATTTATCGGCTAGGGCCATGAAATATAACTTACGTAGATTGGCGGCATAGGATGTATTCGTAGCCCCCTGCCACCTGTATGCCAATACGTGTATATACTCATGCACAGGAAGTAGTGCAAATGCTAATACCAAACCGTAACCCAAATGCGTGAAGCGCTCGTCAAATGCATATTCCGGAAAACTATAGTCTACCACAATGAGATACACCACCAAAGCAAGTAACAACAAATTACTTATGTAATAAAATACTGAATAAAAGGTCAACTTTTTCATATAGGTTTGAATGAATGGCACCAAATCTTGGTGTCCAAGCTCGTCCATCAAAACATACCCATTTTGCAAGAGTTCCTCGGGCTTTAATTTCATGTG
>JFJP01000062.1_pt1 | contig 12803 bp, 9 predicted proteins | sample 431651 | NCBI WGS metagenome assembly JFJP01 (sample SAMN02602958, study PRJNA72255) | Microbial mat metagenome, whole genome shotgun sequencing project. | biome: fresh water; feature: sink hole; material: water; isolation source: purple microbial (photo- and chemosynthetic) mats found in... | reverse complement strand
CCGGGCTTGACCATCAGGATATCGGCGCCTTCTTCGATATCGAGCAGGGCGTCTTTGATGCCTTCGCGAGCGTTGCGGGGATCCATCTGGTAGGTGCGGCGATCACCAAACTTAGGGGCGCAATCGGCGGCTTCGCGGAAGGGGCCGTAGTAAGCGCCGTTGTGCTTGATGGCGTAGGAAAGGATGCTGACGTTCTGGAAACCTTCGTCATCCATCCTTGCCCGCATGGCGGCGATGCGGCCGTCCATCATGTCGGAGGGAGCCACGATATCGGCACCGGCCTGGGCGTGGGTGAGGGCCATTTCGGCGAGAATTGCGACGCTATCGTCATTATCCACATAGCCGTTCTTCACCACGCCGCAGTGGCCGTGATCGGTGTAGGCACAAAGACACACATCGGTCATCACGATGAGATCATCGCCGAAGGCCTTCTTGAGGGCCGTGACGGCCATGGGCACGATACCGTGAGCATCGTGGCTGCATTCCGCCAGGGCGCTCTTTTCATCAGGCACGCCGAAGAGCAGGACACTCTTGAGGCCCAGCTTGAGATCGGCTTCCACCTGCCGTACCGTGGCCTCGATACCGGTGCGACCAATACCCGGCATGGCATCGATGGGGGCGAAACCTTCCGCGCTTTGCACAAAGTAGGGCTGAATCAGGTGGCGAGGACGCAGATCGGTCTCGGCGATGAGATCCCGAATGGCTTGATTGCGACGAAGACGACGAGGGCGGATGAACATGGGATTCCTCCTAAGGGCTACAGATAGGATGCAAGAATACGCCCGAGTGCCTCCGTGGTGGGTTCACACACCGCATGAGCGGGAGCGCCAGCATCTTCAAAGGCCTTGCCGGTACGCTCGCCCCAGGCGAAACGCAGCACATCTTGGGCAATGGGTGCCATGACTTCGGCTTGGAGGGGGCTAAGGGCGAGCACGGCATCCACCTCGGGGCGCTTGGGCGCGGGATCCAGTGGGGCCTCGTGGTGGGTGATCCACGGATGGAGGCGCCAGGCGGTGCCTTCAGCGACTTCTTCCAGGTAGCCGCGACTGCGTTCGCCACGGACTAGCAGAAAATCGCCCCCCTCGGGATAGCGATTCCGCAGTGCCGACCATAGGCCTTCGGCCCTGGGCTCGGAGCTGACGATGACCTCGTGGCCCTGAATGGCGCGACCCGTGGCCTCGCCGGTCACCAGGCATAGCATTCCGGGGGGAAGTTTTGCGGCCTTGGCCCCGGCAGGGCTAAGGATGATGGCGGCGCGAGCAGGGGAAAAGGGAATCGGGGTACCGGCAGGCTGAAGTTCCGTAACGGCCCAAAAAACCGGTTCCCAACCGGCCTTGCGAACACTCTTGCTTAGGGTTTCATCGATACCACGGGCCATGCCAAGGCGAATTACCATCCAAGACCTTTCACGACTTCGGCTACCACTCGGCCGTCGTCAAAACCGCGGGCTTCGGCCCAGCGCAATCCATCTTCGGCGGCGAAGGCGGCGCGAAGGCGCAGCGCTCCGTCGGCCTCGAGGGTTGCGTAGGCCCCCAGAGGTTGTTGGCAACCACCGCCAATGCCAGCTAAAACCTGACGTTCCAGTCGGGCGCAGCGTTCGGTCAGGTGGTCGTGGAAACCGGTCAAGGCTTCCACGATATCCATTCGCTCGGCACGGGTTTCGGCCAACAGAGCCCCTTGGGCCGGGGCCGGCAGGAGTTCCTCCGGGCCAAAGGCGCGCACCGTGAGACCCGACAAATCCAAACCTAATCGTTCCAACCCCGCCGCAGCGAGAACCGTTCCATGCAGAGGCGCTTCTCGCAGAATGCCTTCGCGAACGCGCTGCACCCGGGTGGGCACATTGCCGCGAATCCACGGAAAAGTAGCGTGGGGCATGGATTTTTCAAGGAATCGTCGGCGCCGCTCGGAGCTGGTGCCAATGACTGGATTCGCGGGGAAATCGGGCCCCATCACCAGCCAGTCCACGGGGTTTTCCCGAGGCGGAACACAGGCCTGAACGGTGCCCGCAGGCCTCTCCAGGGCCACATCCTTGAAGGAGTGAATCAATAAATCCACATCGTTGGCCTGCAGGGAATCTTCCAATTCCTTGGTGAAGAACCCCGTGCCGATTTGTTTGTCCAAGGGGCCCGCCAGCCAAGTGTCGCCACTGGTGGTGAAGCGCTTCCAGGTGACTTCTATGCCTTGATCGATGAGGAACTGAACCATGGACTCGGCTTGACGCACGGCCAATTCAGAACCCCGGGTGCCAATGACTACCTTCATTGGGCATCATCCTGCACACCCAGGCTCTGGCCTCTCAGGTGTTGAGGCACGGGGCTGGAATTGGAGGACAAGGGCGGGGCGATAAGTCCCGCGCTGGGCTGAGGGGCCGAGGGCTTCTCGGAGCCAGCGTTCTTGAAAATCTGAGCCATTTGTTCAGGGCTGGCAAAGGCCTCCAAGCGTTCCAATTGCTCAGGGGTGGGAAAGCCAACGTAGCGTTGACGCCGTGGCCCCCAGATTTCCACAGGGGTTCCCTTTAGCTCGGGGATGCGCGGCAGCGTTTGCCGGAAATAGACACCGAGAGGCTTGCCGCTCTTGGAAACGAATCCAAGGCTGTCGCATTCTGGCACCAGGGCTGGCTGGCCTTCCACCCAAAGGGCCATGCTTACCGAGCGGCCCTGGCTGGTCTTCAGGATCGACAGTGGCGTCGGCGCGCCCAAGGCGGGGTCCAAATCGTCTTCCTGAGCCCGGCAGGCTTCCAGAATGTCGGATTGGCGCAGTTCGCGCTGGGGCTGGGCAATGGGATGAGGATCTTGGAGATTGGCGGCCAGCAGCTTCTGGTTTACCCACTGCAGAATCACGGCCTGAACCCTGGGACCGGTGGGGGCGGCCATCGATTGGTTGATGGCCTCCACCAGCTTGGGAAGCAGCACTTGGGGTGCCACTAGCAGTTGATCCTCACAGGGAATGGCGACAAAGGTGTTCTGGCCTGGGAACAGATTTGACCAGAGTTCGGGAAGCAGGATGCGGGCGGCATCCAGGCCGTCCCCGTAGGCGCTGCGATAGATGCCGGAAGGTAGGCGTTCGAAGGCCTTGCCCTTGGATTGCGCCCGCAGATGGTCGATGGCGCGTTCCAGAATGTCTTCCAGGTGCACATCCCAAAGGGCCAGCCACGCCTCGGGCATCACGTCGTCTTGGACCCGAATTCGTTCGCTGAGTCCATCAATGACCGGCCGGTAATAGCGCTTTTCTCGCTCGGCTCGCCAGGTGGGGACGATTTCGGGAATGATTTCGAATTGAGCATCGATCCAGGGCGGTGGGTAGGGCAGTTGATGACGGTGCAAATCTGCTACGGCATCGGCCCAGCGAACTCGCTCTTGGGCATGCAAATGCTCAAACATCTCGAGAAAGGGCTCAAGGCCTGGAATTTCGAGGGGTAAATCCCGTTCCCGAAAGAGTTCCTCCCGACTGGGAAGGGCCTCGGCCTCGGGGCGCTTGAAAAATTTTGAAAGAAGGCTCATGGGCAACTCGATTCCAACCCTTTATTTTGCCCGGGAAAGAACTCCGGCGCTCCCCTTTTCCTTAAAGGAGCCGGCCGATTGCCCTGAGGCGACCCAATTCAGAAGGGCCCCCACCGCATGAGCACGGGTGGAATCAATAGCAGAAAACTCAAAACCACCAGGATCAGCATGAGGGGTAGGAACCATTTCGCCCACCTCTCCCAGGGAATCCGAGCCGCGCCCAACACGCCCATGGTGACGGCGCTGGTCGGCAAGATGGGGTTGATGAATTCGCATAACTGGAAGGCATAGACCGCCGTTTGCCGCGTAATGCCAAGAAGATCCGCCAAGGGCGCCATGATGGGCATGGTGAGGGCCGCCTGGGCACTGCCTGAATGAACGAAGAAGTTGATGATCGCTTGAATCAGGAACATGGCGTGGGCCGTGAGAATTCTGGGCACATAGCCCAAAACCGTGGCGCCGTAATGCAGCAAGGTATCCAACACCAAGGCGTCGCGTCCGATGATAAGCAAAGCCCGCGCGCAGGCCACGATGCAGACCACGCCCACCATGCTGCGAGCACCTTCCACAAAGGAGGTGGCGATGCGGCCGGGAGCCAAACCACCGGCCAATCCTGCCACGACTCCCATGGCCAGGAACAGCGCTGCGATAGCATCGATATCCCATCTGGGCACCAGGATGCCCCAGACGAGAAAGGCCATGGTGGCCCCAAAGACACCCAGCACCAGTACCTGCCGCCGCTCCAGGCGGGCTTCCAGTTCGGGGGCGGGTTGATTTCGGTATTCGAGCTCAAGGTCTCGCACCACGCTCAGTTCGGGGTTTCGTTTCACCCGATCGGCATAGAACATGACATAGGCAATCATCACCGTCGTTCCCACCACCCACGTGAACACGCGATAGCCAAAACCCGAGTTAATCGGTAGTTCGGCAAGGCGCTGGGCAATGCCAACCGTGAAGGGATTGAAGAACGCGGCGGCGAACCCAGCTGCGGCACCCAGAAAGGGAATGCTCATGCCGACCAAGGCGTCGTAGCCCAGCGACCTCGCCAAGGGGATGAAAATCAACACGAAGGGAATGCCACTTTCGGCCATTCCAAAGATGGAACCCGCCAGGGAGAACACCACCATCAGGGCGGGAATCAGCATCCATTCCAGCTTGGGATGGCCGGAAATTCCCTTGGCCATGCGCCGAATTCCCGCATCGATGGCACCGGTCGCTTGAAGAACCTGGAAAGAACCTCCGATGGCAAAGAGGAAGGCGATGAGGAGTGCGCCGTGCACAAATCCCTGCACCGGAGCCGTCATCAGCGTTTGAGGCCCCAGGAAGACCTTCCCGACGTAATGGAAGGTACCGGGCACCGTCACCAGGCGGGAGGTTCCGCCCACGACCTTGGTAGCCCGCTGGAATTCGCCCGAGGGGAGGAACCACGAAGCTACCAGCACCAGGCCCACCAGCAGGGCGACGAGGACCAAGGTGTGGGGCATTTGGAATTTAACGGGGGTCGGCGCAGGGGTGTTCGCCACGGGCTGGTTGCTCATGCCGAAACCCTTTTAGTCACGGTGGAAGCTCCTTCAAAGGTACCGCGTGCCTTCAGCTCGCCCTGCGACATCAGGATGCGGCCTTTGGCGATCACCGTATGCAATTCCAGCGATTCTCGATCCACCAAAATTAGATCGGCATCGCGGCCTGTTTCCAGCAATCCCTTTCCGCGCAGTTTGAGAATGCGTGCCGGGTTGGCCGTGAATGGCAGCAGTGCGGTCTCAAGCGGAATACCTTCGTTGCGGACAGCGTCACGAAAGGCCTCGAACAGGGATTGCACCTTGCCAACGCCCATGCCCGAAAACCGGCCTTCGGAGTCGTATTCGGGAAGGCTTCCCTGGCCGTCGGAAGTCATGGTGATTCGATCCGGAGGAACACCATCTGCCAGCAGCATCTTCAGAGCCTGGGACGCGGGAATCTGTTTCGACCCGGCCTGGGGAGGCGGCGCGGAAGTGGTGAGATCGATGAGGCCACCGGTGCGGGCATAGGCGGCACCTTCGGCCAGCAGGGTTGGATTACGGTTGATGTGGGTGGGCAGCATTTGGGTAGCAGGGATTTCCGTTTCTTCGAGGATGCGCCGCAGAGGGCCTAAGCCCCTGGGGCCATCACCGAGGTGGAAGTTCACCAGTCCCGCTTTGCCGGACAACATGCCACCCCGGCGGGCTTCGGCAACCAGGCGACATAGGGCATCGTGCGTCGGTTGGGAGCTTCGATGATCCGAGATGGCCACTTCGCCTACGCCGAGGATTTTGTCGATCAATAGCAGGTCCGATTCAATCCCCTCGGTGAGCGTGACTGCGGGAATGCCGTAGGACCCCGAGAATATCCAGGTGGAAATACCTTCTTCTTCCAGGCCTCGAGCCTTCGCGAGGAGAGACACGAGAGAGCGTGTGATGGCATCCGTGCCTAGGCAACCCACCAACGTGGTGACGCCGCCGCGAATGACATCGGTCAGCATCAATTCCGGAGTTCGGGAGGCAAAGCCGCCTTCCCCGCCCCCACCCAGAATGTGCACGTGACCATCGATAAAACCAGGGAACGCCAGCAATCCTCGCCCGTCGATGGTTTCCAGATTCGGCAACCCCCCAAGCGATAAGGGCCCAAGGTGGGCTAGACGATTCCCGGCCAGGAGAATATCTCGAGGCCCAAGAGCCTCTGGGGCGTAGGTTTCAACATTTTGAATATGGATAAACATGGTTGCCACTTTCTGGAAGAACCTGCCGAGGCGGAGATCAGCCCTGCCGAACCCTGGGAAGGGACGGCAAGGCTGAATCGCTACTCTTTTCGGACTAGAACCGGAAACGAACTCCAAGCCGCACGTTGCGAGCTTCTTCCTGAGCCGTGGCCTGGAGGTAGGTGGCGCTGACCACTGCCGCGTTGGCCGAAGCCGCCGTAAGGGCGCGGCTGGAATTGGAGCGTGTGTTGGATCCGTAGCTAAGCGCATCGCCCATATTGAGAATGTTATAGATGTCTGCGAAGCCTTCCACGCTGAATGCGGTGAATTTCACCTTGTGGGCAAGGTGCATATCCACCAGGTGGCGCCCTGGATATTTGGAACTCCCAAGGGATTCCGCCCAGATCGTGTAGTTCGCGTTCGCGGCCGGGGAGGCGGGGGCTGGTGCGGAAAGGGTACGGGTGAAGCGTTCCCCGCTAAGGTAGGTGTAGCTTACGGAAATGGTGGTTTTCCAAGGGGCCACGAACATCCCGCGGAGCTTTAATTCGTCCTCGTTGAAGCCTGGCAATTTTCCATCGAAGTTGGTCTGGTAATTGGGATTGGCAAAGGCATCGTCATAGCCATTGGAGCGATTCGTATTGCCCTTCCGTAGAGCGCGCGTGTAGCTGCCACTGGTGGCCCAGTTCGACGCGAGCTTTCGCTCGAAACTGAAGGAGAGTGCCGTGTAGGTGCGATGAAAACCCGGCTGGTTGCGAATGACGAAATCCTGGCCAGGGGTCGTGACATTGGTGATGCCATAGACCTGAAGCGTTTGGCCCGTGAAGTTGTCGTAGACGGTGTTTCCAGGGAGCGTGTTGTAGGTCAAACGCTCATCGTTACGACCCAGCAGGTTCTTATTCTTACGGTAGACACCCGAAACACCCAGGGACCAGTTGTCGCCAACCTTGGTATCCAAAGCGAGCAGAGCCTCATCCGTATGGGGATGCTTGACGTTAGGGTCGAGTCGACTCGTGTTGGTATCCGTGCCTGTGGAGAGCGGAATTGGGTTATAGGGAATGGCTTCGGGGTTATTGAGATCGAAAGTCGTAGCGCCGTAGCCGGGCGCGGCACCCCACGCGTGGGTGGTGGTGCGACTGTAGGCTCCTGGGATGGTGCGGTCGAAATGCACAACCGTCAGACCATCGAAGTAGCGGCCCAGGTGGGCCTTGAGCAAGAAGCGCTGATCACCTTTTAGATCCAACGTTACGCCCAAACGGGGCGCCACCACGGACGTGCTCCAAATGTTGGAGGTGCCATACCCGCGTCCCTTGAAGGTCTCGAAACGCAGACCCGGCTGGATCCGCCAGCGTCCTTGGGTCCAGGTATCTAGGACAAAGAGCACCGTGCGGTCGATATTGCCGCGGATATTGATATCGCCACCCTTGTTCACGCGATAGGTCGTAACCCGGGCGGGCGTGGTTGGAGTTGCGGCCACTCCGGTGCCGTCATAGGTCAGGCCGCCGACTCGATAACTGACCTGTTCCGCACGGGCTTGTTCTCCTTCTAGGCCAATACGGAAGGCATGACTATCGTTGGCAGAAAACACGCCCGTGGCATAGAAATCCAACACTGCCGACAAGGTACCGCGAGCCGATAGATAGGCATCGTGCCAACTGGTGTTGCGGAACCGCGTCAGGCCATTGAAGCTGCCGGAGCCCAGGCCCACCGAGGCCAGGCCCGGCTGGTATTCGCCCAAGGAGTAGCTGCCGGAATAGCCCGAGGCCTTAACGGTGAGGACCGCGCTACTGCCCATGAGTTGTGTCATGGTCATTCCGTAGGTGCGGTCGGTGCCCTTTTGTTGGATGGCCGCAACGGCTTCCATTTGGTTCGTAATGCCACGGTGTTCCCGAGACAGGCCGTCGTAGGCCATGAACATATCCAGCGTGGTGCTGGCTGCGACTTGCCACGTGAGTTTGCCCAGGTACTTGGGATTCAGTGTCTCGACCGGAGCCACCGCCCCAACGGGGGCATTGGAGTTGAATTGCTTTTCGGCGGAAACAAAATACCAGAGGCGATCTTTCACGATGGGACCGCCGACATTGACGTTCATATCCCAATCCGTGGTGGGAATGGTGGTGTCTTTGAGTCGCGAATCCTTCAGCTTGGGGCGGGCTCGCCAGGCATCGGGACTGTAATAGCCGTTCACGCTGCCATTGAGATCATTGCCGCCGCGTTTGACCAAGGAGTTGATATAGCCACCATTGAAGCCGCCGTATTCTGCGGAAGCCCCCAGGCCACCCACTTGAATTTCAGAGAACCAATCGGGGTTCACATAGACGTACTGGGATCCGTACAGCGCGTCGCCGACATTGATGCCATCGATCAGGTAGGCGTTGGAGTTGCCGCGATCGCCACCCCACGCCACGCCCCCGTTGATGCCAGGCGTCAAGTTCATCACGCTGGTGAGATCGCGCTTAACGGGAAGTGATTCGAGGGTTTCAGCGTTGAAGGTTGGACTGGTACCAAGCGGTGCGGCCGAAAGCGAGGTGGCCGCATCCATCACCACCACGGTGGCGCCGGCGGTTTCTGCCAGGGTGAAATTCAACCCAATGGTGTTGGAGAGCGTAAGAACAACCCCTCGGACTTGGGGGGTATATCCTTCAGCCTCGGCGCTCACGCGGTATTTTCCGGGAGGCAGGACGGGGACACGGAAACTGCCGTTGGCGCTGGTGATCACGCTTCGGGTGCCCATGAGCGCTTCGGAACTCAGGCTCAGCTTCACACCTGCCAAGGGTTTCCCCGCCGAGTTCTTGACCTCGCCCACCAGGGCGGAGGTGGTCGAACTTTGGGCGACGAGTGCCGCGCCTGCACTGGCGACAAGCAGGTGGCAAATAAAACGGGTTGGGGTTGCCATGATGGCCTCCGTGAATAGAATGGTTCAAACAAGGGACGGCTTGTATCATCTTGTTCACATACAACCACGTCAAGCAAAAAGTTGAACAATTTTGTACAACCTGAAAACCGACAATTTTCCATGACCAGAAAGGGCTTCATCGAATCACCGGCAGTAAATCCCTCGCTTGGTTGAACGACTGGCATAGTTAAGAGTGAACCGATTGGTACCCACCATGACCAAACCCCAAACCCCAACATCTTTCATGGACCGCTTGGCTAAGCACCTTGCTGGGCTTACCGATGGGCAGCGCCTGATTGCGAATCGCCTGTTGGCGGAGCCCGCTGCCGCCTTTGCCAGCGCAGAATGCCTAGCCCGAGAGGTGCAGGTTAGTGTTCCGACTACGGTTCGCTTTGCCCAGGCCTTGGGGTACGCCGGTTACGGTGCCATGCGGCAGGCCCTGATCACAGAAGCGCGCGAGAAACGGGGTAAGCAGGCCCGTTTCCTCCAGACCCCTTCCGATGCACTGCAGACCTTGGAAGAGGTGCTGAGGCGGGACATCGCCAACATGGAGCTTACCTTTCAGCACGTCGATAGCCATGCCCTGGAAGAAGCTGTGAGTGCACTTTCCAAAGCCCGCCACCGAGTGATTCTGGGTCGAGGCATTTCGTCCCACATGGCGGGGGTGTTGGCCTATCTCTTAACGCAAGTTGGGCTGACTTCCGTGGCGGATCAGAGCGTGGATTTTGCCACTCAGATTTCGCCGTTGTCGTCGAAGGATTTACTGATCGCTTTTAGTTTTCACCCCTACTCGCGAGAGACCCTGGACGCCGTCACCTACGCGCGAGAACGGCATGTGCCGGTGCTCGGGTTCACCGATCAACTCGACGCGCCACTCGGCAAATTGGCGAATTGGGTCTTCCCTTTGTCTGGGGAGAACCTGCTCTACTCCCATAGTTTGGCGGGCTTCATGCTGATGGCGAACTCCCTGGCGGTCCTGGCCGCCTCGAAGGACGCGGCCAAAAACATGCACCGCCTCAAGGATGCCGAACGGGTTTCCCAGGCTCTGTACTTTTCCGAAGAATAAAACCGTTCACGAAATTGAAAGCTTCCTCGCAACCCCGAGGGCGCGCCTCCATCCTTCCAAAATCAGGGAGATTCCCATGCTTCGCCTACGAAGAAGCCTTCGTTCCATTTCATTGAGTCTTCTGACCCTTGGGGTTGGTTGCACATCCGTGACGGCTGCGGTGACGCGCTATCGGTCTGGTAATCCGGTCGATGCGAACCCTGTCCTCCACGGCCCGGCCTACAACCTCGGTGGGGGTTCTAGGGATGTTCTCGAAGCCATCCAGTGGATGATCGATCAGGTGCGCGGATCGGACCCGGCCAGCAAGGTCGATGTGGTGGTATTGCGGGCGACCGGCGCCGATGGTTACAACTCGGCAATTTTGGCAATGAACGGGGTAAATTCCGCTGAAACCCTTGTCATCACGAGCTCCACGGATGCCAACACGGCCGAAGTGGAAGCAACGATGCAAAAGGCCGAGGTGGTGTTTTTTGCAGGGGGCAATCAATGCCACTACGTAAGGAACTTCAAGGGTACAAAAGTTGAGACCGCCATAAAGGCGATGGTCGCCCGGGGCGGAGCGGTGGGTGGGACGAGTGCGGGATGCGCCATTATGGGATCCATTGTGTTTGATGCCTGCATGAGCAACCCCTCGAGCGATCTGACTTCACTCCAGGCCATGGCCAATCCCTATGCACCCACCATTTCCTTTACTTCGGGATTCTTTACCTGGAAACACTTGGAAGGAGTCATTACCGATACCCATTTTGTGCCCCGGAATCGCATGGGTCGCACCCTGGCGTTCTTAGCGCGTCAAATCCAGGATGGCACCGCGAAACAACCGTTGGCGGTGGCGGTAAACGAGCGGACTTCAATGGTGATCGATCGAGCCGGGCTTGGTCGCGTCATGGGCGAGGGACCGGTCTATGTGGTGTTGGCCGACCACGAGCCGGAGGTCTGTGCACCGGGTCAGTTGCTCACCTATCGCGATTTCAAGGTGTGGAAGCTTGGGCCAGGGCAAGTGTTTGATTTTGCACACCGTCCAACGAAGGGGTTTTACCTCCGCAGTGTCATTAAGGGACTGTTGAGCGAAGACCCCTACAACGGAACGCCGGAGACCCGCATTGTGCCGGTATCCAAAGCCAAAGAATAAGCACGGCGCTCTCGGAGTGGGGACGGTCGGATATCCTGAAGCCATGCAGGTCATTGATTCCATGGACCGTCCGCTGCGAGCTCTCCGGATCTCGGTGACAGACCGTTGCAATTTTCGCTGCCCCTACTGCATGCCCAGGGATCGCTTCGGCGAGCACCACAATTACTTGGATCGTTCTCAGATTCTGAGCTTCGAGGAAATCGAACGGCTCGCACGAATCTTCGTGGGTCTTGGCGTGGAAAAGGTGCGGTTAACGGGGGGCGAGCCATTACTGCGTCATGAGTTGCCGGTCCTCGTTGCCCGTTTGCGCAGCATCGTAGGTCTAAAGGAAGTGACCCTGACCACCAACGGCACGTTGCTGGAATCGCTGGCCCAACCTTTGCGAGACGCAGGACTCGACCGGCTCACCGTAAGCCTCGATTCCCTCGATGTTGATCGATTTAGCGCGCTGTCGGATGCCACCCTCGGTCTCGAGCGTGTGCTTGCGGGCCTCGATGCGGCCTCAAAGGCTGGATTCGGCCCCATAAAGCTCAATTGCGTGCTGCAACGGGGTGTAAATGAGGCCGATATTTTGCCGCTGGCAGAATTCGCGCGGGACCAAGGCCATACCCTGCGGTTTATCGAATTTATGGATGTGGGTACCGGCAATGATTGGAAGCTAGAGCGGGTGGTACCGGCCTCGGAAGTCCTCCAAAAACTTGCCGCTCGTTGGTCCCTGGAGTCCTTCCATCGGGATTGTCTAAACTGCGTGGCGCAGCACTATCGCTACCTCGATGGAAAAGGCGAGGTGGGGCTCATCGCCTCGGTTACCGAACCTTTCTGTCAGGGCTGTGATCGTGCGCGGCTCTCGGCCGAAGGCAAGCTCTACACCTGCCTTTTTGCCTCGGAAGGCTTGGACCTACGTTCCTTTTTGCGAGCTGGAAATTCGGACTCGGATCTTCAAGCCGTTGTGCAAAATCGGTGGCGAAAACGCGAGGATCGCTATTCCGAATTACGCACCGAGATGACGGCGCCTCAGCCCCGCGTGGAGATGTTTCATATCGGGGGTTAGACCGTTGTGCCTTCCAGAACCGCTGCACCGGGAAGCGTGAAGACAACGGTGGTGCCCTGTCCTTCTTGGCTTTCCATGTGCACTTCACCCCCATGAGCCCGCACGATTTCGCGGACGATGGGTAGGCCTAGACCCGTGCCTTTGCCTTCGGGCTTGGTGGTGAACATGGGTTTGAAGACCTTGGAAAGCAGGTCCTTGGGTATGCCGGAACCTTGGTCGGAAAGGCGGAAGAGCCAGCGGGGCGAAGCGGCTCGAGAACCCGGATCTTCCTCGGCGTGAAGGGTGATTTCTCCGCCTTCGGGCATGGCGTCCACGGCGTTGTTTACGAGGTTGATGAAGATCTGTTCCATCTGCTTTCGATCCACCCAAAGCAAACAGTGTTCGGGAGCATCCATGTGGAATTGAATGTGGTGGGTGGCGAGGGTGGGCGTCCAAAGGCGCTGCAAAT
>JFJP01040762.1_pt1 | contig 12805 bp, 14 predicted proteins | sample 431651 | NCBI WGS metagenome assembly JFJP01 (sample SAMN02602958, study PRJNA72255) | Microbial mat metagenome, whole genome shotgun sequencing project. | biome: fresh water; feature: sink hole; material: water; isolation source: purple microbial (photo- and chemosynthetic) mats found in... | reverse complement strand
TCTTTAATCTCTCCTGAGATCTCCTACCTGCTGATCGGTACAATCCTAGATTCTGGGCTCGAAGGTGTCTCCTATGCACCTTACAACGTCGGCAGCAATTGGAATACAAGCAACCCTGCGCAGGACAGATGGATGAGCTGTCACGTATTTACCGCTCGCGGTCTTCCAGAGCATCGAGGTGTGATATCCAAAAGCTACGGACAGCAGCTAAGCAGCATAATCTTCTCTCCTCAATATAACCGCACCTATCTAACTTCTGGCCAATTTTATTTTAATAGCACTTTGTATGACATCAGCGGACAAGACTGGAGAAGCGTGTACGGACAGTCGAGTTTTACTCCGATAGATACCTCGCCTACAACTCTAACAGGAATGCTTACAGACCACGAGATATCCGCCGTCGGCGAAACTACTTACGCACCGGTTGCCCCGACGATGACGGCGAACAGCATGATTGTGGAGTTTCTGTTTATGGCGGTTGGTTCAGAGTACGCGAGATCTCAAACACCGAATCTCGCAGGAATCTTCAACTCTAATGTCAGCAAGAAGCTTCTTCCTTTCAGAATAAACGTCACCGCTCCGAGCGGGCTGAATCTAGACGCTAGCCAAACCTACGCAGACTATGGCTTCTCGATAGCGCTTGACGTGCTTCCGCTAGACATCAGCATAAACAATATTGCACGGCTAAAAAGCTATCTGATGAATAAGAACGTGCTAATGCCAGTAATCGACGCTATAAGACAGTCTCCGCAAACTTCGCCCTTCCTAGATCCTACGCTCGGCGAGACGCTGATACCTGTTTTAATTAGCTTCCGGCAAGTGAATGCAACTGGAACGGGCTTCACTGACGAAGCTTCGGTTTTAACTTCTCCGCTTTTCAAAAAAGCAAACAACGTAGTGGGAGCCAGTGCATGCAATCCTGCTAACGTACTTTCGTTCTTCGAGCTGCAATCAACCAGCTTTGCAATCCTCGGCGCAGCGCTTGCTGCCCAGGAAGTATTCGACACAATTCCGTTCTTGGACTAAGGAGCAATAAGCCATGGCAAATCGCATAGAGGGTCAAGTCTGGATAGGACGAGACGCCCCAAACGTATTTAAGTATTTCGCAGCAGGTAAAGAGTATTGGGGAGTGTCTGCTTCCACGTATGTCGCTGCTTCACAGATCTATAAATGTCGCTGCTTCACAGATCTATAAAGGAATGATTCTCGCAGCGAGTAGCGACCCGAATCCATCTCTCCAAGAAAGCGTCATCCCAGCAATTTGGCCGAGAGACAGCTCCAGGGTTATAGGCATAGCGATCAACGACGCTTCTGCTGGTCAAACGGTCCGAGTTCTAAATTACGGCTATGTTAAGCTTACGGGTGCAGAGCTTGCAAATTGCTTCACAACTAAATCAGACATCAACGCAGCAGCAAGCTTGACCGGAAGCAATTATTACACAGCGTTCGGCAATACGACAGCGGACGGCGGGGCTGGAAACGGTTGGGCCGACGTAGCTAACTGGAACGGTCGAGCAGCAAACGTCTATTGGTTTGCAGGCCGCACAATAAAAACTTCCGGCGGATATGCTTGGCATGATCCGACCAGCTATCCTGGAAAGCTTACCATAGCTACTCCTTCAGGCTACAAACCGAAAGAAGATGTTGCAAGCATCCCTTGGGCAGACGCTTCTCTGAACATCGCGTATAGAGATCTCCCCGTGATTGGAAACGTGATTGCATATACTTACGACGGATCTAATAACCTCACAGAAGCGATTATCCACGTTAACTTCTCGAAATTCTCACGGAAGGTATCTTTCGAATATCCAGCGATTGATCTTGGAAACTACACATCCACTTCAGCTGAGACAATAACGCTGCGGCACGGGCTCTTCTGCAATTACGGTGATCCCTGCGCAGCAATCTCTATGAAAGGATTTAACGACGCAGATCCGGAAGCAGCCGCAGCAGGAGATACTTACATAGTTTATCCTGGCTCGGATTCGTTTATTCGATCTGGTGTCGACAAGCGTACTGAGGTTGAGATTGCCTCGAACAATGCTTTCTATTATAAGATACTTGGAGAGGTAAGTTATTGCCTTTGAGTGAACTAAAACTAACTACATTGGAGTATAAAACATGGCAAGAAAACCTTTCAAGATAGTCAATGATTTAGATCTTTCCGGAAATCGCCTTATAGATGTCACCGAGATCTATAGAGGCGATTACGACAATCCACTTCTGCGAAGCCTTCTCATTCGCGCTGGTAACGATGCCGTAGGAGGAACCGCAGCGAACGGTGGTGATCTTACCTTACGCACTGGTACGGGAACTGTCGCTGGTGCGTTAAGTCTTTTCATCGGTGACGGTGTAAGCAAATACGGCTTGGAAGTACTTGGTACTACCGTAACCACCTTAAAAACGAATAATCAAGACATATTCCTAAACGCTGGAACCTCAGCCGTAAAGATAACTTCCACAGTAGACACCACCAGTAATACCACAGGAGCTTTGCAGGTAGCAGGCGGCGTTTATATAGCGGCAGACCTGAGGATATCTGGCGGAGACATTGTTACCGATCAGACTACCTTTAACCTGCTAAACGCAACGGTAACGACTATCAATGCTTTCAGTGCCGCGACTACTATCCAGATAGGTAGCACTTCGAATGCTGCGGTCGTCAACCTCAACTCTACGAAGGACGCAACTTCTTCGACCGTTGGCGGTGTTGTTGTCGACGGAGGGCTTGCAGTTGCTATGCAGGCTCGCATTGGAGGCGCCCTGACGGTGACTGGCGCTACCACACTAACCGCCGATCTCACGATCAGTGGAGGGGACTTAATATCAGGTGCTATCGCTTCTACTTTTAATCTCCTGACGACGCAAACCGCTACTCTTAACATCGGTACCTCAGCAACTCCGATTGTGATAGGTTCTAATGCTGTAACTGCTGTCGTAACCTTCCAAAGCACCAAGCCTGCAACCGCAGTCGGCGCTGCCGGAGTGGTAATAGCCGGAGGTGCTTCGGTTGCTGAAAATCTATACGTCGGTGCAAACATTGTTGCGACAGGAGATATAACTCTTAGCGGAGGAGATCTCGTTGCAACGACAGCATCTGCTAATGTAATTAACACCACGGTAACTACTGTAAATGCTTTCGGTGCAGCTACAACATTGCTGATAGGAGCATCGACAGGCTACACTCGAATCAACAATCCGTTGGTGGAGATTGGTCCAAGTACAGGAACTACAACGCTTCGTACTACTGCGGGCTCTGCTCAAATAGACCTCTTCAATACTGTTGCAACTACAGCTAATGTGCTCGGCGCCGCAACATCTATAATTATTGGAGCAACTACCGGAACTGCTACGATCCGAAACCCGATTGTAGAAATTGGCTATACGGGAAGCACAGCTACGTTGCGTAGCGTAACGGGAGCGGTAACCGCAGACGTGTTTAACACGATTGCAACTACCGTCAACGCGTTCGGCGCTGCGACAACCATTAACATAGCTAATACCGGCACTCCCACTGCAGGTATGTCGAAGTTCTTTAACCTAAGCACTTTCGGAGCAACAGTTCTTGGAGACACCAATGGCGATCTGATTACGCTGAACGGAACGCTCGCTAGCGCCACTGGCATACGAATGTACGACTCTGATAGCACTTCCTTTAGATATCAAATATCGCCTGGAAACATCACTGCCGATCGAACGCTTACTCTTCCAAACACCGCCGGGACTCTAACACTGGGCATCAGAGCGGATGGTCTGGTAGACATGAAGAGCATCATGGCTGGCAACAGTTCGGCTGCTCTGGCACCCGTCGCAGGCGGCGTGGTATGGAGCGATGCTAATGGTTTCCAAATTATTGCAGCAGGCTCCGCAGGAAAGGTTCTCGTGTCAGGTGGAGCAGCTACTCCTTATTGGTCAGGGGGAGCATTCACGGTTGCTTCTAATCAATCTTTCTCGCTCTCTGCCGGTAACGTTACCATCACTGGTGTCACAGATGCTGCTACGACCTTGACGCTTCCTTCTGGAGCATTAAGCTTCCCGCAAGGAATAGTCGCTGGCGACATACTATACGCCAATGGTGCAGGAACACTTACTCGATTAGCTGGCCCTGGTGCAACTGGTCGCGTTCTAATATCTGGTGTTAGTGCCCCCTCGTGGAGTACCTCTCTTCCAGTAACCGACCTTACGCTGTCAGGAGACCTTGCAGTTAATGGTGGGGATATAACTTCCACTGCGACGACCTTTAACCTGCTTAACGCGACAGTAACAACTCTAAATATGCTGGCAGCTGCTGCTACGCTGAATATCGGTACTGACGCTGCAACCGTTCGAGCAGTAAACATGCATGCTAATTTGACGGTCGGATCCTCAACGAATGTTAGAACCACGAATCTCTATGGAACAACTAACTTTATGGGTGCGACGGGTACGGGATACAGAATAGAATACAATAGCACAGACAACTCTATGGATTTCATTAAAAACTAGGTGGAATGATGCCAATTATAGCGAAAGCTTACGACGATACAATATCTGCTTTAGAGCTAGAAGAAGCAGCTGCGCACGGAATATCGAGTACAGGTATCCAGTCAATCGAGTTTCGAGAGCAGTCTCCAAGACCCGCAGATGCGTACTATTTTCCTTTGGACAACGATGCTCGCGGCTACGCTCCTAGTAATTGGGACACTAAGACTATAAATCCTGCGCAAGCGACAGATCTTGCTTTTGATGAGGATGGATGCTGGGTCGGACAAGCGGTCACTAATCTATGGCCGATGAGAAGCTCTCATTCAGACGATCAAATTCCTGACGACCCGGCAGGAATAAGCTATTATAGTGCTTCAGATTGGATCGTCGACGGATTCTACTACTACTGTTGCGATGCAGCGCTGGTAAATGGAAAGCTGCGTCTGACTTGCAATACTACAGCAGGTGCTGTTTTTGGATTAGTATTTACTACCTCCAAATATCTCAATCTGCCTTCTAATTCAACGATCCGGTGCAGAATTCGGAAAATATCAGGGACGGCGGGCTTTTCTTGGTGGGGAAGTGAAACGGGTTCAGGCGGAGCCGAAAGTTTTCCTCTAAGCACTACAGATACGTGGCATGCTTTCACAACTACTGGAATAGGTTTTGACAGGTTTTACGTCGGATATGTTGGAGGAGCTGGAGTTTCGGTAGGAGATGTTATAGAGCTTTCGGACTTTTACATCGGCAATGGTGCATATCTCAACGGAGACAATTACTCAAAGAATAGATGGGGCTGGATTGGAAATTCAACCACAAGCTTTAGGCCTGCTCCGGTAGGCAGTACTAGAGTTTCGTTGATCAAAGCTGGCGGAGCTACCGTCACACATTACCCTACCGATGCAGCAAATACCCTCAACATAACAGCTGGCCTATCTTACACGGTATCTGCTTATTATCGAAACGAAAGCGGCGAGGCGCTTACGCCGTCGGAATTTAAGCTTGCAGGAAGCACAGGTGGAGCGATTCTAGCAAAAACTGCTGAGAAGTATACAATCCCCGTTATAAAATCTCAATGGCAACGCGGCATAGGAACTGCAACGTATACAAGCTCTTCAGCAGCGTGGCCGTACATTCTATCTTCTAGCGCAACTGCTTCGGAAACTCGAATATGCGGATGCATGATAGAGAGCAAGATGTTTGCCTCTGCATGGTGTCCAAACTCTCGTGCACAAGGCTTGCTTACATGGAATCTGAATACCTCGTGCGGATTAAACTGGAACGCAGACTACACTATCATCTATTGGAAAAAAGCTCACGGAACAGATGGAGGTATAGCTGGCTACAGTATCGACAGTATCGGCCGGAACACAAATACCATCGGTGGAGGATATCGTTGGTGGGGGAAGGTAGCTGGCACGCTCGGCTATGGAATATCTGGCACCACAGGACTTCTTCCGAGCTGGGACGCATATCAATATAAATGGAATATGCATGTTCTAAAAAGATCCGGAACTAACATGACGCTAAGGCTTTATGGCTTTGGATCCAATGGACTATTCCTTACTCAAACTATTGACGATAGCCCAGCCACCACAGCAAATAGATACGTCACTCAAAATGGCTGCGATTTGCAGCTCGGCGGCTGGGATCAAATAAACGCCTGCAACACGTACTACAGAGACTTAATGGTAATACCTGGTCGTGCGATGTCCGACGCAGAGCTAGCCAAGATATACAATTCTAAGCTTAGGGCTTTCACTAACTATATAGCAGCGGGACAGCTGATAGAAGGAATTATATAATGGCAAAACTAAAAGGCGGATCTTACGTCGCAGGAGCAATGACCATCGAAGGCGTCATGACTGCGCTATCGTACACTACTACGGCAGGCGCGATACAAGTCTTTGCAGATCCAGCAATTACAGCTCACGGAACCTACATTCCAAAGTTCGAGAGTTCAGGCAATTATGAGCTTGTAAAGTCCATCATATCAGATAACGGGACGACGGTCACCGTAGCCGGTGAGTTGACTGTTACTGAGAGGCTAAGAGCTGCTAGCATTTACTTAGAAGAGGACGCCAATAGCGCTTTCGGACTTAGGCTGCTTAATAATTCTGCATTAACTGCAGACCATACGCTGACGTTTATCACTGCAAACACAGATCGCTCAATTGACCTCTCAGGAGGAAATCTCACTATATCTGGCGCCGCAAAGACGATAGCTGGTACAGGCACAACCTTCACCCAAAACGTCACAGCATTAACGATTAGTGGTACAACAGCGGCGACGATTGCATTCTCGACGGCTTCAACAACCCTGACGGTAGCAAATACAGCCTCGGTTAGCGGAACAAACACTGGCGATAATGCCGGTGTCACTAGCGTCAACGGAACAGCGAGCTCGATAGCCTCTTCCAACACAGGTGGTGGAAGCACTACCATTTCTCTGGTAACCGCTTATGGGGACTCTGTAAACCCTTACGCCAGTAAAACAGCTAAGTACTTCCTTGCAGCTCCGGCCGGGTCCGCTGGTGTACCTTCCTTTAGAGCAATCGTAGCGAGCGATATTCCGACGTTGAATCAGAATACTACAGGAACAGCCTACGGAAAAGCTGAAAGTGCGTTAAGTGTAAGCTACGCAGCTACTGCAGGTTCTGCTCCGGCAAATGGTGGTACAGCTACGAGTGCAACCAATCTACAGTCTGTTTCTCACCCCGGCACGTATTGGCTATCTAACACTTGGGATGGAACTTACTGGCAACTAACATCTAATCACGGAGCTCCTGTAGCTGTAGGTAAGGCTGCCAATGCTGACAATGGTGTTTATGATACAGGCTCAAATGGTAACGGATATTGGATACGGTTCAATAATGGGGTAATGATGCAGTGGGGAAAGACAATATCTATCACAGCCTATGCCGTACATACACAAAATTATCCGCTTCCTTTCACAGCAATTCCAGCATTAGCTGTTAATCCAGCATATGATTCTGCGTCTGATGGTACTCTTCAGTATCGTATGATGGCTTATGCTAATCAGGCTTCATATTATAAAATTATGGGTTCTGGTTTGTACACACAGTATATAGCAATTGGGAGATGGGTATAATGAAAATAAAATACAGTCCGATTAAGTGGAATAAATACGCAAAAATAGAAGCAAATGAAAATACTGAAATTGAAATCAAAGATAATAACAGCATTACCATAGATGATGAATTATTTGAGTTTGATATAGAAAGTATAACATTTCCAGATATTCACGAACAAACAAACGGTTTAATGCTTGAGGCTCATAGAACTGATGATGAACTTTTTATAACTGTTCGACGGTTCTATACAGAAAATTGTGAATGGGATACAGGAGACTATCAATGAAACTAACCGGTAAAACACAAATAGAAATTGACGCAGAAAAAGTAGCACAAGAAAAAGAAACAGATAAACAAAATATCATAAATAGACTTGACGAGATTGACAAGGCAACCATACGAGGATTACGCGCCATAAAAGCCGGAACACAAACTACTGCTGATACAGAAAAGCTCATAAACCTTGAAACAGAAGCAACTAATTTAAGAAACCAACTGAAGGAGATGTAGTTTGCGGAACTGCTGATGCTGTGCATAATTGGATTGACATAACCCGTATAGGATCATAAAACGATGCTACAACTATGTAAAGCACGGGAAATGGATGGCGACCTACGCGCGATCTTGGATCGTCTTGACAAGCTCCTGTAGGTCCCTGCTACCCTGAAGCATATGAATCGCAGCTGCGACGTGCTTGCATATGCGGACCTCCGGCATCTTCAAACCCGGGCTATGCAGTGCACGCATCGCGCCTGTGCCTTTTGGCCCGGGGAAAGAGAAGATCGTGCTGTTGGTAATTTCCATATCTTCCCAAGCGCCGGTGTAGTAAAACGCGGGGCAGTTGCAATGAACTCTGCACATTCCTTGCTCCAGAAAATCCCTAACTACCTCTCGCTGTTCGACAGGCGATAGCGTAGCAAACGTCTCCGGATCGCCGCAGTGCGTTTCCACGTCAGCGAATTCCAGCAGGGTATCATAATAATCCGTGCTCATCGAGGCGCCATTTAGCACAACACGTTTGGAGGGTTCAGCTGTATGATACGTAGGATCGCTTCGGTATTGCGCATACAGATTGTTGCTTCTCACGTCAGCGATTCTGAGGATTGTGCGGTTATGTCCTTTACCATGCTCTCTGTCCCAGAGGAAGCCAGCTGTGAGATCGCTGACTGCATTCTTCTCTAAATCGCCGATGGTAAACTGCTCACTAAAATGGATCATGCTTAATTAGTTGAACTAATTAGAGGTACTTATGAAAACGAAAATTAAAGGAACGAATAGCTTCCAGATGTGAAGTCAATCTATCCTGCGGCACAGGTTGTTTCCATCGGAATCACAAACTCTGCGTCAACAAATCTTGTACTTAGTTTGGAATCCTTGGGATAATTCTTATATTATATACATGAAACTAAAAGAATTCACGTACAATGATCGCGCAAGAAAAGTCTTCGTGATGAACGAGGATGGGGATCACATCGGAGGACTGGAATTGACAGGAATGTCTCCTGCGCAGGTAAGCGAGCTAGAAGCTGCGACTGCGGCCTACGAGAAGGCTCTCAAGCCCCTGATGGATCAGCACTATCGCAACTATTTGAAGGCGAAGTGCCTTTAGTCATCTCCAGGAACTGACTTAGCGCAGAGAGCGACTGCAAGATCTTCTTGTCGTCGGTTTCGCCATACAGCACAGCTTCGGTTGTTGCGCTGAGTCTTTGATCCTCTTTGAGAGTCTCTGTCACGCTTCGATTGCCGTTCTGAGCAATAAAGGGAGCAAGCACCTTTTCGGTAGCTGTGTTGTTATTCTTCTGAAGAATATCCAGCAAGCCCATGAGCTGAGGGAATGTCGCCTCGGTGATTCTCGCCATGAGTGTTTCTTTTACGGTAGTCTCGTACTCAGCAGCTTCTTGTAGGTTATTCAGCCGATGCTTAAGAAAGCTTACCAGCGAACCCTCTACCTCTTTCGCAGGGTTAGAAATCGCATTCGATTGGACGCTTATTGCAACCTGTTTAGATTCCATAGCGTTCTTCAGAGAGCCAAGGACTTGTAGATCTTCGCTGTTCATTTATTAAGCCTTTGCATCATGGTGTCCAAAAAGCTTCCGAAGGAAGTTGCACGGATGCCGAATTTGATTGTGTTAAGGTCAGGGTCTCCCATCAATTGCTTAATTTCTTCCCACTCTTTTCCCTCAACGCTTCGGTAGTAGTAGCAAAGCACTGTGGTAATCACATCCTTGAATTCCTGCTTCGAAGGAAACGTAAGCGTCTTACCATCGACAGCGGAGATTAGCTCCGCGAACTGCTCAGGACCGAATAGCTTGTAGATCTCGCTGAAGACAAGCAAGTTGCTGTCTTTTTCAGCAGATCGAAGCAGCGAAAGCTTTATGAGGTCCGAAACGACAGAAGATTCCGTCGTGCTGAGCGTCTCTTTCAGCTTTTGTTGAAGGATGGTTCGCGGAGATTCGTACATATCAATTAACCGTTGCCACTACAAAGCCGATCGCAAACCCTGTCAGCAATCCAGCGCCTGCTGACTTTACCTGCCCCCAAAAATTCTCTTTCTTGAGCTTACGGATGGTGGTGTTCTGATCCTCGACAATCGCGTCTTTTATCAAAACCTCAGCTTTATACTCACCTGTCATCTGCGCGATCTCGACCGCGTGAGCGGAGTTGATTCTTAGCACCTCGATAGCATGCTGCTTCGCCAGCATGACGGTAACCTCATCGACTGCGACGGTCACTTGCTCTCTAACGTAGCTTCGAAGCTGAGGTTCCGTGAAGACGTATTCGTCTTCCGCAAATAAGCTAATAGAGGAGCATAGCAGCAGAATCGCTGCAAGTAGTATCTTCTTCATACTCTCTTCCTTTTGAAGCCATCAGCAGCAGCTATCGCAGCGTCAACCTGCTTGTCAACAATGCTTGCGATATCTGTCTTCTGAGCTTCGGTTACGTGGTCTGCGAGAATCTGCTCTGGGCTCTTGGCATTCAGCAATGCAATTTCACGATCCCTTTGCTTCTGAAGCTCCAGCACCTCTGCATCAGTCTTGCGCTTTATCTCTTCCGCAGCTTCGCGAGCTGCGGCTTCTTTCCTTCCCTGATCGCCAGGTGTTTTGGAAAGCAGCGCAAGAAGGATTGTTACAATCACGGCACCAATCCCTGTCAAGATAGCCCAGAGCTTTTTCATGCTGCGTCTACCACAAATTCGAAGAACATCTGAAGCTGAGCATCGGAGATTTCAATCTCCAATTCGTCGATAGCAGCAAGCTCTTTCTGGGTGAGCTTTTTATATTCGACATCGATTTCCGTTTTGAGAATCACTTCCAGAGCGGAGTAGAAGCTTTTAAGCTTTTCCGGATCGGTGACTTCGAGAACCTTCTCGCCATCTTTTTCAGATTCATCTCCGAATTCCTTGACCAGGCGAACCCTTTCCTTTTCGTACACCTCAGCTTCTTTTTCGAAGATGTCTCTAATGCGAGCGAGTCTCGCACGGGTGCCAAAAGCGATCTTCCGATCTTTCCCATTTTCGTAAAGAACAGCATTGATAGCTGCCAGCGTCAGAATTACATTTCCCATGTTCATGTGTCATTTCTCCTATCTATAAATAATTTAGTGGCTAAAACTCATCAGCAACGTCTGCGTTAAAAATGCGTCGCCATTCTTCCTGAGTAAGAAAGTCTTTCGCAAGCAGCTTCTTTACCAGCGTGTCTTTGGACGACAGATTTTTGTCTTGCAGGATATCCAGGGACCGTTCGTAAAGCAAGATGTAGGTGGTTACCGTCTTATTCTGTCCGATACGGTAAATTCGAGCCATCGATTGGCTGTAAGGTGAGTACGCAAATATTCGCTCGACGTAAATCTGATACGTAGCCTCGGTGATGGTTACCGAAGTGTTCAGCACCTGAATATTCGCTATGAGAATCTCATTCTCTGGATTCGTCTTGAATTGCGTGATCAGATCATTGCGGACCTTCTCATCTGTGCTACCGACAATTACAATCGGATGGCTTGCTTTAAGCTTCTCTACAAGCAGCTCAGCAGTGCGAGGGTGAGATACCCATATTACTCCCTTCTCGCCTTTGTGATCTTCTACAATCTCTTCCGCAGCGGTGAGCTTCTCCATGTCCTCAGCTTTGAAAGCTAAGATGCGAGATGCGAGGCGATCGTCGAACTTATCTAGATGCTTCTCTAGCAAGAATGGATTCTCGCTTGCAAGCAGCAGGTAAGGAAAGCTATTAACAATCGCCTGCGTAGATCCTTTTCCTAAGGAAAGCGCACTTGCAATCGTCGTCTGAACAAACTCTTCGTAAATAGCTCTCTGCTTAGTGCTCATCTTCAGGAAGACGCGCTTCTCGTAATGCTCAGGCAGTTCAATGATGTCAGCAGAGTCTCTGTAGACGCCATACCTTGCGACGAATTTTTCGTTCAGCTCGTTAAGCTTATCCTGCTTCCAGTCTCGCACGTCATACGCGGAGAATCGAGTACCTACATTAGCATACACCGCCAACCAATCCGTATAAGAAAGCCTATGCGTTAACGACTCGTCAAGCGTTTTGAACTGGTTGTAGAGCTTCTCAGGCTTATCCGCAGGCGTACCAGAAAACAGATAGCGATACTCGAAAGATTTAGAATGCAAGGCGAGCAGGTGAGATTGCTGAGAATCGTGAATCGCTATATTGTGACTTTCGTCAAGCAGAAGCATAACTTTCGATTCGCCACTCCATTCAGTAATAGGTAGGAAGGGCTTCCGAGGCTTCGTAGCTGTGATCTTCAATAACTTCTTGTAGTGATTGCAAACTAGCCTAAAGCTGTTATAGCTCATGATTAGAATATCCGCATCGACATATACATTAAACGGATCTCTAAAATCCTTGTCAACGATAGCTATCTTCTCCGGGTCCAAGCCTTTGATGAATTTAAGCAACTCCATTCGAAGGTTACGAACTCCGATGCTGGTGGTAAGAAGAATTACTTTTCCTACCTCTAAAGTTTTTATGTAGTAGTGAGCTACTAGCGCCGATGCAATAAAACTTTTGCCGGCCCCCATACCAAGATAGTACGCATAGCGATTGCGCGAGATGCCTTTTCCGATATCTTCTATTTGAAAGTTTTCGAAAGGAGCTTTCCCTTTCACAGGAGGATAGTTTAAGAGACTCCAATCCATCAGCACTCGCTGCTTAGATATTATTTGCTCAGGATCTCCATCTCGCAGCTTTGCCATGACGCTTTCATCTTGAACTTTCACGACGTCAAATTCT
>JFJP01039722.1_pt1 | contig 12805 bp, 4 predicted proteins | sample 431651 | NCBI WGS metagenome assembly JFJP01 (sample SAMN02602958, study PRJNA72255) | Microbial mat metagenome, whole genome shotgun sequencing project. | biome: fresh water; feature: sink hole; material: water; isolation source: purple microbial (photo- and chemosynthetic) mats found in... | reverse complement strand
ATTATCAATACTAATTTCTGTTCCCCTTTAGGGGGTAGGGGCAGTAAATAAACCACTAAATGAAATATCCCCTTCTTGAAAATATTTCTTAGCTTGACGGCTATGCCCCTTTAGGGGCTTGGGGCAGTATTTTTCATTTCCTACCATCCAAGATTTTGTTTCAACTTCGGACTTTTTTCCAACTCGGCATAAGGAATTGGATAAATGTGCATGTAATCTTCAAACGCACGATTTTCGATTTTACGACGTGTAATTTCGAAAGTAAGTGGCGAAGTGGAAGTTCGAAGGTTTCGAGCGCCATAAATAGGTTTCCCAAATGTTTCAACGCCTTTTTTGTAGCGCAATACGTCCCACCAGCGTTGCTCTTCGTACACAAATTCGATGGCACGTTCGTTCATTAATCGTTCGTGAAAAGCTTCTTTCGAAGTAATAGACATTGACAAATCACGCATACCTGCTCTTCGTGGATTCAATCGGTTACGAATTTTGTTGAGTGCCATACGGGCAGTAAATCCATTTCCAAGTCCGTCTATATCTGGTCCATACGCCCAATTCATTGCTTCGGCATACCACAAAATCACATCGGCATATCGTATCCAAATCCAATTCATAGCCACTGAAACTGTACCCCCGGAGCGTAAATCTTCAGGCCACATTTTTTTACATAAATAGCCGGTTGTGCAATAGTCGCGCGCATCTTTCATTTCGGAACCTGAAACTGATGGATTTTCTTTGTCGAACCACATTTCCACCGCTCTATCTTGCCATTGATCCTGATTGCAGAGTACAATATGCTTCAAGCGTGGGTCGCGATTTTTCCACATATTTTGTTCGCTATAACCCGAAGCCGGATTGATAATTGGTTTGGTGCCATCACCATTTTCGTATCCCAAAATAGGAATAGTGCCGTTTTCCATTTCGAACATATCCACAAAATTCTGCGTTGGATAAGTTCCTGCGCTACCACCGTAGCCTTTCGAAGCCCCATAATCGGCAAAACTAATCCAGCCTGTAAGGGCTTTACCACCACCAAACGACCAGTTACCATCCACACGTGTAAAAATCACTTCTTTATTCGTAGCATCACCGTAAAAGATATTTTTGTAATTGGCAGAGTCAAGTAATCCGTATTGCGACTGTTGTTCGGCCATTTTTATTACTTCGTAAGCAGCTGTTGCAGCATCAATCCACTTATTGCGTTTTTCGGCTTCGGTATTGGGCGTTTCGGTGAAATACAAATCTGGATTTCGGTCGCCAATGCTAACCGTGTAAGGTTCGGTATTGAGCGGACTTGCAGCATAGAGCAACACTTTGGCCTTGAGTGCCAATGCAGCTCCTTTGGTTGGGCGACCTAAATCGGTAGCAGCCTGTCCGCCCTGTGGTCCAGAGGCTTTTTCGAGTGTCAAAAGTTCGAATGCAGCATCCAAATCTTTTATAATTTTTGTAACACAGGTATCGTAAGGCTCGCGAGGCAAATCCATATTTTCGTCGATAGAAAGCGATTTAGTAATATAAGGCACACCTCCAAAGCGTTTTATAAGCTCCGAATAGAAAAATGCACGTAAAAAAAGCGCTTCGCCTTTGTAAGCATTTACCTTTTCTGGCGATAAATTCGGAACGGCTGCCACTTTTTCGAGCACCACATTGCAGCGGCGAATGCCGGCGTACGAACCTGTCCATGGCCAAATAAGTTCTACCTGCATACCATAAGCGTTTTTCGACCAGTTACCGAGGTTAAATCCAGCATTGGTACCTGCCACATCGCGCGAAGCTTCGGCCAAATCGGTTGCCCCTTCGAACGATGAATAAGCAATACGACCCAATCCACCAAAAGATTGACATGCCCAATCGCCCGGCCAATAATGCAAATAGGTATAAATATCGTCGTGAAATTTTTGAAACTGAACCGGATCGCCAAAAACCTGTTCGGATGTAAGCAATGCACTCGATTTTTTATCCAAAAAATCTTCGCATGAAGTAAGCGTAATTAGCAGAATTACAATAATATATATGCTGTATTTTCTCATTTTACAAAAAATTAAAAAGTAACGTTCAAACCAAAATTAATAATAGCCAATTGTGGATAATTCCAACCGCGTTCTTTATTACCACCATAGCCAGGGCCTTCGGGGTCGACCTGTTTTACTTTAGTAAGTGTGAGTAAATTTTGTCCCGTGGCATACAAGCGCATTTGTTTTATTCCCAGCACTTTAAGCGCTTTGTTTGGCAGTGTATATCCAATTTCTACATTTCGGAGTTTTAAATATTTCGAATCGTATAGGAAAAAACTGTTGGTGGTCCAGTTCGGGCTGGAGCTCTGCGAGTGCAGACGAGGATAAGTGGCTGTAGCACGTGTGTCGACCAATTCGCCCGTAAAAGGGTCGGTGTAATACGCCCAACGACCACGGTGAATATCTAACACTTTGCCGCGTTCACAAAATTCGTACATGCTTTCGCCGGTTACATTCAGACTAACGCCAAATGCGCCTTGCCACATCATACTGAAGTCGAAGTTTTTGTACGAAAAGCCATACGAAAAACCATAAGTCGATTCCGGTATATCCGAACTTCCAATCGCCACTCTATCACGATCGTCCACCACACCATCAGAATTTATATCGGCATAATGAAAATCGCCCGGCTTAGGAGCTTCGCCTACCAACTGGCGTGCAAATTGACTCTTCAACGAACCATCAGTTTCAAAATCAGTAATATCGAACATGCCAAGCACTTGATAACCAAAGAACTGACCAATAGTACGTCCTTCTTCTTTTTGCCATTCAATTTTGTTTACAGGCTCGTCTTTATACGTAATTTTATTTTTAGCAAAACTATAATTGCCTTTTATCCAATACTTAAAATCATTTCCAATTTTATCACTGAATTTTGATTCGAACTCCAACCCTTTGTTTTGTGTACGTCCGAGATTTCCGGCCGGAGGTGTAACGCCCAAATAAACAGGAAGCGACTTGCGATCCATCAAAATGTCGCGTCGGTATTCGATAAACCCATCTAAATTGACCGAAAACTTACGATTCCAAAAGTTGGTTTCGACCCCAAAATTATATTTATTCGATTTTTCCCAAGTTAAGTCGGGGTTGGCAATGCGCGAAAGTGTAACAATATTTACAGCCGAGCCACTATAACCAAAAAGTGGAACTGAGGGAGCTATCCAATTATCGCGTGTGGAATATTCTTCGGAATACATAAATCGACTACCTCCAATACGGTCGTTTCCTACCATTCCATACGAAGCACGGAGTTTCAAAAAATCGAAGAAAGTGGTAGATTCTTTAAAGAATTTTTCGTTTGAAATAACCCAACCAGCCGAAATCGAAGGAAATAATCCAAAACGCTTGCCGCGTGCAAAATTTTCGGAACCATTGTAACCCATGTTTACTTCGGCCAAATAGCGTTGATCGTAGTCGTAAGTAGCACGTGCCACCAAACCCATGTAACGATACGGAATGTAAGTTCCACCAAATTGTTTATCTTCTAAATTGCCAAGCACAAGACCCGAAACATTGTTTTTTCCAAAAGAACGTTTATAATTTAACGAACCCTCGAGGTAAATTTTTTGATAACTGCTGGCGCCACCACCTGCAAATTTCAGCTCGGTATCTTGTCCTACAATGGTGTACAAATCGGGTTCGCCGGGTGCAGAGTCGAGTCGGTAGGCGGCCGTATTTTTGGAATAACGCCATTGTTGCGAGTAATAGCTATCGTACGAAACCAATGCCTTGGCAGTTAAACCTTTTACATATTTATCGAGGTTGTATCGCAGATTTACATTCGACTCCACCACATCTTTTTTGTTCTGAGTATAGCCAAAACCGTTGATGCGCAGCCATGGATTTGTGCCCATAGCTCCAATACCCGGCTTTCCATTTGCCTGAATTAAAGGAGCTTCGTAAGGTGGTGTGCGGGTGAGCGACTCGAATGCATTTTGTTTTTCGGCACCGCTGTACGATGAGTTCCCTGCTTCGTTGGTATCTTCCATACGAGCCGAAATACTAAGCGAAAGTGTCAACTCTTTCGAAACATCAATATCGAGGTTTGAACGGAAATTAAAACGGTTGTATCTAAAGTTGGTGTTGTAGTTGTCATGATCTTCGGTTTTAAACAAACCATCCTGAAAAAAATAACCCGATGATACAAAATAACGAACGGTTTTTGTACCTCCACGTACATTTACGTTGTATTGACTTTGAGGAGTTGATTTGCGCAATACTTCGTCGTACCAATCCACATCGGGGTAATGATAGGGATCGGAACCGGTACGAAAAGCTTCGAGCGCAGCCGGCTGAAAAGGCAATTGCTCGGCTGTATAGCCATCGTTTAAATACGATTCGTTGCGTAATTTTGCTGTTTCGTACGAACGAAGATAATTGGGCAGTCGGGTAGGGGATTGCAAACCATATTGGGCAGAAAGGCTCACTTCGGGCTTCTGCTCCTGACCGCGTTTGGTGGTAATAATCAAAACCCCATTGGCACCACGAACTCCATAAACTGCTGTGGCCGAGGCATCTTTCAGGATAGAAATGGATTCAACTTCGTTGGCATCTACCTGCGTGAAATTATCGCGTTCCACACCATCCACAATAAATAGCGGACTGGCATTTACCCAGGTACTTCGACCCCGAATATAAAGGCTGGCATCGTCCTTTCCGGGTTGTCCGGTATTTTGAACTGTTGTTAAACCTGTTAAGCGACCTGCTAATGCGTTACTAAGGTTGGCAGCCGGACTTTGCACCAAATCTTTGGTAGTAACGGTAGATATTGCACCTACCACACTCACTTTAGGCTGCGAGCCGTAACCTACAACCACTACTTCGTCCATACTAATTGCCGACGAAGTAAGTCTGACATTGATTACTGAAATTGCTTTGAAGGATTTTACGGCGGAATTCATACCTATATAAGAGAATACGAGTTCGCCCTGTGCTTTTTTGGGTGCAATGGAATAAAATCCATCCAAATCGGTAACAGTTCCGTTGGTTGCAGGGCCGGTAGTTTCTTTTTCCATAACCGAAACGCCAATAAGTGGCTGCCCCGATTCGTCGGTTACTTTACCGGTAATTTTACTTTGCGACCACAACACAATTGTGCAAAAAGCCGCTGCGAGTAGTAAGAATGTTTTTTTCATGTACTTTGTGTAAATTAACTAACACAAAAGTAGCGGTTCGAATAATGATGGAGCTACCTAAAATGATACAAATATATGGTCAAATTGATAAGAGCCTGAGATTAGTACCTCATTGTCTTCGAGATAGAGGCTTGGCATCAATTGGATTGGGCTTTAGCCAAATTATTTATAATTAGGAATTCGGCTAAAGCCAATAAAGACCAATTTTCTATTTTACCTCCAGCTAAAGCAGGAGGCTATTTATTTGCTTAATTTTTATTTAAAACTACAGCTTTTTCGCGATATTCACTTGGTGTTAGTTTATATTCTTCTTTAAAATATTTACTAAAATAGCGCGGCGTATTGAATCCCACTTCATAAGCTATTTCGGCTACTGTGAGCTGGCTTTTTTCTAATAACTGCAACGAACGTTTGAGGCGTATGATGCGAATAAATTCAATAGGCGATTTTCCGGTAATGGCAAGCATCTTTTTATATAAATTCACCCTGCTCATATTCAGGAGTTGACTTAATTCCTCTACCGAAAATTCGGCATTCGAAATATTATCTTCGACCAACAAAATTGCTTTCTGAATCAGTTTTTCGTCGAGCGAAGTGATTTGGATTTCTTTGGTAGTAATTTCCATTTTATTCTGAAAACTTTGTTGTGAAGCGCGTTGCCGGTTTTTGATGTTTTGCACTTTGAGTAGCAACGATTCCATATTGAATGGCTTGGTAATATAATCCTCAATACCAATTTGCAGGCTTTGCATTTTTGCTTCGTCGGACATTTTAGCTGTAAGCATTAAAATAGGAATGTGCGAGGTGCGAATATCGGCTTTCAGCGCTTTACACATTTCCATGCCATCCATCACGGGCATCATTAAGTCCGAAATAATTAAGTCGGGCACTATTTCCTGCGCCTTTTCAAGTCCTGACTGACCGTTTTCGGCTTCAACAATCTGATAAATTTCCGTCAGAATATCACGTAAAATGGTGCGCACATCCTCGTTGTCTTCTACAAGTAGCAATGTTGGTAAATTTGGGTTAATTGTCTCGTTTTTATGAATATACGGATTGTTCTTTTTGCGAACATAAAGTGCTGAATCGTGCGACGACTCGATAAGTTCGAGCGGAACAATAACACTAAAGGTACTTCCTTTGCCGGGTTCACTTTTTAATTCAATGTTTCCGTGCATTAATTCGATGTATTTTTTTACCAAATTTAATCCTATACCACTCCCCTGAAGCGATTGAGTGGTTTGTGGCACCTGATAGAAACTATCGAAAACACGTTGCTGATATTCTTCGGCAATGCCAATTCCGGTATCCATAACATCAAATCGTACAACTACTCGTTTCGATTCGTGCTGTAAATCCACCAAAATATCGAGTTTTACTTCACCATGCTCCGGTGTAAATTTCAATGCATTTGAGAGTAAGTTTGTGAGAATTTTTCGAAGTTTATCACTATCAAAATTTACCCAAAGCGACTTTACAGGACTTGAAAACCGAGCTGAGATATGCTTTTTGTCGAATCCTTCGTTGAACGAAAGGAATAATTCTTTGCTAAAATCTACAATATCTCCCTTAACATCAACCAGTTCCTGACCGGTAATTTCGAGTTTGCGAAAATCGAGTACCTGATTTACCAAGGTGAGTAATTGATTGGCATTGCGGCGCATCATTTCTAACTGACCACGAACGTGTGTGTCGAAAGTTTGATTTATTAAATTTTCGAGCGGCGTAAGTATTAATGTAAGAGGCGTGCGAAATTCGTGGCTAATATTGGTGAAAAACTGCAATTTCATTTCGTCCAAATGATGTTCCTTTTCGGCATCCATGCGTTCCTGATTGCGTTTAATACGTACCTGCAACTGCCTGTAAGCAAAATAAAGTGCCAACAAAATAAGCATAAAGTAGCCAAACCTTGCCCAGCCCGATAGCCACCAAGGTGGAAGTACAACGAGTTGTATTTGTGCTTCGTTTTTGCTCACAGCACCACCTTTGTAAACAGCCTTTACGGTAAGGGTATATTTTCCGGGACTCAGGTTTGTAAATGTAGCCAGCGAATTGTTTTCGTTGGTTTTAATCCATTTCGAATTAAATCCATCGAGTTTATAGAGGTAATGTGTAACCTGCGGCATGTAATAATTAAGCGCTGCAAATTCGATGGAAAAGAAATTTTGACTGTGTCGGAGTGTTATTTTTGGAGCTTCGGTAATGCTTTTTTCCAAAACCAGCTGACCGTCGTATTTCTTTCCGGTTACTATATTCTGATTGTATATCTGAAAATTGGTAAATACAATATTCCCTTCATTCACCTTGTTTTTCAGTTTATTTAAATCAAAATAATTAACACCACTTACACCACCAAAATAAATTCGGTTTTTCGAGGTTCGTATGGCTGCCTTGTAATTAAGGGTCGAATTTTCGAGTCCATCCTTTTCGTTATAACTCACAAAAAGTGGTTTGAAATCGTTCGATTTATCTGTAAAACGTAATTGGCACACACCTTTTACCGTCGAAATCCACAAGTCCGAATTTTCGTCTTCTACTATTGTCTGAATTACATTATCGGGTAAACCATCCTTTTCGGTATACAATAAAAGTTCCTTGTTTTGAGGATTATAACAGTTCAATCCTTCCAGTGTTCCTGTCCAATACAAACCTCTGCTGTCTTTAAATACCAAATTCACATGACTACTCACTAACTCTTTTTCGCCTTTTTGGTAGTCGAATAAATTGTCGAATCTGTTTTCAACAAGGTTATATGTGTCAACACCACCAGCCGAACTTATAATCAGAAATGGATAATCCATTGTGAGCGACATTACAAATTGCGATTTTAATGCACCACCACCTACATCCAAATGGGCAATCCGATTCATTTTTGAGTCGAAACCATCAACGCCCCCACCAAGTGTAGCTAACCAAATATTTCCGTTTGGTTCGAATGCAATATCCCATATACTGTTGGAGGATAAGCTATTCTTGTTCTGTGCGTTACGCGTGAAATTTATAAATTTACGTCCATCGTAACAACTCAGCCCACCAAGATAAGTACCAATCCAGATACGCCCCTGTGCATCGGTTTTCAACGACACAATCACATTGCCTGGCAGCGAATTGGGATTTGATGGTTGATGTTTGAATACGGTATATTTACCCGTAACTTTATCTTTGCGAGCCAAGCCATATCCATTGGAACCTAGCCATAAGTTACCTGCTCTATCCTCCAAAAATACATTTACATCGTTGAAAGGCAGACTGTAAGCATTGTTATTTGAAGCCCTTTCGGTTTCGAATTTAAGAATATTGGGATGATAAAAATTCAGTCCCTGCTTAAATGTTCCTATCCACATAATGCCCATATTGTCGCAATACACGCACTGAAGCGAGTTATGCGAAATGCCATGTACATTGTTTTCGTCGTAATTAATTTGCTGAAACGTTCCTGTTTTTTTGTTGTAAATATTCAAACCACCTTGGTCGGTTGCAATCCAAATCAAGCCGTTTTTGTCTTCGGCAATTTGATTGATAATATTGCTTGTTATGGATAGCTGTTTCGGGTTTTTTATAAACTTTGTCCAGCTATTCGCTTTTCGGTTGTAGTAGGCTATGCCATCACTCATACTGTAAAACCATAAATTGCTTTCGCTATCCACAAAAAGCCGGTTGAAGGACTCTATCGTGTTCGAATCAAAATTGGCTAAAATATTATATTCCTTTATTAACTTGTGAGTTACATAATCGCGTTCTTCGATAAAACCGTTGAAGTAAACTATCCAATAACGATTTTTTTGAGAAACAATATTTTGAATATTACCATATTGCTTTATGTATTTTTTGTTTTTTGGAAACTTTAAAAAAATCATTTTTTTTACATCGTAGCAATATAAAAAATCACGCCCCGTGAGCCAAATATTTTTATGACTATCAATATTCTGAAAAGTCAATTCCCCATCTTTATTACCCCAACGAATGTATTCTGCTTGAATATTGCGGTCGAATTTTTCGGTAGCCGGATTAAAAATAACCACGCCACTAAATGTGCGAATCCATAGTCGCATATCATGTGCCTCTTCGATAGCTAAAATATAGTTGTTGGGAATAGAGCACGAATCGTCTTTATTGTGCTGATACACTTTTACTTTCGTTCCATCAAAGCGGTTCAATCCGTTTCGGTTGCCGAGCCATATAAAACCTTTACTGTCCTTCAAGATGCAATTTACCTGATTGTCGGACAAACCATCGTTGGTTTTTATACTGCCAAAACGATAGCTGTCTGCTGAAGTTGTTGTTGCAATAAACCAAAAGATTAAGCTATAAAGAATTGATTTTTTAAGCATATTTGAAATGTTGATTTTTGCAAACACAAACTTATTAAAAATACAGTTTTGAATTGGATTGGGCTTTAGCCCATTCTTAAGAATGCATAAATAATTAGGGCTTTAGCCAAAATTCTAAATATAATCATTTGGCTAAAGCCAATAAATGTAAATTATTTTTTCATCCTCCAGCTAAAGCTGGAGGCAATTCAAAGAACTAAATACTAACTATTTATAGCAAAGTAATCGACGAATCGCTTTTTATTATTAAAATTCATTTTTCTTTTATCAAACACATTTTATCAAAAAACAAGAAACTTGTGTTGATTTCTGTACTAAAAACACGAACAGTATTCACTCCTTTTTTGAGTTTTACGGTTGTAATGCTGTTTTTCCAATCACTTTTCGATGGAGTTGGCTTCAAAATCAACTCGCGACTTTTCGTCTTATTTACAGCTAATTGAATCTTGTTTTCCCAGCCTTTTCCGGCAGAATATTTCAGTACAAGCCTATAATTTCCTGCTTTCGAAACATTAAATTTAAACACCAATTCGCCCAGTGCTTTGCGGTCGAAACCCGCCAAAAAGCCCATGCCCGAATAACCAAAAACCTGTGTGCCAATGCCAGCTGTAGCATACACTTTTCCACCCACTTCGGCATGTTCGGCTTCGTAAGTCAATAAGTTGGGGTATACACTCCATGCTTGTTGGAAATGCTCAAAAGCACCTGCATTTTTGCGGATATTGTCCACCATTGCTTTGTTTTCTTCGCTAAAAATTTGCGTACTGTCGATGCTGTAATTGTAACATCCTGTTTTGCCTACCAAATCTTGTTTTTTGTTAGAATAAACGCCTGTAACATGTATATCGTGACTGCCCGAGTTAATTTTTACATTGTAATCGTCGCCATCTTTGTACACATTGTTATCAATTTTGAAAAACGAACTTCCGTTGTCCATATACACGCATTGTCCCCACATTACACGGTTCATATAATTGTCGTTTATATAACTCCATTGGTCTTTTTCGTTGCCTCCGAGTGTATAAATGGAGCCTCCATCGGCTAGTTCGAGCATCACGTTTTGCACAAAATTATGACTGATGCGGTTGTTTTTCATTACCGTTTGAGGAAAAGTGGTCCAGCCCCAACCGATATGCATGCCGGAATAAGGCATATTCATTACTGTATTTCCTTGTACGAGCATATCCACTGGAAATGCCGCCGCTATACCCGTAGACGAACGATACTCCACGCCACAATTTTCGATGTGGTTGTTAGTGATTTTGTTGCCACTCAATACTACATTTTTGTTGACGGGGAAATGACTATCATCGCTATCCAATTCTTTCCAACGCTTGTAATCGCCCATTTGTATGCCTGAGGCTGCAATATCGTAAAAATACGAACGGTTCACCACATTGTTTTTACAACCGGCAAACATATTAATTCCGGCGCACCCAAGTTTTGTAAAACTGCAATTTTCTACTTTAATATTATGGGCAAAATGGAGTGAAAGTGCAGCGCCATCAGCCATCATTTCGCCATGAGCCGATTTTGTTTCGCGCAGCACATTGTTTTGGGCGTCGGAATGGCCGTTGTTGCCATTGGGGCGCAGCCAAGTGGTATAACTGAAATTCAGCCCTTCGAAAATTAAGTTTTGTACGGGTTTTTCAGCTGATTCGCCTTTTACCACAAAAAGTTTTTCGGCAAGTGGCAGGTTGAAATTCAATTTATTAATGTCTTGATTATCATTAGGTTTATAAAATAAGGTATTCGCTTTACCTGAAATTGCTCCCGTTTTATCCAAATACCATTCTCCTGATTCGTCCATCAATTCGTAGGCATTTTCGAAATACCAAGGCGTACGAGCCGAGGTAATGCCTTTATTGCGACAATAACGCCACCCGGGTTGCTTCATTTCTATGCGTAAAGTTGTGTCGTTCACTTGTTTGAATTGCTCAACTCCACAGCGCGGTGCAGTCCATATTTCGCGATACACACATTCTATATTTGATGGATTTTTCCATTTCAAGAAAGATAAATCGGAGGTTAAATGACCAATGCTATCCGATACTATCCAGCGTTTCTCGTTGCCAATGCTGCGGGCACGTTGCGCGCGTACACCGTCTACAAATAGCTGACGGCTTTCCAATCCTGCTGGTATGGTAGCGCACCAGATATTTTTAGTTTTATCAAATAGTTTCCAACCATTTACAGTCATGCCGCCGTGAATGTTCACCTGTTCATTTTTACAGGCTTTGTAAATGACTTTATAAGCATTTTTTCCACCATCTTCGTTGCTGAAAACGATTGGTTCGGTCAATTGATAATCGCCACCGCTTAGCCAAACATAAATATCAGAATTCATGGTTGGAATTGCCTTTCGTAAAGCTTTTTGAGCCTGTGAAATTGTTCGAAAAGGGTGCGATTTAGATGTTCCTGTGGCTGCATCATTGCCTTTTATGGGGTCGATGTAGAATGTGTTGGTAGCAGTTTGAGCAAAAAATGTTGTTGCAAAACACAACATCAGGAAGATTGAAAATTGTTTGAATTTCATAAATTGCTATTGATATCTTTATTTACTTCTACTTTGACTGATTAAAAATTAAACATCAGAGACGATGCTAATATTACATCCCCTTTAGGGGCTTGGGGCATTTGAAAATAATTTGCTTTTCTGCCCCTATATCCCCTAAAGGGGACTTGAAGTTACTTTCGTCTTCTAAATATTAAAACTAAATCTTCCTTTACATAATAAGTTTATTTTTGTAAATAGTTTGCCGATTTTTAATTATTTGCACCACATAAAAACCCTTTGGTAATTGAATTTGTGTAAACTCATGGTTAATTTGTATTGTTTTTACAACTCGCCCCGAAATATCCGAAACGACACAATTAGCACCCAAAAGCACAGTTGGGATTTCTATATTCAATTGGTTGTTTGTATTGAAAAACTTGATTTCAGATGCTGCTTCTAAATTATCAATTTCCGAAGGTGCATCAGGCACAAAAAATGGGATGTAAAGTGTTGAGTTGTTTAAACCTCCCTGATTGTGATTTTCTCCAAGACTAATTACATCACCATTTTTGACAATTTTCGAAAACAGTGTCATGCGTGTATCGGGCACTGCAAAGCTGAAATTAGTAATACTATAATTAGCTGTTAGCCAAGCAGGACGAATCAATCGGTCGTCGTGAGCAATGTAAACAGTTCCGTTGGTATTGACACTGAAACTTAACATTGGATTAGTTGCGTAGTTTTTATAATCGTTTTTCCACACAATGTATTCGGCATTTTTAAGTATTGCTGGCACTTCGGTAAACAAATAAGTTCGGTCGCTGTACAAAG
>JFJP01005779.1_pt1 | contig 12806 bp, 19 predicted proteins | sample 431651 | NCBI WGS metagenome assembly JFJP01 (sample SAMN02602958, study PRJNA72255) | Microbial mat metagenome, whole genome shotgun sequencing project. | biome: fresh water; feature: sink hole; material: water; isolation source: purple microbial (photo- and chemosynthetic) mats found in... | reverse complement strand
CCGGCCAAGATCTGGTTTGCTCGAGAAGATGCACCTCAAGGATCCTGGAGGCGGAGTGGACGAGTACTTGGCTAACCTGAGTGGGGAGAAGGAACGTCTGCACGAGCAGTTCCGCCAGCTCCTGCCTGGGTATCAGAAGACTGGGTCTGCCTTGATTCCTGAAGCAGCCGAAGGATTCGGTCGGGTGGGGCAGTTGTTGACCGGCGGTAGAACACGCGCAATCAAGGACGCCATCAACACTGCCGGAGTGGACGGCGTGAAGGCTTTGGCCAAGCAGCGGGCAGCTCTGATGCATGCCGGTGACCTCGCGGGCGCAGAGGCCATGCATGCGCAGATGGCAATGGCTCGAAACAGAGGGACCATGCTGCCCCAGCTGCATCAAGCTCTGCGGCAGGAGCAGATGGACTCGCTCGCTTCACGCGGCGCTGCTACAGGACTTCTCGGGCTGGGCGGAGCGGGCACGTACATGATGGCGAGGGACAAAGAGGCGTCGTTGAAGCGAGCGTTCTTCATTCCTGCTACGCCGCATGGGGTGAGTGCGTTCGGCAACACGATGCGTGGTGTGACTCGTTCCATCGCACAAACGCCTTTGGCCGCACGTGCGAAGCCGCTGCTTGCTGCCTCGAAAAACGTCACCATGCATGGCGTCTCCAACGTCGCTCAGCACGTCGAGAACTTCAGGACGAAGTACCCCGAGGTCATGACAGCGCTCAAGAACAGCAAGCTCGCACCCCACATGGGTGAGGGCGCGCTGGTGCAGAACTTCTTGATGAGCCATCGACCCGGGGAGCAGACCGTGCACGACACCGCGCGTGAGCTGGGTATCCTTGGCGGCAGGCCTGCACACGCCGACCTTCTTCGCATGGCCAGGGAAGCTGACCTCAACAACGTGGCAGCACCCGCTGCCGCCGCCGCCGCCGCGTCGCGGCCAGCAGCAACCATGGCGACGAACGCCACAATACCGAAGTTGCGCACTCCAGTGGCGCAAGGTACGATGCCCGCGTTGCGTCCGCCAGTTCGCCCCCCTGTTCCACAAGGTACCGTGCCCGCCGTACCGAGTCCGGCTGGGTTGATGAAGGCAGCGGAGCTCTCGGAAGATGGGGTGCACAAGCTCCAAGGCCGACTCACCTTCCAAGGCCTGCCCATCGCTGTCGAGAACCGCAAGGGATCCGTTCGCTCCGGCGTCGACAAGGACGGGAACAAGTGGCGCACCGTGATGAAGCATCCCTACGGCTACATCGACGGCTCCAAGGGCAAGGATGGCGAGGGAGTGGACGTGTACGTCGGCCCCGCTAAGAAGGCGCCGCATGCGTTCGTCGTGCACCAGCACAAGGAGAACGGCCGGGGGTTCGACGAAGACAAGGTGATGCTTGGCTTCCCCCACCTCGATGCCGCGCGCAAAGCCTACCTGGCGCACTACGACGACCCGAAGTATCTCGGACCCATCTCCAAGGTCCCCGTCGAAGAGATCAAGAAGAAGGTCGACTCCAAGGAGCGACTGACGAAGATCTCGGCGGCGTACCAGCTGCAATACACGTAGAACCACGGGATAAGAACTTTGCGGAGGGGCAACCAACCCCCGTAAAGGAGAACCCGTGGACCCTGTCGCAGTCGATCCCAAGAAGCAGATGCTGAAGATGGTCTTCTACAAGGCCATCTCAGGCATGATTATGGTGGTGGTGTACGCCCTGTTCGAGGTGGCCACCATCTACATTTACGGCTGGCTCGCGCCGGTGGGGGTGCCGCAGCAGGTTGCGATGCCGGCATGAGGACAAGAGCCAGAACACTGCTGACCGTAGTCGAATCCGTGTGGTGGGTTGGTTACGGATACGCGCTGGAGACGTGGTGGATCTACAAGAACAAGTACAAGGAGATGATGCATGCGAGACGACAAAGCCGCCATCCTGATGATCCTGGACATGAGCGGGAGCATGGAACCCCTTACGACTGACACCATCGGCGGGTTCAACAAGTTCATCGAAGAGCAGAAGAAGCTGCCGGGCGAGGCAGACGTATCTCTCGTGCTGTTCGCCCACGGTTACGTGCATTGCTGGACCGAGAGCCTGAAGGACGTACCGAAGCTCACGCACGACAGCTACAGGCCGATGGGCAACACCGCGCTGCTCGATGCCATCGGCAGGGGCGTGGACACCTTGGGCAAGGAGCTGGCGGACACCCCCGAGGCGGAGCGCCCCGGCAAGGTCGTCGTGGTCATCATGACCGACGGTGAGGAGAACGCGTCGAGGGAGTACAGCTACCCGCAGATCAAGGAGAAGATCGAGCGACAGCAGAAAGAGTTCGCCTGGGAGTTCGTGTTCCTGGGCGCCAACATCGACGTGGCCGCAGCTGCTCGAAACATCGGCGTGCCGACCAGCCATGCGGCTGCCTACGCTCACAACAAAGCGGGAACCTCCGAGGCGTACCAGATCGTATCCAGAAGCGTGGGCACGGTGCGCGGTGGAGGTTCCGGAAAGGTGACATGAACGACGCGACGGCAGAGATCCTGGCGGTGCACAAGAAGGTGTACGAGACGGCTCGTATGCTCTTGAAGAAGAACCTCGACGAGATGCGCGAGGTCAAGGAGGTGTCGACGTTCGTGGCACCTCTGATTGCGGCGGCCAAGATGTTCCTGAGCAAGACCGGGCTGTCGCGAGAAGACCAGAAGAAGGTTCTTCTGGAGTTGGTCGAGAAGCTGGGTGTGGTCGAAGGCGAAGGACCACCGATGTACCTCGGCTGACCGGGGGCGGCCTTCGGGCCGCTTTCCCGTAGCCCCGAAGTTGGGGCTATGAAGAATGGGTTGCGCTATCCCATCTTCCGAGGTCTCGCCCCCGACCAGGGGTCCCCTCTCACGGGTCGGCTTTGCGTAGTCGCGAGCACCACTGTTTCCACTGCCAACTTCGCAGTTTCAACCAGCTCAACGAATCGCGCCGAACACGGCTGCGCCACCTGTTCCGCTACAGGCTCGCCAGCTCAGCGTCCAACCGGGCCACTGCAGCTCGCATGGCGTCCAAAGAGGACGGCACATCGAGAGCACGTAGCACCAGCCGACCGCTGCCGCCTACCGCGAGTACGCGGAGCTTCATGGGATCGATCAGTTCGACCACCACGTCGCCCAGACGTGACTCGAGTAGGGAGGCCATCAGTTCGTGCATGGACTACCCTTTCTCTTGCCGATTCACCCGTGAGCACGCAGGGTCTTCTGCGTCGAGCTACGGTTGGCAGGTCCAGATACGCACAACGTGTGCTTCTCTTCGCTGCTATAGTAGTTATTCCGTGTTCAGCGCCTGTTTTGCTGCGTCTTCTGGTAAGCTCCGGGCATGGGCTACACCGAGAACGAGATCAGAGCGACGGTCGAGAAGCTACTTCTGTCGGTCATCCGACGGCCCATAAGTAGTCTTGGTACTAGGAATGTCGCCGCGACGTTCAGCGACATCCAGGAAGCTGCCGCTGGTGTGTATATGCTCTACTACCGTGCGCCGTTCTACACGGTGTACCTGGGAGCACAGCGACTGCTGGACGAGCTACGTACACTTCAGGACCCGACCGACAACCTGCTGACCGCGTTGGATGTCCTGCGTCGTCGGGTACTTCCGATTCGGGACGTGTCCAGCTTGGTCAACGCCAAGGTCGCACTGTTCGAGCTCGAAGGGGCGGTGAGTAGCCAGAACGTAACCGACGTCACCAGGGTGCCGGCTTATGTTCGGTTCAACCAGAACATCAACCGCTTTCTGTCGCAGGCTACAGCCGTCAAGAAGAACGGCGCCATCGTGCCCACGCCACAGGAAGCGAGGATGTCGATCTCCAGTCTGGTCTCGTCCTTCAACACGTCGGTTACCCAGGTCAAAGAGAAGGTGGGGTACCTGCAGGGATCCATCGACGACTTCTCGGCGGTCGGACTACCGAAGCTCGTGTCCTCTTCGGTCATCGCCAAGGCGCGAACACTGGTGGAGCAGCGGTCGGACCAGATGGAGGGGCTGGACGAGGTCAGCCGGCTCGAGGTTCTCCGAGAAACGGTCCTTGACCTGCTGGGCGTCAAGGCGGCGGTGACCAAGTTCGGTTCGGCCCCGTCTATGGGGTCGGAAATCCCCATGACCGGCAACGTCTACGCGTTCGCAGACTCGTCTCGACCGGCCCTTCCTGCTTCCATCGTGTCGGACAACAAGGGTCCGTTCGTTACGCTGCCGGACGACGGCACCTACCAGCTGCAGATCTGGCTCAACGGCGCGGTGCCTCCTCCTGCGCCGCCGGCGCTGCAGGTCCCCTCCCCCGACGAGGTGTTTTACTTCCCGGTCAGTTTCTACGCCAGGGTGGAAGGAACTACGGCGGAACCCCTCACCATCATCGCCGGTCTCAATGATTCGTTGGTGCTGCTTATCAATGATTCGACCACTGTGACGGCGCCTATCACAGCCGGCGCGGCGCAGACGGTCGGTCAGGTTTGCGCAGACATCAACGCAGCGTTTGACGGAGTGTATGGCGCAGGACTCAGTCCGTTCATTGCAGAGCCGTACTTCGCGCCGTTGAAGTACGACGGACTTCTGAATGTCGTGGCCGCCGACACGGTCGAGGTGCTGCAGGCAGCCTTCGGTCTGACGTTCCCAATCGACCCTTCCACAGGGCAGAGTTACATCAAGGTTGGGGACAAGATCACGTTTTACGCCAGCTTGTCGTCCGGTACCTACACGGTCACGTCCATTCTGCCTTCGGCGGCCAATCCCCAACAGTTCGTACTGAGCGCCGCCACGTTGGTGGTGGGCGACAACCAGACGGCGCAGGCCGGCGACCCTCTCCAAAGAGTGCGTGTCGTCCCCCGGGACAAGCGTCAGTCCTGCCTGGCCAAGGACAAGGTACAGATCAAGACACCCGATTCCATCTCGGCCAACTGCGCGACGACGTTGGGGTACTACGGGGAGGTAGTGAGTACGTCTCGGCCCACTGACGCGACCGTGCTGGCCACGTACATCAACGAGCACAGCTCGAAAGTCAAAGGCAGCACTGTGCTCTGGCCGGTGCTGACCGACGTGCAGCTCAGGACAGACCCAGCGCGCGCTCAGCGCATGGCCGTCTTTTACCATCGCGGCTCCTGCAGTTACCCCACCGGCGGGCCGGGCGTCGTAGCTGTCACGTTGGATTCCCTGCCGAGCGACCAGTCCGTGCTTCTCGGCGCCACACTGGCGTTACGAAACGGGTACAACCCGGACGCGTACGGCGTCATCACCTCTGTCGGCACTCCCTCTGGAACCACGTTGCCTGTCCAGGTGAACTTCACCACGGCAATCGTTGCATCGTCAGGGGTGCTGGCGGAGATCGGACCGTCGTCTGGTATCCAGGCGGACATGAAGGTGTCGGTGGCCCTGGGCAGGAACACCGGCGAGTACTACGTCGACAACGTCACCTCCATCCCCTTCGAGTTCAACATCCGGGACACCACCCCACTGTACAAGGACGCGTACGCCCAGCCGGAGTTCATGCGTGCGTCCATCGGATGGGAGTCGCTGGTCATCACATCCGTCGATACGACCACGGCGACCGAGGTCACTGTTCGCGACGACGCGCTCCTTCTGTTTCCCACCACTGGACCGTACTCGTCCGTCGGAAGAACGAACTACCTCTTGCTGCCTTCGTCGCCCAGGGAACTCGAGGAAGGCAACATCATCGAGATGTACTTGGTGTTCGGTACGCCGATTGGTGCGTACACCATCACCGATCTGTACGCCGACAAGGTGGTTCGTCTCGACAGCACGGTAGACACTACATTCTCGGGGAACTTCGGCTCGGTGCCGCCATACCTTCGCATCAAGAAGAACAAGGTGGTCGACTTCGACTTGTTCAAGGCAGACCTGACGACGTGGGCGGGTCGACCTGATGTGGCTTCGTTGCCCCGGTACTTCATCGACCTGAACCGGCTGGTGAACCCGCTGTTGCAAAACGAGAACGCTCAGGGCACCGATGTTGTGGCAGCCATGAACAGGGTACGAGACATGTACTCGTTGCTGCTGCGCAGCGCGGCTATCGCCAGCGGTACCGATCCAGAAGTTACTCTGGAGGCGGCGCTCGAGCAGTATGTAGTGGATGTCGTCGGGGAGGTGGACGCTCTCATCCAGACGTTCAAAGAACGAGGTGCTGACAGAGCGACGGAGTTCCTGCTACAAGGTCGGTTCTCTTCGTTCTTCGGCCTCGACAGAGAAGATGTATCGTACGCCGGGAGCTTCCAGAAGTCGATGAGGGAGGTGGCCCGTGAAGATCTGCCTGTAAGAAAAGTGGATAGGTACGACCAGCGTACTGGTCCGGTCATCTCATCTGGTCGGTCGCCGAACTACGAGTACGATTCATCTGACCTTGATCCTGCCCCCGCCCCAGACGTTCCAGACATGTAACAACTTGGTTGTTACGGGATAAGGACTTCGAGAGGAGGTCCCGATGCCCATAATCAGCATCAGCCATCTAACGAGTAACGGTGCGCAGCTTGTGCTGCCTGGTGTGGCCGATCCGGAATGGAACATATTTACAGATCGTTGGTGCACAGGTCATTGGCGTGATGACTGGATACTTCACATCCGTAAGCATAGAAGGGAACTCATAGACATCCCTGTTGGTGGCGACGACGGCGCAGTAGCCACAGCCATGGAGGCCAGGATGGAGGGAGGCTACAAGTGGTCGCAGATGACCCTCCCCGGACTGTAGACGACGAAGCTCTGGCTACAGCGTTGGAGAAGAAGATGCTGTCCAAGACGGCCAAGAAGACAAAGGCCCAGCTCGCCATCCTCCGGCAGATGGAAGCCTACTTGAAGACGTTCCGAAAAGAAGGCGACACGAAGTAGTTGCGCGCAGTCTTCTTCTACGTTCTACTTCCTGTATGATGTTCGTCATCGTAGAAGCAGAACAGCGTGTGCGGTCCGGGTTGATGCTAGACCCCGACATCCTGGCGCGTCTTGCGCAGATTGAGACGGACCTGTCCGTAGATCAATCTTGGCGCCTGCGTGCTGCTGCTGTAGCAACGAAGGGAGTTTCTTGATGGCCACAGGGAACCAACAGGAGCAGGAACAGAATCAGTCGGCGCAGCAGACGAACGTCGACATCCGGTACCACTTGAGCAACGCCTACGCGTTCATCGAGGGGCAGAAGTCCAGCCAGACGTTCTCGGCGTTCACGCCAGAAGAAGCGCACGATAGATTCATCGAGCGCATAGAGGGCAAGAGTACGCCCTTCAGACCCAATGTGCTGGAGAGGATCGACCGGGTCGTCCAGAACGTCAGCTCTGCGGTCGCGCAGGTGAAGGCTCTGCCATCGGAGGCCTTCCGCCGACCCACAGAAGACGACGTGAACACGCCGGAGGAAACAACGTAGTGAATGTGTATGTGATCGCGACTGAGATCAAACCGCTCCTGTCCGACGAGGCAGGAGTGCAGGAACTCCTTCTAGGGTACCGGACGAACCGGTTGCGCTGGGACACCATCCACGGAGTGCTGCCCTACCAGCACAGCATCACCGGTGCTTTCGGGTACCGTGGGGCGGTGACTGGCGAAGAGATCGAACAGGCACCTGATTGGTCGGGCGCCTCCTTGGTGTCCGCGCATCGTGACGCCAACCGACTGACGTTGGAACGCCAGCGTCTGCAGGCCATGAAGAGGTCGGACATCGGGTTCTTGTGGCTTGGTGGCTCGGCGACCGCCGAGATGATCTCCGATGCCATGTGCCTGTACGGCATGGGCAAGGAGGTGGTGGTGGCGTGCGCGTCCATCTTCGAACTATTGCAGCAGCCGATGATGGTCGAGGCCATGCGGGACAAAGCCGTCGTCTGTTCCGTCGGCATGAAGAAGGCCTACGAGATTGCGATGGCCGACATGGACGTGAAGGTGCAGCAGAAGTTCGTGCTGATGACCTCGAAGTACAGCGGCTTGTGTCGTGGCTGCGGAGGTCCATATGGTCCGGGCGAGCCCATCATGTGGTCTCGGGCGCATGGCGTACTGCACAAGGATTGCTACGACGCGAATCAAGACCCGGACAAGGCAAGCCCCGCGCTGTTCAGTGCCGAGCTCGTAGGCTCGCTCCGGTTGAAGCTCAACGAGCTCGAACGTGAGAACACCATGCTGATGGCTCGGGTATCCGCGATGGAGCGAGGTGAGTGATGCCGCCGTTTGATTGGGAGGCGAGATGCGTCGAAGCGGTTGAGGAACTGCGCGAACGCCGGATGCAGGTGGAGGTTCGGGACAACACCATCTTCTGCTTGAAGCGGGAGGTGGAGCTGCTGGTGCAGGCGTTGCGGAGCATATCCGAGAGCGGGCGGCCAGACGCGTGGGCTCCGCTATCCCACGTGATCGATGGCGGCCACCTGGCCGACATGGCCGATTACGCGCTGGCAGACCACGAGAAGCGGATCAAGGAGGGTGGGTGATGGGAGCCACTGGGTGTGAGACGCGCATGGCTGGACGTAAGCCGCTTGGATTTGTCATGTGCTACACGGCGGGATACGGCACGGCGCAGTATCCGCCGCCGCACTACAGACACCTGTCCGAGCGTGAACTGTTTGACATACGATGGCGATGGCTGACGGGACCTGGGTGGTCCGCGAAAAGAGGTGGGTGATGTCCACCAAACCATGGCCGACGAACAAGGTGATCATCGTTGATGGCTTTGCCGGCAGTCAGTGGGGATGGGAGCTGGAACCAAAGGAACCGACGACTGCGTGCAAGCACGGGCACGACGAGTGCGAGCTCTGCGGGACGACCAACAGAAGGGACGCGCTTCACACCACGGTGGGTGGACGCGGGCTCTTCTCACGACTGACGAGAGGAAAATGATCTGTCCATATGCCTACTACTTGAACTTGATGCAGTGGATCGCGTGCGTGAACGTAGTGAGGAAGGATCCTACATGGACTGGCGTCAAAACCGCGTGGGTCGCGTACATGCGGGATAGGTACGCCAAGCTGTAAGGTGGAAGCGATGGGTAAAGGAAGAGACAAGAGACGGAAGGCGAAGCTGAGAATCTTGAGTCGCACCAGCCAGGTGCGTCAGGTGGAAGGCCAGCCGGAGAACATTCAGCTTCACGTGGTGAAGAGCGATCATGAGACGGGACAAGACGAAGCAGAATCAGCAGCGTCGTGAAGAGCTGCTGGAAGAAGCCAAGGACATGAGCGACGAGTCCCTACTCGACGAGGTGCTGACGCTCCCCCTTGAAGAGTACGACCGCAAGGCGTTCTACAGCATGCGCGCGAAGCTCGGACAGTTCACCGCCATGTTGTCCCCCAAGCAGAGAGGGTGGGCCGAGGACCTGTACATCAAGTTCTCCTTCGACAAGGAGGACACCGAGGCCTTGAACATGGTCTCGAACGGCCTGGTGCCCAGAGGCAACGTACCGAGCTTTGCCTGGGAACAGAACCGGCCGCTCAAGCCGCCGGGCAGAGGATGAACCGAAGGCACTTCCTGCTGGGAGTCGCCGGTGTGTTGGGCTCGAGCGACCGGGTCTACCTCATCGGTGACTCCCAGGCCTTCCTCCTGCGCTATGAGCTAGCCCCTCTGGCCAGAGCAGACGGGGTGGCGTTCGGCCACTCCACCATCGGCGGCAGCTCCATCATCTCCTGGTCTATGCGGCACCAGCAGCAGCTGCAAGCCCGCCGGGACTTCCACCCGACGCTGACTCTCGTAGCCCTTGGCTCGAACGACGCCTACATGGGGCCGAGGATTATCGACAACGAGCCGCCCTACCTGAAGCGGCTGCTCCGGCAGATGCGTGGTCGTGTTCTGTGGGTGGGTCCGCCTGACCTACCGAGGGCCAGGAAGGGCGTGGATGCCGTGGCCGATATGGTCAGGGCGGAGGGCGTCGAGTATCTGGATTCTCGAAGCATCCAGCTGGCTATGTGGGACGATCAACTGCACTGCGCACGGCCACATCCAGAAGGCTGCTCCAAGTGGGCGAGATGGATATGGGATCAGGTCAGAGCTTCACCTCTGTCGCCTCAACTGCAGCCACCGCCGGGGATGGGTCGTTGACCTTTTCGTCCGGCACCTGCGGGTGTTTTGGCCACGTTCGGTTCCACAAGCGCAGGAACGAATGGTAGCGGGTGCGCGATATGACCTGTCCCTTCTCGCTCTCGCACGACCCTGCGACGTAGGCGGCTAGCCTGTCCGAGAAGGGTAGCTTGCTGCACGCAGAGATTGACCGCTGCATGATGTGCAGGGTGGCGCGCACGCACTTCTCGTTGTCCTCGAGCAGCTCTCGTCCCGTCCAGCCTTCTTGTGTGGTCTGGGCGCTGTCCGTCACCCAGTGCCCTTCCCTATCCTGCACCTTCTTGGAGCCGAGCATGATCTGTCCCATGCACCAGCTCCTGCCGTGGTCGTTGTAGCCTTGCGCAGACAGGCGCTCTCGTCCGGTACCGAGCTGGACATCCCTCCGGAAGCCAGACTCCATGTAGAACTTGTGCAGGATGAACAGTGCCGTCTTCGACCTGCCGTTGCGCCCTCTGAAGATGGGCGTTTCTGCCGGGTCGAAGACGACCGTGATGACATCGGATGCGATCTCCTTGTACCGCGCATCCGCCTGGGCATAGCTTTCTTGAGCTTCCCGGACGAAGTGCTGACGGTGCGCAGGGGACACCATGTTCATCGCAGCAACCAACCAAAGTACAAACAACTCTTTCATGTGTTTTCTCCGGTACGTTTTAGGTATCGGTGCGCAGCACGCCAACCGTGCTACTTCTTGAAGCATGTGTCAACAAGTAGTACAGGTGATCTAGATGTACATCACGACATCCGCGACCACGCAGCGTTACAACGACACGATGATTCCGGGCACAGCCTACTTCAACGGAACGATCACACAGTACAGCGACTGTAGCTTCATCATCGAAGACACGCGTCTGACGCCGGAGAAGCTCTTATGGGTCAACTTCCGCATCTACTACGAGAGCGTGGGTAGAAGTAGAGCGCTGGCGAAGATCGAGATGCGGTCTCGTGTACTCTGTACGCAGGTGCACCACACACCAGTTCGATCCATCTTCTTCAGGATGCGTTGCCCAAGGATTCGTCCGCCGCAACGCTGGTGCGTAGGAAAGTACAGGAGGAAGCGATGACAGACGTATCTGATATCAAGTGGGGCAAGTACAAGAACTACGAGGGCCCGTACTATCCCGGCACGCAGAGATTCGAAATGCTCACGACGCCGTCAGCGGCTGAGAACGTCAAGCGGTTGGCTGTGATTACGGCTACTGAAGGTGGTCGGTTCGACGCCATCAACATGTACGACCGTTGTATCCTATCGGTGGGGTTGATCCAGTGGTGCGAGGCTGGCATGTTCGGTGTGTCGAATATGCTCGGTGCCGTGGCCAATGCCTACCCCGCTGCCATCAAGCCAGTAAAAGACCGTTGCGCCAGCCTGGGTTACGAGTTCAAGCAGAACCCCGGCGGTAAGTGGCGCTTCTACCGCAACGATGACGTGGTGGACACGCAGCAGGAACAGAAGGAACTCTTCTTGCTGCACTCAGACGGCACCCAAGGAACATGGGATGCGGAGTCGAAGGAACACGCCAAGAAGTGGGCGGCTGCGATGAGCGACGTGTTCAAGGACCCCATCGCTCAGACTGCGCAGGTGCAGTACACGATCTCTCAGTTGATGTTTCTTGTCATGCCGTCGGCCAAGCCGATCATCTTCGGTACTCCTCCGGTTGATGCGCAAGAGAAGTGGGTTCGCGCGGCGCAAGCAGCCTTCCTTAGTTTCTCCGCGAACCTGCCTGCGGTGGCGGCCAAGCACCTGCAGTTGTTCGATGACTCCGTAGAGATGAGCAGCCGTTTCTCCAGGGAGTGGGTGCACGGGATGCTCAAGGCGTTGACGTTCGGTCCGGGGATCGCCATCTACCCGGCGCGCTACGACGCCATCCGTCCGGTGCTGGAGCGGATCTACAGCGTCGACCTTCCTGACTTCGTCGACGAGCTCAAGCGTTGGCAGGAGATGGAGAACATCAATCCTTCTCGCCCCAGCAGCGTCAGTCTGACCACGGAGCTCAGCGTACAGTACGCGTTGATCACGCTTGGTTACGACATCGGACCGAAGGGCGCCGACGGTGTTTACGGGTGCAAGACCAAGGCGGCCGTCATGGAGTTTCAGGCCAGATACAACCTGCGTGTGGACGGCATCGTCGGCCCACGAACAAGGGCAGTGCTACTGTCCGTTCTTCCTAAGAGGTGAGATGTTCATCAGCAATGGAATGGTCATCGGCGTCGACGAGGTGGGTAAAGGCTCCTGGGCCGGCCCCATGCTTGTCGTTGCTTTTGCCGCGCCGTCGGACTGGTCTTTCGATGTGAAGGACTCGAAGAAGTACACCGGCAGCAACGCACAGAAGAAGCACGAGGCGAGAAAGAGGATCTACCATCAGCTGAACAGCGACATGTCCAGCGTGCTGTGGTGTGTCCGTTACGCCGAGGCACAGTACATCGACGAGCTTGGGATGGGCGCGGCGCACGCGCAAACCATCAAGGACGCCATCGAGGTCTGCATGAACATGATGATGCCGTGGCGCCCGGGCATACCGGAACGTATCATCGTGGATGGTACTGGTCCCCAGCCGATGCAAGGTGTCGAGTGCATACCGAAGGCGGACGCGCTGTTCCCACAGGTCAGCGCGGCCAGTGTCATCGCGAAGGTACTGCATGACGACCAGATGATTCTGCACGCGCTCAAGTACCCCGGCTACGACTTCGAGAACAACATGGGCTACGGTACGGAGAAGCACGAAGCCGGGCTCGTTACCCACGGTCTGTGCCCACTTCACCGGCGCAGCTTCCAGCCGATGAAGAACTACTTGTCTGTTC
>JFJP01032337.1_pt1 | contig 12807 bp, 16 predicted proteins | sample 431651 | NCBI WGS metagenome assembly JFJP01 (sample SAMN02602958, study PRJNA72255) | Microbial mat metagenome, whole genome shotgun sequencing project. | biome: fresh water; feature: sink hole; material: water; isolation source: purple microbial (photo- and chemosynthetic) mats found in... | reverse complement strand
TTATTGGCGCAACAATCCTGTGATGTGATTTTAAGTGACGATGGCTTGCAACATTATGCGTTACAACGAGATATTGAAATTGCCGTGATTGACGGACAGCGGGGATTGGGAAATGGTTATTGCTTGCCTGCGGGCCCATTGCGAGAATTGCCTTCTCGGTTGAACCAAGTCGATTTTATTGTCAGTAAAACAATCGGCTGGCAAAATTCCACCGTGATGCACTACGCCCATTCGCAACTGCACGCGGTGACGACTGCAACCACGCAACCGTTACAAAATTTCGTTGGTCAAACGGTTCATGCCATTGCTGGGATCGGACATCCTGAAACTTTTTTTACCATGCTGGAACAACAAGGCATTCAACTGATTCGGCACAGTTTTCCGGATCATCATCCTTATCAACAATCAGAAATCACCTTTTCTGACCCACTTCCCGTCATCATGACTGAAAAAGATGCTGTTAAATGCACCGCCATTGCCGATCAGCGTCATTGGTATGTTGGGATCACAGCGCAACTCCCTCAAGATTTTGGCGAAAAAGTGGTACAACGCTTGCAAGAGATAAAATATGGATAAAAAATTATTAGATATCTTGGTCTGCCCCATCACCAAGGGCCCACTCATTTATGATAAAGCCAAACAGGAATTGTTATGCAAGGGTTCGCAACTTGCCTATCCAATTCGTGAAGGCATTCCGGTGATGTTGCCGAAAGAGGCGCGCCAATTGACGACTGAAGAACTTGAGAAATTACGTGATAATACTCGATAGTTTGAGCAGTTTTGTGTGGTCTGAACCATAATGACGATAACGCCTTAAGTTAATTAGGAAGATTATGAGGATTACGGTTCAGACAGAAAAAAGGATAATACCATGATGCAACTTGCAATCTACATTCTGCTGACGATAACTGCGACCCCTGCATGGGCGGGAGATGCGGCAACATTAAATTTTATTGGTTTCTCGGATACAGGAAAGTATCTGGCTTTTCAACAATATGGCGTTACAGATGGCAAGGGTGCCGCGTATGCAACATTGTATTTTTTGGATGTGCTGGATAATCGCTATCAAGATAAACCTATTGAGACTATTGAAGATTATAAAAGTGGCGCGCCCGCCGGCAGAGAAGCGCAAGAAACGGTGCGTCAGTTAAATTTAGAGCAGGCAAAAACTCAATTAAAGACGTTAGATATCTCCGCGGGTAACACTGGAATGCAGGTTGTTTCTCATTCCCCACATGATACCGATGTCGATTCCCACATTGCTCGTTTTAGCCTAGATTCTAAAAGCAATATCAAGTACGAAATCAACTTGGAAGAACGCCAACTTAAACCAGAAGCAGATTGCGGGAGTCATCCAATTGACACTACCGGTTTTACGCTCTTATTAAAACAGGGCGATAACGGCAAACCCAAGGTACTACAACACGATAGCAAAGTTCCCAAAAGTCGCGGTTGTCCTCAGAACTATCATATTCAAGATGTTTATGTGTATAAAAACAAATATGTCGCGGTATTTATTCATGTTTATACTGCCAGTTTTGAAGGAAAAAACATGCGTTATATCGTGGTGACAGGTACTTTGGATTAAAGAGATTCTCTGAACCCTAATTTTCATAATTTATTGAATTAGCATAAGGAGTTATGTTAATTATATTAATTAGATGAATTAGGGTTCAGACAATTGGCAACTCATTAACATTTCTCAGAATACACTATGCACTCTCCTATCATCATTGCATTAGATTTTCCTCAACCAAAACAAGCACTCGAATTAGTGCAACGCCTAGACCAGCAACGTTGTCGGATGAAAGTTGGACATGAATTGTTTACTCGCGGCGGTACAGCGTTGGTGGAAAACTTGGTTAAACAAGGAATCGAAGTATTTTTGGATCTAAAGTTTCATGACATTCCCAACACCGTGGCTCAAGCCTGCAAAGCCGCAGCAGAATTGGGAGTGTGGATGCTCAATGTCCACGCGTTGGGCGGACGAACCATGTTGATGAAAGCACGAGAAGCCCTTGCCCCCTACTCGCAACGCCCGCAGTTAATCGCCGTCACCGTGTTGACCAGTTTGGATGAAGATGATTTATACGCCTTGGGATTGCATGGAACGTTGGACGAAAATGTACTGCGCTTGGCGCGCCTGACTCATGCTTGTGAATTGGATGGCGTGGTGTGTTCACCGCATGAAATTCGCACCATTCGCCAAGAAATTACTGACAACTTCATATTAGTCACGCCCGGTATTCGCCCCGCCCATGCGCAACAAAATGATCAAAAACGGGTAATGACCCCGCATGAAGCCTTGCAAGCAGGTTCAAATTATCTGGTTATCGGTCGCCCAATCACTGCCGCAGCGGATCCGTTGCAAGCCTTACAGGAAATTGAAGCCAGTTTGTAGCAGAACGTAGAATGTGTCATCAATTGATCTGTTACATTTTTTCTCGTTCCCATGCGCCGGCGTGGGAATGCAGTCCAGATGCGCCCGCATCACCAGTTTAAATTTGATTGGCTCAACAATTAAAAAGATTCAAGATTTATGATGATCTGACCATACCTTCAACTCTTTTTCCAAAATATCACAGACCCCACAATGCCGACACGCCGCGCCCTGTTTAGCAGGCAACGGCAATTCCGAGGTCAAAATTTCCCGCACATCCGCTTCATACCGCTGCAATTGCTGCTCTAAATTATCAGGCGACTGCGTTTCCTCAAGCAACAATGTTTCTGTGCGGGCAGTTAAGTGAGCGTATAACTCATTCAAGTCTTGGCAATGTTCAGTATGCACCCCTTCTACAGCAATATCATTCAGCAACGTCACCATTTGTTGTTGCCGCGCATCAATCTCGGTTACTCCTGTAATATATTTCTTTTTCCAACGCATCGGACGCATGGCGCAACTCTTTCCAAATTTAAGATTCACCATTATCGCGTAATTGAACCCATAAGCGACAACTTCAACACTCTTGCGAGTTATTTCCCGCCACTCAAACAGTTTACTTCTAAACTTCATACCGAGATATAGTCAAAAAAATACCTTCTGAACACTCGAAGCTCAGAAGGTAAAATAAACCAGTTTTCAATAAGGAGGACTACATTGTCAAAAGTTAAGCAGGTTGTTGCACAAGTGCTGTCTGTCGTAATTCTTGCGCTTTTCTCTCAGCACGAAGTTCAATTGCTTGTTTGGCTGCCATCAGAAAACCCATTACAATAAAGCCACCGGGCGGCAACATCATAATCAAGTAGCCTTTATAATCAGAGATTAGGGTCAGTTCCAAGAAGCTGAACGAACTGCCGAAGAATGCTGAAGCATTTGCAAATAACGTTCCACTGCCGATAATTTCACGAATTGCCCCAATGACCACCAATACTGCCGTAAAACCCAATCCCATCATTAATCCATCCAGTGCCGAAGGTAATATCCCGTAACGAGAAGAAAACACTTCCGCCCGTCCCAATACCACACAGTTAGTTACAATCAGGGGAATAAACAATCCCAACACAGTGTATAAGCTATGCAAAAACGCATTGGTGGCTAAATCGACAACCGTTACAACCGTTGCAATGAGCAAAATAAAGACCGGAATGCGCACCTCTGGAGTGACTACATTACGAAAAATTGAAATTACAGCATTAGTCAGCATAAGCACTACAGTTGTAGCAATGCCCATGCCCAAACCATTGGTCGCGGTGGTCGTGATAGCCAAGGCGGGACAGAGAGCTAATTTCTGGGCTAAAATCGGATTGTTATCCCACAAACCATCTCGAATGATGACTTTGTATTCTTCTATATTCATAGTAAAATATTCCTCGTGAATACATTTTTAACTTGGCTTATTATCAGTTTTGACCGGCGGCACATCGGCGGGAATCGCAGCATCAACAATCTCCGTCTTGTGAGCATTAAAGAAATCTAAACCATGTTTCACTGCTTTAACCACAGCTCGCGGGGTAATGGTTGCACCGGTAAATTGGTCAAAAACACCGCCGTCCTTTTTGACACGCCATCCAACTTTATCTGGTGTTTCTAATGATTTGCCATCAAAACTGTGAATCCAATTACCCTTGCCTAATTCAATCTTGTCACCCAATCCCGGCGTTTCTCGATGCGATAAAACGCGCACGCCCAATATCTTACCTTCCCGATCCACGCCCATAATCATGGCAATTTCGCCACTGTAGCCGTAGCCAAACACTTTGTATGCGGTCGCGACAACTTGTTTATCCTTACGAGCCACGTAGAACTGTACTTCTTTCTTGGTCTCTGGGTCGGCTAAAGTCACTGTTTCTTTCAAAGGATCATTATCGTATAAACTTGGCGGCATCACTTGGCTGAGAAATACCCGTTGTTCCGCTGCCTTGGCTTGAGCGATGTATTCTCTTGTCTCTACGTCTGTAATTACCAATGCCATACTTGCTAACATGCCAATGCCGCCCAATAAACCACTGTGATAACCGAGTCGTTGGCGATAACTGGGAATTTTTTCACCTTTCATGATATTCTCTCAGAGTTTAATTTGACGGGTGATTCAATTGGTTTGCCTGTATAAGTCCGTCCATAAATGCGTGGGCGAATGTAGTGGTCGATCAGTGGAGTGAGGGCGTTCATCAATAAAATTGCAAATCCTACGCCTTCGGGAAAACTGCCCCATGTCCGAATGAGATATTCAATGGTGCCTACGCCTGCCCCAAATATCAGTTTCCCGGTCTTAGTCGAAGGGGAGGTAACGTAATCGGTGGCAAAAAAGAAGGCGGCAATCATTGCTCCACCGTTTAAGACATGGTAATCCGCGCCGACGTAGCGGTCAGGATTGATAATGTGAAACAACGTGGGCATGGTGACTAAGGCTATCAACATTGCGACGGGGATATGCCAAGTGATAATGCGCATTGCCAGTAAATAAATGCCGCCCAACAGTAATAAGATGCCAGAGGTTTCGCCCAAGCTGCCATTTTTTAAGCCGATAAACGAGGTAAGGGGATCGTAGTTGGCGTGTTGTAGGATTTCTGGGATGGTTTTGCCCAAGGTCAATTCTGTTTTAATGTAGCCTAATAATGATGCACTGCTAACCGCATCTAAATTGGCAATGCCGCTCCCAAAGGTGATGTTCAAACTGTCGCTAAAGCTCAATGCGGTGGGTGAAAATAGTGGATGGGGCGTTACCCAAGTGGTCATTTCTAATGGGAAGGCAATTAGTAACATGACTCGTGCCAGCATCGCAGGATTGAAGATATTTTGTCCAATGCCACCAAATACTTGTTTGCCGATGATGATGGCGAAACTACAGCCGACTACGGCAATCCACCATGGTGCCCACGGGGGTAAGGTTAGGGCAATCAGTAGTCCTGTTAATGCTGCGGAACCGTCTAGTAGGAAGGGACGCAGCGGTTTGTTGAATAGGTATAAACTGATTGCTTCTGCGATTACCGAGCTGGCAATGCACAGGAGCACTAGAAAGAGGGCGGGATAGCCGAATAGGTAAATTCCATAAGCTGTGGCTGGGACTAAGGCAAGTATGACATGTCCCATCACAATGGATACAGAAATAGGGGCGTGGGTGTGGGGCCCGCTGACTAATGCACTCATAATGTGTTCCTTTTATTGCTGCAACTGCGGGATTTATCATGCTTCTGAATAGGTAAACTACAGGACGTAGCACTGATTGGGTTGTTGAACCGGACATGAGCATCTATTGTGCCACGATAATATGAGCTGTTTCTTGCTGTAAAATGATGATGTTAGATGAGAGATAGATGGAGATGATGGTGAATTGTTGTGCTGAGGGAGAGAGTTGCTGAAGTGGATTGTTCGGATTGCTACAATTTAGGGTAGGTCTGCTGACAGAGAGAAATAGTTAATTGAATCAAAATCTAATGTGGACTTGATGCTTTCCAGATGATGAAGCTGAACTCTAGGTTTTGCCTAATTTGCGTAAATGATGAGAATTGGGAGAAAACTGATGACTGACCATAGGTCAATGACTGAATGAATACTAATGGTTGGTTTAGAGCACAGAAATATAAGTATATGGGAATATACCGAAACATAAGTTTCCGACTTTACCGTAATCTTTGCGATGTAAGATTTTTATGCGATAATACTTGCATCTTTGGAAATAGCACCTGATTATTTTTGTATCAGAAAACTTGCTATAGTGCACGATTGGCTTAATCATCTGCAAAATTTGCACAATTTGGAATAAAACTTATGTCAACCCCTTTACAACCTATTATATTAATGACTCATGATGACGACATTGAACGCGCCTCCCGCTCAATGCGTGCCATGTCTCATCCGTTGCGTTTGAAGATTCTTTGTACGTTGGCTGATAAGGAGTACACCGTGCAAGATATCGTAGAACATGTTGGTACGTCTCAGAGCAATATTTCGCAACATTTAGCTATTTTGCGCGACAAAGGCATTCTTGCCTCCCGTAAAGATGCGAATCGGGTGTATTACCGGGTCAGTGATGCTCGTACTTTGCGACTGATCAGCATGATGCGTGAAGTATTTTGCTCTTCTTACTGCCCGTAACCCGCCGCTGTGCTATAATTTAAACTCTGTTGTTTAGAGAATAGTGAATAGGGTTGCTCTTCAACACAATATTAAACCGGTAGTGATCAACTGGCACCGGTTGTTTCAGCAATAATTTATTGATTTCGTTGGCGATAAAATCGTTGTCGCTTGATCCCCGCCCAATTACTTTGCAATGATAATCTGTTAATTTATTTGAATCACTTCTTGAAATAACGAGGTTTACGCCCAAGATGACTTCAGAACGTATCGTATTTATTGTGGCGGGCTTGATGATCTTGCTGTCCCTCACCCTGTCACAATTGCATCATCCTTATTGGTTATTTCTAACGGCATTTGTAGGACTCAACTTACTCCAAAGCGGATTTACTCAGTTTTGCCCATTAGACGTGATTTTACGCAAAGTTGGCGTGCCCTCCGCAGTGCAAAAAGCAACGTCATGTTGCCAAAAATGAATCTATACGAGAAACGATAAGTTAACATGGAACAACTATTTCAATTTGTTGGTAATCATCCTACCCTGTTTTTGGCTTTTGGCGTGGTCGGGGGCGTGTTAGTGTGGAGCTTCTTTGGTGAACAATTACAAGGAATTCAATCGGTACAGCCCCAAGAAGCCACTCTTTTAATCAATCATGAAGATGCCGTAGTGATCGATGTGCGAGAAGATTTGGAATTTGCCCAAGGACACATCATCAACTCCCTCCATATTCCGCTGAGTGCTCTGTCTGATAAAATAAAACGCTTAGAAAAGTATCGTGATCGTCCGATCATTCTCAGTTGCGCAACCGGCAGCCGTTCTGCTTCTGCGTATCATCGCTTGAAGAAACTTGGTTTTGAAAAAGTATATAATCTGCGAGGTGGTCTCATGGCGTGGCAGGGTGCCAGTTTCCCGCTTGCGAAGGGCAAAGAAGGATAATTCTGGTCATTCTTCAGCGAGTCGCTTCAATTCTCTCCCTCTTAACCCAGTCATGATATTTCGCTTCAGTATTTGAACTGTAACATAAAAAGGATAAAGCAGTGGCAGCAGATACCTCAAATTCCGCAATGGATGGAATGCAACCCGATGGGCAAGAACAATTCGGGATTCAGAAAGTGTATGTCAAGGACTTATCGTTTGAAGCCCCCAATGCACCCCAAATTTTCATGACGCAATCCCCAATGAATCCGCGTCCGCCAGAGTTAGAATTATCGTACAACACCAGCGAAGTAGCCCCCAATTTACATGAAGTGGTGATCAATATCACGTTGACTTTCAAAGTTGATGACAAAACCGCCTTCATCATTGAAGTGAAGCAAGCCGGGATTTTTGTGTTAGTGGGTTTCCAAAAAGAACGTTTCGATTACATGCTCAATGGTGTATGTCCCAACGCATTATTCCCTTATGCGCGGGAGACAGTGACTGACCTTTCGACTCGGGGCGGCTTCCAACCATTCTTCTTACCAGCAATCAACTTTGAAGCAATGTACATGCAACACCTGAGTCAAGCTCAAGCCAAAAAGCAACCGCTAGATACCAGCCAGATTAAAATTACTTTGAATTAATCCTCGTCTGAACCCCAATTTTCCTAATTGCCAAGATGAACATCAATTCAGCTAATTAAGCAAACTAGGGTTCAGACATCCCTCTTTACCATTCCAAACCAAATCTGAATCATGTCACAATCCATTGTCGTCGTATTGGGCGCGGGGGCGTGGGGGACTGCGCTGGCTATCGTGTTGGCGCGCAACGGACATCAAGTTGCTTTGTGGAGCGTTGATCCGTCCCATGTTCAACAAATGTGTGCCACTCGGCACAATTCCCAATTCCTACCTCACAGCCAGTTTCCTGACAATCTAACTCCCACTGCCGATTTGACTCCCGCATTGACACAAGCGCAAGCCCTGCTATTCGCCGTGCCCAGCCATGCGTTTCGAGAAACTCTAATCAAGGTCGCCCCTCATTGGTCTAAAAGCCAAGGCATTTGTTGGGCAACCAAGGGCTTAGAATATGCCACGGGCTCGCTATTGCACCACGTCGCGCAGCAAGTGTTGGGTGAATCACAACCCTTGGCAGTGTTATCAGGGCCCTCATTCGCTGCGGAAGTCTTGGCGGGACTGCCCACTGCGGTGACAATTGCCGCCAATTCCACCGATTATGCAGAAAGTTGGGTACGCTTGTTTCATAACCAAGTGTTTCGTCCCTATCTCAGCACCGATTTAGTGGGCGTGCAACTCGGCGGCGCGGTGAAAAATGTAATGGCAATTGCAGCGGGGATCACCGATGGTCTAAAATTAGGAGCGAATACCCGTGCCGCCCTGATCACGCGGGGCTTGGCGGAAATGGTGCGGTTGGGTGTGGCATTGGGTGGACAGACGGAAACGTTGATGGGCTTGGCGGGACTTGGGGATTTGGTGCTGACCTGCACGGATGATCAATCCCGTAATCGCCGTTTTGGGCGGGCATTGGCAAATGGTCAAACGATGGCGCAAGCCCAGCAACAACTTGGATTGATTGAAGGAGTTTATGCTGCTCAGGAAGTGCAACGTCTCGCACAACGGTTTCATATCGACATGCCAATTGTTACTCAAGTATGTCGAGTCTTGCAACAGGAATGTACGCCATTGGATGCGGTGCAATTACTTCTGTCTCGTGAGTTGAAGCGTGAGTATGAATAGCAACCAGTTCCAATAAGAAATACTACGTTATGATTGTAACCCTGCCCATGATCAGACGTAACCCTGCCCATGATCGGACGTGACCCTGCCCATGATCAGACGTGACCCTGCCCATGATCAGACGTGACCCTGCCCATGATCAGACGCAACCATGCCGCTGTCAACCCTTAACAACTTTTAGCAATCTACCTTTATTAAACCGATATGAAACTATTGATCAACGCCTTATACACTTTTACTTGTAGTTTAGTGATTTTCACATCCCACGTCATTGCTGAATCTCCTTATCCACTGCTGGTACAGGAGGTCAAAAGCGCGCTTGCTACTCGCTGTTTAGATGCCAGTCAAACCGCTGTGAATATTGTTAATATCGGCAATGGTGAGACAGTATTTAGCTATAATCCCCAAGCACCACTGTTGCCCGCTTCGACCCTTAAAGTTGTCACTACCGCCGCTGCATTGCATTATCTCAGTCCGGAATATCGCTTTCATACCGATTTGTTGACCACTGGGCAACGCGAGGGTGATACCTTGCAAGGTGATTTAATCCTGAAAGGGGGCGGCGATCCTAAATTGGGCACTGAGCAACTTTGGTATTTGGTGACGCAGCTTAGAGAAAGTGGTGTGCAGAAAATCGCTGGACGGTTGCTTGCTGATGTGTCGTTTTTCGACAGTTACGACCGCGCACCTTCGTGGGATGAAACTCGTACCCAACGTGCTTATGATGCTAAACTAAGTGCTTTATCGTTGAATTATAATACGATGACCTTGCACGCCCGCCCCGCGGATCAATTGGGCGCGCCGCTGCGAGTGTGGTTAGAACCTGAAACCAGTTACGTTCGGATTGATAATAATACTAAGACCACTAAGAAAGGTAAAAGCAGTATTGCTGCCCGCCGTTATGAGTCGAGTGTCGAGGTGACTGGGAGTTTGTACAGTCATTCGGAAGAGAGAACGGTATTGATGAATGTGGAAGACCCGGCTCGTTACACCCTTGCGACTTTTCATACCTTGTTGCAGAAGGTTGGAATTACGGTGGTTGGGGGAGTTGAGATTGCTAATGCGCCCCTTCAAAATGGTGTATTGCTCTATCGTCACACCTCGCCGCCCTTGTCGATGATCTTGAAAGAGTTGAATACTTATTCTAACAACTTCATCGCAGAGCAGATTCTTAAAACCATCGCAGCGGAAAAAGCAGGGCAGCCGGGTTCTCATGCGGAGGGGTTACGATTGGTCAATGAGTTTCTACAGCAAGCGAATATCAACATTCAAGGCGTGATTCTGAAGGACGCATCGGGCTTGTCACGAGATAATCGTTTCCCCGCGCAGGTAATGACCAGTTTGTTGTCTATGATGCCAAAACATTTTGATATTGGACCGGACTTTATGTCTTCGTTGCGAGTGTTGGGGGCGAATGGTGTAGAGAGTCACCGTTTGGAGGATTCACCGGCGCGAGGCAAGGTGCGGGCGAAAACGGGAACGTTAGATGGTTACGTTTGCCTTTGCTCTATTTTTAAATAATAATAATTGTGGCTACACGGGGGCAGATGTGGTGGAAAATCGGATTGTGAATGCGATCTATAATTACGGTACTTCTTCGGAATTGCGTAACACCAGTCTCGGCATGTAGTTGTTGAATGAACATCGGAATGGTTCAGTTTGCGACAATTTAGACCGTTTTAAACCGTTATGTGGATTGCGACCGGTTGTAATCGTTCGTTGTCATTGCTTCAATTTCACCATCAAGCCGTTTCAATCATTTAGGAAGATAACGTTGACGCATTATCAAGAAATCTCACCCATTCGCTTGCTAGAGCCGGTCATTACCAATCAAATTGCCGCGGGTGAAGTGGTGGAACGTCCCGCGTCAGTGGTCAAAGAATTGCTTGAGAATAGTCTTGATGCACAAGCAGATGCACTTGATATTGAAATTGAACAAGGCGGTATTGGTTTGATTCGAGTGCGTGACAATGGCTGCGGCATTCGTGAGTCTGATTTACATCTCGCGCTGAGTCGTCATGCGACCAGTAAGATTAGCTGCATTGATGATTTGGAACGGATTGCAAGTTTGGGATTTCGGGGCGAAGCCCTTGCCAGTATTGCGTCGGTGTCGCGGTTGGTGCTGAATTCGCGCTTTTTCGAGGCAGAACACGGTTACAGCCTGCGTAATGATGATAATTCTGTCAGTCCCATCGCGCACCCCATTGGTACGACGGTGGAAATCCGTGATTTATTTTATAATATTCCTGCCCGGCGCAAGTTTCTGCGTACTGAAAAGACAGAATTTAGCAATGTTCAAGAAACGATTAAACGGTTGGCATTGAGTCGCTTTACGGTTGGTTTTAAATTAGCGCACAATCATAAGATTCTGTTAGCGTTGAAACCAGCCTTGTCAGAGAATCAGCAATTGCAACGGATTGCAACACTCTGCGGTACGGAAATGGCGGATCATCTGCTCGTGGTTGATAACGATACGGCAGGAATGCACTTGTCTGGTTGGTTGACGCAGCCGACCCATTCCCGTAGTCAGGCGGATATGCAATATTTTTTCCTCAACGGGCGAGTCATTCGTGACAAAGTAATTGCTCATGCGGTGCGCGAAGCCTATCACGATGTGCTGCAAGGCGGGCGGCATCCCTGTTTTATCTTATACTTACATCTTGATCCCGCTGAAGTTGACGTGAACGTGCATCCCAGTAAAAGTGAAGTGCGTTTTGCGCAAAGTAATTGGGTGCATGATTTTTTAACTCAGAGTCTCAAAGAAGTATTGGCAGCCACCTCGCCACCTGTTGCCACGCTGCCCGTGCGACCATTTTCGCCCCCCCTCCCGTCCGCCGCGCCGACCTTTTCACATCCGCCCGCGTCAGAACGTCCCACTCGTCACCAAGTGCAGGAAAGTTTAACAAATTATCAAACGCTGAAAAATACTTTACCGCCCATTATCACTGCGACATCTGAACCATCACCGCCATTCCCGATGCCACCGTTGGGTTATGCCGTGGCACAATTGCATCAGTTGTATATTTTGGCGCAAAATGCTGACGGTTTTGTGATCGTTGACATGCACGCCGCCCACGAGCGAATTTTGTATGAACGGTTGAAAACGGCTTTGTTTAACAACGACATCGCAGTGCAAACGTTGTTATTGCCGGTCAAACTAGGGGTCAGTCCGAATGAAGTAGAAATTTTGGCGGATGCGTTGCCCCCATTGCAGCAATTGGGATTTGAATTGACCCGCAGCGGGGCGGAAAGTTTCGTGATTCGTCAAGTGCCGAGTTTATTGGCAACGCAAGATTGTGCCCAATTAATCAAGGATGTCGTGGCGGACATGCGCCGTTGGGAAGCCAGTACGCGCATTGAGGAACAATTGTTGGCAAGTTTGGCGACGCAAGCCTGTCATCAAGCGATTCGGGCGGGAAAAAATTTGACAGTGGCAGAAATGAATCAGTTATTGCGAGATATTGAACAAACGCCGCGCAGTCATCAATGCAATCACGGACGACCAACTTGGGTACAGTGGCAATTGAAAGACATCGCGGGTTGGTTTTCGAGATAATATTTTTCGTTTTCTCGTTACCCAGTTCAACTTGGTAGTGCCTGCACGAGAAGCTCTGCTT
>JFJP01040291.1_pt1 | contig 12809 bp, 8 predicted proteins | sample 431651 | NCBI WGS metagenome assembly JFJP01 (sample SAMN02602958, study PRJNA72255) | Microbial mat metagenome, whole genome shotgun sequencing project. | biome: fresh water; feature: sink hole; material: water; isolation source: purple microbial (photo- and chemosynthetic) mats found in... | reverse complement strand
CGGCTAATATTTTTTGTGATTCGGCTTCTTTTTCAGAGGCTTTCAAATTGGTATCGGCTTCAATAATTTTGCGTTGCGAAATAAACTCGGCAGCTTGTCGTTCGGCTTCGGCGGCTTTAATTTGTTTTACAAGCCCTTGTTCTGCAATCATTTCGGCATTTGTGATAGCAACTTTTTTGGCACGTTCGGCGGTAGCAAATTCACGAGTGTCTTTAATTTTTTCTTCCTCTGTAACTACATCGCGTTCTACTGCAACTCTTTCACGTATAACCTCTTGAATATTTTTCTTTTCCTCTTCAACCGCTTTTTCCTTTTCAATTTGAGCCAAAGTTACAATTCGTTCACGTTCGTTAATTTCCAAATCTCTATCTTTTGTAACTTTCTCAATTTCAACAGCATCTGTACGTTCTTTGTTTCGTTTTGCAACAATTACTGCACGCTGCTTGTTTTCTTCCTGAATTTGTAAAGACTCTTCGGCTTGAATACGAGCTTGTTCGGCAACTAAACGTTGTTCTTCGGCAACTTTGCGAATTTCGGCATATTCGCGGTCTTTAATATTTGCCACTTCCCTTTTTTGGCGTTCTTCGGTTTCCGCCAATTGTCGCTGCATTTCAAGGATTGCCTCTCTTGCTTCTACATTTTGTTTTGTGATAGTTTTTTCACGTTCGTTTTCAATTTTGTTGGCAAGTATAAGCTGATTAGCAGTAAGTTCCGTAATTTTTTTGATACCTTCCGCATCAAGAATATTACTTTTTTTGAGGGTTTCAATAGAAGTTTGTTCAAGGTAGTCAATAGCGCAGTCGTCAAGTACGTAGCCATTGAGGTCAGTACCAATAACTTTTAAAATTTCATGTTTAAATTTATCTCTTTCGGTATAAAGATCCACAAAATCAAACTTTTTACCAACGGTTTTCAAAGCTTCCGAAAATTTGGCATCAAAAAGCGAGATTAAGGTTTCATTGTGCGATGCCCTTTCGCAACCTATTGAAAGCGCCACTTTTTTAGCGTCATCAGTAGTGTTGTTAACTCTCACAAAGAAAGCCACTTTAATGTCAGCCCGCAGGTTGTCTTTACAAATAAGTCCATCAATACCGGTTCTTGAAATTGTAACCGTTTTCACCGTAATATCCATAATTTCAATACGATGCAATACGGGAATTACAAAAATGCCATATTCAAAAACTATTTTTGTACCGCCTTTACCGGTTCTAACTAAAGCTCTACCATGAATAGGTTTTTTGTACCACTTAATAATGAGCAATATAAACGCTAAAACAATGATAGCAAAAATTGCTAATGCGTAAAAAATTAGTTCTCCCATAATTTTTAGTTTTTTAGGTTATGTGGGTTTTTTAAATTGTTTCTATTATGCTGTTGGCTATTAACTGTTAGCCCTTAGCTTGCAAAAAAGTGATATTCAAGTAATTACAAATTAGGAAAAGCTCAATTTATTTGACGTTTAAAAGTATAATTGATAATTTAATATGTATGACAAAAAAGGGCTAAAGCCCTAAAATTCAATGGTTTATTTTAATCCCCAACCTAAAGGTCGGGGCAATTGAAAATCAACTAATTAAATGAAATTATAAATATTTTTGTCATACATATTGATAATTGAATGATTTTTTTTTGAATTTTATTATTACCAATTTCAAAATTTTTATTTTGAAATGAAAGCAATTACAAGTTTTTTTTGAATTTTTTGAATAATACAGAATTACATTAAATACTATTGTGAATCTGATTTTGGAATAATCCTGCCAGCCTTTTGAAGGCTGGCAGGATTGTATAGCAGAGCCTCTACCCATTTTTCTGATGTTAAAAAAACGAAAACGACTTATAAAATTTCATGATATGGTTCAATAATGTAACATTCTTTTTCACTATCGTAGTTAATCACTAAACCGGTTTCGCCTTTGCTAAGGCTGTTTCCTTCTGTAGTTCTGGCATTTAACAAAATAGGAGCACCATGATTCATTACTTCAATTTGCCCGATACTTTCAGGCGTAACGGGCATGAGCACTTTACATATCTGTCCTTCAATCACTTCATCTTTGCCTTCTTTATCAAGAGCCGTAAAAACTTTCACAAAAGGTGTAGTTAATATTTTGGCAATGAATAAACTAATTAAAATATTCGGAACAAGCAATGCTAATGAAATAAGGAAAGAAGTGTTTTGAAGTAAATAATTGGAATACAGAGAAATAACCCAAAAAGGTATGGTAAACATACTGAAGTAAACCATGAAAGGTATTTTACCGAGATTAAAAAAGCGTAACACGCTTGTAATCACTCCAATACTACTGATGTTAATTTCCGAGTCAAGAGGTGTATCAACGTGAATATCAGCATCAACGTCAGCATGAATATCGAAATGCAGGAAACTTGTGTCGAAAAGCCCTACCAAAACCGCAATCCAGTAAATGAGCATGAATACCAGAAAAGTAGCCGGCACAATATTAATGAGCGAAAAAGTTGCATCAAAAATTTCTTTCATTACAAAAATTTTAGATAAATCGTAAATTTAGTTGTATTTAGCCAAAAAGAATTTCATTTTTTCAAGAACTACTTCTAATTTAAAGGGTTTGCTAATGTAGTCGTCCATACCGGCATTCAGGCATTCTTCTCTGTCGCCGGCAAGAGCGTTTGCAGTAATTGCAATAATTGGGGTGTGCACACCGGTTCCATATTCAATTTCGCGAATTTTTTGAGTCGCTTTAATACCGTCCATAATCGGCATTTGCACGTCCATGAGAATTAAATGATATTTTGTTGAAGAAAATTTATCGAGAGCTTCTTTTCCGTTATTTGCGATTTCAATATTTTTGACGATTTTTTTTAGGCTCAGCACCATAATTTTCTGATTAATAAGGTTGTCCTCCACCAGCAGAACGTTTGAATTTTCCAAAAGCAACCCAACTTCATTTTCATTTTTTTCAATAACCGGTTGGTTTTGTTTATCAGGTACAACAATATGGTTTTCAGAAACTTCCGGGTTTTTGACAGTTGTATTTTTCACTACTTTAAAAATCATGTTGAAATTCATAACGGTATTGTTTTCTTTGGAAGAAATTTTTAAAGCCCCTTTACTTTGAGAAATCAGGTTTTCCAAAATATCCAAATCAATAGAAAGCATCGTATCTTTTTCATTATCAATGTCAGTAATTGAATCGATACCTCTATTGCCGGCAATTTCAAAAAGAATTTCAATCTCGTCATCTTTTTGTTTCAACGGACGCACAACAATATTCAGCAGAAGAACTTCATCGGATTTTTGTTTCAAATAACTTTCAATAATATTGAGAAAAATTTGTTTAATAACAACCGGATTTCCAAGCAATTTACTCGGTATGGTATTGTTGAAATTGTAATTGAATTTTACGTTTCCGTTGCTGTTGTTCGAGAAAAGGTTGAGCGTATTTTGAATTGTAAGATACAAACTGAATGTTAAAGAGTTGTTTTTTGCAACATCAATTTTGAGGTCTGAAAATTTATCAATGCTGTTTACTACCGAAACTAAGTTTGTAGCGGAGGCTTGTATTGTGTTAATGAGGTCTTTCTGTTTTGCATCAACGTCTGTTTCGTTTGTTAAAATGTCCACAACACCAAGTACATTGTTGAGCGGAGTTCTAATTTTATGGGAAAGTTTAGAAATAAATTCATTTTTTTCACGAAATTTTTTTTGCGCCTCTAAAATATTTTTTTCCATCGTATTGTAGGTGTGCTTTTGCAGCGTAACAATAAGATAAACACCAAAAAAGACAATCAGATAGATGGTTAAAGCAATAATTTTAAGAGTAACAGAAAAGTTTACAAACTGAAAAATGTGCGGCGGAATGAAGAAAGCAATCGCCCAAATAACAAACATTAAAATACTGAATGTTACACCTTTTGATTTATCTAAAACAAAAAATATGAACAGCGGGTAAAGAATTCCCCCCAGAAGCAGTTCTTCGGCTTCGTTTGAACACAGAAGCATCAAAAGGGTCATTAAAGAAAAAGTGGCGGTGAATAACAAAGAAGACCTATAATAACTTAATGTTTTTCGTATAAAAAGGATGATGCCGGTTGAAATGAAAGATGATGAAAATAAGATGATTCCGGCAATTTTATCGCTTAATAAAAAAGCGAAAATACCTAATATAAAAGTATATACTACTCCTAAAAAACAAAATAGATAGATTAATACTATTTTGTTCTGTGTTTCTAAGTCGAGTTTGCCTTGTGTGTTAAAGGAAAAGAAATTCGTAATATTATCAATTATTTTCATAATTTATATGGTACTTTTTCATTTATAGCTTTTTGTGATAATTCTTTATGTAAAGTTTTTTGAAAAATCAAAAAACATTTTGCTATCGTATTAATAACCAACTACTTATTTTCAATTCGTAATTCAATTAATATTTGCTTTAATAAAAATAAGAAAGTGGGTTGAATTAAATTTCAAATAGTTATGCAAAAAAAAATTTCAGACAATTTGATATTAATTCTTTTGTTTTCAGAAATAAATATAATTATTTTTTTTAGAAACTAAAAATATTACCTAATTAATTTTTACGGTTTTTTTGTTTTTATTTTTAATATAAGAGCAATTTTATGAATATCAAAGTATTAGAAATTGATATTTTTTTTAAACAATGGTTTTATTTGAAGCTATAAAAATAGATAATTTTTTTATTTTGTCTTGAAATTCAATTTTAAAAACGATTTGAATAATTGAAAAATGTAAATTTGTCAAAAAATACACGAATTATTGATTATAAAACAATTAAACATTAGAGCACTGCCCAAGTTGCTGATTTAAAAAACATTGGCAACACAGCTTTTTTAGTAATAGCCAAAAACGCGCAAAGACACTTTTTAGGAAAGTAAAAAAGCCGCATAAAGCGGCTTTTGATATTAGTTTAGACACAAACTAAATTAATTTTTATTCTTCAATGTCATCATACTCTTCGTCATCGTCATCATCAAAGTCGTCGTCTTCGAATTCTTCAATGTCGAAATCTTCTTCGTCAAAGTCCTCTTCGTCTTCGTCCTCATCTTCATCCTCGTCATCATCGTCTTCATAATCATCATCATCCTCGTCGTCGTCTTCTTCAAACTCGTCGTCATCATAGTCGAATTCGTCTTCGTCTTCATCAAACTCTAATTCATCATCTTCGAATTCTTCTTCTCTGTCCAGAACATCTTGGTACATATCCACGTTCATTTTACGTTTTCCTGTTAATTCGTACATACTATCAACTTTTGTAATATTATTAATTAATGAAATTTGATTTTTCAATTAAGTTATACACAATTGAAATTCAACACGATGTTGTAATAAATTTTTGACAAATCGGCTGTTTTTTAAAAGATAAATATAATATTTTTGTAAGAAATGCAAAAAAATTCCACAAAAAAATTTATTATAAATTAAAAAAAAATGAAAACTAAAAATTCATTTTCAAGTGTTATCAAAAAAGATTAAAGAGTTTAGTTAAAAAAAGGTAATTTTTCAACGAATTTGATTAATATAAATAATTCGTAATCAATTGGTAATATATTTTTTTAAAAATTTTCACGAATTAACCTTTTTAAACAATACTCATAAAAAGAAAAAAATAAAATTTCAACGAGTACTTAAATTCGACAGCATAAAGCACTAATATTTAAGTAATTTCACAAAAAATGAGTTGTTTTCAAAAAAAAATAAAAAAAGAATTATCATGTAATTAATTCATTTTTAAATATTTAGCCTCGTTAAAGTGAAAAATTCAGTTGAACAATATTACATTTTTTTTTTATTTTCTGAAAAAAAAAAAAATTTTTTTTGAATTATTCTTTAATCGTTCTCCGTTAAAGTCTGTTTTTAAAGAAGTTCGAATAATTCGTGAAATTCATTAGTAAAAAAAATTTTTTATCAAGTTTATCAGCAACCTCTAATTAACAGCATTTCAGATAAAAGCCTCCGGAAAAAAATTGCAAGCAGCTTCAAAAAAACCATTTTTAGTATGATGTGGCACAACGGTAAATAGTTGTTTCATATCAAAAGGCGCATTTTCAACAACATAGCTACGGTTTGTCCACTCCAATAAATCGAAATCGTTATAGTCATTTCCAATAGAAGCAGTATCTATATTACTAATATTTAAGTAATTACACAACCATTCAGCACTACAACCTTTTGACACCGATTTAGGGAAAACCTCTAACCACAAAGAAAGATGGTCGAGTGGTGAGGTTGTTCGTATAACAGCAACATTTTTAAGCTGTTGCTCTATTCGCTGAAACAGATGTAAATCGGGCGGTAAAATTGCAACAAATTGACTGACTTGCTCCGGTAAAACAACATTTTTAGTAAGTGGCTTAGCATAAGGCAAATAATGTGCAAGCCGCTTGTGAAAATCTTCATGAAACGATTTTTTACTTTTGTAGAACCAAAATTTATGATTTTCCGGAATCGGCAAATGTACCATAAAATTGACATCAAACTGCTTCAAAATTTGAACTATCGGGTTGCTTTCTTCTATATTTAAGCCACTTTTTTTTATAATTTCTTTTGTACGCCAGTGCATAATGCCCGCCCCCGATGAGAACAACAAATAATCGATAGGTGTATTGTTGTTCAACACTTTATTGCACGAAAACAACGACCTTCCGGTTGCTGCAATGCGCAAACAGTTGTGTTTGCCGAGCAATTGAAGTGCGAGATTGTTTTTTTCGGAAAGCATCGAATTTTTGTCGAGCAATGTTCCGTCTAAGTCTATAAAAAAGGCTTTCAATTTGTTTTGAAACTAATTGTTTTTGTAAATTAGGAATTTATAAGAAACAGTAAATAAAATTGTTATAAATACGAAATACCAAATTTATTTTTTGTTTAGAACCGGAATTTTGTAATTTTTGGCAGAAATATAAAAAGTATATATTGCAAACGCTATAACCACATGACTAACATCTAAATGATTGAACCATATACCAAAAGAAATTTCAATTTTAAAAATTACAGCAGAAAGTAACGTCAGTAATATTGCTTGAATGAATAACCTACTTACATCGTTTCGAGCGCGATACATGATAAAAATTTGAATAGGCAAATTTACAACAAACAAACCGAAAGCAGTATATAATTCAACCAAAAAAAAATCGAGATAATAAAGTGTTGCGCCAAGAAAAAAAATGAGTTCCAAAACATTAATAAATCTTAACCAACGTAAAGTAACAAAAGGAATTACACCGTTGGCATGTTCAATAGAAGCTCTTTCGAGAAACCAGATAGAAAGAATACTTGTCAGCCAGCCGGGTAGTTTCCATGCTACGCCAAAGGCGTACAAAAAACCATGCCCCACAAGCCCGCTAACAGATGTTGCAATGCCCATTACAAGAAAGAATTTGTGTAAAAGATGAAAACTTTTTTCCGGACGTTTTTCGTTGTAAAGTTTTAGATATGCGTAAAAACACACTCCTGAAATTAACAAATCGGTAAGTACGGTTGTAGGTTCTTGTATCACAATTCCAAAAAAATCGACTGATGGTTGTAATTCGCTCATTATTTATTTGTTGTACTTTTTTATTTTTTAAGTGTTAAGCCAATATAAGTAATTGTTAAATTGTTGATTGTTAATTTTTCTTTCGTTCAATAACTACTTAAATTGTGCAAAGCACTTAATTTTTTTCATTTTTTAACAAAAATGAATATAAGCAGCTTTTATAAAGCAACATACAACCATTTTTAGTTGTTATAAAATTACAATAATTTTCAATCTTTTGTATTATTAAAAAATTTTTTTTTTGAAAAATATTTGCAGAAATTAATCCAAAATTAGAAATCACTTGTAAAAAAAAACATAGTTGAAGTTTTGATAATCAATGTTTTTTGAAGAAAACATAATTCATTGAAAATTAAGAGCGGAATAAAATTTCGCAATACAAATTGGAATAAAAAATGAATATCGTTAAAAACGCAGCCCAATAATTAGCATATCATCAGTTTGGTTTTCACCTTTTTGCATCCATTCTTTCATTTTTTGGTCAAGCATTGTGTATTGTGTTTTCATATCGAGTTGATGGATATTAAGAATAAGTTCTCTGAAATTTTTCTTCATAAATTTAGTTCTCTTATCGCCGCCCAATTGGTCGTGGTATCCGTCAGAGAAAAGATATACAATATCATTTTGTTGAATATCAACTTCATGAGCGGTAAACTCTTCCATAGTTGTAAAAACAGCGGCAGGCATTTTGTCGCCTTTAATTTCGTTCAATTCGTTGTTACGTATGTGATATAGCGAGTTGTGCGCACCGGAGAAGAAAAGTTTTTTAGTTTGCGGTTTGTAAGCACAAATTGCAATGTCCATACCGTCTCTTGCTTGTCTTTCTTTAGGGTTCTGTTTTAGGGAGTTAATAATATTATCCCTCAAACGATTGAGAATTTCGTTTGTTTTTGAAATAGATTTTTCGTTCACAATTTTATTTAAGAAGCTGATTCCGAGCATACTCATTAAAGCACCGGGCACACCGTGTCCGGTACAGTCGGCAGCGGCAATGTAAATGGTTTCGTCCTTTGAATGTTGTTCTGAAATATCTGAAAACCAATAGAAATCGCCACTAACAATGTCGCGTGGGTGAAAATATATGAGTACCTCAGCAAAATGTTTTTGAATTTCATCAATCGGCGGCAAAAGTGCTTGTTGAATTCTACTTGCATAATTAATAGAAGCAGTAATTTTGTTGTTTTTATCTTCCAATTCGTTTTTACGCGCATTCAATTGTTCGTTAACTTCTTGTAAATGTTGTGCTTGAACTTCAATTTCTTCTTTTTGTTCCAAAATTTCGTGTGTACGTTCCATCACAATTTCTTCGAGGCGTTTTTTCTCTGCTTTCAACATTTTTCTTCTGAAATAGCCCACAAAAAATACGGCGAGAAAAATAATACTACTTAACACAATGTAGAACCAAGCTTCCCTCCAAATAGGTTTATTAACAGATATTTGCAAAACAATTTCGTTGCTTTGTGCACCAAAAATATTTGTTGCTTTAATGTGCATTTTATGTTTTCCGGCAGGTATGAATGGCAACGAAATTTCAGGATTTGCGCCTTGCAGTGTCCATGGTTTTGAAAGTCCTTCAATATAAAATAAATACTCGGTAGTTTCCGATTTTGGGTAAAAGGGTGCAAATAAGTTAATTATGAGCGAATTGTTGTAATGCTCCAATTCAACAGTTTGATTATTAAGGGTGTCGTTGTTTGAATTTGTGATATGCGCCACCTGAATAAATGGTTGAAACATTTGACTGTTTTCGGTTTTGAGAATATTAAAAAGTTCGTTATCGGCTATCACCCAGTATGTTCCGTTAATTTCACAAATAGTTTCAATACGAGTGAAAAATTTCAAACTATTGGTAATAAAATTTTCCTGCGTTGTGGGTTGATTTATTTGTGTCCAATAATTTTCGGTTTTTCCCCACAAAATATTATTGTTTTGAATAATTTGGGCAAATTCATTGTGGTGCAAATACTTAACATCATTGTTTTCAATTAAAAAAGTGTTATTTCTTGAAGTAAACAAAATGCTGTCGTTTCGTAAAAAACAATAAATTTTATCGTTTGAATTTTTTGGAAGATTTACTTGAATTGCTGTATCGTTTTCAATTTTGCAAATTTTTCCTATTCCGGTAGCCCAAATACTACCGTCGCCGGTTTGCAGTATGGAATAGACCGGAGTATTGAGCGGTAGCAGGGTTTCGGCAATTTCGCCACTTGTGAGGTTAAACGAAAATAACGACTTTTGTGAACCGAGCAGCAGTTCTGTTTTGTTGTTTGAAAGTACCATACAAGAAATGTTGGTATTGGCAAGCAAAGGCGTTGCAACTTTATTGGATATTTTGTAAAGCCCTGTAAATGAGGAAACATACAAATCGTTATTCAAATTAATGAAACCTGTACATTTGGTTTCAATCGCTTCTATTTTTCGGAACACAAAAGGAATGGATTGCAGCAGATAATTGTTTTCGCTTGTTTGCTGATTTTCTTCTACAACAACTTCTTGTTGCAGGATTTCTTCTTCAGAAATTTCTTCAATATTTTCATTTTCAGTATTTGTGGTGTTATTTGTTTCGGGTGTAGTTTGGTTATTCTGCACCGAATCAGTAACTTCCGTTGTTTTTTCGTCATCTTTTTTTATTCTTCTTAGCAGCCTATTTATTCTATTGCTTAAAGAGTTGTTGTTATTATTTTGATTTTCAGACACTTCCTCTTCGTTATCGTCCTGATTGTTATTTGTAAAATCGTTGTTTTCTTCATTCAAATTTTCATTGAAATTTTGCTGATTATCGGAACTGCTTGGTTGCGGTTTACGAACTACGGTTCGTCTGATTTCTTCAATATTTCTAACCGTATCTAAGTAGAAAACTCCCTGAGTAGTAGCAATATAAAGCGTATTATTCACCAAAGCCACATCAACCGGTCTTCCGGAAAGACCGGGGTAAACGTTAAATCGTTTTAAAGGCAAAGCAAGGTTTGCGCAACTAATTCCCCTTCCGTGAACCATCCAAAGCCCTGCGCTCTTGTCGGTTGAAAGGTAAAGCACCTCCTCGTCAGCCAAACCGGTTTGATAATTAAGAGTAATAATGGTAGAGTCGCTTTTCGCATCAATAACAATGCAACCGCCACCAAGTGTTGAAAGCGCGTAAGTTTCAGTATTTAAAGCTATTCCGTTTGAAATATAATTGTTTTTTAAATAGGCATTTGCAGAAATTTTAATTTCGCTGAGTTGTTTTCCGTTGAATTTATAGATTTTATTTTCGGAAGTTCCAATGATACTTACAGAGTCGTTCAAATTGAAAGCACATATAATTATTTCATTATCAACTTTTTCACCTGTTTCTTGCAGTTGATTATTGTTGAGCATAAAAATGCTACCCTCAGTTGTTATAAGGTGTAACGTATTGTTTTGAAGAAATATAGTTGTGGGTTTTACAGAATGAAGCGGTATATTTTCAATTTTGTTTTCTTTAATATGCAGAACAAAAATGTGTTTTTCGCCCAGAAAAAAAGTTTTTTCGGCTGTCGTTTCAATTTCTGTAATTGCTTCATTTGTATCGAGTAAGCTTGTGTATGTAAGAAATCCTTTCCCGTCTGCAATAAACTCACCGAAACCGCTTTCATCGCCGGCAAAAGTTCGTTTGTTTTCGCTGCAAGTTGCGATACAAATAATATTGTGGTTAGTAGAAATTTCGTTCCAACGTGCTCCATCGTACAGTAAAACACCTTGTTGACTCAAAACTAACATACGTTTGTCAAAACATTGTTCTATAGCAAATATTTCGGAGTCGAAATACGATTCCATGTTTATATTGGTAATGGTAGGCAATCCGGCAGTTTTTACTCCGTACCTGTATTTTCATTAAGGTTGCTGTCGCTTTCGGAGCAAGCCCCAAAAAGTGCAAAAAGAATGAGTAATACAAAATATTTTTTCAGAAAAAAATTTTTCTTTAATTTGAATATTATCGGCGTTTTTTCTTGTATTGAAAGTTTTTGTAACTTTTTCATATCTTAATTTTTTTTTATTTTTATTATGAATATAAGTTCAAAAATTCTATAATTTTCAAACTATTTTTAGTTCATAGTTTCATAAAATCAATTATTTAGTATTTATTTGACGAATAATTTCGATTTTTATTTTTTTTCACTCCCCTTGTTTTAGTAAACGGAAAGTTTTTTTCAATATTAACAATTTTAAATGATTTTTTCTAAAAAAAACGGAATTAAAAATAAAAAAAGTCTTCCTTTTTGGGAAGACTTTTCTTTTATAAGAAAAAATATTTTTGTTACTTTTTGAAAACCAAAATCAAACAAAAACCAAAATAACATTAAGAAAAAACAAATTCGTAAAAATAAAATAAAATTTTACCGTAAAATATTATTGCTCCAACGGATTTTTTCTGAAATTAATCACTTTATTGTCTCCGGCGGTAACAACAAATTTTTGGTCTGGCGAAAAACGTACATAATTAATACTTTCAGCGTCCTGTAATTCAAAATTGTGAACAATTTCACCGGAAGATAAATCGCAAATTTTAAGAAAATTCGTAAGAAAGAAAAAATCGAAGCTGCAAAAAATAATATATTTGTCGTTGTTTGTTATATCGAAAGAAGTAATTTCGTACTCATCTGAAATTGTCTTCATTAGATTGTAATTTTCGGCGTTCCAAACTTTAATTTTGGCATCCCAACCTGATGAAACAATAAACTCATGGTTATTTGAGTATTTTATCATGCTAATTATACCATCGTGTTTACCAATACTTTGCAATTCTTTACCGGTAGCAGTTTCCCAAACTCTAATTGTTGAGTCAACTACCGGTAGCAGTTTCCCAAACTCTAATTGTTGAGTCAACGCCGCCGCTAATAATTTTTGAGCCGTCGGGGCTGAAAATCGCCACATTAACACCGCCTTGATGCCCTTCAAAAGTCCGTATCAATAGTTTTTTTTCCACGTCCCAAAGCATCATGGTTTGATCTCCTGAGGCAGAAATAATATATTTTCCATCAGGCGAAAAATTAAGGTGGTTCACCTCCCATTCGTGAAGTTCAAAATTTTGTAACGGCGTAGTTTTATCTTCGCTCCATAATGTAACGGCGAAATCTTTTGAAGCACTTGCAAACATTTTGCTGTTTGGCGCATAATCAACAAACCATACGGTTGCTGTGTGGTTTACGAAAGTTTCTTTCAACGTCATTGTTTGTAAGTCCCAAAGCCTTACGGTTCTATCGTCTGAACCGCTGATAAGCATTGTACCGCTTTCATTAAAATCGAAAGACCAAATAACGT
>JFJP01005778.1_pt1 | contig 12809 bp, 23 predicted proteins | sample 431651 | NCBI WGS metagenome assembly JFJP01 (sample SAMN02602958, study PRJNA72255) | Microbial mat metagenome, whole genome shotgun sequencing project. | biome: fresh water; feature: sink hole; material: water; isolation source: purple microbial (photo- and chemosynthetic) mats found in... | reverse complement strand
TCACCTGGCTTGTGTTTCTTGTTCTCTTCTTTAACTTAAGGATATATCATGGCAACTTCTTCTAACACTCCCTCTGCTGCTCAAACCAAATTGGAGGCAGCTCGCGCAGCACACGCTGATAAGACTGCAGCCGCTCAGGCTACAGCCGAGGCTTGCCGCACTACCGAGGACGAACCTGATTTCGTACACGGTGCTGCTATCTCCCAGATGGTCGATGCAGCTCCTGGCTGGACACGCACCATCATTGGATGGATCGCTGGCATCGTTGCAGGTTGTGGTACTTGGTACTACGGCGCTATGGCTGCGAACATATTACTCGCTGCTATTGGCGGTGGGTTCTTGGGGTTTGTCGCATACTTCTTGTGCGTCATCATCTTGCTCCTTGCTTCTTGTGTGACAAGCTGGTTCACAAGCGGCCTTGTAGGTGGTTCGATTAGCTTCGGTGCTATTACCGCCAAACTTGGTAGCTATGTACCCAGCTTCGATGCAGCAAAACTCGCTGCAAAAGTAGCATGATTATCGAGGCCGTAGCGGTCGCTACAGGCCTCTGGGTGCTCATTTGTGACGCATCGCAGTATTGGGTAAAAGCGATCCTAAAACATCCATTTATTTTCAATCTTTGCGCGTTCATTATCCTGCTCATGATCCATGGTGGATCGAGCGGCGGAGCAATGATCATCACCATGAGCTGCTTACTGCTACATGGTGCGCACAAACTGGCCCGTCGGTACTACGGGTACTAGAGCTTTTCAACACTGCTGGTTATGAGACAGCAGTATGAAGCGCTTTGCACTTCACAACTTCAACTTAACTTCAATGGACCAAAATGACAAACACATTCGATTGCTTCGAGCTCATGCTCGCAACGTATCAACCCGACCCCAATACACGGGACTCAGAGGAATCTGACTGGGACGACGTCGAACCAGCTTCAGACTTCAATGACCCTGTCAACATTCTCATCCGCCGTGAGGAAGCGGCTGAACTTGAGCGCAAGCTCATCGCTGCCGAAAAAGCAGCAACCGAAAAACTGAAAACCAAGTACAGCCCTAAACGCAAAGTCCTGTACCTCGTCCGCTAACCGCGATCAATCTCTAAGCTCTGTGACAGAGAGCTTATGGATGCAACCGCATGGATTCGCATGGATTCGCATGGATTCGCATCATTTCCTAAACCCAACTTAAAGGTCTATACCGTGAAAAACTATCTCATGATCAACACACGCGCTACTGCCAACGATGACAGCATCTTGGAATTCGCGCAGAAAATCGCTGACAACACCGACGTGACCAAGTTCGATATCCATACCGACTTGGAAGACATGTTCCTCGGGACCAACCCTGCATTCATTGCAGAGCTGTACTCCCGTTGCGCATGGAGACTCGATACTCAGCTCAAAAACAGTCTCAAGCAAGTCGCACGCGCACTACCCAAAGACGACGGCGGCAAGACCATCGACACGTACAGCGAGATCAGCAATGCTCTTGATGAAATGTGGCACGGTGAACTCAACGGGTTCGAAGCGGGGTTCGAGGGTACTGGCCCATTGCACATGATCACTGCAATCCGCAATGTACGCGAATCCTGGCACCGTAAAGCTCAGATGGCCGAGACAGCACGTGGTCGTACCTACAGCCTGCTCAACATCGAAACGCAGATTGCGAGTCCGTCAAAGGCAGAGATCACAACCACGATGGTCGCAAACTTTGAGTTTGAGGCACTCAAGCTCGTCAAGGGTCTCAGCAATGTTGCATTACGCGGTGAGTTCCGCGATGGCATAAACATGAACACAGAACTTGAACGGCTTGATCGCATCAAACGCGATCTCAACAAGGGGATGTCCGACGAACAGATTGGCATGCTGCTCAGCAAAGACGAGGAGTTCATCGCCATCTTAAACAAACGTAGCAAACTGTCATCAACGGCAGCCACTGCAATCAACTGCCGTACCAATCTGATTGAAGAGCAGGAAAAGCTGCATGAGTCCTGGTACAACGCAGAAATCAAACTCGTTGAACTGCAGTTGCACGTTTACGAGTACTGTGGTCACCACATGCAAGACGACGCACTGATGTCTGACATCAGCCACGAGTTCTGGACATTGCCAGGTCAGCTCAAATCCATCATCATCAACGACGCGGTTGTCGCACTGGACAAAACGCTGTCTAAATTCAGAAACAAGTCAACCATGTTGTACTGCCAGTACAGCATGACAGTCGATGCAGCCAAGCATTTGCTGCAACGTGTGCTCGAACACAACCACGAGGATGTCGGTGCAATTGAAGTTGAAACTGATTCGTACACGCAAGCAATGCGCTCAGACAAACGCCGCGTCAAGCTTGCTGACTAACCGCTATCAATAGGGGAGCAGCGCCCACAAGGGGTGCTGCTCCTTTTTCGATAGCAGAACGACGGACTACGATCTTCGCATATCAAGTCTCCTATACCTTATAGAACAACATATTTATACCTCTCTATACTTTATACTATTTATATTTATATAAGAAATTCTTTAATTAGTTAGTAAGAGTATAAGATATATATAAAACAAGTACTTAGGGACAGAGATAGAGAACAGTCTTCTGAAGCACAGAGGCAAATCAAACAGCATGTGTCCCCCAAAACGAATTTCCGTAAATAAGCATTATTGGAGCAAAATGATCTGTGCTACATTGCTGTTCCATTTTTAGTCCGAAACACACCTCTTGGAGAACCCATGTTCGACCTCGTTTTTCTGTCTGCAAAAACACCATTGACAAAAACTTTTACGCTGCACCCAGACAGTACATTGACCAAAACACCGTACCCCTTTGTTTGGGAGTTCACGTCAACAACTGAACACATTGACTCGTTGCCAAAACTCGAAGCTCTAATGAAGAGCAACGCACGAGCAGGCAACTGCATGCTCAAAGGGTTGATCAACAAACCGTTGATCAATGAATCGCGTGCAGGCAGCACCAACACAACAGATGCAACACAGTGGTTGGTACTCGACCTCGATGGACTACCTGAGACAGCCAGAATAAATGAGACCAGAACGCCGATGACCATCGACCTATTTCTTAATGAAATGGGACTGCAAGACATCAGCTACATCATTCAGTACTCAGCAAGCTACGGGATCAATGACAAACGCATCCGGGCTCACATCATCATACTGCTCGACGAACCCCATGCCGCACCATTGCTCAAACAATGGCTCATTGCAAAAAACCTTGATGTACCACTACTGCGAGGTGCATGCACACTGACCAAGACCAACAACACTCTGTCCTGGCCCCTTGACATCAGTGCATGCCAGAACGACAAGCTGATATACATCGCACCACCGGTGCTGAATGGAATCAGAAACCCGATGAAAGATCGCATCAAATTGGTGAAGCGCACATACGACGTGCTTTCCCTGAATACAACCATTGCATCAACTGATCAAAACAGAAAGCGCACAAACATACTCATTAATGATCTGCGTGTTGCAGCAGGCTTGGATGAACGCAAAATCACCTTCAAACACATCGGACCACACGAGGTCATGGTGAAGCCTGACGCGGCTATTGCAACTGAAATAAAATCAGAACGTGGCTTCGTGTACTTCAATTTGAATGGTGGCGACAGTTGGGCGTACTACCATCCTGAATCAAACCCAGACTACATCCTGAACTTCAAGGGCGAGCCGGTGTACCTCACAAAGGAACTCCTACCTGATTACTGGAACGCGCTCACCAACACGCCAACACGTCTGTCATCCACGGGCATCATGCATCTTGCCTTCCTCGACCGTAAATCTGGCCAGTACTGGCGTGGCACGTATGACAGTATCCAAGACGTCCTTGATATTGACGTGGCCAAGAATGAGACGCAACTGCGTCACTACGCAAAACAATGCGGCATCCCACTTGGTGACTTCGTCCCTGAATGGAACATCATCTTCGACCCAAACGACAACGTCCGTGTTGATGTCACCAATCGCATCATCAATCGCTTCAGTCCGTCCCAGTACATGAAGCAAGTTGTTCGCAAAACAACTCAGTGCCCACCGACCATTTTCAAAGTGATGCACCATGCCCTCGGTGAAGACGTAGAAATCACCGAACACTTCACAAACTGGCTCGCTTACATCCTCCAGAAACGTGACCGCGCAAAAACTGCATGGGTACTCCATGGAACCACTGCAACAGGCAAAGGTATCTTGACCAACAACATCCTGAAACCTCTATTCGGAGCACACACAGCTACCAGGCGCATGGAGGAGCTGGCTGACAAGTACAACCACTTCATGTCTGACACACTCCTCGTCTTCGTTGATGAAGTCCAGATCAAAGCTCTGGGCAACAACAACGAGAAGGGCATCATGGCCAAACTCAAAAACTTCATCACTGAAGAATGGGTGCCGATGCGTAGCATGTTCCAGAACGCTATGGAACAACGCAACTACACCTCCTGGCTGTTCATGTCCAACATGACAGACCCAGTCCACATCGACAAAAATGACCGACGCTTCAACGTCGGCAAATACCAGCCAAACAAACTGATCATCACCGACGCAGAACTGAAAAAGATCGAAAAAGAACTACAGGCCTTCCACGACTACCTTATGGGCTACGTCGTCGATGAACTCGCAGTGCGCACTGTCATGCAGACTGAAGACAGAACCACAATGATCTCAATCTCTGAAGCTTCCATCGACACAGCCGCTACTGCGCTCCTCGAAGGTGACTTCCAGTTCTTCCTGGATCAACTCCCGACCGATGAATCTCACCAACGCAACGCATTGCTAGCCAACAAAGTCAGTGACTATCGCGACGTACTCAAATCCCTTCTCGAAAGGAGCATGAAGAACACAACTATTCCAAACATAGCCCAAGGCAAATGCTCAATAGCACGTGAAGAACTTCGCACCCTCCTCGACTATGTATGTGGTGGCATGCCTACCAGCCCAAATAAGTTTACCTCTTTACTCAAACACCATCGCATTCACGTCACACCAGTATGGATAGCACCTAAGACAGTAAAAGGCATCTCAATCATCTGGGCAGACATAGCTCAGTTCCCGCAGTACTTCACTGCAAACTTCGCACCAGCACCTAAGAAAGTGAAAACACCATGACAGAACCAAAGGACAAGTGGAAGATATTCGCAATCAACCACTTCTTCTCCTATGAGATGACCAACGAGCAAGCTGTCCGGCTATACGGCGATCTCGTAGCTGCTAAAGACACAGACGCTGTCTACACTGCCATGAGCGACATCAGCCCAGAGGTCGTGATCTGGGAACCATACGAATACAGAGACGCATACGACGTCGCTGAAATGGTCATAGACATGACCATCATCCTCGACGTGACCGATAGCCAAAATTAATCACCAACCCTCTTGCCAGGCTCTAAACTCTTGGCAAGATCAACCAGAGACCCAAAAGATGACAAACCTGCCCCAAGGACAAGAAGTAATTTGCAAATGGCGTGATCTGATAAACGTCGGATGCACCGTCTCGTTCAACCGCGTGGTCTTCGATGAACGACATGGACTGTCAGCTACCTACGCCAATGTTGAACATCCGACCAATAAATTCGAATCCATCCAGTTTCGTGCCACGCCCAACTGTGACTCATGGATGACCAGCCGTGTGGATGACAGACCTCAGACGCTCTCTTTCCTGGCCGATGTCAAGGTGAATTTCACCTCCAGACCCCTCTGTCGCTAGAGCCCCACAATCCCAAAACGACCCTCCAAGCACCCTACCCACACCTCTAAGCTCTATCGACGATCCTGGAGGCTCTAAACACCTCCAAACTGCCTAAAAACATGGATTCCACCATCATCCCAGCCGCCACCAAGCCTCCACGAGACCGAACAAAGCGAGTCCGTGGCGCAAGAGGGCCTGCTCCCGAGGTCTACATCCCGCGTGAAACCCTCCCAAACGAAGCCCTGTCTCCGTCCGACGACTTATTCGCTCGTACCTCATACCGCACCGGCGATGGTGACATCCTCTCTCATCGCCGCGCCAACTCCGACCACTCTCACCTACCCTCTAGAGGCTTCTGATGAAAACTGACCGCAACACCATCCCCAAAGAACGAGTAGCCACCTTCGGCTTCGAGTACGACGGCGTGCAGCTCGTACCCCACTACTCGCTCGACGGGGTCTACGTAGCTCCAGGCAATATCAACGTGAACCGTGGCTTCTTGCAAGCCATCGGCGCGACTGTTTGCCGCATGATGTTGTGGCCAAGGGTGTACCCATGAGCCTGCGACAAATGCTCTATGACTTCGGCTATTCACTGGCCGATACCGACAAATGGTTTGACGACCGCGACGAAGCTCGCTACATGGCCGAAGAACCCAACAAATCAACCGAACCGGAGAACGAAGAAGATGAAATACCGCTACCCACTCCAGCTCTCTGAGCAAGCCATCTGTGACCGCTTGGAAGCCTACGACACCCTGGCTTCTCTGACACCGATTCTCAAACACATTGGCGAAGTAATTGACACCCTCAAGATGATCACTACCTCGCCAAGCAACCCAGAAATCCAATCTCTCGCTAAACACATCCTCGATGAGTTGGAGCAAGTAAAATGATCGGTGACGATGACCTCGAGCGTGACGACTTGATCGAATTCATCGAGTGCCTTATCTCCGCATTGATCATCATCATCTGCATCATGGGTGCGATCGTGTGGGCGATCACATGAACTGCAAACACTGCCATAAACCAATCGTTCTTGTACCTTCTGCTGCAGAACGCGCAAAGAAATATGGCGGCAAACCGGAGGACTACATAGTCCTGTTTGAGTATCACGCACATTGCACCCTCGAACTTCGCGCGAAAAGCGTGTCTGAGCTGATAAAGCGCAAACCATGACAGCAAATCTTCTCAAACTCCGCTCCATCTATAAGCAGGCCGAATCCAACCTCGAAACAATGGGGAGGAATGTCCTAAAGCTCATCCGTCATCCAGACACTACTCCCGAGCAGCTTGAAACAACCCGAAATGCCTATGCCACGGCATATTCGAAATGGGCTGAAATACGTTTCAAACTACGCCAAAAGCATCCAGAGTCAAGTCTGCCCTGGAGCGTTAAATAACCCGAGCGTCTACCCTCTTTGGTAGACAACCTTTGGAGCCTAACCGCCATGAAGAAGATCACCAACACCAAAAAACAACAACGTCGCCGACAAGGTGCGTTGGATCGGTTCAAGATGAAACCTGATCGCTTGGACGACAAGGAATACGTTGCCGCTAAGGAGCAAGAGCTTGCAGCCCTCAGAGTACGACTCGGAACTACCTAAACCAGGCGACAGCTACATAGCTGAGGACAATCAAACTTATCACGTAGCAGCAGGAGATTCCGCTAATTGCTTATCTCGTATATCTCTCTTTCCCTGCGCACTAAGTGGTCCTGTATGCCAAGCAGCTCCGTGTCAGTTGTCAAGAATTGTCTTTCTCACCGAACCTAACTACATCATCCATCGGATTAAATCATCATGAAACCTTCCAACATTCTCTCTGCTCTCAAGCTCCTCATTGACCGCCAGCGTCCCGTCTTCATCTGGGGCGCGCCTGGCGTGGGCAAGTCTGACCTGGTACTGCAAGTCACCAAGCTCATGAAGCTCGAACTTAAAGACTTGCGTACCTCGCTGCTGGACCCGACTGACCTTAACGCTTAATTGCACAGGGCTTCACAGAAGTAATTCTGTGTCGAAAGTTACCTAAACGGGGAAACTCCTTGTTGTTCGGATGATCCTAATGTATACTAGGCTTATCATCTTTTGATAAAGACAATCCCGTGCTAAATGATAACGAAGAAATCTGGAAAGATATGATCGGATTTGAAGGTAGATACCAAGCATCGAGCTGTGGGCGTATACGCTCCGTAGTGACGAACCACGGTGTCTACCAGGAAAAAATCAAGACCGCTCGCATACGCTCAGAAACATGCAACTACCTCTATGTGCAGCTATTCATAAAAGACAAGCCGCACAAAGAGGCAGTACACCGTGCAGTAGCCAAAGCGTTCGTACCGAATCCAGAGGATAAACCGATGGTTAACCACCTCGATGGCGACAAGCTAAACAATAATGCTTCAAACCTACAGTGGGTAACTTGTTCTGAAAACCATAAACATGCCTATGCTTCCGGCCTACATACCAGTAACGGTACTGTTACTGGCATGAAACTAGGCCACTCGTCAAAATACCACAACGTAGCGTGGGATAAAGGACGGGGTAAATGGCTTGCTGCCCCGAAGATGAATGGCAAGCAGCTATTCAGCCGCCGCTTCGACTCTGAAGTCGAAGCAGCAAAGCATGTGGACAGCATCCTGGCATTGCATGGGATTACAGACAGACCTCGGAACTTCGCAGTCTAAATGCCTAACGACTATCCCGCAAGGGAGTAGGGCGCAAGCTAACGGCGCTCGATACGGTAACCCTCCTTCACAGGAGGTTGATATAGTCTCTTCTGCATGGTGACATGCAGCAGCACATGGTACGCGGCCCATGTGCGACCGATGCAATTGCGAGCGTCGGTGAAGGTAAAGAAAAGGACTGCCCTACCGCAAGAAAGTGGGCACCAAGGAGGTCATGGGCTGGCTCCCACCTGACTTCCTTCCCACCAAGGGCAAAGGCGTGCTGTTCCTTGACGAACTGAATCTGGCGCCTGCTGCGGTCCAGGCCAGCGCTTATCAGCTCGTTCTGAACCGCTGCATTGGTGACTACGTCCTGCCTGATGACTGGAGCATCGTTGCTGCTGGCAACCGTTCTACTGATCGCTCTGGCGTGCATGCCATGAGCACAGCCTTGGCCAATCGCTTCGTCCACATTGACTACGACGTGGACACTGACGACTGGATCAGTTGGGCCGGCAAGAACGGCGTGTCCGATATGACCCGTGGCTACATCCGCTACCGCCCATCTTGCCTCGTCACATCCAAGATCGAGGCAGGCGCCCGTGCGTTCGCATCCCCACGCTCATGGGCGTTTGCTGATCAGATCATCAACAGCAAGCTCGAACCTCATGTCGAGCTTGAGCTGCTCTCTGGCACCATCGGTGAAGGCGTAGCTACCGAGTTCATGGGCTACCGGCGTGAGAATGCGAACCTGCCAAGCCTCGACGCGATCCTGCTGAACCCTGATAAACTGGAGGTGCCTACGTCCCCTTCCACGTGCCATGCTCTTATCTCCTCACTCGACAGGCATACGACTGGCGGGAACTTCGCACGACTGATGAAATACATCTCCCGTATGTCCAAGGAGTTCGAGGTGGTATATGTCACAAGCTGTGTGAAATTTGATTCAGACATTTGTTCCACGAAAGCCTTTATCGACTGGTCCCGTGAAAACAGAAACATTCTCATTGGATAGAGGCAGGGGGGGGATATACCCCTACAGCGAGCTTCTGACACGTGACCTTCTCAGAAAGTATCGAGAGCGATATATGTCAGACGATTCATCTGACTACAGCTCCGCTATCCGTGAGAACTACAAGCTTCATTACGACGCTGCATGTAAGTTCAAACCACCACGCCTGTCCATAGAACGCATGGAATACATAGTCAATGAAGCAATCAAACAGCGAATGCTCAAAAGCTGACTGGATGAAACCTCCATTCCATCTCGGTCACTATGCTATTTGGCATAACCTATTTAGCAACGGTGGATTAGACAAATTCTATGAAGCTGCTACTCGTGCCACACATCCAAACTCTATCTCCGTACAGCGTATGGAGAAATTTACACAAGCGTGCGTAGTAGCACGCCTCAAAGGAGAATTGAAATGAGCTTACAAACCAATGCAATGCTTATCACCCTGTCCGTGTCCTGCTGGACCGGACGTGTGCAAGACAAGAAAGTCTCTGAAGAAGTAGACGCCAACCACGGCGCTACCAATGCAGGACGTTACAACAAGCTTCTGATCGACAAAGCCTACATGGACCCACTCGTTCAGCATGCTGGCAAGGTACGTCAGTACCACTACAAGATGACCCTGCCGTGGATGGACAACGGTGCTCGCCTGCTTCCTTCTGCGTTGTTCATGGAGTACAGCCAGGAAATCCGTAGCCTCTCCGCTGCATACGAGAACATCGTGGACAACTTCATCAGCTTGTACGACTCCAAGCTGGTGCAAGATGCACGCATGCGGCTCGGTACTCTCTACGATCCCGAGGACTACCCACCAGGCATGGACTTGCGCAGCAAGTTCAGTATCTCTACTGACATCGTACCTGTGCCGGACGGGCACGACTTTCGAGTCGATATTAATGACGCTGAACGTGTCCGAATTAGCAAGGAAATATCTGCGGCTGTGGCTGAAAGGCAAGCCAGTGCTGAAAGGGATGCATGGGCTCGATGCAAAGACGTTGTATCTACTATCCAGGCCCGGCTGTCCTCCCCAAAGCCGGTTATACGAGAGTCTCTTATTGACAACGCCTCTGAGCTCGTCCGTCTTCTGCCTGGTCTGAATATCAGCGGTAACCCCAAGATGACCGCTGTATGCGACCTTATCACTACAGATTTGATAGTAAACCCAGGTGTTCTGCGCAACAGCATGTCCGCCCGCAAACGTGTCGCTGATGCAGCAGGGCGCATCCTAGCGATGATGCCATGAGATACCTGTGGGTGAAGAAGGTGCTTCACAAGAAGCGCTGCTACATGCTCGTTCAGGATGATGGGCATGTAACTGAATCAGCAGGTGTCGTCTACGTAGACGGCTACCAATCGTTCCGCGTCGTGCGTGATGGCTGTAACGATATCAGCTTCACAACACGCGCCGACGCACAAGCCTATCTCCTCGGAGTAGTGAGGTTCACATGAGAGTCGACTGGTATGGCACCAATCCTAGTAGATTGTGGTCCTTATCTTCCGACCTCGTCCCACTCGATTATCTCGGGTATGTCTGGCCATATAAAAATGGATTTACGGCGAGATATTTCAAAATACGCCCATTCCCGATTCAGTTCTTCCAAACTGAACAAGAAGCCCGTGACTGGCTCATAACTACTGCGAGGATGCTGGCATGAAAGAAAGATTCGAAGCACTACACCATACCGCTCAACAAAAAATCCTGGACAAACACCGCTACAGCGAAGTCGAAGATAACGACTGGAGCGAATTCATCCAGGAAGATTTCAAAGAAGACATGGAGAAGTTTGGTATCCGTGTCGATGAGATTTACTTCTCCGGCTTCTGTTGTCAAGGCGATGGAGCTATGTTCGAGGGCAGAATAGACAACTGGCCCAAGTTCCTGGAGCACGTAAATGCACCTGAGTGCTTCAACCATGAAGGCATATATGACAACATGTCGTTCAAGGTGGGGCACTCAGGCCGCTACTATCATAGCAACTCGACCAGCTACGAGACAAGTATGGAGCTGGATAACTACCATCCAAAATACACACTTCGCTGGCATGCCATGCAAGCCTTGATAGATGAATGCGAAGCGCATATCGAAGCATTTCGCGAGCAGTGCGAAGAATGCTTCAAGGAGCACATGGACGACCTCTACAAAGCTCTCGAAGAACAGCACGACTACCTCACATCCGATGAGTACGTGCTCGAACGACTTATCGAAACCGATCAAATGGAAGATGAACTTAAGGAGTACGAAGATGAAGACGAGACAGTTTAGAGCAACCCTTACCGGCACGCTTGTCGGGTTAGCTTGGGGAGGATACATGACTACGAAAGAAATAAAAGTAGACATCACAAGCCTGCGCGATGTTACGGCCAAACTCTATGATGACGGTGATTTCCGACGTAATCCACCTCCTAAGCTCGACGTATCTTCTGTCATCACTATCACGATGACCAAAGGCAAGTACACCCGCACTCAGTGGGTGCCTCTCACACGCTTCAAATCACTCAAAGGATATATCTATGAACGCAAAAGCACTCGAGCAATTGACGCACGCACGGACCTCACTGCTGCTTGATCACTTCTTCTTCGGACGCTTGGCCCTGTACTTAAAGTTCGTCGAGGAACCTCAGTGCAAGACTCTGGCAGTAGATGGTAAACATATATTCTACAACCCGGACTTCGTTCTCTCCCTTTCCCGTGAGCTGACTAAGTCTGCTCTGGTCCACGAGGTCATGCACTGCGTGTTCGCTCACTTCTCACGTCGTGGCTCACGCGACCCGAAGAAGTTCAACGTCGCTGGGGATTACGCGATCAACCCGATCATCAAGGACGCAGGCTTCCCGCTCGACAAGGGCTGGCTGTACAGCAAAGCCTACCTGAACATGAGCGCTGAGCACATCTACGACCTGCTGCCCGATGACCCCGAGGGTAATGGCCAAGGTGCGCAAGACGAGGTACGCGACGCCGAGGATGGCAACGAAACAGAAATGAAAAACACCTCTGTGGACTGGCAGATCGCTGTCAGTCAGGCAGCCCAGGCAGCCAAGTCCCAGGGCAAACTGCCCAAGGGCCTAGAGCGCATCATAGGTGACATCACATCACCTCGTGTGCCATGGCGTGAGGTGCTACAACGATTCATCACGCAGATCGCCAAGGACGACTACACCTGGGCGCGACCAAACAAGCGCTACCTGGCCATGGACATGTACCTGCCTAGTCTGTACTCTGAGCGCATGGGCGAGATCGTGATCGGCATTGACACCTCTGGGTCCATTGACGAACCGACACTTCAAGCGTTCGGAGCAGAGATCAGCGCTATCGTCGCGCAGACTCGCCCGATGAAAACCGTGGTCGTGTACTGCGACAGTGAGGTCGCTCACGTGGACGAGTACGAACCAAATGACGAGATGACCTTCGTCGCTCATGGTGGAGGCGGAACAGCGTTCGAACCG
>JFJP01040097.1_pt1 | contig 12810 bp, 9 predicted proteins | sample 431651 | NCBI WGS metagenome assembly JFJP01 (sample SAMN02602958, study PRJNA72255) | Microbial mat metagenome, whole genome shotgun sequencing project. | biome: fresh water; feature: sink hole; material: water; isolation source: purple microbial (photo- and chemosynthetic) mats found in... | reverse complement strand
TGTTTTATAAAAAAAACGATGATTTTGTACTTGATACTTTGTTAAATCAACTTTGCTCCATGGAAATAGTTTTTAGACTGGACTCAAATATGCTTTTAGGATTTTTTCAATGGTTTGATGACACATGAATCCAACATATAGAAAACGTTTGCTTTCAAGCATTGCTTTGGCTGTGTCAAAATCATAGTTGGCAATATCCACCCAATATTTTACTTTATCTTGCTTGTTCATTTCAATGTCTTTTGCAGGCTGTATGGCTTTGATTTCCCCAAGCTACAAAATCCATCTTGAAATGGCAAGGGCCTCGACAAGATTTTTTCGTGGATATTTCTGTCCTTTTTGGGGATGGATAGGAAGCGCTTATCGGTTTGGGGGCGAAATGAAGCGCTTGTGATGTTTTTTTGAGGGTATTGCTTGGACTTGTTCGAGACTTCTTGTGCTCGTCTGCGGTCTTTTTCGGTTGCTTATGCCAAGTTGCGTTCAAACGTGATGGATTGCCTTGAAGGCTCGCCCAAGCCCGAAGGGATGTCATGGTTGTAGAAAGCAGAGCCAAGCCCAAGAAGAGAACCTCGAAGGGGTGGAGTCGTCCTCTGGCTCAAAGGCCCTCGACATCCTCCAGCGGGAGCCCCGTCAGGCCGGCGATCTCCTCGGCCGTCTTCCCGCCTTGCTTGAGCATCCGGGCGTAGGCCAGGGCCATCGCCCTGCTCCGCTCCTGGGCCTTCTGATTTTCCTCCAGGAGCCGGGCCTTTTCCTGCTCCTGCTCCTGCTCCTGCTCCGCGAGGGCCTTCTCCTTCTCCTGGATCATCCTGTCCTTCTCCTGGCTTGCGGCGAGCTCCTCGTGGAGCCTGCCCTCGGCCAGGGCGAGTTTCTGCTCGGCCTCCTTCTTGAAGAGCAGGAGCCAGCTTATCTTGTTGTCGCGCTGGAGCAGGAGCTTGAGGTAGTGGTCCTCGGCCTGCATCTGCTTGATGAGGTTGGGGTTGGCGGCGTCGGCGGACTGGAGCCTCATGATGACGCGGTCGAGGAATCCCGGGAAGACGCGCCGGAACAGGCGCAGGCGGTACTCGTTGGTGGTGTGCTTGGCGCGCTGGTCGAAGAGCTTGAGCAGGGCGAAGAGCTTGCCCTCGTGGCTCTCGGGGTCGAGGTCGAGGCGCTCGGCGAGCCGGAGGTAGGGGAGCTGGACCACGTAGAGCTCGTAGCTGAGGTTGTCGATGAACTCGTTCCTCCCGTCGAGCGTCTTTCCGGTGAATATCCCGGTCTTGACCTGGCGGGTCTTGACCATGAGGTCCTTGGCCTCGTCCTCGATCTCGAAGTTGAGGATGAAGATGGGGATGAGCCGGTAGGGCAGGTCCATCTCCAGGGTCTTTCCGGTGTCGGGGTCGGTCTTGGTGACGCGGCGCTTCTTCTGGAAGTTCTCGCAGATGTACTGCTTGAACCGGAAGATGTCGGTCTCGAAGGCGGCCTTCTGGAGCTCGATCATGACGAGCTCCTCCTCGCCCCTTTCGTTCTGGATGATGGCCGTGAAGTCGAGGTGGAGCATCTTGACGTCCTGCCCGGTCACGGGGTCCTTGATGCTGACCTCGGCCAGGGCGATCTCCTTGTCGAGCTCGGAGAGGCTGTTGTCCTGGATGATCTTCCGCCGCTTCTTCTCGAGCTGCTTGTCCACCTTGTCGGCCACCTGGCGGTTGTACTCGGGGATGGTGGTCTTCTGGGCGAAGGACAGGGGCTGGAAGTCCACCTTCTTTATGTCCTCGTTGATCAGGGTGGAGAGCACGACCCTGGCGGTGTCCAGGTCCTGGAGCAGGTACCGGAAGACCACGTCGTAGATCGGGTTGGGGATGACGATGTACTCTTGGCCGTCTTCGGTGAAGCTGGTCATGGTCGGGGAGCATTTGAGTTTCTACCGCCGCGAATTTAAGGCTTTTCCGCGGACAAGGAGGCGGAGGCCTGGCTTTCTGGCCGTGTGTTGTTTCAGCCCTCGGCGATGTCGCTGGCCAGGCGCTGGAGGTCGGCCCCGGCGAAGTTGCCGGAGCTCATGAGCAGGAGGTTGGCCTCGGTCCAGTCTTGCTGGCGGAGCTCGGCCTCCAGCTCGTCGGCACGGGTGAAGACGCGGAGGCCGGGCGTGCCGAAGGCCTCGCGGACCTGGTCGGGGCTGAGCTCGGGCAGGCGCTTGTGGCGGAGCACCTCGGGGTCGTAGAGCACGAAGGCCCGGTCGGCGCTGTCCATGGCGTGGGCGTACTGGGGCAGGAAGTCGGCCTTGAGGCTGCTGAAGGTGTGCAGCTCGAAGCAGGCGACAAGGCGCCGCTGGGGGAACTGCTCCTTGACGGCCTCGGTGGTGGCGCGCAGCTTCGAGGGCGAGTGGGCGAAGTCGAGGAAGACCGTGGCGCGCGGGCCCTGGGCCAGGGTCTGGAGACGCCGGGCCGCGCCGCCGAAGCTGGCCATGGCCTCGAGGAAGGCCTCCAGGTCGAGGCCGAGCTCCTGGCAGATGAGCCAGGCGGCGTTCATGTTCTGGAGGTTGTGCCGCCCGAAGACGCGCAGGGGCACCGGCCCGCCCGGCCCCAGGGCGAAGGTCTGGCCGTCGCGGGCCATGTGCGGGAACTCCCAATAGCCCTGCCCTCGGCCCAGCGAGGCGGCCAGCGCCCGCAGGTGCTCGTCGCCCTCGAAGTAGAGCAGCCGCGCGCCCTCGGGCATCGACTCGGCCAGCAGGCGGAACTGGAGCTTGTACTGCTCGAAGGTGGGGAAGACGTTGGCGTGGTCCCAGGCGATGCCCGTGATGACGGCCAGTTGCGGCTTGTACCAGAGGAACTTGGGGCTGGGGTCGATGGGCGAGCTCAGGTACTCGTCGCCTTCGAGGATGACTACGGGCGCGGCCGGGCTGACGCGGTACATGGTCTCGAAACCGTCGAGCTTGGCCCCGACCATGTAGTCGAAGTCGCGGCCGGCGCGGGCCAGGGCGTGCATGGCCATGGCCGTGGTGGTGGTCTTGCCGTGGCTTCCGGCAATCACGACGCGGGTCTTGCCGCGGGTCTGCTCGTAGATGAAGCTCGGGTAGGAGTGGACCTTGAGGCCGAGCTCCTGGGCGCGGGCCAGCTCGGGGTTGTCGGCCCGGGCGTGCATTCCCAGCACCACCACGTCGATGCTGGCATCGAGGCGCTCGGGGAACCAGCCCTCGGCCTCGGGCAGGAGGCCCTTGGCGCGCAGGCGCGAGCGCGAAGGCTCGAAGATCTGGTCGTCGGAGCCGGTAACGTGGTGGCCGTCGTCCTTCAGGGCGATGGCCATGTTGTGCATGGCGCTTCCGCCGATGGCGATGAAGTGGATTTTCATGTGGGTGGGTCTCAGAACTTGGAAGCCAGGCGCTTGTCGAGCACGTACAGGGCCACGTGGCGGGCGCCGTCCTCGGTGTATCGGAACTTGATCTGCAGGTTGGCCACCAGTTGCCGCACGTCGCGCTTGGTGCGGTCGTCGTAAGAGTGGAAGTTCTTCTCGTGGTAGTCTTGGATGGCCCTTCGGAAATTGACGTTGTCGGAGTAGGGGGCCAGGGCGTTCTTCTTGAGGTTGCGGGTGTATTTGTCGAACAGGCCCTGGAATTGGCGGGTCTGGCGGATGTCCTTGCCCTCGATCATCATCTCGCGGGTCAGGGTGCCGGTGATGTACTCCTGGAGCTGGTCGTCGCGGAAGGCCTTGCGCTGGTGCAGGGTGGTGATGGTGCCCAGATAGACCACTTCGAAGTTGCGGAAGAACTCCTCGGTAACGTCGATCTCGTCCTTGGTGTAGGGGCACTGCTTGGTCTCGCCCAGGTCGAAGTTGATGGCGAAGAGGTAGTTGACGATGTCGCGGCCAATCTGGTCCTCGTTGTAGTAGTAGATGGCCTCCTTGACCTGCTGGAGCACGTTGTAGTCGTAGAGGTTGACGATGGACTCGATGAAGCCGGCCGGGATGTCCTTGTGGTTGGCCTCGTTGAAGAACTCCTCGAGCATGGCCATGTTGACCATGCCCCGCTTCGAGTACAGCGCGTAGAAGTCGTTGAAGATGTTGAGCGACATGCGGCCCGAGAAGCCCTTCTTGCCTTCTTCTTCCGACTCGGCGATGATGGACTTGCGCACCTCCTGGTCGCAGCGCTTGACGTCCTCCTCGGTGAGCCAGTCGGGGATGCGGCCGGTGTACATTTCCATTTTGAGCAGCAAGTAGTTGCGGTCGAGGTACTTGCTGTATATGCCGGGGTTCTTGAGCCAGCGCCGCACGGTGGGCGAGGTCAGCGAGAGCCGCGAGGAGATGATGATCTTGGCGAAGTTCTCGAGCACGCCCGGCAGGAAGTGCGAGGGGATGTTGTTGCCGAACTTGTTCTTGTAGATCAGCACCTCGGTGTTGTAGTCGAGCACGTAGGGCACGTTGACCGTGATGATGCGGTCCTGGAAAGACTTGATGTCCTCGAAGTGCTTGCGGTCCTCGGGGTTGACCAGGGCCATGAAGAGCGACTTGACCCGCTCCTCGACCAGCTCGACCTTGTGGACGCCGTCGCTGATGATGCCGTGCAGCTTGCGCAGGCGGGTTACGTTGTGCTCCTTGATGTCCATCAGGGCATAGACGCCGTTGTTGGTCTTGGCCAGGTTCGAGTGGATGACGGCCACCTCCTCGGTCTTGAGCAGGTCGGCCAGCATGCTCTGCATGACCTCGTTCTTCAGGGGCACGTCGTGGGGCGGGTCGCCGGGGTTGAAGACCGTGATGCCCTCGCCGAACTGGCGGTTGAAGCGGAAGTTCTGCACGTGTACCATGCTGAAGACCTCCATCGGGTCGCCCAGGATGTTCAGCAGCGAGGTGTAGAGCGAGGTGCAGATGCTGCACGGAATCTCCTTGAGCACCCACTCGTATTCCTTCGAGTAGAAGAGCATCTCCTTGAAGGCCCGGTCCTCGATGAGGTCCTCGAGGAAGCGCTTGCGGTAGGGCTTGGGCACCAGCAGGATGGGATGGTCGTGGCTGGGGCAGGAAAAGTTCAGGGTCTTGTTGGGGATGCGCCCCGGGCTGAAGCGCGAGTAGGGGAACTGCTCCAGCAGGCTGGTGCTGGCCGTGTCGCCCAGCACCTTGCCCAGCTCCTTCTCGAACTTGTGGAAGCCGCCCAGCCGCTCGATGTCCAGCCGCCAGTGTACCTTGAACATGGCGCCCTCCTCGGTGCGGGTGTATTGCTCGAACTTCTGGAGCAGGTTGTTCAGGAAGAGGCTCTTGCCACTGCCCGGAGGCCCCTCGAAGAAGTAGATGCGGTTGTTCTGCACCCCCTTGCGGAAGGCCCGCGCCAGGTTCATGAACCGGTTGGCGAACAGCCGGTCGGCGAAGAACATGTCGTCGCAGTCCTTCTCGAACAGGTTGGAGGTGTCGTACTTCACGAATCCGATCGAGTCCTTGGTCAGCGGGTACTCGTCGCTCGGCTGGGGCACGTAGTAGAACACCATGTCATGGAAGAGCTGGAAGATGTCGCGGAAGGCGAAGCCCGGCCGGGTGTTGGCCAGGTGCAGGAAGTCGTTGAAGTGCATCGGGATGCGCCTCTCCTTGTCCAGGATTTCCTTGCTCAGGTTCATCAGCGATTCCAGCCGCTTGCCCTTGGCCTGTGGCGAGGCGTCCTCGCCCAGCGGTTTCCAGCTTTCTTGTTCCATGATGTGCTTTTGTGCTATCCTCTTGAGGAAGAATTTTTTGCCAAAAAATGAGAAAGCCCCGGGGCGCGGTCAGAGGTTTCGCTTGCCGAGCTTTCCCTGGTGGAAGGTGTAGGCCACCGGCCGCTGCTCCAGGATGACCTTGTTGGTCTGCTGGTTGAATCCCTTCTTGGTCAGCTCCATGGTCTCCAGGCTCACCGCGCCGCCCCAGAGGTAGCTGATGCCCATGAGGGTCTCCGGCACGAAATCCTTGTAGAGCTGCTTGCCCTCGAAGCGGTGCCGCAGGTGCAGGTGCTCGTCGGTGGTCTTTTCCAGGTCCACCTCCACCCGGGCCGGATGGTAGAAGCTGTCGATCAGCATCTGCTTGTAGTCCTGGGCCTTGCGGCTCTTGACGTAGTACTCGTAGGTCTGCTTCTGCGGGTTGAGGCGCTTGCCCACCACGAACAGGTTGAAGCGGTCCACGAACTCCTGCGAGACGAAGGTGTTCACCAGCGTGAAGTCCGAGAAATGCTGGCGCAGCCCGAAGATGGCCCGCTTGCCCTCGCCCACCCGCAGGTCGTAGTCGCGGCGCTGCTCGATGCCCGCCAGCCGCTGGAAGTCGTAGTGCAGCTTGCCCTTGTCGGCCTGCTCCTCCACGTGCTGGATCAGCCGCAGGCCGATGGCGTAGGGGTTCAGGCCGATCCAGTTCACCGACGTAACGGCGGCGTTGATGCGCGCGTAGGCCACCTCGTGCCCCCGGATGCGCTCGTCCTGGCGGAAGAGCGTGTCGTGCCAGTAGCTGGCCCATCCCTCGTTGATGGTCTTGGTCCGGATCTGCGGCTCGAAGTAGAGCGCCGTGCTGCGCACGATGCTCAGCACCGAGCGCATCCAGTGGTTCTGCTCCTTCTTGATGAAGGGCGAGTGCTCCATCAGGAACGACAGCAGGTCAACCGGCTGGCGCCGAGGGCCGCCCGCGTGCTTGTCGAACTTCATCTGGAACTCCGGGAACCGCTTCTTGACCTCGGCCAGGAAGATGGCCTCGCCCACGGCCGGGTCGGTCGCCCGCAGCCGGTTGTACTTGTCCACCTCCGCGAAGATGAAGTTGTGCGAGGCCTTGACCACTTCCTGCAAGAAGTGCCCGAAGTAGAAGTCCAGCACCTTCGGCGGCTCCATGGCCGGGTCGGCCCGGTCGGCCCGCAGCTCCTCGAAGTAGCCCGTGATGTTGTCGATGCCCCGGGCGAACTCCAGCACGTAGTCGAGCCAGCGCCCGTGCTCGGTGCGCAGGCTGGCTATCAGGCGCTTGTCGGCCAGGCCCTTGCCCACGAAGTCGTCCTGCCAGGTGTTCTTGAACATCGCGTTGTTCTGGAAGAAGTCGATGTGCGCGATCACGTGGTAGAAGATCATGATGTTCAGCCAGTCCGGGTTGTTGTCGTTGTAGAACGAGATGGCCGGCCGCGAGTTGATCACGGTCTCGTAGGGGTTGTGCGGGTAGAGGCTGTACTCGCCCGCCTTCTTGAGCACCTCCACGTCGTTGGCCCAGAAGTCGTAGAGCGTGGGGATCATCCCCTTGGGCGAAAGCTCGATCATGTCGCGGTTCGAGACCACGTACTCGAGGGTCTCGTCCTCGAACCGGAGGCCGGCGGCGCGGGCGCGGGCCTTGCATTCCTCCATGATGGCCTTGGTGTGTTGGTCGATCAGCTTCATCGTGAGCGGGTGGTTTTTTGGGGGGGATGTTTTTTCGGGCAGGGCCGCGGGCCTATTCCAGGAGCTTCTTGATGCCTTCGACGATTCGCTTCTCCTTGGCCTCCGAGGCCAGCATGGCGTCCATCTTGACCTTCGAGTCCTTGCCGCCCAGCAGGCCCGAGCGCTCGAAGTACTGCTCCACGGTGGTCTTGCGGTTGGCGCTCCACGAGTTCTTGGCCACGGTGATGCCCACGCGGTTGACCATCGGCAGCATGGCCTTGATGGCCTCCAGGGTGCGCTTGCCGTGGCTCTCCCAGTCGTCGCCGTCGGTGCCGTGGAAGATGTAGATGTTGTAGTCCTTGGCCAGTTGCTCCTCGTCGAGGATCTTCTTGACCAGCTCGAAGGCCGGATAGACGTTCGTGCCGCCCGCCACCCGGTAGCGGTGGTAGGTGTAGAAGTCCTCCACCTCGCGGGCCTGGGTGTCGTGCAGGATGAAGCGGCTGACCACGTTGTTGTGGTACTGGTACATCAGCCAACTGTAGATGAACAGGTGCTGCGTGGTGATGACCTCCGTGGGGTCGCCGTCCATCGAGCCCGAGTAGTCGCGCAGGAAGAAGACCACGGCCTGGGTCTCGAAGTCCTTTTCCTGCGACATGATGCGGTAGATCTTGTCGTTGGGGTTGATGACCAGGTCCTTGGGGTCGAAGGGCGTGTCGGGGGTGATGTTGCCCAGCAGGATGTTGGACTTGAGCATCCGCCGCAGCGTGGCCTTCTTGTCGAGCAGTTGGCCGAAGCCGCGGTTGCGGTCGGTCAGGTCGTAGGTGAACTTGGTGAACGAGCGCTTCTTGCCCTTGTCCTTGAGGTGGGGCAGCTCGAACTGCTCGGTCAGGACCTTGCCCAGGTCGTAGGCCGTGGAGCTCATGTCGTGCTCGCCGCCCTGCCCCTGGCCCGAGCCCGAGCCTTCGCCCTGCTGCTGCTGCTGCGCCGGCTGCTCGGCGATGACCTCGCCCTCCTGCCCTTCGCCCGAGCCGCCCGTGGTCTGCTCGTCGTCCTCGGTGATGGAGTTGTCGTGGTAGAACTTCGGCTCGGTGGTGCTCGGCACGATGACGACCTTGCCGCCGCTCTGGTTGGGCTTGACCAGCTTGCCGATGTGGATCTTCCGCGGGAAGCCGTCGGCCTCGCGCTGCTTGTCCTGCTCCAGCAGCTCCTCCAGCGTCTTCAGGGCCAGGACCGGGCTGGGCCGGCTGGCCGGGTCGAGGCCCAGGTGGACCTCCAGCGTGGCGACCTTCGGGGCGAGAAGCTCGTCCCACGGCTCGTCGTCCGGCGCGTGCCAGGTGCCAGCCTGCAGGTTCTCGAGCAAGACCTGGGCCTCGTCGGTCTCCAAGAAGTTCAGGGAAACAAGTCGCTCAATTTCATCCAGGTTCACGGTTCGGGGGGGTGTTGTGCCCGGCCCGGGGGCGCCTTGGGGGGGAGCGCCCGGAGGCCGGGGCGGTTTTTCTCGCGCGTTCGGGTGCCGCCTAGTTGGCGTCGTCGTGGGTGCAGAAGTACTCGATGGTCTTCTGGGCGCAGGTCGAGCAGTAGTCGAGCTTGTTGACCATCGTGTCGATCATGCGGTTGTAGAGCTTCTGGTTCTCCTCGTTGGTGCGGTTCGAGAGCGCGCCCACCAGGCTGCCCGCGCCCGCCACGTCCGACTTGAGCCGCACGTCCGTCACGGCCTTGACCAGCTCGTTGTTGTCCATGAAGTTGTAGCCCGGGTCCTGCATCATCTTCTGGCCGTAGATCTTCGAGATGGTCGTGCGGAAGCTCTGCTTCTGCTCGATGTTCTTCAGGCCCAGGCGCTCCTCTACGCTGTTGATGAAGGTCTCGTCGATCTTCAGCGGCACCAGCTTGCCCGTCTGCGGGTCCTTGTAGGTCCAGATCTTGTCCGAGCCCAGGTTCTTGGCGTCCACCCCGATGACCATGTTCACGTAGTTGAGCACGTCCTTCTCGATGGCGTCCGGCTCGTCCATGTAGGCGTTGAAGATCGACGACATGACGTTCTTGCGGTAGAGGCCCTTGGCCGTCTTGAGGTCGTTGAGGTACTTGGTGCGGTCGTTGGGGTCCTGCACGTAGTCGATGATGACGCTTTCGAGCGCGTGGAAGATGTCGCCGGCGTACATGCACTTGCCCTCCTGGGTCTCCGAGCGTTCGAGCAGGATCTGGATGGCCCTGCCCAAGTTGCGGTGCCCCAGGCCCTTCTGGCCGAAGCGCTTGGTGATGTCCGGGTCGTTGTTCAGGTCGTTGATGACCTCGCTCAGGGTCTTGATGCTCTTCTCGCCGGCCACCTCGCCCGCCGAGAGTTTCATCATCTCCACCGAGGTGAGCTTCTCGGTCAGGGGCATGCGCGTCAGCACCACGGCCACCGACAGGGCGTAGGTCAGGTTCGGGTCGATGTGCAGCTTCTCGTTGGTCAGGGTGGTTTTTTCCCAACTGCCCAGCGCGTACTTGGTCAGGTCCTGCTGCAATTTGTAGTCGGTGTTGTGCGACATGTACGACAGGCGGCAGCGGTCCACGATGGGCGCCTGCTCCTTCTCTTCGAGGAATCGGCCGAACTCGGCGTTGTTGCTCGTGGCGATGATCAGCGTGTCGAGCGGCCACTTGAAGCCCTCCACGTCGATGGTGCGGTTCTGGATGACGCCCAGATAGACCTGCACCAGGTCGCGCTTGTTCTTGAAGATCTCGTCGGCGAAGTGGATGCCGCCGCCGGCCACCCGGGCCAGGGCGCCCCGGCGCAGGTCGAAGCGGTAGGGGTTGTCGGTGTCGGTGATGTGCAGCAGCCGCGTGATGGACTCGTCGCCCAGCAGGTCCACGGCCGAGGAGGTTATCTTGTCCTTGGCCGCGTACTTGCCCGTCAGGGTCCCCCGCGACTCGCTGATCGGCACGGGGATGACCTCGATGTGCTCCAGCATCCGCTCCAGGTCGCCATCGCAATGCTCGGCCACCTGGTTCCAGATGAAGTCCGTGCAGGCCCCCAGCGGGCGGTAGTTGCGCTGCCACTCGCTGATCTGCGCGTCGGTGGCCCCCCAGCGCCCAAGCTGCTCGGCCGACTGGCCCGCGCTCTCGAACAGGTTCATGGCCAGCACCATCGGGTCCTCGTAGGTCTGCGACTCGATCGTGGTTATCTTGCCGTAGCCGCCCAGCTCCTCAAGCCCCCGGAAGCGGAAGGTGTAGCGCCGGTTCTCGTCGCGCGAGCAGAACTCGCGGTACAGGTTGCTGATGTGGTCCACGAAGAAGGTCTTGCCGTTGCCCGGCTCGCCGATCAGCACGAAGGCCATTTCCCGCGAGGAGCCGCCCTCGGCCGCGTCCTTGACGAACGACACGAAGCTGTTCACCTCCTCGAACATGCCCACCACGTGCCGCTTGCCCGCCCGGATGACCCCGTAGTCGTACAGGGTCTTGCCGTTGACGAACACTTTCTGGATCTGGCCCGGGTCCGAGAGCACCATCCGGGTGAGGCTTTGGAACACGTTCTCGAATCGGCGCTGTCCGCTCATCACCTGCTCCAGGTGGAACGCCAGGCTCTTGGGGTGGCTGGGGTTTTGCTTTGCCATGACTATGGGGTTCTTCGTTGGTGGGTTGTCTTTACCGCAGGCCCCGGCCAGCGCCGCGCGCTCCCTTGGGCCCTCCAAACAAATATAACCCAAAAAACCATAGAACCATAGGCCCCTCGCCGAAAAGGCCCCTGCTCCTGTCCGCCAAGCCCTTGCCCTAATCGCTTTTGATGATCGTTACAGTCCTTGTTTCCCTGTTCGCAATTTCAAGGCTTACGAAATACACGCCCGCGGGCAGGCCCGTGAGGTCGAGCTCCTGCCCCTCGCGGTAGCTGGTCTCCAGCACCTTGGCGCCCAGCGCGTCGAAGATCGCCAGTGCCGCGTGGGTCTGGCCCGCGGGAAGCTCGAGCGCGAAACGCCCCTGGGTCGGGTTCGGGAATGCCGATGGAGGTGGCGCGGCCTTGGCGAGGGCTTCGACATGGACCACCGTGGCGCTGTCGCAAGGGTAGTCCACAAGCCTGAAGCTGACGTCCTGGTCGCTGTAGCATCTGAATCGGACAAGGTCAGCGGCCGTGGTGCAATCCTCCTTCCTCATGAAAGCGATTGTAGTCCCAACCCGCTCAATGTGAATGAAGTGGCAAGAGGACAGAGTGGCGGGGACGGCAGACAAGTACAAGGCCTTGAGCCGAACGCTGGGGCCACCTGCCTCCCAGTGCCCGATCGAGTCAACGACCATCGCCTCGTAGCCGGGGAACCACCCCAAAGCCCCAGGGAAGGTGTCCCCTGCCGACAGGTTCATGTCCACCCTGAGTTCAAAGGCGTCCTCCTGCCACAGCCAGGCCCTTCCTTGCGCTTCATGAACGCAAAGGGTGTTTCCGGTGTAGCCACCGAGGGTGTGGATTTCCACTTTCTTGGCCAGCGTGTCATTGAGCAGCGTGTCTCCCGCCACCACGTAACGGATAGGGGTGGCGCCCGTACCCGTGAAATACCACTCGGCCCCCTGGGGGAACCACTCCTGCCGGTGGCCAGCGCCAGCATCGCGTGCTTCATCATCGCTTGTCTCATGGGTTCAGGATGATTTTCTCGCTGTCGGTCGCCCGCCCATCCACCGCTGGGCAGAGGTTGGCGCCGGGGGGCATCTTGATTCTGGTTTGGGTCATCGCAATCATGGGTGGCGGGGCTAAGGGCACTCCTGGATCATCCGCACCTCGAAGCTGGCGCCCAGCTCGACCTTGAAGCCCCTGCCCAGCACCACCTCGCCCGAGGAGACGGCGAGGCCTTCCTGGCCGGATGGCAGGACAGGGCTCTGGCCCGGGCTGGCCTCGAAGCTCAGGTGCCGCCCGTGGTAGAGGATGTCCGGGTAGCCCATCCTGTCCACGCGCACCGTGTCCGAGAGCTCAAAGTCGCAAAGGCGGTAGCGGGCCATCTCCTCCGGCTGGGAAAGCGTCCAGTGCGCGCGGCCCAGTTGCCAGGGGGTGAGCGCCGAATATCCGGTGTAGGACATCATGTTGTTGTCACCGTAAGGACTCCCGTGGTTCCAGGATGTCGAGTCGCAGGGATCGTATCCATGATTGTCGATGATTTCTTGCCTTGTGGGCGTGTCGGGGCAGTAATCATCATAGCTCCAGCATCCGCTTTCCTGTGATATTATAGTATGGATTAAACTCATGCAGTGCCCCAATTCGTGGTTAAGTGTGCCAGCTTTAACCCAAATTCCATTATTGCCTGATTCATGATATTTCCCCCAACAATCATTCAAAGAGATAGTTCTAAATCCATCAAAAACAGCCGCTCCACCATGTGTTCCGTTTGATGTTAGGTATATATTAACTGCTTCACCATCGTTTTCTCGATATACATTATCGAAGACAATGGGTTGTGTTGAAAACTGATAAGTAAGGATTCAAAATTAGCTTAGTCTAAATGGGGAGAATTTGATGACGAGGTTTGTCCCCACGTTGGCAAGGCAACGGTTGGCG
>JFJP01039721.1_pt1 | contig 12810 bp, 12 predicted proteins | sample 431651 | NCBI WGS metagenome assembly JFJP01 (sample SAMN02602958, study PRJNA72255) | Microbial mat metagenome, whole genome shotgun sequencing project. | biome: fresh water; feature: sink hole; material: water; isolation source: purple microbial (photo- and chemosynthetic) mats found in... | reverse complement strand
TCAGCCCAATCTTTATCCTGGAGATATTTCAAATCGGTTTTCTTCAGAGCCGCCCTTACGGCAGCTTCACTACCGGGGAAGGCGTCTTCAATAAGGGAAAAGCTTTCAACAGTCGGAACGCCTTCAGCTATTTTCAATTCGGCCATGGCTTTTCTGAAACTGAGAATTCCGAGGGTTTCTTTCTCCTCGGTAATCGGAATGAGGCGGGGGTAACATTCTCCTGACTCGCGATATTTTTTATGTGTATAGAGCGTATCGCAGTACCCTTTCAGGGAGTCTGGGTAACTATTGATGATTGAAGGAGTTTTCAGAAGTTGATAGGCTACGTATGCTTTAAGAGGTTCTTTCAGTCCGACAAAAGTATCAGCTTGTCGGAGATCTTTTATTGGTAGAATGACGTCGGGATAGATAACGTCCTGACGATCAAGAAGTTGCTGCGCCTTTTTGTATTGCTGGGCGGAAAGCGCGGTTTCAATTTGAGAAAGGATAAGATGCGGGAAAAGAAGACTTGTCTGGCCGATTGTGGCTTCGAGGTCAGGGAGTTCCGCGCTGGCGGCATACCCTTCGATGTGGTTGGCACGAGACAGCACCTGAAGAAATCGCGCATAAATACCAACCGGTTCCTCTGCATATTCCTTCGCAAGAACTGAGAGTTTACTGTCTGCTTCCGTAAGACTGCCATTTCGAAGGAGAACTTCTGCCAAGGTCAGGGATATTTTTTTTTGCACTTCAGGGTCATTGCTGCTTTTCAATACGTCGAGGAGAAGCGGCTGCATATCAAGCCAGAGGCCGTTGGCCGCAAGTTCAGTGATCTCGACTGGGAGCAATTTGCTGTTTTCTGCAGCGAGAGGAGGAAGCAGGGCGATAACCGGAAAAGGAGGGAGTGTATACTTGACAGGAACAGTGCAGGAAATGCCAGATTCATAATTTTTGAAAAATAGGGGCCACTTACCGGCATAGGGAGAATTGTTCAACGGGTTGGTGGAAACAGTCGGTTCCTCATTTAGAACCGTTATGTCCTTGAGTTGTTTGGCGATGACCTGATTCGCCAGGCTGGACTGGTCGCCGACCAGGATGTCGAGTATAAGTCTCCCCTCTTTGCTTTTCTCAGTTTTGACATCACGCGGTTTGTGACGGAAGAAAAAAGAAATGACAGTTCTGTCATCGTTTGTGATAGGCAGTATTTTGATGATTCTGGTATCAGCTGCAAAAAATTGCAGACCTTGTGCTGGCCGGGTATCATCGAGAGAGATTTCGAGGCGTTTTTCGCGAAGGTTTATAGAATGTACAGGGGGCTTGTCAAAGGTGAAGTATATCTGAGTGCTCTCCCGGGTGTGCGTCCTGGAAACACCCAAAAGTGTTGATGCTGCCAGGGCAGAGTGGCCGTTGGCAAGCAGTACAAGCATTATATACAATAGACGGGTTTTCATATTCCAGGCCGATTAAGAGTTTTTACAATTTATTGCAAGATACATACCAACGATTTTTGACAGCAAAGACATCTTGATAGCAGATGTAAACTAATGAAATTATACATTATGTACATAGAGGATTGTTTCAGCCCTGATGTGTCAGAATATTGACATAAGGTGTTTCTGTACCTTTGGTTGCTTGCAGGAGAGGCTGCTGTCAGGTGATTTACAGGTATGGGCGGGAAAAAGTGCATGATGAATTCTTTTTTTCCATTAGTTATTTGATTTTTCTCTCGTCATGCTGCTATTATCTTACTGTAGATGGGCGTCAGGAGGTTTTCTTCGTTCTGAAAATTTCTAATCCCCGAGAATATCAATATATCAAGTTGTTACAAATTGAACTTCAGGTGAAGTACTCAGTTTGTGAAACACTTTTTGACAGGAGACCAGGATGGGTAAGAATGTATTATTAATTGATGACTCAAGCACGATGCGTAAGATTGTCGGCAGATCACTCAGACAGGCCGGAATCGAGTTTGATAATATTTTTGAAGCAGGTGATGGCCTTGAGGCCCTTGCTCTTCTCGAAAAGGAACATGTCGATATCATTTTAAGTGATATCAATATGCCAAATATGGATGGAATCGCTTTTTTACGCGAGAAGGCCAATAGGCCAGCTATCAAAGATATTCCCGTTTTGATGATTTCGACCGAGACTGGTGAGGACATCATCGGTGAGGCAAAGTCGCTGGGAGCGTTGGGGGCAATTAAAAAGCCCTTTACCCCCGACAAGGTGAATGAGATCCTCGGACCGCTTCTCTAACAGGAAAACTCCATAGGATAGGTGAGAAAGTGGAAATACGAGAAAAAATAATCGAATCGACGCAGGAGATCTTCTCATCGATGGTGATGATGGAGGTAACCGCGCTCGATGAGTCCGTCACCGAGGGGAGTGTGCATACACAGAGCATCACTGGCCTCATCGGGTTAGCCGGGACGTACAAAGGTGTTCTGGCGATTCATATGCCCAACGAAGTCGCAATGGCTGTCACCAGTAGCTTTCTTGGCATGGATGTCGAAGAGATCAACGCTGATGTCGAAGATGCCATAGGAGAACTGGCCAACATGCTCGGCGGCAATGTCAAAACAATCCTTTCTGAAAGCGGGCGTGATATCAACCTTTCGCTGCCATCTACCATTTCAGGGAAGGAATATAATTTTCAACTCGCCAGTGAGGCTGCCGAAAGAACTGTAATCTGCTTTGAGTCTCAACCAGGCCGCTTTCATGTCGAACTGCAGCTCGAGAGCTGATTGTCCGGGGCAGGGAAGTTGAGGCGGGGCCTGTGAGGGTTCCGCCTTTTTTATTTATCCATCAAGAGTGATTATTTGCATATGGCCGTTGAACTTGACCTGGTAAACGAGATTTCTCTGGGGACGAAAGACGTCTTCAGCACAATGCTGATGATAGATCTCGAGGATGTTAAGGTGGAATGTGCTACAGCTATTCAATCTAATGTGACGAGCATGATTGGTCTGGGAGGCGGTTTGCGGGGTATGTTGTCAGTACACTGCCCTGAACTGGTCGCCCGGGAGATAACGGGAGCTCTTCTGGGCATGGAAGTTGATGATCTCGGTGACGATGTAAAGGATGCGATTGGCGAGTTGGCGAATATGGTGGCTGGAAACCTGAAAATTTCGTTCGCCGGGGTTGGCGTCGATATCGAACTGGCTATTCCCACCTCGGTTATTGGTAAATCCTTTCGGATCTGCGGTCTTTCCGGGGCAACCAGAATCCTTGTTGAATTCGGTATGCCTGCCGGATCCTTCTGGATCGAACTTCTGTATGTGATAAATACTTGAATAGTATGATTCCTTTAAAGATATCACATTGTCTTCCGATATGGAGATATCGGCATGAAGGCCTTGAAGTAATCCTGAAATCCTCTCTTCACTGATATTATTGCATGGAAGCGCAGAAACGAATAGACAAGGTGCTGGCCGCGGCACAGAAAAAAGTTGAGAGCGAAGTCGGCATCCTTCTTGGGGTGCCACTGGTCTTGTCAGGGGCACTTTTTCAGCCGGTATCAAAAGAAGATTTCTTTGAAAATCTCAGCGGCAGACAAATTCTCGCCAAGATGGATATTACTGGTGAGATTACAGGCCAAGGTTGCCTGGTTGTGAGCCTGAAGGATGCCATCAGGCTTGGCGGAACTCTCATCATGCTGCCGCCCGCAGAGTTGGAAGAGGTGGTTACCCGAGACGGTTATAACGAGGATACTGAAGATTCCTTTGGTGAGATAGCAAATATCATCGCCGGAGCCTATACCAAGGTTTTTGAGGAGATGTACCCTCAGAACTGCCGGTTCGTCAGGAAAGAACAACTCAGTATTCAGCCGGTAAAAATAGTTGCCGATTCGTCAGAACCCATTGCAAATCAGGTGTATTACCAGGTTTCTGCCACCATGACCCTTGGTGACAAGCTGATGGGTGATATGTACATGCTGCTTCCGGCCGCAAGTTTTGGTCTTGTCTGGGAAGAAGCAGCGCCCTCTTCCGCTGGGGCAGCTGCAGGCTGGCCAGAAAAGCAGGATGTTCCTCAGCAGACTCCTTTGCAGGAGCAGGCTACCCAGATACAAGCTGAGGCACCGGGAAAAGAGATTCCGCAACCCGCTGAACCAGGTCCCGAAGAGGTCGCTGCTCAGCATGCCGAAGAAAAAATCCCTGAAAAACCCGCTTTTGATCTTGAAAAACACCAGAAAAGGGTCGATCGGTTGCTCAAAGACTGCCAGGAAAAGCTCGAGGAAGAGGTTGGAGCACTTCTCGGCTGTGAAACTAAGTTTCAGAACCTAGAAAACCGCAGGATCTCCAAAGAGACATTTTTTTACGAAGAGCTTACCGGCAAACAGGTTGTCGCCTCTATGGATGTTGTCGGTGAATTGGAAAACACCAGCTATCTTTTCGTAGGTCTCAAGGATGCGATCTATATAGGCGGCACCCTGATTATGCTGCCGCAGAGTGAACTCGATTCAGTAGTGAATGAAGAAGCCTTTGGCGACGATACCCAGGACGCCTATGGCGAGATTGCCAATATCATCGCAGGTGTCTACTCGGCGGTTTTTGAAGAGCAGTACATCAAAAAAATCCGCTTTGTAAAAACAGGTCTTGAACAGATCGTGCCGATGAAGGTCAAAATTGAGGCCGATGTACCCGTACCGGACCAGCAGTATTATATGAGTTGCATGTCAATCATGATCGGCGGCAAGAAACTCGGCAAAGTGCGGATGATCTTTCCTGTCAAGATGCTGCAGCTCGAGCAGGTGCCGCTCAAAGAAAAGGCTGCACCGGTAGAGGTTGAGACCAAGAAACCGCCGGTAGCCGTCGCCGGAAAGGAAGCAGGGCTGTATGATATCCTCATCATCAGCGACGACGATTCAGAGGCCAACAAACTTGCAGGTGTTCTCGGGGAGCGCGGCTATAACGCCCGAAGTCTTTCCTATAAAGACAATGTTCAGAATTACATCTCGAATGAACTTGTGGCGGTCTATCTGGTGATGCGGGAGGTGAATGAGCAGGCTTTCGGGGTCGCCATCAAAGTGAGTTCTTCCTGTTCTGTTCCTCTCATTGCGGCTGGGCCAGCCTGGACTAAAAGCAAGGTGTTCAAAGCAGTCAAATATGGGGTGCGTGATATCCTTTTGACACCTGCATCGCGGGAAGATATCGAGGAGAATGTGGCAAAGAATCTGGTCAAGCTTGCTGCCTGAGAGGCTTAGTTTTCGCCAAGTCCCCCCATCTCTTTTTTCTTCATTTTTTCCAGCAGAGTAGTGCGCTTAAGGCCGAGTATCCTGGCCGCTTCTTTTTTGTTTCCTTCAGAGATTTTCAAGGCCTGCAATATCAGCTGCGTCTCAAAATCGTCGATGACTTTGTTAAAGTCGATCTGACCGCTTTGCCAATCAAGACTGGCAGAATCGACGAGCGCGCCGGAGGCAGCTGGAGTGATTTCGCTTTCGAGTTTCGACAAGGTAACGGGTGGTTCAGGATCGAATTCTGTTGCCAGATCATGGAATTTCTCCGGCAGATCTGTCAACTGCAAATGCTTACCGCTGTAAAGCACTGACATGTGCTGGATAAGGTTTTCCAACTCCCGGACATTTCCTCGCCACTGGTAATTAATGAGGGCTGACATGGCTTGCTGCGACAGGCTGAACTCCTCCCTGCCTCGTTTTATGGTGTACGTCTCGATAAAAGCTTTAATGAGCAGCGGAATGTCACCCTTTCTTTCTTTGAGAGGGGAGATGGTGATGGGGATGACACTCAGCCGATAATAGAGATCCTCTCTGAATTTCCCTTCTTTGACAAGCTGCTCGAGATCGCAATGGGTGGCTGCCAGGATGCGTGTATCCACAGGGATGGCCTTGAAGGCTCCGACCGGTTCGAATTCCTTTTCCTGCAGGACACGCAGCAGTTTGGCCTGCAGAGATGATTTCATGTCGCCAATTTCGTCGAGAAAGAGCGTGCCGCCATCGGCATACTGAATTCTTCCAAGTTTATTGGCTGTAGCACCGGTAAATGCCCCTTTGGTATACCCGAACAATTCACTTTCCAGCAGATCATCAGGAATGGCGGCGCAATTCACTGGTACAAAGTTTTTTAAACTTCTGCGGCTCTGGGCATGAATAGCCTTGGCCACGAGTTCTTTGCCGGTGCCCGATTCCCCGCGAATCAGAATGGTGGAATAATCGTCCTCAGCGACCTTGGTGATAAGCTCGTAGAGCCTTTGCATTGTCGAACTGCTGCCTATGATGCCATGGAAGGTAGATGTTGCCGGGTGATTGTTATCGGCCTGAGGCGAGGGTCGGGGAGAAATTGCCTCTTGCGTCCTCTTCAGGGTGAGGGTTATTTCCAGAGGCTCGAAGGGCTTATTGAGATAGAAAAATACATCTCGATCGATGACTTTTTTTATCAGATCCCGCCTTCCTTCAGGAATAACGGGAAGGATAATCAGGTCCGGTTGGTTCTTTCTGAGGTCGTCCAGGAAGAGAAGTCCCTGTTCAGGTGCGGGAAAGTCGAGATCGATGACGAGAGTTTGAATATGGTTGTCTCTTAATGTTGTTCGAACGGCAGTTTGATCAGTAGCCTGCAGGAGAGTGCAGCTGAGATTTCTGCTGATGTGATCTGCTACGAACGCCAGTTCCTGTGAATTATTAAGGGCTAGTAGGAGTGTTGGCGGTAATTGCATGGATCTTTCAATGCTTCCGGTCGTATTCAAGAGAAGACGGCTAATTAAAAAAGGCGGCGGATTATTTATGTGTCTGGAGAAGGTCGGCGAGCCTGCTGGAGGTTCTGCGCATGTTCAGGCTGAGAAGCCTGGCGATTTTCTGAATTACTTTGACTCCAAGAGCAGGTGATTTTTCCATGAGGAGATCGAAACCTTTGTCCGTAAGGGTTATAAGTGTTGTCGGCTGGGCGGCGAGAACAGATGCAGATCTCGGCGATTTATCAATCAAGGCCATTTCGCCGATAGGGCTCCCCTTTGTCAACCTGGCTATAACGACGCTTTCACCCGTTTCAATAGTCTTGAAGACCTCGAGTAAACCCCTGAGGACAAAACCCATAAAAGTCCCCTTGTCTCCTTCAACGAAAAGAAACTCACCTTTGTTCAGCTGGACATAGCTCATATGCCTGGCCAACAAGGTGATCTCGTCATCGTCGAAGCTGTTGAAAACAGGTAGATTGAGGAGGAATGTGCGAGTGTTTTCCTCGGTTTCAGTTAATGGTTTCTGTGTCATGTCACTGCGCTGGGCAAAAATGCTGCATATGTTGCTGCTTGCAATATTCGGAGTTTTGGGGTGATATAGTGTCGATTCGTTGTCCGAATAGATAAAAAAAGCACTGTCGAAACTCGATAATTAATTACTGAATACCTTTAAGATATCATATTCAAAGAAAAAATAACAATAATGTTTTTACGAGTATCTCGCCATCAACGGGGTTATTCCATATGTTGTTTCTATCCCTGAGATATCTGGGAGTGCTGCTGAGCTTTTTGTGGTTTGGTTATTCGACGTCTGCCTGCGCAGTCGCGATCGAGCAACCCTACGACGCGCGTGTTTCCCGCTCGATTGACGGAGATTCTCTTGCCATTGAAACACGGGGAAAAACCTATCAGGTTCGATTGTGGGGTATCGATGCGCCGGAGTGGGGGCAGCCTTTTTCGGTTGAAGCACGAGAGGTTAGCCGGAAACTCGTCAAAGGTCGGAAGGTCATCATTCGTCCTCAGTACCGTGACAGATATGACAGGATTGTTGCAATTGTCGAAGTGAATGGCCAATTGTTGAACGAAGAGATGGTGCGTCGTGGAATGGCTTGGGTTTCCAATCGCTATTGCAACGAGGATATTTGCAATGATTGGCGCGACTTTGAGAAGACAGCCAGGCAGGATGGCACAGGCCTTTGGGCCGACGACGACGCAGTTGCTCCGTGGGAGTGGAAAAAACTCCAGAAGCATCAAAAACGGTATTAATTAGATCAGAACACTGTTCGAAGCTCTTCTTGCTGACCGGCGTTGACGGTAGAAAATTGCCTGTATGATAATGCCAGTAACAGTGATTGATGGTAAAAATACAAGATATGCTGTACTCTTATCTGATTTCTTCAGCCAATAATCCGGTATTTTCGGTTAAAGAAAAAACGTGCAATCGGCGAGAAGGTTCTGCGTGTGATATAAACGGTTAACCAACGAGGAATTATGCATAAAAGAAAAAAGATAGCTACCTGTCTACTTGCCTGTTCATTGCTGCTGTGTTCGGTTGCAGTTCCGGCTTCAGAAAGCAATAAAGAGGGCAACGCGGTTAGGAAAAATATTGATACGCTCATTAAAACGAAAAGTTGTCCTGGCTGTAATCTGGTTGGCGCAAATCTCAACAGAGCTGATCTGGCAGGTGCCGATCTGCAGGGTGCCGATCTATCCCGGGCGAAATTTTTTCTGACAAACCTCTCTGGGGCGAATCTGCAGAAAGCAAACCTGACGAAGGCAGGATTCGGCGGTGCCGACCTGGCCAATGCCGATCTGCGTGGGGCAGAATTGGCTGGCGCCAACTTTGACGGCGCTTACCTGAAGGGAGTGATAACCGATAAGGAATTCACGGCTCTTTTGCAGGCCGGTGTACAGAAATCAGCAGAGATAGAGAACGAGATACCCGCAGAACAACCCACGGCGGTAGAGACAGGGGCTGAGGAAATTCCAGAGACGGTGCCGGAGCCGGATGCTCAGCAGGATACTTCAATAGAACAGCAAACCAGGATCGAGACTACTCCTCCAGCGACATCGGCAAGCGTGATGGAACCGGAGCAGTCCTCTGATCAGACAGCGCAGCCTGCAGAATCTATTTCAGCCGGGCAGGAAGCTCCTCCTGTCAAGACAGTTCAGCCAATAGGTGAGGCCGTGGTCACTGAACCTGAGAAAAAGGAAGAACAGCCGGAGGCTGTATCCGGGCAGGCGGCTGTCAGTGCGGATCCTGGTGGGTCTCCCGCGCCTGTTGAGGAGGTGAGCACGGTCGATGAGGATAAAGTGGCGGCGCTGCTTAAATCCAGGAGTTGCTATAGCTGTGACCTTTCGGGATTGAATCTCTCAGGTAAAAACCTGAAAGGTGCCGATCTTGAAAAGGCAAATCTTACTGGCTGCAATCTGGAGGGAGCTTCGCTTGACAGAGCTAATCTTAAGGGGGCAATTCTGGTTCGTGCCAATCTGAGAAAGGCCAGTCTGCAGGGTGCTGATCTGTACAAAGCTGATTTTACTGGGGCCGACCTCACCGATGCGAATATGAAAAAGGTTCAGGCGGATGATGCCCTGTTCACTGATGCTATCGGTGTGAGCGAAGAGGTTCTGAAGCAGAAGTAGTAGAAGCGTCACAAAAGGTTGCGAATGGCACTTTTTGTTGCAGTATCTCCTGATAAATGATGATGTTGGCGGAGACACTGCCGGTCAAGGGGATATGTTCTTATTTCTCGGCCAGCAATGAAAGGGCTTTTGCAATCCTGATGTCTTCGTCCAGGGAATCGTCGAGAAGAACAGTTTCAACGGAATCAAGACAGGCCTGTAGCCGGGCAGTCTGCATTTCGAGATCCTGAATGGTTTGCGAAGCGACATTTTCTGTAGTATCCATCGCCTGCTGCAGATCCTGGGCGCTTCGCAGTATGGTTTTTAAATTGGAGATCTTGTCCAGTTTGAGAAAGAGCTCATCGAAATTTATCGGTTTTTCGAGATAGTCCGTCGCGCCCTTTTTCATCGCCTGAACTGCCGTATCCACAGAAGAATGGGCGGTAATCAGGACGACCTCAATGGTGCTGTAGAGAGACTTGGCAATTTCCAGCACTTCAAGGCCACCAATTCCCCCCGGCATCATAAGGTCCGTGAGGACCACATCAAAGTAGCGGCTGCCAAGCAGTTCGCTTGCTTCGTGGCCATCCTTGGCAACTTGAACCTGGTAGTTTTCCCTCTGTAATCTCTGCTGCAGCAGACGTCGAACAACGGGATCATCGTCAACAACGAGAATGGAAAGGTTTTTCATGGAAGGCCTCGTTTAATTGGTTTTCTGGTAAAAAATTGCCCTGAGATGTCGTTTCGGCACAAAGCGCGGGCAGACGCCGGAAAGTGACTCGGTAGAACCGATAACCAGAAAACCGTCATCGGCCAGACTGTCGGCTATCTTGTTGAAAAGTTTTTTGCGGTCCTCAAGAGTGAAATAGATGGCCACGTTCCTGCAGAAAATAATATCAAACTTGCCAAGGGCTGTGAACGGCAGCATGAGGTTCAACTTACGGAAATTGACCATTGCCCTGATCTCGTCCTTGATCTTCCATGAATCACCGAAGAGGGTGAAATATCTCTGCAGATACCGCTGATCAAGACCTCGTTCAATTTCAAATTTATTATATTTCCCATAGCTTGCCTGGGATACTGCATTATCCGAAATATCGGTTCCCAGAAGCTTGAGATTGTATCGAGATGCGTCTTTAAGGAGTTCCTTGAGGATGATGGCGATGGAATAGAGTTCCTGGCCTGTTGAAGAAGCGGCGCTCCAGATTTTCAGGGTGGTTTTCAGGGTTGGCGTGCTGGGAGTTCTGGCATCAATGAGCTCTGGCAGAAGTTTATGCTGGAGAAGCTCAAAAGGACCCTTGTCTCTGAAAAACAGGGTTTCATTGGTGGAAATGGCGTCGATTATCTGGCGCTCGATATTTTTCGTCAGATCCTTTTTAGCCTTGGCGTGAAATTCGAGATACGATTTGCAGCCAAGTCCTTCAGCGATCGAACCCAGTCGTGTTTCAAAAAGATATGATTTGCTTTGATCAAGATATATCCCCGATATTTCGTGGATATATTGAGCAATCATATTGAGTTCGCTGGGGGTGATTTTGATCATGTTGTGTCGGTTTGCTCACGTTGGTTGGCAAAATCTGCCGTTACAAGGTTCCTATCTGACACTCTTGACGATCTCATCGGCGATCTTGCTCAATGGGGCGACAACATGAAGGTAGCCAAGATCGGCAGGGGCTTTGGGCATCCCGTAGACAACACAGCTGGCTTCATCCTGGCCGATTATATGGGCGCCTTTGTTTTTCAGGATGCCGAGGCCTTTAGTGCCGTCAGAGCCCATGCCGGTCATTATGACCGCTGTAGCTCGGCCTACGTAATAATCCCCCACGGATCGAAAGAGATAGTCGACCGAGGGTCTGCAGGAATTTTCCGGAGGATCATTGGTGAGTTTGATGCATCGATTCTTACCATCGGCCCCGGCGGAGAGTTTCATCTGCTTGCCCCCAGGGGCGATGTATACAACATTGGCCTGGATCGGTTCGCCTTCTTCAGCCTCTTTGACGGAAAGAGCGCATTTCTTGTCGAGGCTGGCCGCAAGCGATTTGGTGAAGACTGGCGGCATATGCTGCACGATGAGGACAGGTACGCCCAGATCGCCAGGTAATTTTGGCAGCATCTGGGTGAGCGCGTTGGGGCCGCCGGTCGAAATTCCGATAGTGACAATTTCAGATTTCCCTCTTTTTACCGCGGAACCTGCAGTCCTCGTTTGCGCGTCCACCCCTTTTTTCTCGGTGTTCTGGCCAAGGCTGAGCGATCGCAGGACAGGTTGCTTCCTGATCGCTGAGATCTTTCTGCTTAAAAGGTTTGGGGCAATCTTCGATTTGGCGAAAGCCTCGAGCATTGGCTGCAGATTTCGTTTGAGTTCGAGTTTTCCTTCGGCAACAGAGGCGCTCTGTGGTTTCAGGATAAAGTCGAAGGCTCCAAGTTCGAGGGCCCGCATCGTCATTTCGCTACCGTCTGCGGTCAAAGTCGACAGCATGATAGCACCTATGCCGGGATAATTCTTCTGCAGTTCTGCGAGGACCTCAATGCCGTTCATGACAGGCATTTCGATATCGAGGGTAAGGATGTCTGGCTTCAGAGATTCAATTTTAGCGAGGGCGATTTTTCCGTTATGAGCTACACCAACGAGTTCAACCCCTGGGATTTCTTTAACTATTTCAGATACTGCCGAGCGATAGACTATTGTGTCATCGACGACGAGAACGCGTAACTTTTTATTGCTAATCATATAACCCTTATCAATCGTCGAGGCTCAATACCTTGTCGACATCCAGAAGGCCGATGAGGTGTGCGTCTGTTTTGTATACCCCGGTAAAAAACTCACCCTGGATGCCGCTCATATTGGCAGGAGCCCTCTCCCGGCGGTTCATGTCCGCCTCAACCACGTCGCTTATCCGGCGGACGAGCAGTCCAACGTGGCCTCCTGAAGAATTGACGATGATATTTCGCGGATCCTGGCTCAGGTCGGTCTCGCCGAGTCCCAGCTTTTTGCTGAGATCGATGATCGTCACGATCTGTCCCCGGAGATTGAGGATACCGAGAACATATTCCGGTGCCTGGGGTACCTTGGTCATGGATGTGAGTTTATTGATTTCCTGAATTTTCAGGATATCCATCCCGCATAGGGCATCGCCCACATAGAAGGTGGCGAGTTCTATGATTTTTGTTGTCGATGTTCGAGTCGTCTCGTTCATACATTCCTACTCGGGGGAGCACGTTGTCGGTTGAAGGCATGAAAACCTGATTTTGTGGTGTATGCCTGGTGTTTTATCAAGAAAGCCAAACTTTTAATACAGTTCTTCCTTAATTATGGCTACCCGGATATCTGCACCTTTTGTCCTTTTCCGGTATTGTTTTGTACTGGTTCAGTGCAGTCGTTTCATGTAGGTGTGGACAGAGGCCATGAGACGTTCTTTGTCAAGCTTGATGTGATATTCGTCGATTCCAACCGCCTTGCCTTTGGCCACGTCCTCTTCTCCTGCCAATGTCGTGAGGGCAATGATGGGCAGATTCGAGAATCGC
>JFJP01040601.1_pt1 | contig 12812 bp, 8 predicted proteins | sample 431651 | NCBI WGS metagenome assembly JFJP01 (sample SAMN02602958, study PRJNA72255) | Microbial mat metagenome, whole genome shotgun sequencing project. | biome: fresh water; feature: sink hole; material: water; isolation source: purple microbial (photo- and chemosynthetic) mats found in... | reverse complement strand
TGGGAAAAACGACACTGCATTTGCTGCGCGTGATTTATTGCGGGTGGGAAATGGTGAGCTGTGAGAAAATTAATTGAAGATATTTTTGGATTTTTATCCTAAATTATCTCAACACTTAGATGATCTATTATCATTTCATTTTCCAAGTCGTAAAGTTATTTATATGGCCACTATCTTTAAAATTTCTTTTGGCTCATCTACAAAATACGTTGGCGAAAACTGCTCCATTTCCTTGCGGGGACGAAAACCCCAGGTAACTCCACAAGCCTCAATACCAGCATTTTGGGCTGTTTGCATATCCACTCCCGAATCGCCAATATAAAGCACGTCATGTTTTTCAATGTTTGTAATGGCCAATATATCATTCACAATAGTCGCGTCTGGTTTTGCGGGAATTCCATCGCGTTGCCCAAATACGGCTACAAATTTTATAGTGGGAAAGAAATGTTTAACCAGTTTTTCGGTGGCTTGCTGGTATTTATTGGACGCAACAGCAAGCTGTAAACCAGCTTGTTGCAACTCGGCAAGCAACTCGGTAATTCCAGCATAAGGTTCTGTCAGTTCGGCATTATGCACACTGTAATATTCCAGAAAGTGCTGGCGTACAAGCAGTATATTCTCTTGTGTTTTAAATCCTTCGGGTAATGTTTTTTGAAAAAGGCTGTTTATTCCGTTGCCAATAAAAAAGCGATAATCTTCAGTTTCATGTACTGGAAATCCACATTTTGAGAGGGCGTAGTTTGTGCTAGTAGCCAAATCTGCAATAGTATTAAGTAAAGTACCGTCGAGGTCAAAAATTATGAGCTTTTTCATTTGGGGAATAATAAACGACCTCACCCCCAACCCCTCTACTTGAGGAGAGGGGGGCAAGACGCAGTTTCTAATGATTATAATTTTTTAAACTTGTATTTCATTTCAAACATGTATTTATAAACACGCATTTTACAAATGCTAATTACAGTTGCCTGCTGGTATGCCGGTTTAACCACATTGTGGCTGTTTGTATTGTGCAATTTTTTTTAATAGTCAAATCCTCAAACTTTATTTTCAAAATCTTTTTTCGATTTCATCGTGCGTCAATACTGTCATAATTTTTTTTCCATCGGGGGTATAGTTATGATTGGGGCATGCAAAAAGTCTGTCTATCAGGTCGCTCATTTCTTCTTTGGTAAGTCGCTGACCTGTTTTTAGAGCAGAAGCTTCGGCCAATGGAAGAGAAATAGTATGATTCATTACTTCAGTTAAATTCTCAGCGGTTGTTTTGGCTTTATCGAGCATAACAAGCAATAAATCGATACTGCTAACAGTTCCCATTTTATCTGGAACTCCTTTAACACTAAAAGAATTAGGATCTAGTGGCTCAAAATCAAAACCTACATGGTGTAAATTGGGCATCATTTGCTCAAAAATTAGCACATCGTCGGCATTTAATTCCAACACTTCCGGGAAAAGAACTTGCTGCGAAAACGCTTTTCTAATTTCAATTTGCGACATGTACATATCATACAATATTCTGATGTGCGCTCGGTGCTGGTCAATCATTAACATACCCGATTTGAGGCTTGTAACTACATAACGGTTTTTGAATTGAAAATTATCAGCTCTATTGTCGGTGCTTTCTATGGTTTGTTGGGTTTCCGTAATGGTAGTTACTCCCTCAAAAGGCAGTACATTTTTGGGCTTCCAATTGGTATCTGACTCTATTGGTTGTTCTTTTTTTTCAAAACTTCCATACAAGTCTTCCCAATCAAGATTAGGTCGTTTGTAGTTAGATGCTCCAAAGGGATTGTAGTTGGGATTGAAGTTGGTCTGAGGTGGACGAACATTTTCGGGCGACACGGCAGTGGGCAATTCTACCGAACCTTCTTGATCGAAATCGATAGACGGAACTACATTAAACTTGCCCAACGACTCTTTTACTGTGGACGAGAGAATGGACCACAAAGCCTGTTCGTTTTCAAATTTTATTTCTGTTTTGGTAGGATGTATGTTTACGTCAATAGATTGGGGGTTTACTTCAAAGTAAATAAAATAGTTTGGACTTTCTGAAGTATGAATCATCTGATTGTAGGCCAACGATATAGCCTTATTAAAATAAGGGTGGCGCATGTATCGACCATTCACAAAAAAATATTGAACAGCTGACTTCTGGGCAAATTCAGGCTTGCCGATGTAGCCATAAATACGTCCTAAATTAGTAGTAGAATCAATGGGTAGTAACTGCTGTTGCCAGCGTTTTTTAGCATTTTTGCCAAACACATTTTCTATTCTAATTTTATTGTTGGAAGCAGGCAATTGGAAAATTTCTTCTTCCCCATCAATCAATGAAAAACCTACGGTAGGATTTACCAATACAATGCGATAAAATTCAGTAAGAATATGGCTTTTTTCCACGTTATCGCTTTTCAAAAACCGCCTACGGGCTGGAACATTAAAAAATAAGTTTTTTACTTGAAAAGCAGTACCAATGTCGCATTGCAGCATTTCTTGTTTAAAAACGCGCGTTCCTGCTATTTCCACCAAAATACCCAACTCATCATCTTGTCGGCGAGTACGCAATTCTACCTGCGCCACAGCGGCAATAGAAGCCAATGCCTCGCCCCTAAAGCCCATTGTTTTGAGTGAAAACAAATCGGCCGCGTCTGTAATTTTTGAAGTAGCATGGCGTTCAAAAGCCATCCTTGCGTCCGTTTCGCTCATTCCTTTTCCATTGTCCACCACCTGAATAAGCGTGCGGCCGGCATCTTTTATCACTATTTGGATGAAAGTAGCTCCAGCATCAATGGAGTTTTCTACTAGCTCTTTGAGTACCGAAGCAGGACGTTGAATAACTTCTCCGGCAGCAATTTGATTGGCTACCGAATCGGGCAACAAATGGATAATATCACTCATGAAAAGAACAGATAATGGGTAAAAATAAAAAAGGCAAGGAGGTTAGAATTTGGTATCAAAAACGCAAACTAAAAAATGGCTTACCTTATAAAAAAATAAAACAAAGCAAACAATATGAACAATATTATCAACAGGCGTATAGTTGATTGCTTAGATTGATGGGCACGCACATTTTTATTTTTTTCGGCCTGCTGACGAAAAGACCCATGACGGATAGTGGTTTTGAAGCCACTATCCTCGTTCTGGGTTGCATCCAACAAACGTTTCTCACGTTCTTTTTGAGCCTCCTTTTTGGGATCATAATAAATAAAACGATACCCATACTCGCGTGGTTTGTATAATTTAAAAAACGACATTTGGTATAATTATCAAATTTAACTGTACTTGCCTTCAAACTGAATGTTTACATCATTAACATACTGACGGATTTTTTGTTCGTTTTCGCGTTTGCAAATCAGCAATACATTATCAGATTCGGCCACAATATACCCTTTCAAATCTTGTATTACGGCTAATTTTTCGGAAGGTAAAACCACAATATTCTCTTCGCTTTCGTAATAAACCGTTTTGCATTTTAGCGTAACGTTCTCATTTTCGTCTTTAGGCGACATTTCATACAACGACCCCCATGTTCCTAAATCAGTCCATCCAAAATCGGAACACAACACATATACATCCGATGCTTTTTCCATAATGCCATAATCTATAGAGATATTGGGGCAAGAAGGATACATTTCATCAATAAATTCTTGCTCACCTGTGGTATTGAAAAGGTCCTTTCCAGCGTTAAACTTGGTAGCAACTTCGGGTAGTAATTCATCAAAAGCTTTGACAATGGTTTGTAAATTCCAAAGGAAAATACCCGAGTTCCAGAAAAATTCACCCGTTTCAAAAAACACTTGAGCCAACTCGGCATTTGGTTTCTCGGTAAAGGTTTTTACTTTTCTAAGGTTTGTGTCACCGTCATCTATTTGTATATAGCCGTAACCTGTTTCGGGGCGGCTTGGTTTAATTCCCAAGGTAAGCAGACAATTGTTTTTTTCAACAAAATCGAGACCAGTACGTACTGTGTCCAAAAAGTCTAACTCTTTAAGAATCAAATGATCGGAGGGAGCTACAATGATATTGGCTTTATCAGTCATTGACTTGATACGATTTACAGCGTAGGCAATGCAAGGCGCAGTATTACGTCTGTTTGGCTCCAGCAAAACCTGATCGGATGTAATTTCGGGCAATTGCTCAAGGATTAAATCCTTATAAATCACATTAGAAACAATAAGTATATTCTCAGCAGGAACTAAATGGCGAACCCTGTCGAAAGTGAGTTGCAAGAGTGAACGACCCGTGCCAAAAAAGTCAAGGAATTGTTTCGGACGGTTGTTTCTACTAAAAGGCCAGAAGCGACTTCCAACCCCTCCTGCCATAATGATGCAATAGTTATTTTCCATTGTGTTTATTAAATTTGAATAATAATACTGTGGTTATTAAATATTCCACTAAGATAATATGATATTTTGAATATACCAAAATAATTAGGTAGAAAAAGAAAGGAGGCATCAAATTGGACTGCTACAATAGACACTTTTCGCTAAGCAGGCGAAACCAAAAATAGAGTAATGGTATGCTTATGAATTAATATGTTATTGGAATTAACTGTTATTTGTCAACGATATTGAACCAAAACAAAAATTTACTTTCAACCCATTTTCAGTACGCTTTGATTCAATGTAACTTTTTTGCTAACAAATAAGGAAAGAAATATCATGTCGATTCATTTTGGCTACTTAGGCTGCTCTCAAACCATTAGGTTTTTAATCTTGTAACCCCTATTCTTCCTTTTCGTGTTCTTTGTGTAGAGATAAATCATAATAACTCTTTACCCTTATTTGGTTCGCTTATTTTCAATTCCCTTATTCAATGAGATTATATTCTGTTTTAGTTATTCCATTTATTTGGGGGAATGGTCTAACCGCTAGTGGATTCCCTTTGATAAACTAATTTCAGATTTCTTTGAAAAGTGGCACAAAAAAAGAGAAACTAGTGCAGTTTCTCTTTTTTTCGATTGATAATTACCCGTTTTTTTATTTTCCTTCACCGGTAAGAGTTATCACTTTTTCGGGATTGAGCCCACCACCCGAAATGGTAAGCGTAGCAGTATGTTGCCCCAAAGAAGTAGGAGTGTAAGTTACACTTATATTGGAGCCGCTGTTGGCATTGGCCGTCTCTTTGGTGATAGAGCTAGCAGAAACCGAAAACTGATTGGCATTAATCCCCGAAATTACAAGTGACAGATTATTTACAATGTCCGAAGTTTTAATATTAAACATCTTAGTATTGACAGAATTGATTGGTTTTGAAGTAAAAAGAATCGCATTATCAATTTTTCCAACAATTACAGCAGGTGCAGTTGGATTGTAAGGCGCAGTTGCCGTTCCACTGAAATTTAGGTTAACCGCGGTTGCGCCCGTACTAGTTAAGCCCAACTGTTCGGGATGCGTACTCACTGAAGTTGGATTATAACGAACTTGAATTGTAGCATTTACGCTCCCAGATGTGGGAATAATAGTTAGTGTTTTTGCCCATGTTGCATCTGTTGATAATTTCACATCAAAATGGGTTTTGTTAAGCAATGTAATAACCACGTTATTGGTTAATGCCGATCCCGTTACAGCGATACTTTGAAGTACAGACGGTGTGCCTACAACAGCCGAAAATGCTGAAAATGTTCCAGTAGTTGAAACTGTAGGATTTACATTTCCGCCCATCAATTTGAAAGTAATATTATCGGCCGTTTTAGTAATGGCAGTAATGGCACGGTTAATATTGGTTCCACTCCAAGTAGTAGGTGTAAAACTTCCAGTAGTAAATGCAGTACCTGGCGTGACTGTAGAGCCACTTAAGGGTTGTAAATACACGCGCATGTGGTCGGTATCAGTTTGTATAGAACCTGTATAATTATTTGGTCCATTATCGTCCCATGCAGTTTGGTCGTAATCAATGTGCCAAATACACATCCCTTCGGCAGGCAAAAATGCATCCCAGCCTATTAGTTTGCGGTATTCAACCATAAAAAACTCTTTTGGATTTGGATTGGCGCCTATCAGATTGTGGGTAGTAGCCGAAAAAATATATGCTTGGTTATTGGTATTGGCGGGTTGTGTTTTACCTTGATAGATAGGTGTCAACGTTAAATCAGAAGCAGTACTCACTTGTTGTGGTGTAATATAATTCAGAAAAAAGCGCTGATAAACAGAGTAGGTTGGAGGAGTTCGTCCACCGTTATTATAAGCGCCCGCATCCATAATATCCCATTCATCAAGCGTGTTAGTTTGCGTTCCAGAGGTATCATAATGGTCAGGAAGGCCTAGCGTATGTCCAAATTCATGGCAGAAAGTTCCAATACCACACATTAGGGCACCAGATAAGCCTTTGAGCTCGGATGTACATGAATAATCGAATATAATTTTATTGTCAAATTTAGTATTAGAATTGGCAAGCGACCAGCGGTGTGGCCAAACAGTATTTATGTTTGTACCTTTGCCTTCGGCCTCGTTGAAGCCAGCATAATAGACAAACACGTTATCTACATAACCATCATTGTCTGTGTCATATTGAGTAAAATCCAAGCCTGCAGTATTGGCTGCAGCACAGGCATCGATAACCATTTGCTGTGGTGCCACATCTTGATCATCAGAATCGTTGGCACCATAAAAGGCCATATTTTGGGGTAATGTGTAAGGCCCCACCACTTCAAAATTAGGTGAAAATTTACCATAAGTACTTGCCATAAAGTAATCGCGCGCCGAACCCGTTGCTTCATTCTCGGAATATCCGTCTTGATTTAATAAGTTGGTAAAAGCTACTTTGGGTGTGGGTGTTACATAACTTTTATCGGTAAAATTAACCAGTATCACTAACGACTTTGGCGACCCATTTAACGGAAATTGTCGCTGCGGTTGATCCATTGCAGGTGCTTTTCTACTTTTGAGCATTCTGCTTTTTGTAGATGATATTTTATCGGCAGTAGGCACAGTTTTAAGAAACTGTATTTCATTTGTATTTCTTTTGGCAAAATCTTTGGCTATTATTTCACTGGGGATATTAATTCCTTCAGAATTTATAATAGCATAAGTAAAAAAACCTTTGCTGTTTTTTTTAATTACATACCCATCTTCAGTAGTTTGATAATGATGAAACTCATCACCTTTTAATCGAACAGTAAGCTGCGAACCGTCTGGCTGAGTAATAGTTAGGGGAAATGGATAAGCTTTAACTCCATAAACGGGAACAAAAGCAAGTTGAAGTATAAATACTAATAGGACAAAGAGGAGATTTCTTTTATTCATAAATTCTTGTATAATTATTTGTTTTTTAGACTACAAATATAGCAATTAATTTTTATTGCAAACTAAGTTTCAAAAATGTCTAACTTTTTCATCAAATTATTAGGTTAATAATATTCCAACTTTTCAGTATAAAAAGCAATATAGTTGTTTTAATATAGAGGCTGAAAAGGTATTTATTTTCTTATAATTAAGTTCCGTTTAAATGTGATTGGGAAAAGTAAGTTGCTAGGAAAGTTATGAAAAATTGTCATTTCAAAGCATTTTAGAGGCTAACATTTTGTCACATTTTGGCATTGGCTTTTATTTTGATAAAACGAGTTTGTAATTCTACTTTTCCGGCACAAAAACGAAAAGTATAATAGGAATAACGGAAACAATAGTTCGCAATCAAAAGGCTACTTTGAGCAGTATTAGGCCAAAATATTTTTTATAAGTGCCAATAATCAGTTTGATATTTTAATTTTGTATTAAACTATTGAATTTGCGACAATTGAATTACATTTTGTGTTTATTCTTTTTAAAGTAGAACAAATCATCTTTATTAATTATTTAATTAAAAAAAAATAGGAGGAATCAAGTATGTCACTCATGCGATTTTCAAATCAAGTGCCTTCATTATTCGACCGTTTTTTTGAAGGCGATTTATTAGATTGGTCTAACCGAAATTTTTCGCAAACTGACACCACTTTACCGTCGGTAAATATAAAGGAAACCACTGATGGTTTTGAGGTTGAAGTAGCAGCCCCCGGTTTTGAGAAGAAAGATTTCAAATTGGAATTGGACAACGAAATGCTAACCGTTTCGTCCGAAAAAAAACTGGAAAGCGAAACCAGAGAAGGTGAGCGGTACACAAAACATGAATTTAGCTATCAATCGTTCAATAGGTCATTTGCTTTGCCGAACAGCGCTGATATTGAACATATTGGAGCAAATTACGAAAATGGAATTTTGCGTATATACATTCCTAAAAAAGAGGAGGCAAAACCTAGACCAATGCGTACTATTGCCATTGCATAGGCAAATTGAAGTGAGTTTGAAATAGTGATAAAAAGCAATTTGAGAACTGCATTGCGTTAAATAAAACGGAGTTTGTCAATTTAACAAACTCCGTTTTTTATTATTAATTCTATGTCGTTTTTTTTTTAGAATGCAGCATAAAATTGATTCTTAATTATTACTATATCAAGAGATTAACATCGAAAAATGCTGAAATTAAGCAGTATAATTTAATTATGAATTATAAATTGTGAATTATGAATTATAAATTATAAATTATGAATTGTGAATTATAAATTATAAATTACGAATTGTGAATTATAAATTATGAATTATGAATTATAAATTATGAATTACTTAAACGTTAAATCTAAAGTGCATAATATCACCGTCTTGTGCTACATATTCTTTACCTTCTACGTTCATTTTACCGGCTTCTTTACAAGCAGCTTCGGAGCCTAATGCAATAAAATCGAGGTACTTTATAACCTCTGCCCGAATAAATCCTTTTTCAAAATCGGTGTGAATAACTGCCGCACATTGAGGCGCTTTCCATCCTCTACCAAAAGTCCATGCTCGCACTTCCTGCACTCCGCAGGTGAAGTAGGTTTGGAGGTCGAGCAAGTGGTATGCCGCTCTAATTAATCGCGATACACCAGACTCACTCAATCCAACTTCTTCCAGAAACATTTGACGTTCCTCGTAGGTTTCTAGTTCAGCAATATCTGCTTCAGTGCCCGCCGCAACAACGAGTATTTCGGCATTTTCTTCTTTCACAGACGCCCGTAGCGCATCCACATACGCATTTCCGTTTACAGCTGAGGCTTCGTCCACGTTGCAAACATACATAACTGGTTTATCGGTAAGTAGGTATAAATCGCTTACTAGTTTCTTTTGCTCTTTGTCGAGCACTATCGTTCTGGCCGATTTTCCTTGCAAAAGGGCTTCGCGGTATTGCACCATGATGTCGTAAGCGGCTTGGGCTTGTTTGTCGCCACCCGTTTTGGCTTGTTTTTGGGTTTTTACCATGCGTGCCTCTACGGTTTCTAAATCTTTGAGCTGCAACTCGGTATCTATGATTTCTTTGTCGCGTACGGGATTTATGCTGCCATCTACGTGGGTAATATTTTCGTCGTCGAAACATCGCAATACGTGTAAAATAGCATCCGTTTCGCGTATATTGGCTAGGAATTTATTGCCCAAACCTTCGCCTTTGCTAGCCCCTTTTACCAAACCAGCAATGTCAACAATTTCTACGGTGGTAGGCACTATGCGGTTGGGGTGAACCAGTTCCGACAACTTATTTAAGCGTTCGTCGGGCACAGTTATTACACCTACATTGGGTTCTATGGTACAAAATGGAAAGTTAGCTGCCTGAGCTTTAGCGTTTGATAAACAGTTGAATAAAGTAGATTTACCTACATTGGGTAAACCAACGATACCACATTGAAGAGCCATATTTTTTTATTTGAAGAGTTGAAGTATTAAGAGTTTGAAAATTTGAAAATTTGAAAATTTGAAAATTAAGACATATAAAGCTTCATTGGGTTTGAAAATTTGAAGATTTGAAAATTAAGACATATCAAGCTTCATTGGTTTTGAAAATTTGAAAATTTGAAAATTGAGACTTATCAAGCTTCATTGGTATTTCAAACAATTAAGACTTTCATGCATATTCGATTTTTGATTTGAAGAATCCTAATATCATTGCTTTTTTTCGAGTTGCAAAGGTACACAAAATTATTGAAGTAGGATTTTGTATTATACAAAGTTCCTTATTGATTGAGTGGATGTGCTTTGCCAAAGAAGTTTTATTGTCCTATGTTCTTTTTCACTTTTGGTCGTGTAAATGAATACTGTGTGCTAAAATTATTAAAACAAAAAAGATGATAGAAAACCCACCATCTTTTTTATATCGTCTAACAGTATTAACTGTTACTCAATCAATTTATTAATCATTGCATAATGGGTTAATTCCACATTATTTTTAATTTTTAATTTTTCAAATATCCTAACTCTATAGGTAAAAATAGTACTAATACTAAGGGCTAAATCGGAGGCAATATCTTTTACTTTTTTGCCAGAAACAAGCATAAACATAATTTCAAGTTCGCGATTAGATAATTGCTCATGTGGCAACGATGCAGCAACAGGCATAATGTCAAAAGCCAGCTGTTCGGCTAAGTTGGTACTTAAATAACGACCTTTGCTAAAGATTTTGCGAATGGCTACTACCAATTCTTCCAAAGCTGTATCTTTACACAGGTAGCCTGAAGCGCCAGCTTTGAGTGTGCGTAGAGCAAATTTGTCTTCGGGATGTATGCTCAACACCAATATATGAATCTGTGGTTTCATATTTTTAATGTCGGTAAGTAATTCAATTCCACTTTTGCCTGGCATATTCATATCTAGCAACATAACGTCGCACTCGAAATCAACACTTTGCATTTGCTCAAGGACCTCGGCTCCATTTTGGGCTTCGCCTACTACCAATAAATCCTCTTCTTCCTTTAAAATTTTCTTTAATCCCTCACGAATGATTTCATGATCGTCAACAATGAATATTTTTACCATATTGTTTATTATTAGTGATTTTCGTTTTGTTGTTTCCAACTCCTACAAAGGAGTTTGTAATTTTAATCGTTTTTGGAGGCTTTATAGAAGTAAATTAAAAAGTTTTTCAAATTTAGTCAAAAAATCGTTTATACCAACGATTTCTGTGCATTTACACAGAGCCATTACGTATTAGAAATCATACAGTTACATATTAGAGTGGGCTCTTTATTGCCATTTTAAATAAAAGCATTACTTCTAATCTACTAGTTTAGCCAATAAGAAATTACATGCTTGATAACGGAATTTCTACTCTAATGGTTGTACCAGCATGTGTCGGTGCTTTCACAATCAATTTTCCATCGAGTACATAAACCCGCTCTTTTATACTTATAAAACCTTGTTTTTCGATATTTTGAATTGTATTAATGTCAAAACCTATTCCATTGTCTGTTATTTCAAAAACAAAATTATGAGCTATTACCCCCATAAAAACGGATACACGTGTAGCTTGCGCATGCTGCACCACATTAGTGAGTACTTCTTGATAAATCCGAAACAAGGCAATCGATTTTAACGGTTCAAAATCTACCTCCTCTTCATTCAATGAAAGTACGCATTTTATTTTGTGCCTTTGTTCGAACTCTTTACTGTATAACTTCATGGTTTCTACCAATCCTAGCATCTCTAGAACTTCTGAGCGAAGTCCCGACATAATTTTGCGCGACGTATTAATGGTGCTATCCACCAGGCTAAATATTTGATTGAAATTATCAACAAAACCATCCACAGTAATGGTATCCACGTTCTTAGACATTTTTTTCTTCATTATTCCCATGTTAATTTTAATGGCAATAAGTGTTTGTGCTAAGTCATCGTGAATTTCTTTAGCCAAAAACATTCTTTCCTCTTCGCGAACATTTTGTAGGTTAGTGGCAAAGGTCAAGAGTTCTTCTTGCCTCTTTATCAGCTCAATTTCCATGCGCTTACGTTCTGTTATATCATTAATTAAAACATGGCGTGCTTTTTCACCTAAATACCTAATTGTATGAGCAGTAACTTCCACGGTAATGATTTGTCCATTTTTCTTAACATGCCTTGACTGAGTAAGGTTTTTATCATTGCTTGCATCTAGCTCCAGTTCTTTCATTAAAGCTGGCACATCGTCATGAGGTTTTAGCTGTTTCGTAGTCATCGATAAGAACTCGTCTCTTTCATAACCATAATGTTTTATAGCCGAATCGTTTACTTCCAATAAGAGGAGTGTTTTGAGGTCGTAAATAAACATTGGCTGCGGATTATTGGCAAACATAAAGCGATAATTTTCTTCGCTTTCTTTCAATGCTTGTTCGGCATTTTTCCGCTCTGTGAGGTCAATATCAATGCAAAACAACTCCTGTGGTCGCCCTGGAATTTGCACAATGGTGTGGTATGAATAGACTGAAATCAGCTTACCATCTTTTCTTTTTAGCGTTATTTCTGTCGCAGGAATAGCTACCCCAGTTTGCGCCATTTGAGCAATTGCTCCTTCTACTATAGGGCGTATATGGTCCGGGATAATCAAATCGGTTATTTTTTTACCTATTGCTTCTTCTGCTGTATATCCGTAAAGTAGCTCGGAGGCTTTATTCCAATAGCGCGTAGTGCCATCGGGGGCATATCCTTGTACCGAAATGCAATCTACATCTTGAAGCAGTTTTCTGAACCGCTCCTCGCTTTGTCGCAATATCTCTTCTGCCATTTTACGGCGGGTAATGTCGCGTATAATTAACTGCACCGCATCTTTTCCTTCTATTTTTATGGCTGTAGCTTTTACTTCCACATCTACATCGCTACCATCTTTTCTTAGAAACTTCTCGTGGGTAGAGGGCAGTGATTTACTACTGGATACCAATTCCCTCATGCGTTTTACCACCATGCTGCGTGATGATGGATGTACAAATTCCAAAACCGATTTGCCAATTAATTCATTCTGATTAACTGCACCTATCAATTGATATGATTGCTTGTTAGCAAAAACAATTT
>JFJP01038704.1_pt1 | contig 12812 bp, 18 predicted proteins | sample 431651 | NCBI WGS metagenome assembly JFJP01 (sample SAMN02602958, study PRJNA72255) | Microbial mat metagenome, whole genome shotgun sequencing project. | biome: fresh water; feature: sink hole; material: water; isolation source: purple microbial (photo- and chemosynthetic) mats found in... | reverse complement strand
GCTGCGTTTTTCCGTAGCTGATACCGGCATCGGTATTAAGCCCGAGAAACAAAAACAAATCCTGAATACCTTCAGCCAGGCTGAGGCCCAGGGATCTCTGGCAATGGGTGGAGTAGGGCTCGGGTTGACGATCTCCTCACAGTTGGTGAGGCTGCTTGGAGGAGAGATCGGTATGGAAAGCAGCGCGAAGGGTTCGACTTTCTGGTTTACCATTCCTGTCAGGGAAGTAGCCGAGTTTGAGGCGATTGAAGACATCGCGGAGCGCAGTTTTGAGAGTCGGCAAGAAAAGGTCATTTATGCCCTGAAGGGAGCAAGGATCCTTTTTGCTGAAGATGAACCGATAAACAGGGTTCTCACCGAAACTATTCTCAGGCAGGCAGGGGTTCTTGTGACAAGTGTGGAAAATGGCCAGCAGGCCCTGCAAGAGGCCCAGAAAGGCGACTATCAGATCATTTTAATGGATGTGCAGATGCCTGTTCTCGATGGCCTTGAGGCCACCCGCAAGATCAGAGCGTATGAAAAGCGGCACGGCGGCCACCAGACGATCATTGCCCTGACAGCTCTGGCGATGCGAGGCGATCGGGAAAAATGTCTGCAGGCCGGAATGGACGACTACTTGACCAAACCGATTGATAAATCGCAGCTCATTGATATTCTTCTTAAATACTTGACCAATACTGCTCTCGTTGTTGAAGGTGACCCAGAGAGTCAGCATGTCATCATAAGTTCGCTGATAGAATCAGGTTGGAGTGTGACTTTGGCGGAAACCGGTCGATCCGCTGCCTACGAGGCATCTCTCAACCACTTTGACCTCATTTTACTCGATACCCAGATGCCTCAGATGGATGGAATCGAGATAGCCAGGATAATACGGAAGCTTGAAGAATACTCCGGTCAGCACTCCTGTATTCTCGGTATTGGTGGGGTTGACGAGAAAGAAGGGCGGAGATTTCTGGAGAACGGCCTGGACGGATACCTGCAGAAGCCGATCACAACAGCAATACTGATGGAAAAGATTGCTGTTCTGGCTCAGGAAAGGGATCTTCTTGTGAAAATGGGAGATTCTGTGTTAAGTCATTGATTTTATATTTAATGTGCATTTTCGATATGACGGCAGCGCCTGTCTTGGCTGGTATTGAGAAAGTATCAGCAACGACGAAATGCCGGAAATAGAAACAAGCCAGGCGAGAGGCTGCCGAGAGTAAATTTTCAGTATTTTAATTTGTTAATTAATATAAAATCGAGCATTTATGTTGGAATATTCCCGTGTCTGCCTGGACGCCTTCGGCTATGAACTTCCTCCACGGGTCTTGACCTCACAGGAAATAGAGAATCGTCTGGCCCCGGTGTATGAAAGATTGCGTCTGCCCCAGGGGCGACTTGAACTGATGACTGGCATTCGCCAGAGGCGTCTCTGGCCCCAAGGCACGAGGCCGAGTGAGGCAGCCAGTTTTGCCGGCAGAAAAGCTCTGGAGAGCGGCAGGTTGAGGCCTGATGAGATCGAATGTCTGATTTTCACTTCGGTTTCCCGAGATATGATGGAACCGGCAACAGCCTCGTTTGTCCATAAAAATCTTGGACTTTCAGGTGGTTGTTTGATCTTTGATATTTCCAATGCCTGCCTGGGATTTTTTGACGGAATGGTAATGCTTGCCAATATGATTGAACTCGGCCAGGTAAGCAACGGCCTTGTAGTATCGGGGGAGACGGCCGAGGAACTTCTGGAATCAACCCTTGTCCACCTGTTGTGGAACAGCAATCTGAGCAGGAAGAGCATCAAGCCGGCTATTGCCTCTCTGACCATCGGCTCTGGAGCAATCGGTCTTATTATGGAGAAGGCTGGTGCAGGGGAGACGCGGCCTCGGTTGGTGCATGGTTGCTGGCGGGCTAACACCGCTCACTCGGACCTCTGTCACGGCAATCAGAGCGGAGGCAATATGACACTGATGGAAACCAACTCTGAAGAACTTCTTTTCCAGGGGGTAGAAACAGCTTTTCTAACCTGGAAGGAATTTTCACGGCGGCCAGGTTGGAGTACTGATGAAGTTGACCGTTTTTTCTGTCATCAGGTGGGAACGGCTCATGCCAAACTGCTCTTTGACCGGTTGGGATTGGAAACCAAAAAAAACTTCGAAACCTTAGCAATCCTTGGTAATGTTGGCTCGGTTTCAGCTCCGATTACCATGGCAATGGCAATGGAACAAGGTGCTTTTGTGCCGGGCCAGAAAGCGGCGCTCCTCGGTATAGGCAGTGGCATTAATTGCATGATGCTGGGGGTGGATTGGAGGATTGAGGATGGAAATCACGACTGAACAGGGGCGAATTCTCCTTGCGCACGCCCGCAGGACCATCGCCTTGAAACTCGGCAGGACAGAACACAGTCAGGAAACTGAATCTCCAGAGGTTTTCAGGCAGAACGGGGCAACATTCGTCACCTTGAAAAAGAGGGGGCAATTGCGAGGGTGTATAGGCAACCTCGAGCCGGTTGGATCGATCTGGGATGGCATACGGGACAATGCCTTGAATGCCGCCTTTCATGATCTACGATTTTCGCCACTGAAACCGGAAGAGTTTGAAGAAATCCATATCGATATCTCTCTACTCAGCCCAGCTGTCCTTCTTGAATACACCGATGGGTCCGATCTTCTCACCAAACTCAGGCCCGGCATTGACGGGGTGATTCTCAGGCTCGGGCCGTCACGGTCCACTTTTCTGCCCCAAGTTTGGCAGCAGCTCCCCCGCACCGAGGACTTTCTCAACCAGCTCTGCCGTAAGGCGGGCCTGCACGAATCCGCCTGGCAGGATATGCACCCGGATATATGGACCTATCAGGTTGTACATTCCTCCGAGGAAGCAGTATGACGGAGTTGTGCCTCCCCGATGTGCTGATTCGGGAATTGGAGGATATCTACCAGGGGCTGGAGACAGAGTATGACGCGCTAGCGTACCAGCTTTCCTTTAGCTGTATAGGGTGTCCGGACAATTGTTGTGATTCCTATTTTCTCCATCATACCTATGCGGAATGGGCATATCTCTGGCTCGGTTTCAGGCAGTTGAATCCTGAGAAGCAGCAGGAAATCCTTCGGCGTGCTTCAACTGCGGTTTTGGCCTGCGAGCAGGCACTGCGGCGACAGGAACGGCCGCAGGTCATGTGCCCCTTGAACGAAGAGGGGTTGTGTACACTATACACCCACCGTCTCCTTGTCTGCCGCACCCATGGAGTTCCTGCAGCCATGACTCATCCGGACGGGAGACGCCTGACTTTCCCAGGGTGTTTTCGCTGTCAGGAGATTGTTGGCGCTCTTGGCATGGAGCAGGGTAAGATCCCCGTGACCGAGAGAACACCCTATCTGCGCCGCCTGGCTGTGCTTGAAAATGATCTTTTGCAAGGCGAACGGCGACGTTATCCCAAGGTTGGTCTGACGATATCCCAGATGCTCATCAAGGGACCACCGGTTGTACTCCCCTGAAAAAATCAGAGCAGATCATGTTCCAGAATATTTTTACAGATCCCTATAACTCCGAATGCGCCCTTGCATCCTGAGGGTGCATGGAAGAACAGAGAGGACAAGCATGCAGATAAAAATCGTTAAAAAGCAACCGAATTCAAGGATGTGTTTTGTCTGCGGATTGCAGAATGCCTTTGGTTTGAAAAGTCGATTCTATGAGTTGGAAACAGGGGAGATAATGGCAGTATTTCAGCCATCTTCTGAGCATCAGGGGTATCCCGGACGGCTGCATGGAGGGATAGCGGCGACAATCCTAGATGAGACTATCGGCAGGGCGATTATGGTCAAGTATTCAGACGCAATCTGGGGCGTTACGGTTGATTTTTCAATGCGCCTGCGAAAACCTGTACCTTTGGATCGGGAAATCCGGGTGGTGGGGCGAATCGTCAGTGACGGCAAGCGGACATATGCGGGTTCGGGTGAAATCCTTCTTGAGGATGGTTCAGTGGCCATCGAGGGCACCGGTAAATATCTGAAGATGGATATCACCAAGATTGCCGATTTTGATCACGAGGGTGAGCAGTGGCGGGTTGTGGCCGATGCCAACGATCCTGAGACTGTGGCCTTAACTCGACAGTAAGTGAAATAACCTCATCTTCTAATTTTCTTTTCTGAATGATTTTTACGAGAATGAAGCATGAATCACCGAACATTGAGGCAAGCAAAAGGCTTTTCCTGAGTTTTCCTGTCGGGCATCGAAGAAACAATTAAGTATTCCATCTGACTCGTCGATAAAAATGAACAATACAGGCTGTGATACGCAATAGGAAAACGTTTTCGGAGATGATGACATGGAACTGCTGGCTCAGGAGCCAAACAACGAGATCAAAGATGCGGGAAAGGCCGAGAAAAATCCCAGTCGAATTTATGATATCAATCTCTTGCGGCCACCGGAAATCGTCCAGCGGGATGGTCGCTATGTTGCCTACAGCAATGGTGTGATATGCGACTGCTACCGCAAAATGGAATGGCTGGTGGGGCCCGATCGGGATACAAGCTGGGATGAAGCCCAGGCCTGGGTCAAGAGCCTGAACGTCGCCGGCGGTGGCTGGAGTCTGCCGACGCTGGAAATGCTGCGCGGCCTCTATCGGAAAAACCTGCGGAAACGTGAAATCAGCCCTTTGTTTCAAAGAGAACCTACGGATGTCTGGAGTTGCGAGGTCAAAGGTGAGGCCTCGGCCTGGGCCTTTAATTTTCTTCCGGGCAACACCTTCACGACCTATCGAACACTTTCCAGAAGAATCCGGGCCTTCGCAGTCCGCCCCAAACCGGATTACGGTTACTCTGCTTTGATGACTAAAGAGCATGCCGTCTGACATTGCAGAAAATCCAGCAGGGTTGATTCCGGCTGAATATGCTTTTCTCCCCATTGCCCGAATTCATTCCTGTTTTACCGAGAAATTCGGTATACCCAGACAGCCTGGTCTGGCTGGATCAGCAACCGCCAGCATAGAGATGCTACCGCCTTTCGATCGCCGGGAGATGTTCAGGGGACTGGAAAAATTTTCCCATATCTGGATTCATTTTCTCTTTCACCAGGCAGTAACTGATGGTTGGAGGCCGACGGTCAGGCCACCATGGCTAGGAGGGCAGAAGAGAGTGGGGGTTTTTGCCAGCCGCAGTCCGCATCGACCTAACTTCATCGGGCTATCCGTCGTACGTCTTGTTGGCATACGGACTGAGGGGAAAAAGATCTTTCTTGATATAGCCGGGATAGATATCCTGGACAAGACTCCGGTTTTCGACATCAAACCATATCTTCCCTATTCCGATGGGGTGGCTGAGGCCACTAGCGGGTATAGCCGCCAGGCGCAGACGCAGATGCAGGTCGCCTTTTCGGTGGAGGCAGAAGCAGCCTGCGCTGCCTATCAATTGGAGACGGGGAGGGATCTTCAGGTGCTGATCAGTGAGATTCTTGGGCAGGATCCCCGCCCTGCGAGCCAGCGGGCCGGAGAAAGGGAACATGGCATGCTGCTCTGGGATGTGAATATCCGCTGGCAAACCAGCAGAGGCGGTGTTCTGGTCCTGAGCTGCGAACAGCTCAAGGCTCGCTGAATCCTTCAAGGCGGCAATATACCCGACCGCCAACCTCATATTGGCTAGTGTCTATGGCAAAGTCCAGACTGCTGCCGCGGATCTCGGCCCCTTCAGCTGTAAGCCGTGTAGGGCCAGGGCAGTTGACGGTCCGTTTCTCATCATCATAGTGGAGGAGGTCGGTGTAGAGCGTCTGCTTGTCGGCTGTTTTGTGGACAATGACATTATCTATCAGGGTCAGGTGTCGGGTCACCGCGTTGTACAAGCCTTTGTCGGCAATAATGTTGGTCAGATTCCCTTCATTGTCGAAAATGTCGGTATCAACCTTTGTCAGGATATATTCATTTTCTTTCTCGGCAGTCCTGGCATTTTCCGCACGAATTTCCGCTGTCTTCTTGCCGCTGTGAATCTGTTGTATCCTCACTTTATCCATCGTGAAGTTGTGGACGTCCTTTTTCAAGTTGGCATACGCCGGGTCATAGCCTCCGCGAGGTGTTAAAAATGTCGCCAAAGGAATGCGCCATGCCGGAAAGGTGACAAGGAGGATGAGGGGCACAAGCCAGATTATGTTGCGTTGATTGATCATCGGTTGGCATACTTCTGCTGAAGTTCGGCGAGCAGGCCCTTGCTTTCAAGGAGCAGTTCGCAGGCCTCACGTACTGCGCCTCGGCCGCCTGGGAGGCTGGTGACATAGTGCACCACCTCTCTCACTGCGTTGACGCAGTTTGCCGGCGCCAGTGAAAAACCAGCCCGCTGGAGAAGGACAAGATCAAGCCAGTCATCACCCATATAGGAGATTTCAAAGGGACGACAGCCGGATTCCCGCAAGATTTCCTGGAACGCCAGCAATTTGTTTGAGGCCCCCTGATACAGATAGCGCATTTTTAACTCAATTCCCCGCCGGTTCACGGCCTCTGAATTGCGGGCGGTTATCAGGCCCGTCTCGATACCTGCCTCGTGCAGGAGGCGCACGCCGAAACCATCCTGGGTGTGGAAAGCTTTGCTTTCTTCTCCGGAAGCAGAATAGAGCAGCGTCCCGTCCGTCAGGACGCCGTCAACATCGAGAAGCAGGATTTTAATCTTGCTTGCCTTTTCAAGGATGACCCGACGATCCAGCGCCGGTTTGCCTTGCTCGGCTTTTTCGCGTATCAGACTGCGGTAATTTTCGCGTATCTCACAATCGGAAGGATATGCGGTACTGGATTTTGAGTGGCAGGAATCGCTCATCAACAGTTAAAGAAGGTGGAGGGGAATATCAAGAGGCCTCGCGGATTCGCAGAAGTTGCACCAGGATTGATTCGATCTCATTGAGGGGGATGGAGTTCGGTCCGTCGCAGAGGGCTTTATCCGGTTCGGGATGAATTTCCATGAAAAGTCCGTCAATACCGACTGCCACTGCAGCTCGCGCCAACGGTACGATGAATTCTCGCTGACCGTCGGAAGACCCGCCTGCCCCGCCCGGCAACTGCACGGAATGGGTGGCGTCATACACGATCGGGCATCCAAAGGAACGCATGACAGGCAGGGAGCGCATATCAACGACAAGATTGTTGTAACCAAAACTTGCGCCGCGTTCAACCAGCATGATTTTCTTACCCCCGGCCCCCCGCAGCTTGTTGACGACGTTCTGCATATCCCAGGGAGAGACAAACTGACCCTTTTTGACGTTCACCGGTTTGCCGGTACGGGCCGCTGCCGTGAGCAGGTCCGTCTGGCGGCAGAGAAAGGCAGGGATCTGGAGAATATCGAGGACCTCTGCTGCGGCCGAGACCTGGGTAATATCATGGATATCAGAAATGACAGGCACCCCGAGGTCGGAACGTATCCGGGCAAGGATCGTCAGTCCTTCCTGCAGTCCTGGGCCGCGATAAGCCTCAAGGGAGGTCCGGTTCGCCTTATCAAAGGAGGCCTTGAAGACATAACTGATCCCCAGTCTGGCGCAAATTTCCTGCAAGGTGCCCGCTACTCGTCGGGCCAGCTCTTCAGACTCAAGGGCGCAGGGGCCGCCGATAAGCAGCAGCGGTTGGCCACTGCCGACCAGAAGTGGCAGGCTGTTGGGGCGATCAATGGCAACGGTTGGAATAATCGGCTCAACCATTATGTTTTTTGGCCAGGGCGGCACTGATGAAATCCCGGAACAACGGATGGGGTTTCATCGGTTTTGATTTGAATTCCGGATGAAACTGACAGCCGAGGAACCAGGGATGGTCTTCGATCTCGACAATTTCCACCAGGTTGTTATCTGGCGATGCCCCTGAAACGATGAGACCGTAGGCCTCAAGTTTTTCCCGGTAGAGGTTGTTGAACTCGAAACGGTGCCGATGGCGCTCAGAGATTTCGATTTGTTGGTATGCCCTGGAGGCGTGCGAATTTTCCCGCAGCACACAGGGATATGCACCAAGACGCAGGGTGCCGCCCATATCCGATGTTTCATCCCGGACCTGCATCTGGTTGGTACGGTAATCGAACCACTCCTTGATCAGATAGATCACCGGATCAGCGGTAGTGAAATCAAATTCCGTCGAGTTGGCCATCTTCAGGCCTGCGACATTGCGGGAGAATTCCACGACCGCAAGCTGCATGCCGAGACAGATACCAAAGAACGGGATCTTATTGATCCTGGCATGGCTTACGGCTTTGATCTTTCCTTCGGCACCGCGTTTGCCGAAACCGCCAGGTACCAGGATACCGTCACAGCCTTCCAGGAGATCCTCCGGATCCTTTTCCTCCAGTTCCTCGGCGCTTATATAGCGCAGATCGACTTTGGTGCCATTGGCCAGGCCCCCGTGGATCAAGGCCTCGTGCAGGCTTTTGTAGGATTCGGTGAGATCGACGTATTTGCCGGTTATGGCAATGGTCACCCTGTTTTTCGGGTTCTTGATGTTGTGCACCAGGTCTTCCCAGGGCTTGATATTGGGCTGACCGGTCCAGACGTTGAGAAGTTCGAGAATTTTGGCGTCCAAACCTTCCTTGTAGAGGGAGAGGGGGAGTTCATAGATCGTCTCGACATCAATGCCGGTGATGACCGCATCTTTCTGGACATTGCAGAACAGGGCGATCTTGGCCTTCAGGCTGTCTTCAAGGGGAACCTCGGTACGGCAGATCAGGATGTCGGGCTGGATACCGTCGGCCCGCAGTTCACGCACCGAGTGCTGGGTCGGTTTGGTCTTCACCTCGCCGGCTGTCTTGATGTAAGGCACCAGGGTGAGGTGGATGAACAGCGAGTATTCCCGGCCGAGATCGGTACGGAGCTGGCGGATCGCCTCGATAAACGGCAGACCCTCAATATCGCCGACCGTGCCGCCGATCTCGATGATAGCCACATCGGCGCTGCCGTCGAGTTGCAGGACGGCAGCCTTGATTTCATCGGTGATATGGGGAATGACCTGGACAGTACCGCCAAGATATTCACCGCGCCTCTCCTTGGTGATCACCGAGAAGTAGATGCGACCGGATGTGTAATTGTTCTTCTGCGCCATGACGGCGTTGGTGAAACGCTCGTAGTGGCCCATATCCAGGTCGGTCTCGGCCCCGTCATCGGTGACGTAGACCTCACCGTGCTGAAAGGGGTTCATGGTGCCAGGATCGACGTTGATATAGGGGTCGAGTTTCTGGAAGGTAACGGTGAGCCCCCGGCTTTCGAGCAATGCCCCGATGCTCGCTGATGCAAGCCCTTTCCCGAGTGAGGAAAGGACACCGCCGGTGACGAAAATGAACTTGGTCCGTTTAGTAGTATGTGATGTTTTCATGCGGGCACTATAGCAATGGAGCCTGTATTTTGGAATAGAAAATCCCGGTCTGCTGGCTTATTTTTAGCAAAACACCGGGCCGAATTTCGACCTGTTCGAAACCTGTTCCGACAGTTCCACCGAGGCTGCTTGTATGACCCTCCGGCAATGAATATGGTAGAACCTGGGAAGCTGTTACCGCAGGTCGAAATGAGAACTAAGGGAGGTAAAGAATATGCAGACGACGATGCTTTTCGCTGCCGTCACAGCCTTTGGCCTTGCTGCCGTAAACGAATCGATCAGGGCAGCGGCCAAAAGGGAAGAGGCGATTTTCGGCGGCGGCTGTTTCTGGTGTATGGAGCCGCCTTTTGCCCGGCTTGATGGAGTGCTTGAGGTAACGGCCGGCTATTCGGGAGGAGATGAGGCGAATCCGACCTATGAGCAGGTCTCGAGCGGCCAGACCTCTCATTACGAGGCGGTGCTGGTGGTTTATGATCCGGCCTTGATTTCGTATCGGCAGCTGCTTGAGACATTCTGGCGACAGATCGATCCGACAGATGCAGGTGGCCAGTTCGCCGACCGCGGCAGGCATTACCGGACGGCAATTTTTTACAGCACACCCGAGCAGCGCAAAGAGGCTGAACTGTCTCTCGCGGATCTCCAGCAGTCAGGTGTTTTCAGCAAACCCGTTGTCACGGCCATTCTGCCGGCTGGTCCATTTTATCCGGCGGAGGACTATCATCAGGACTATTACCTCAAGAATATCCAGCATTACAACAGCTATAAAGTTGGCTCCGGCAGGGCAGGATTTCTCCAAAGAGTCTGGAAGGAGGCATGAATGAACCGACAATACCGCAAGCCCGAAGATGCCGGATTTCGAAGCAGGCTGCATTATGTCCTTGGTTGCAGGCTGCAAATGTTCAAATTCCGGGGAAAGGGAAGTCTGGATCATCGAGCAGTTTGATCATCCGTTGTTTGCCGAGAGTCTTGCTATCGTGGAAGTCGATGAGTATTTCGATCGTCCGTAGCATCTCGTCCTCATCCACCTCCTTCTTGATCAGTCTGCCGAGCTTCGGTGCCGGACCGCCCTTGCCGCCGGCAAAAATATCGTAGCCGTTTCGGCCGGCAACAATGCCGATATCACTCGTCTTGGTGCCGGAGCAGCTGAGAGTGCAGGCCGAGATGGCGATCTTGAGTTTGGCCTTGGTCTTTGTCCTGCCGGCGAATTTTGCCAGGATTTTCTCTGACAGCTCCTTTGTATCAATGATCCCGAGATTGCAATGGGGCTTGCCGACACAGACGCGGGGTATGGGGAATTTGTCTGGAGCCTTGAAGTCAGCACCCAGGGCGGCCAATGTCGCCTTGATTTCTTCGGCGGCCGTCTGCGGGACATTGAGCAGCCGCAGGTTCTGCAGAATAGAGAGATAGATTTCAAGATCATAGCGGCTCGCCAGATCAAGTGCTGCCTGCATGATGTCAAGGGGGAGTCTGCCCGCTGGCAAGAGAACGGTGATGTGGACTTTTTCTTCGGAACTGGACATGGGTATTTTTGGGTTAAGGGAGTTGATTCGGACCGAAAATCCTGAGAGATGTCGTAGATTATTTGCCGTTGAGGATATCCTTAATCGATTTTCCGTCAATACGGATGGCAAAAATATCAGCCAGCAGTGGCTCGATGATTCGTTCATCCTCTTCACTTAAGAGAAATCCCGGTAGCGGCCGGGCTGAATGGGTCCGTAACCGGGCCTGCATGATACGCGTGGAATCATCAAGCTTTTCAGCAACCTCGCGGTTAATGGAAATATCGCAGAGAGCGAGCAGGACATCCTGCATATTTCCCCAGTATTCCTTCTGTCCCAGATGTTCTATGAGCTGCATCATGACAGTGGAGGCTGAAAGATAGCACTCCTGCACATGGGCCGGCTGACTAGCCGAGCAGCGGATTTCGGAGATGAAACAGCGGCAGGAGAAGGGCCTGGCCGGGTAGATCCCGCAGACACCTTCCTCCAGGAAAGGACATGGAGTGAGAACGCTGCTCTCGCCAGGGTCGGCTTCTCGACCGCTCAGACATATATGGGCAAATTCGTTGGTGGTCATGCGGGGGCGACTGGAAGGCGGAGTTTGGCAGAGTTTTTCGGCAAGCCAGGCCTCCTTGCCATTCTCGCGGATGTAGGCGAGGATATTTTCACCCTCCAGTGCAGTTATGGTGACGTTCTGGGTGCAGCAAGCACTGCAACCTTTGCGGCAGACATGACTATAGGTGGAGGCCCATTCCGCGAATTTTTCGACTATTGCCTTGTAAACAGCTTCTTTCATTGGATATGTGTTTCGCTCCTTGGGAGAAATGTTGGTTTGTCCGAATATAAGTCTTTTTTGTTTGCTGTCAGCCAATATTTTTCATCATGGCATTCCCTGAAGGGCCAGGAGGGCGACAATGATGTAGCGACCGGCCTTGCCCAGCAAGACAAAGAGCGAAAAGAGGGGAAAGGGGGTGCGGAAAGTTCCGGCCAGCAGGCAGAGTGGATCTCCAACAAACGGCAGCCAGGAAAGCAGCAGTGACCAGGAGCCGTATCGCTGGAAAAGGGCTGTTGCCCGTGCGGATTCCTTTTCACCAAGGCGCAGGATCTTTTTAATGAAAAAATCAGATCCCCAGGTGCCGATGAGATAGGTGCTGCAGGCCCCGAGATAGTTGCCGATGGTGGCGACACTGACGGCAGTCGGGAGATGATGGCCGCCGATAATCAGCAGGATAAGCAGCCATTCAGATCCCAAGGGGAGAACGGTGGCCGCCAGAAAGCTGAGAATAAAGAGGGCCGGCATGCCATGGGAGGCAGAAAAAAACTCGGGGAGTTCCATTGTCTATGCAGAGTGATACGGCTGAGGAAATGCTCAGTCCGAACCATCCTCCCCGTTGCTATCCTGAACGGTTTTCAAGATGGAGAGATCCAGGCCTGTGCCGCCGCAGGCGGGGCATTCATCCCTGGAGAGAACAAATCGACTTACTCCCTTGAACGAGGGTATTTCGCCGATCCCGTTACAGAGCGGGCATGGCGGCTGTTGATTTTTTATGTCTTCCATGCCGAACCTCTGCTGCCTGTCGCGATGGAAAAAAGAGTTGTTTTGAGAGTCAGACTGCGTGAGGTTGTAGCATGAGTTGTGCATATCCGCCAGAGAGAAATTCAACAATGAAGATCAGCGACCCTGGCCGCCACCTCCGCCTCCATTAGAACCGTCTCCACCACCGGCGCCCCCTCCTCCGTTGCCGCCATTGCCGCCGCTACCACCATCACCACTGCTGCCATTGCCGCTTGAACTGCCGGAGCTGTCGGGTGATCTTCCCTGAGACGCATCCATACCTTCTTTGTCCAGGCCCTTTTCGCCTGCTCCGCCATACTGGCTTTGAGAGCCGAAAGTGTAGAGGGTTTCAGTTGGAGAACTGCTTTTCTGCAGATCGGCGAGGCAATTTCTGGTTACAGTTTCAAGAGAGTTCTGGCGGGAACGGCTTGCAAAGGTCGAGTTGAGCTGCCGCATTTCCTGGTCA
>JFJP01027416.1_pt1 | contig 12813 bp, 16 predicted proteins | sample 431651 | NCBI WGS metagenome assembly JFJP01 (sample SAMN02602958, study PRJNA72255) | Microbial mat metagenome, whole genome shotgun sequencing project. | biome: fresh water; feature: sink hole; material: water; isolation source: purple microbial (photo- and chemosynthetic) mats found in... | reverse complement strand
TTCAAAAAATTTTATTGGACTGCATTTTAGAAAACTTAAGTTTTTGTCAAGATTTATATTCTTAATTTTAAAAAATTTGGAAGCCTTTTTTTTTTTCTAAATCAAGATTTTTTGGAAGTTTTAATTCGCATTAAATTTTATATATAATTGGAGTGGTTTTTTTAGGTTAAAAAGAAACCAAAGAAAAACATAATTTTTATAAACAATCAATTGTTCTCAAAAATAATGTTTCAAGAAAAATCCTTTTATTTTCGGATTCATTATCATGCGCAAATCGATGAACAACTCATCATTGTTGGCGATTGTGATTATTTTGGTAACTGGGATATCAATAAAGGCATTAAATTAGAATGGACTCAAGTAAAATCTTTCAAAAATAAATTCATTTAAATTACGATTTGATTTTTAAAGGGAGATTTTTGGACCAAAAAATTTGTGTTTCTCTCTGAAGGGAATAATGAGACTATAAAAAAAATAGAGTACAAATATGTTCTTTCTTGCAAAAAAAATGAAAATTTTGTTCCGTTGAGATGGGAAGCTGGTGTTAATCGGCAGATTAATTGCTCAGAAAACTTAAAATTTAGTAATTTTTAGAAAAAATATAATTCTTTATTTTTTTCTTAAAACTTAAATTTTAACATATCCAGATGATATTTGGAACTATAGAAAAATAATTCTAAAGCTCAGAAGCAACCATCCTTCAATGGAAAAACATCTGTATCTCTTGTCCTTTATAGAAAATCATAAATATGCAAAAAAAATGGAGCTCTGCAAGACCTCAAGCATTTTTTCATTTTGGAAAGTCAAATTTTATGTCGACTTTTCTCAAAGTTCCTACACATATTCCTTTATCCTCTTTAACAAATCCACAAAAAAAATATATTGGGATCGTGAGCAAATCAGAAGAGTGAATTTGAATGAAATTATTTCACAAAACAATAATTTGAACAAAAGTCCAATTTCAATAATAGGCAAAAACAACTCATTTAAAATCCTTGATCGAGAGTTTAATCAAAAATTTTCTTTTAATGAAATAAATGAAAATATTCTGTTAGGTAAAAATTTTTTTTTTATGAGAAATACTAATGAATATTATATAGGTCCTTTTCCTCAAAATGAAGAAGAGATCGAAATCCTTAGAAAGAATGAAGTTCGTGCAGTTTTAAATCTACAAACAAAGGCTGACATGCAGGCTAGAGGCATTAACTGTGAGGAATTAAACAACATATATGAGCAACAAAACATTTTTTTCAAGAATTATCAAATTTGTGATGAGACTACTGATCTAGCTGATAAATTACTAGGAGCTGCACATTTATTGCACGAATTAGTTACAAAATTTGAAGTATAAACCATTTTTTATGAAAATTATTGATTTTCTTTTTTTTAAGAAAGTTTATATTCATTGTTCAGCGGGAGTTTTTAGAGCTCCAAGCACTGTCGCTGCTTATTTATATATGTATGAGAATTATTCTCTTAATATGGCATTAGATACCTTAAAAAGAAGAAGACCCATTTCCCATCCAAGCAAAAGTTTTAAATAAAATTATTTTTAAAAAAACTAAACTATTTTTTTGATCTTTCAAGAATGCCTCACAAAAGCTTTGCAATCACAAAATAAGGTGGAATATAACTTATCTATTATTTAATAAATCATTTTCAAGTCAGAGTTTTTTTAAATTTTGTTTTATCATTATTCTTATTTTGGCTGTTTTGTTTTAATTTTTACTAAAAAAAATTGTTTGCTCATTTAATAAAAAGTAGCAAATTTTAATTTTCTTTGTGTCTTTTTTAATTAAATATTTTAAAGACTTTTCAAAAAATTATTTGAGCTGCCAAAAAAAAAAAAAAGAATTAAAAAAATATATCTAAGGTTTTTGAGAATTTATTATCAAAAGAAAAAGTTTTTATGGCCTCTTAACTCTCAGAAAATTCTTCGTTTGCACGATTTTGTCAAATACTGACTAAAAAAATATTTAAATTTTTTTTTCTTTCTTGACAGTAGATCTATTTTATTGGGCTTGAAATTTTTTAATTAATAAAAAAAATTTAAAAAAAAATGAAATCAGCTTTCAATATTTTGCTTTCGCTCTCAAAACTTAAAAATATTTCTGTTTTAAAAACTATTTTACATTTAATAATTTGAAAAAAAAACTCTCCGCATTGATAGGACCATTTTATTTAAAAATAAAAGAAAATTTTGATTAATTTAAAATCATTGAATTTTTTATTATAAAGCTCGATTTGATGTAATTTTATTTTAGAACAGATGATGCTGCATTAATTTTAATAATATTTTTTTTTTTAAATTTCATTGGAGTTATCTATTTAATCATTTAAAAATCTTTCTGCAAATCGTCATCTTGACAGGTAACGAAAAGAAAATCTTATGTTCATTTAAGAACAAACAAAAAAAAATTATAATCATAAAAAAAAATTTTTCATAACGAAAGCAAAAAAAAATGTTTCAAATGAAATCCTTTTTTTTTCACATCCAATACCACGCTCATTTTGATGAACAACTCATCATTGTCGGTGATTGTGCCCAGTTTGGCAACTGGGATATTAACAAAGGCATCATATTAGAATGGACTCAAGTAAAAATAATTCACAAATTTACACATTTTACTAAAGAATTTTTTTTTTAAAAGGGAGATTTTTGGACAAAAAAATTTGATTTTCATTCTGAAGTGAATGAAAATGTGAAGAAAATAGAATACAAATACGTTCTTTGCTGCAAAAAAAATGATTGTTTTGTGCCGGTGAGATGGGAAGCTGGAGTCAACAGACAAATCAACTACTCAGCAAATTTATCATTTAGTATTTATTTTTCTGTACTAATATTTTTTCGAAAAATAAGATATTAAATTTGAAAAATCGCTTGTTTTTTTTAAAAGCTTGAATTCAGCCTAATCAATTAATCATTATATTATAGATGATATTTGGAATTATAGAAAGATCATTCTCAGGCTCCGAAACAACCTCCCAACAACAGGAAAAAATGTTTTTTTGATGTCATTTGTCAATAATCAGCAAAAAATGAAGAAAATGAATCTGGTGAAAAAAGCTTCAAGCATTTTTTCCTTTTGGCAAGCCAAAATTTATGTTGATTTTTCTCAAAGCTATTACAAATATTGTTATATCCTTTATGACAAAACTACAAAGAAAATATATTGGGACCGTGAGCAAATTAGAAGAGTGAATGTGAACGAAATTCTTTATCAAAACAATGATGTTCAGAAAAGCCCGCTTTCAGTTAAACCGAAAAACAACTCTTTTAAAATCCTTGATCGTGATTTTAATCAGAGATTTTCTTTTAATCATATAAATGAAAATATTCTGATTGGTAAAAAATTATTTTAAGAATTCTTATGATTAATATAAAAGGTCCTTATCCTCAAAATGAAGAAGAGATCGAAATCCTTAGAAAGAATGAAGTTTGTGCAGTTTTAAATCTACAAACAAAAGCTGATATGCAGGCTAGAGGCATTAACTGTGAGGAATTAAACAACATTTATGAGCAAAAAAACATTTTTTTCAAGAATTATCAAATTTGTGATGAAACTGCTGATTTAGCTGATAAATTACTGGGAGCTGCACATTTATTGCATGAATTAGTTAAAAAATTTGAAGTAAAAACCAGTTTTTATCAAAATTATTGATTTTCTTTTTTTAGAAAGTTTATATTCATTGTTCAGCGGGGGTTTTTAGAGCTCCGAGCACCGTCGCTGCTTATTTATATATTTATGAGAATTATTCTCTTAATATGGCTTTAGACACCTTAAAAAGAAGGAGACCCATCTCTCATCCAAGCAAAAGTTTGATTTATAATTTTTTTTCTCTAAAATATTTTATATATTTAATAAAGAATGCTTGACAAAAGCTTTGATTTCGCAATTGGATCAGCACAAATTAATTTCTTATATCTAAGAAAAGGAATTAAATTTTTTTATTTATAAGTAATTTTATATCGATTATTTGTTATTTTTAATTAACTTTCTTTTTATTGAAAAACATATTTATTTATGTATGTTTTCATCGAAAAAAAAATGGCTTATTTAAGTTTTTTTCTCCTATCTAAAATTTTGCGAGGGAAAGTCAAATTTTACTTTTTTAAATCAAAACAAAGTCTTAAAATAATAAAAATTCAAAAAATTCAAAAATTCAAAAAAATCAAAAATCAAATTTATGATATTTTGATTTATTTTTATTAAAAAAATTCAAAAATTCCAACACATTTAAATTTAATTTTTGGCAGTGCATTTCAAAAATTTAGGGTAGTAAATAAAAAAAAAAATTTATCAAAAAAAATGTATTTTTTTCATAAAAAATATTTTTTTTTTATTTTGAAAAATCCCTGTGGCGTATTAAAAAAACTCTATTAAAAAACTTAAAAAAGCTAATTAAACAAAAATAAAATAAATTAATTAACATTTGAGACCCGCCAGCTGTGCTTTGCATTTCTCATTAATTTCTTGCGTTTTTTTCAAAACTTCTTGCTTTTCTTTAACCATTCTCTTGATTTCCATTACTTCATTTTCCAAATTCTGCAAAAGGAGTCGATTCACAACAATTTCATTATCATCCTTTATCATTTCTTTTTCCTGAATAATTTCCTTTAACAATTCAATTTCTTTTAAAATCCTTTCTTTTTCATTTCTTTTCATTTTTAGCAAAAGTAAGCTTTTGTTTTTTTCACTATTCTTTCTATTTTCTTGAGGTAAATTCTGAAGCAAATTCCTCAACATTTTGTTTTTATGTTTCTTGCTTTCGATTTTCTTCTTATTTGAATTTATTGTGTTTTGTATAGTTTCTTCAAGCTCTTTCCCAGATTTTTGTAAGGCTTCATATTGCCTATTCATTTTCTCAAATTTATTTTGATTATTTTCAATAAAATCACTCTTATTTTGTAAATCTTCAAAGAGGTTTATCTTTGTTTTCTCGAAATCTTCTTTTTTTCTTTCTATTTCCTTCAATAAATTCCAATTTCTCTCATTAGCAGCTTGGAAGGCTTCTAATCCTTCATTATTCACCTCAAGACTCAAACTCATGCTTCTTTTCAATTTGGTATCAAAAGCAATAATTTCTCTTTTTTTTTCTTCAGAAATTCGTTCAGTTTGTGATTTTAAATCAAAGATTTCTTTATTTATCGCTTGAATTTTCAAATTTTGCACATTTTTTTCATTTTTAAAATAAAACTCCTTCTCTGAAAACTTGAGTTCGTATTGTTCTATTTCAATTTTAACCTTTTCAATTTCTTTTTCTTTGCGATTTAGCTGATAATCCAGTGTGTTTTTGTTTAGAAGGGCAATTTTTAACGACTGTCCCTTTGAATCTTCGATTTTTTTTTCGATTTCTTTGTTTTCTATTATTTTTTCTTCTAAAATCCTTTGTAAGTCTCTGAGCTTTTCAGATTTTTTTTCTGTTGAAATCCGTTGAATTTCTTCTAATTTATCTTTTTTCTCCTGCAGTTCTTTTACTTTAGCTTCTTTTTCTGGCGAAAATCTTTGAATTTCTTCCATTTTCTTTTCGAATTCTTCTAATTTCTCTTCATTTTTTGCATTCTTCTCTGTGAGATTAACATAAACTTCTTCACAAACGACTGTTTTTCTCGCATGCGTTTTTTCTTTGGATCTGAGAATTTCTTCAAGAGATTTATCTTCGGCTTTTTTTCTCATTATTTCAATCTCCAATAGCGAAATTTCTTTCACTAAAGCTTTTGTTTTGTTTTTGAAATCCGAATTCGAAGTTTTTTTAGATTTTTCTCTTTGACTATAAAAATTATTGGACTTTTCTTGAGGTTTATTGATGATTTCTAACACACTCTGGGTCAAATATTTACTAGAATAGGTTTCTTGCAGTCTATTAAGAATAGATTCATATTGAGTATATTTTTCTGTGTTGTGAAAAGAAAGGATTTTGAGGGTTTCAGAAGAAATGTAATCGATTTGAGAATTGAATTTTAGTTTTTCACTGGAGAGTTCTTCGAGAAAGTTGGAAAAACGGTGGAATAAGAGAGGGTTTGAATGGGTTCTTGCTTGAGAAGTTTGTGGTGTAGTATTTTTTTTAATATTCATGAAAGATTAAAAACGGGGAGTTTTATTATTTAGTTTAAAGGTAGGAAAATCAAAAATTATTTGTTGGTTTGATAAAAATTGTATTTGGACTCTTTTATTTAAGATATAAACATCAATATTTCTTCTATAAAGGATGTATTTTTTTTAATTTCCTTGATTAATTTTTTTGTAAAATAAACCTTCTGATCATCCCTTTTTGGCTAGTTTATACATGATAATGGGAGGGTATATTAGATCTTTTTATGAAAGACATATAGGTCTTAATAAACAAGGCTTCTTGGCAGTGATGTTTGTGAGCATGAATTGGAGATTTCAATGGACTATTATCTTCTTTTTTTTAATTTATTTTCATTTTTAGTTAACTCCTTTCAGAAATTGATTAAAATGGGCTCTAATTTTAAAAAGTTTTTTCTTCAAACAAAATTGGGTTTTTGATTTATTTAAAAGCAGTTTTTTTTTTATAACCGAAATAAAAAAATTAATTATAATATTTAATGAATTTACTAATAGACTCGCAATATGAACTCCTGAAAAAAATCGGCTCAGGATCATTTTCAAATATTTATCTTGGTAAAAAACTCTCCAACAACCAAGATGTCGCCATAAAACTCGTATGCATAAATTAATCCCTTAAGAATTTAAAGCTTTTTTTCTCTCAAAGGAACCAATCAAAGCCAAACATCCGCAATTGGAATATGAAGCTAAAATTCTTCGTTTATTACAAGGAGGAAGTGTGAATTCTTTTTTATTTTCATTTAATTTCTTTCCTTTTTTTGGAATTCATCTTCCTTTTTCCTTGAAATTTATATTTTTCCTTTGATATCTTCAAAAAAATAGAGGGTTTTACACAGCTTCATTGGTGTGGCCAAGAAGGGGATTTCAGCATAATGATCATGGATCTTCTGGGTCCTAGTCTGGCAGATCTGTTTGAATACTGTAATAAGAAGTTATCTTTGAAGACTGTTCTTATGCTTGCGGATCAGATGGTTTGTTTTTTAAAAGAAATTTACAAAGAATAAATTACTTGATAATTTTTGAGTTATTCTCAGATTTCTCATTTTTTTTTTTAAATTTCTGAATTTTTTTAAATTTCAATTTCTTTTCCTTTTATTCAATTTCTTAAATTCTTCATATATTTCTTGAGATTTATTCTATTCCTTAATATTTCTTTCTAATCCTTACAACAACAAAAAATAGATAAGTTTAATTGAATATCTCCACGAGAACAATTTCATTCACAGAGACATAAAACCAGAAAATTTCCTTGTGGGAAGAGAAAAACAATCTGATCAGATCTTTCTCGTAGATTTCGGTCTTGCCAATAAATTTCGTGATCCGAGAACTGGCTCCCATATCCCGTTTCAAGATAATCGCATTTTGGCTGGGGTTGCGAGATATGTCAGCATAAATACGCATTTGGGCATAGGTTTCCATTTATAAATGAACTTTAATATGAAAATAAGCTTTATATTTGAATTTTTATAAAGAAAAATTGCTTTTAATTAATTCTTTTTTAAGAACAAAGCAGAAGAGATGATCTTGAATCTTTGGGCTATTGTTTCATTTATTTTCTAAGAGGAGATCTGCCTTGGATGGGTGTCCAGGCTCTTGGGAATCAAAAGAAATACGATAAAATCCGAGAGATAAAAATCGCGACTCCCATCGAAGTCCTTTGTCAGGATTTTCCAAATGAATTCGAAATTTATTTGAAATATTGTAGATCTTTAAAGTTCGAAGAACGTCCAGATTATGTTTGGCTGAAGCGATTATTCAAGAATTTGTTTTTGAAACTTGAGTTACAATGGAATTTAGCCTTTGATTGGGCAGAACTCAGCGTTTATGTTGAAACTGAACAAAATAAATTCAAAATTACTGAAAAAGTAAGCAATTTTCTCCTCAATATTTTAGTCATTTCTAAATAAAAAGGTCAATACAAAAAAAACTGAAGAAAATAATATCACTGGGACTTTTGAAATTCTGATAAAAAGAGCTATGAATCTACCTAGCATGGATATGGGAAATGCTTCTGATCCTTTTTGCATTTATTCGATTTATGATCTAAAAAAGAAACAAGAAGTAATGATATATATATTTAATAAATCAATAAACCCCCATCAGTATAACCCCACTCTCCCTAATTTGACTATAAATTTTACGAATAATAGGGAGAAAAAGATGCAAAAACCAGAACCAGTGCAACAATCACTGATAATAACAATCCAATATGGAATTTCAAAAAAAACCAGAAATTGACTTTTTTGAAGTCGAATTTGGAAAACTATAGGTTTTTAGCTCAGGTTTTAGACCAAGATTCCTTATCTGATGATTATATTGGGCAAATAGAGATTCCCCTTCATAATATCATCAAGAAGCCAGGGAAAGTTAACAAAGGAATTTATGATCTTTATAATAAACAAGGGAAATCAATACCCTCAGCACAAATAGAAATTGAATTGAAATTTATCAATGATTAAAATAAAATTTAAAAACTGTGAACATTTCAATTTTTTTTAAAATAAATTGAAAGAAAAATGAGCTCCCAAATTTTTATAAAAACCATAATAATATCCTTAAAACTACTATATATATAATTATATTTTCAATTAAAATATATGGTTTTAAACCTTTTAAAATCGAAAATAAAGGAGAAATCCTATAATACCCGCTTATTTTTTCGCGGGGTTTATCTTGATATTCTTCGGTTCATCTTCAGTCGTTGGTTCATTCGAAACCGCATGCTTTTCATCGCATTAACAATGACTCCAATAATGGTATATGGTTTTATGTATGAGTCTCAACATTATGAACAATTATTAGTGCATAGATCTACAAAGAAACATTATGTAGCAGAGAAACTCCTTCATGAAAGAGGACTTGCAGATTTTGATGATGACACTTATGCACATTATTCCAATTATATGAAATGGAAAGCCCCGAGATAAGGAAAAGACTCTCCTTTATATATATTATAGAAAGAAATCGATAAATTATGAATAAAATGAAAAATTGCAATGAGAAAATTTGTGAATTTCAAGCAAAAAAAGCTTTTTTACATTTTTCTCTCTTATAAAAAATGATATTTTCATCTTATAAATTAAAAAAACTAGAGGAATATTTTTTCAAAGTTATAAAGGTGCATAAATTATCAACAAAACTGAAAAAAAGCCAAAATCTTCTCCTTTCGTCTGCTTTTAAATAAATTTTTTATACAATAAATCAACAATAAAAAAAAATGCAAAGCTTTGTTGAAAAATTCCAAATTTCAACCCCGAAATGGGTTTTATCTCCACAAGCCAGAGCTCGAATTATGAAAGATTCCCATCCCACTTCTAATGCGAAAAAAAATATAAAAAACACTTTTTTTAGCACAAATTTCCCTGCTATCACGACTTCTTCTGATAAAATCGTATTGGGGACTAACGTTTTCACACAGAAGAAAAACTTGGATTTTATCAAATATCGGTTGAATTTACAGAATAAATACGATAAAGAACAAAATAAAAAGCGGGAAAATACACAATATTTCAAAGGATTTGAACTTTCTTTGCGAAACTCGCTTTCTGAGAATGAAAAATTTGCTTTTAAGAATCGCACAACAAGTTCGAAGTTCAAATTCTTCGAAGAATTCAAAGAAAAAATGACAACAGATGATATAGAATTTGAGAAAAAGATTGAATATAATGAAAAAATCTACGAAGAAAACATGAAACAAAAGAAAAACGTGATTGAAACCTTACAAGTCTTCGAAGATGACCCCACATTTTCAAATTCTTTAGCGTTGTATAAATTCGAATATTATCAGAAAAAAGGTTTCAAGAACAATGAATTCAATTTAGCAGCAGAAAATAATGAGTTTTCAATGAATGAATTCTCAGTCAGCAGACAAATGAAGAATTTCAACAGTGAAGCTGAGATTTTTAGAAATAAAATCAGCAGTTTTATCAATAAAAGAGAAAAAATCGATCATTTGAATAAAATCTCGCAAAGAGTTGAGAAAAAATCTATTGAAAAGAAAATAACAATTTCTCCACTTTCACCGAAGAAAGAAAGTTCGAGAAAAATCAAAAGAAAATACATGAAACAGACTTCGAATAAGAACTTTTTCTTCTGGCTTGATTTGAATAAAGTTCAAAGGATTCTGCTGAAAATGAAGAATTTCTTCTCGAAATTAATACAATTGAAGTTAAAACTACATGAAGTTTCATTTTTTTCAAAAAAATTAGAAAATTGAATAAAAGGTTCTTGAGAACAATTTGTTCAGTAAAATTCCATTTCAAAGAGTGAATTCACATGAGTTCATAACTGCGGTGAAAGAAGGAAATATGAAGAAAATAATCAGTTTTTTCAATTTGGATCGGTTTTTAGTCTTTGAATTTGATCAAGTAAATTTAAAAAAAAACAAATTCAAATAAATTTATTGATAGGGTAATCAAACAGCTTTGCATTGGGCTAGCAAAAGAGGCCATGAGAAAATTGTTCAGTTTTTATTAGAGAATAATGCTGATATAAATTCAAGGGATATCGTAAAAAAAGCCTCTGAAAAAAATCAAAAGAATTTTCTTTAAAAAGGTTGATAGAAACCCTTTATATTATGCAGTTCGAGAAAGACACTTGAAAATCGTGAGGGTATTTTCATAGTTTTCTTTATAAATTCAAGAAAAGTTCTAGATGCTACTTGCTGCAGGGTCTTTGCCCTGGTCAACGAAGAATTCGGATTTTAAAAAATTGGAGACTTCGCAAGAAATCAAACTTCTTTTGAAAAAAGCCAAAATTGTAATTTTTTCTAATGAAATTCAAATGGAATTTTATGAATAAAGGCTCATATTGCTGTGGCTATTGCACCTAAGGACAAAAAGGACAGGATTTGGAAAGAAGAATCGAAGTTTTTCTTTTCAAAGAAAATTGAATGATTTTTTTAAATTTTTTGTTCTAAAAAAAAGTTTCTTCTTATAAAAAAACAATTCTTGTAAAAATTCAAAAAAATTTGAATTTTTCTATTTTTCTATTTTTTTTTAGTTTTACTTAAAGAAAAGCTTTAAATGAGCCAAATTGCTCAAAAAACTGTCTATTCCCTCTTCGATAAACTTGAAACCGCAAGGTTTTCTTCACAAGAATTAGATGAGAAATTCCTCGAACTTCACAAAATGCTTCACAAAATTAAAAAGAAAAATGTAAAAACTATTTTTCTTTTTACTATTTTTCTCAACAACAATAAAAAAAGATCGAAAAAGAAAAACCACATGGGATTCTTCTTGTGAAGTCAGAAATCTTCGATTTTTTTCTTAAGAAAGTAGAGCAAATGCAGCAGAAATACCATATTATTTCTTCAAATTATGAAGAGATTTTCTCACATTTATCTTTGAAATCTTCAGAAATTAGCCAGAATTCTGAAAAAGTTCTCAAAGAGCTTCAAAGCCAATATAAATGCGATATTATGAGGCTTGAATTGAATTATAAAAGGCTTTTGGAGGCTCAAAGTTCTTCATTTAAAAGAAAAGAAGGGGAAATTCATCAGATTTTTAGCTTTTTGTCAAAAAATCTAGAAAAAACTTTTAAATTTTATCTAAATGACCTTGAAGAAACTAATATAAATTTTCAAGAACTGAAACAAAATCGTTTGAATTTACAAGCAAAACACTTGTTTTCTTTAGATGAATTAGATCGAAACTTGATAGAATCAATCGAAAAAATCGAAAATATACAGAAAAACCTACCGTTAAAGCTGAAAACCTTGAGAAAAAGCGAAGAAATCGAAGGAATTCGTTTTCCCAAAGCGGAAAACCCTTTGAATTTCCTTTGTAATAGCAATAATTCTTCGGTTTTAGATAGAAAAAGATTGATAAAACTCAAAGAAATTCTGGTCAAAAATCAAATAGAATCCAAAGGAAATCAACAAGAATTCAAAGAAATATACAAAATCAAAGAATTCAAAGAAGATTCGGATTCAGAAGAAATCAGTGTTTTTCTTGCGAATCAATTGATCAATTTTCAAGAAGAAAGTCGTTTAAATATCAGCATGCCAAAAGATGAAGGAAAATGGGATCCTGCTTTAGAAAGTGAAAAGAGTGAAAATCCTGCAGAATACTCAGATGTGAGAAAAGCCTTTGAAGTCTTCGATTCTTTGAATTTCTTCGAAGCGGTTATATTTTATTTTTTTTTGAGAATTTCTAAAGGGGTTTTCAATAGGAAAATTTGAATGTTTTGCAGAATTTTTCTGAAAAATGCAAAGAAAATAAAAACGTGAATTCTATTGATAAATCCATGTTTAAAGAAGTAAAAAGTGAATTTTTCTTTAGACTTTCTCTTTATTTAGTTATTTTCTCTTTATTTAGCTCATTTTACAATTGTTGAGACTGCATAAAGCACAAAAAACGAAGCCTGTAAAAAGCCCAGTAAAAAACTCCAATGAAAATTCACCGATTATTCCTCACGATGAAACTAATATGATTAATATAACTAACGAAATTGAAATCGAGGAATCGAAGCTAAAACAAGAACAAAAGATGAAAAATCCCTCTTTTTTCAATAGAAAACCAACGAATAAAAATAAGGATTTATCACTTTCTGATCTTATTTTAGATAGTTCGTTTTTAAGTCCAGAAACAGCATGTAAGTTGAAATTCGAAGAATTTGTTGCGAAAAACTCAAAGAAAGAAGCGGATGAGAAAAATTCGATGATTTTAATCGAAGAAAATTCGGACATTTGGGAAAAATCGAACAATGAAAAGTTCAAAAA
>JFJP01002208.1_pt1 | contig 12815 bp, 8 predicted proteins | sample 431651 | NCBI WGS metagenome assembly JFJP01 (sample SAMN02602958, study PRJNA72255) | Microbial mat metagenome, whole genome shotgun sequencing project. | biome: fresh water; feature: sink hole; material: water; isolation source: purple microbial (photo- and chemosynthetic) mats found in... | reverse complement strand
TTTCTGCTCCTTCGTGATCGGCCAGTCCCAGCCGAGGTGCCACTTGCCGATCGCTGCCGTTCGGTAGCCGTTTTGTTTCGCCAGCGTGCCGATCGTCATGCGGTCCGGTGCGATCAACGGCTCGTCGAAAACGCCGACGATTCCGTCCTGCAATCGCGTTCTCCAGTGAAACCGACCCGTTAGAAGCGAGTAGCGCGACGGCGAACACACGCCAGAGGATGAATGCCCGTCGGTGAAGCGCATGCCCTGCGACGCAAGCTTATCGATGTTCGGCGTTGGGATTTTCCCGCGCTCAAGATTGTTGCGCTGCACATCGCCGTAGCCGAGATCGTCGGCAAGGATGACGAGGATGTTTGGTTTTTGATCCGCTGCGGCAGCGAAGACCTGCGTGCAGATGAGTAGAGATATCGTTAGATAAGTGAGTATTTTTTTCATGATGAGTGATTCAAAAATTCCAGCGCTTCTTCGCGCTGGCACCTTGGAGTTCGATCCAATCGATCTCCACAGGTCCCGACTGTATGGGGAGATGAAGACGCAGGACGCCAAGCGCGCCCGCTTCGGGAATGTTTATACTTAAGTCCTGCCAGTCGCCGCCGTTGAGTGTGTAGATGACGGACGAGGCATTCCCATCATTTTTATCGACACTAGGTTTCAGCCATTCGATTTTTGCCTCGCCATTCTTTGCGCACCGGGCGCGGAACTTGAACGTAGCGGGGCCGTTCACGGTGCTGCCTACACCCAGAAAAGATGTTTTGCCCGACGGAGTCAGGGTCACGATGCCGCCCTTGGTTTCATAACTGCAACCGCGTGCTTTCCAGCCTTCCAGACCGGGAAACTCTTCGTCGTTTGCCTTGCCGGGCTTACCCTTTTCCTTCGGCTTGGGTTCCGCGGCTGCGGAGGCGTTGAATTTCGGATTGTGAATGGGAATTACAGCTTCTGTGTCCTTGAGGAAGCCGCTGATGAGTTCGTTCAACTCGGTGACGAGTTCAGGTTTTTCGGAGGCGAGATTTTTCGTCTCGCCGGCATCATTTTTCAGATCATAGAGTTCGAGGCGGTCGCTGCCGTCGTCGTTGTCGGCAAAGAACCGGATGAGCTTCCAGTCGCCTTTGCGCACGTAGGTGCTGGGTAGAAAGCCCGGGATGTTCTCGGCTGAATTCGGCGTGCCGTGCGGAAAATGGCAGAAGATCCGGTCGCGCAGCGACGGCTCACCTAACAATATGCGTGATTGCTCGAAGCCGTCGAGTTTCACGTCTGGATGCGGCTTGATCCCGCACATCGCCAGCAGAGTCGGATAGAAGTCGGTGCTTTGGAAAAGCGCGTCGTTCGATGTGCCGGGCTTGGTTTTTCCCGGCCACACGACGATGAACGGCGTTCGTGTGCCACCTTCATAAATCGATGCCTTGCCGCTGCGCTGGGGGAGATTGCTGGTGGCTGGCATTTCGCCAAATCCTTCGGGATCGGTCGTCTTCGGCGGATAGGCCCAGCCGCCGTTGTCGGAGGTGAAGATGATGATGGTGTTGTCGGCCACGCCGGCATCGTCGATCGCCTTGAGCAGCTTGCCCACGCCATCGTCGAGGCTGCGCGCCATCGCGGCGTAGAGTGGATTGTGCTGCGGGTTTTTTGGATCTACGGTTTTTTGAAACTCGTCGATGTAATCACGCCGCGCATTCCAAGGCGAATGCACCGAGTAGGCCCAGTAGTTCACGAAGAACGGTTGGTCTTTGTGCGATTGGATGAATTTGGCGGCCTCCTCCGACATTCGGTCCTCGATGTGCTCGCCGGGTTTGCCGGTGATTTTCGGGTCCTTGATGAATTTCCACGGTGCGAGGTATCCTCCGCCGCCTGGGCCGGAGGCGCTCGGCGTGTGTGGGAAATCCAGATCGAAGCCTTGGTCTTTCGGTTCGAAGTGATCGTTCGCGCCGATGTTGTAGCCGAGATGCCATTTCCCAAAATGTGCGGTCGCATAACCGGACTCGCGCAGCGCCTCGGCAAGCGTGAAATATTCCGGCTTCATCCGGGTGAGGCTATCCGCATTGAGCGCACGCATTGGTGGACTCGGCTTGGTGAGTTTCTTTTCCAATTGGATCTGCGGCAAGTGGCACGCCGGCTGGGTGATGCCCGAGCGCGCCGGATACACGCCCGCGAGGATGCTGCTGCGCGTGGGTGAACACAGCGGGCTGGCCGCATACGCCTGCGTGAACTTCACCCCACGTTTGGCGAGAGCATCAATATTGGGCGTCTGGTAATACGTACTGCCGAAACAACCCACATCGTGCGCGCCGAGGTCGTCGGCGAGAATGAAGAGAATGTTAGGTTTATCGGCTGCGGCGGCATGAGCATCGGTCGGTGCCGCGATCAGCAGGAAGATGAATGATGTGAATAGTTGTTTCATGGTGGGCAAGGATTCATCAATCTTTCGCAATCCGCATGTCGTGAAATTTCTCGTACGGTTTGCCGCGGCGGCAAAAGCAGGCTTACCAGCTTTCAGGCAGTTGCAGAAAGATCCAACTCGCGCACGACGTATCATTCAACCATCCATAAAGCAACTCATTCAACACACACGATGCGTCTGGGCATTGCTGATTTTTGTTTGCTGCATACCGGAGCGACTGAAGCCATTTCACTCGCTGGCGACTGGCGATTTGAAATCGCCGGGGCAAACTCGGAACAATGCCCTGCGGCGTTAACTCAAAAAATCCAGCTTCCCGGGACGATCGACGACGCACGTCTGGGGCCGCCTAACACAAATCCGCCAACGCTCGAAGGTCCTTGGCGTCTCTCGGATTATGCCGGACCTGCATGGTATCAGCGCGACATCGACGTTCCGGCTACGTGGTCGGACCAACGCGTGACCTTGTTTCTAGAACGCTGCCGCTGGGTGACGACCGTGTGGCTGGACGATAAACGCATCGGTTCACAAGACAGCCTCATCGCGCCGCTGAATGCGTTCTGGGAATCCAAGGGGTTCATCACGCCGGAAGCATTCCGGCGTTTCTGCAACTCCACCGTGCCACTGCTGCGGATGCCCAAACGCACTTATACGAATGCCGAAACGTTAGAGGCGACGGTGCAGGTCGCGCATTATGGTGCTGCGGATTTGGCAAACACGCAGCCGGTCTGGAAAATCACCGATGCGCAGGGACGCGAAACCGCCGCAGGTAAATTGCAGTCCCTAACCGTTCCAACAGGCAAGGTCACGGATCTTGGCGCGATCAAGACCTCGCTGGCGAACATCAAGACGCCCGGCAAATTCACGGTGACGGTTTCCCTCGAAGGCACACAGTACGTCAATGACTGGGAGATTTGGGTATATCCAGAAACGTCCACGCCCGTGCCGCCGGCGGACGTTTTGCTTTGCAATACGTGGATCGAAGCAAAGGCCGGACTGGCCGCTGGGAAAAAAGTCATATTCTTCCCGGGCGTGACGAACCCGGCACATTCAATGGCGGGCAGCTACCTGCCGGTGTTCTGGAGTCCGGTCTGGTTTCCGAGCCAGAAGCCGAAAACGATGGGGCTGCTCTGCGACCCCAAGCATCCGCTGTTCGCGCAGTTTCCGACGGAGATGCACAGCAACTGGCAATGGTATCGTCTGATGCAACCATCGCGGGTGTTTATCCTTGATGACACCCCTCCGGATTACCGCCCGCTCGTGCAGGTCATCGACAATTTCGAACGCAACCACAAGCTGGGCGTGGTGTTCGAGACCCGCGTTGGCAGCGGCCAGTTGCTGGTGTGCGGATTGAATGTGATGAACCCGAAGAAAAAGGATCCCGCCACCCAGCAGTTTTTGGCGGGGCTTTACAACTATGTCGACTCGGCAAATTTCAAGCCGACCGGCGAAATCAACTCCGCAACTCTGGAAACCATTTTTGCCGCGGCTCCCGAAAAACCATCTGAATCCAAACGATGATTGGCAGCTCCTTCCAAAAGCGATTTCCTTGCCCTGAAAATCAATCACGCCTTGTATCCCATGAGGATCAGATAATGACGCCCAATGGCGTCCAGGATTTCATTTCCCGTCCTTCAAACGTGCGATTAGATATTCCACCGGGTTCGGGTAGGGCAGGTTGGTGGCTCCGGGATACATGACGTGACATTCCACACCGGTGGCGCGCATTTTCTCCTGAAGTTTCACACCAAAGTTGGAAGTGTGCGTCGGGTCATTCTGATCCTTGCCGATCGCCGGTGGTGCCGTGTAATAGAGATACACCGGAGGATCATTCGCCGTGACCAGTTCGTAAGGTGAATATTCCTTGATCCAAGGAATGATTTCTTTGCGACTGGCAAGAAACTGCTGGAAGCCCGAAACCTTATTTGCCTTGTCCCCATTGAATCCGAACGCATGTCCTCCGTAATTGCTGTTCGGTGTCCACTCCCTCATCTGCTGAGGATCAAGCGAAGTTTGCGCACCCACCAGGCCCGCGCACAGCAAACGCGTGGACTCATGCGCGATGGGATCCTTGCTGTTGGGGTCGGCCAAGTCATCGTGAAATGCCAGCCACAAGCTCGTGCAGGCACCGGCTGATCCGCCGGAAGCGGCAATACGGGTTTTGTTAATATTCCACTCGTTTGCTTTGCTGCGAACAAATTGCAGTGCACGCGCCGCATCATGGAGAGGCCATTGCACCGGCGGCTTGATGCCTGCCGCCTTCGCCTCCTGCACGAATCGGTAATTGATAGAAACCACGGAGATGCCAGCAGCCAGATAATTGCTCACAGCTGTCACCTTGTCCTTGTCATTGCTTTTCCAAGACCCGCCATGGATGAAAAACACGAGTGGCGTGGGTTTGTCGGACTTGGCCTGCCAAAAATCCAACACCTGTTTCTTGTCCTCGCCGTAAGGCACATTGGCCATCGTTGGTGGGATCTTCATCGGTTGGGTATTCTCGGTGGTCCAAAAAGCGTCGAGCTCCTTTTGGATTTTGGCGGCGCTTGTTTTGTCGATTTGCGATGATTGATCAGCCCGACCGCGATGCGCGGGTGCCATCAGGATCACCAGAGCGAGGCAGGTTGTTGTGAATTTGGAATTCATGCTTTTGCTGATAAGAGGGTGAGAAATTCAGATAGATAAATCATTTCGGATTCGATCCGCGCCAACCCGCCAACCATTGTTCGGTCAGTTTTGCGACGAGCTCCTTGTTGGCTGGGTCACCGGCGATGTTTTTGTTTTCCTGCGGGTCGGTCTGATGGTCGTAAAGCTCGACGGCATCCACCTTGGAGTGATCCTTGCGATCAACCCAGCGGGTGAGGCGGTAGCGGTCGGTGCGCATCGTATAGCCCATCAGGTTCTTGTTGTCAGGCTTGCGCGGATACTGGCTGAAAGCGGCCTGTTTCCAAGGTTTTTGAGGATCGTCGATCAATGGTTTGAAGCTTATGCCTTCCAGGGTTTTCGGCAATGGCAGTTCAGCGAGTTCGGCAAGCGTCGGATAGATATCGACAAACTCCACCAGTGCGCTCGTGTGCGTGCCTGCGTTGGCTATGCCGGGAACATAGATTATCATCGGAGCCCGGGTGTCGTTCTCGACATTGCTGTGTTTGGCCCAGGCCTGGTGTTCACCCAGTTTCCATCCGTGGTCACCCCACAGGATGACAATGGTGTTTTTGTCCAACTCCTGCCGCTCCAGTTCATCCAGGACACGTCCCACCTGCGCGTCCATGTAGCTCACGCAGGCGTAGTAGCCGTGCTTCAGCTTTCTTGTGAAGTCCTCCGGGAAAGGCCGGGTGGCAGGCACGCCGGAATAGGAATTTATTTCACCACTCGGAACAACCGCGTATTTGGGGGCGCCAATCGGAGGAAACGGATTGGGTGCGGGCGGAATTTTGTCCGCGTCGTATAGATCGAAATATTTTTTCGGCGCATTGAATGGCAGATGTGGTTTGATGAAACCGACCGCGAGGAAAAATGGCTGCTGTGGCTTGCCCTTCAGTTCTTTCAGCGCCTCAATCGCCATGTCGGCGAGTTCTCCGTCGTGCAAGGCATTATCTGGTCCGATCACCTCTTCCACCACCGGACCCCGTTCTTTTTTGGACGACTCCACTTTGGGGGCGTCCGGGTCCGCTTTCCGTGCTCCGGCACCGTGGGGTGCATGCGGATAGAACGACGGCACGGACCAGGAAACCGTATCATCCAGACCGTGATGATAGATTTTCCCCATGGATTTTGTGAAGTAGCCATGGTTTTTGAACAACTGTGGCAGTGCGATAAGGTCCGGTTGTGCCTTGCGAAAATGAGTGACCAAATCCCACACTTCCGTCGTGTCCGGACGTGTGCCGGTGAGCAGGCTGGTGCGCGATGGTGAGCAAACCGCCTGTTGGCAGAACGCGCGGTCGAACACCATGCCTTTTTTTGCCAGGCGGTCGATGTTCGGGCTCTGGATGACTGGAGTTCCATAGCATCCCAACTCCGGCCGGAGATCATCGACGGCGATGAATAGAATGTTGGTCCTTCTAGCGTCAGCGGCGGATCCATTGACGGCATTCTTCTCCGCAGCGATGAGCGCGCTTGCAAATCGCCTGCCGATCTCGATCGTGCTTTTTGTGTCGAAGTGCGCGCCGTTTGCATAGGTCACGCCACTCGTATCCACATACGTGCAGCGGGGAATGCGCTTCGCGAGTTCCTGCTGCTGTTGGACGATCACTGGCATGAACGTATTTTTGCCCTCTCCGAAGTTCGTATTAACTCCGACCAGCGCCATCATTTCCGGAGCGTTTAGGTCGGCACGCAAGGCTTGGATCATTTCACCGAGATTCTTGCCATATTCCGGCGCGTTCCTGGCGTTGGCATCACTTTCACCCTGCACCCAGACGAGCGCGCGCAGGCGCAATTTGATCCCCTGTTCGGCGGCTTTATCGAGCGCGAGCTTGGTCTCCTCAACGAGTGCGCGGTAACAAGCCCCTTGTGGACCGGCGTTCTGATGATCCCAGTCGGTCGTCATGCCGGTGCCGCTGAATGCCACCTTCACGATGGCAATCGGTTGGTTCGTCTTGGAGTGCAACTCGCGGGACAGGCCCAGCTCCGGCCCGAATCCGCCCGCAGGGCTGGAGAAGTTCCCGTATTGCCTCGGCACGCCTGCCTGCTTCGCCATCGGATTGGATTTCGGCTGCGGCTGGAGAGTCGTCCAGCCACGGCTAACAGAATCATGATCGTCCGGCGGCGGATCGCCACAACGCCACCAGAACATGACCTCCTTGTCACCCGCATCGGCAGGTAATCCCTCCGGAGTAGCATCGAAGCCGACGGCATTGGATTGGCCGGCAACGACGATCAAGTCGCGTGTTACATTCGTGACATCCGCCTCCGCGAGCGGAACGGAGAGCAGATTGGCGGCCGCCGCCAGACCCAACATCGGAAAACCCAACCAACTTGGAATTTGATGCTTTCGTGTCTTCATGATTTTTAAAATGGTGTCATTCTTCGCTGGCCGACCTGTCGTTCGGTTCTTGTCCGTTCAATCGGATACGGATCCTGATTGAATCCTTCTCCTGTTTCGAAACCGGGATATTCAGTTCAATCCGCTTCAAACCAACCATGCGCTTATCTAACTTGTGAGGTGGAGGATCGAGCGAAACCACATCGAATGGCCGCTGCGGATGCGAGAGATTGGTGATCCGGAGGTTTTTCCCGCTTTGTTTTAATATGGCACCGTCAGTCGTGACTTCCACCTCCGCTTGTGTGATGAACTGCCAGGTTATTTGTTTGGTTTTCGCGTTGGGTTTGATTTCATCCTCGATCAGCAACGAGCTATTGCTGTCTTTGGTAAAAGTGCGGGATGCACTTTCAAGCTGTGTATTAATAGCAGGGCTCAAATCGAAAGTGACGGACGGTTGACTCGCCAGCGTATAATCTTTCACGAGCGCATAGCCGTTCGCCTGGTGCAGGCAACCGTTAATCGTTAGGGTGCTATGTCCGTGGTTGTTCTTGGTCAGCAACTGCCATCGTTCGCTATTTTGGTGCTGGTGCCACAAATCAAAGCCCTGCTCGCCGATCATGTAGCTTTGGGTGCCCGGATCGATGCCCCAACGGACGCCGTTGAGTTCGAAGATAAAGGATCCGGCATCCATGTTGCCATGGCTGACCGCACCGCACCCGCCCTTCGCGGCGAAGTAATAGCAGTTGGTTCCCGCGTCGGTGAAAACCGCCACGGGAGTCCTGCCCTTGCCGACCCATGCGGTCGGCGGTTTTTCGTTGGATTTCTCCTCATACTGGCACATCCAGGCCAGCGCGGCTCCCGTCATGTAGCTCAAACCTAGGTTTTGCGAAGGCATGAGAAACTTTGCCTTTTCGTAAAACATGCTTTTACCCGTTTGGGTGGCAAACCATGCTAGGATCACATCGCCTCCAGGGCCGGGCGAGTCACCGCAGTCTGCGTAGTTGTAAAACCAACCCGAAGGGGCGCTGCCGCACATCAAGCGATAGGTCGCGCTCTGCATGAACCCGGGGTAGCTCCGGTATCCGAAGTCCGAACCGAAGGATGTTTCCAACATCGAGAGTGTGAGCACCGCATAGCTGGTGGCATAACTCCAATACCCGACGCCTTCCGGGCACACGCCATCGGGCACATAATTTTCGTATAGAACGTGGGGGATGCCGTTCAGCGCCCGCTTGATAGTATTGGCGGCGAGTTCCGGATCATCCTCGGCGATCGCGATGGACGCGGCGATCATGCCGCCATTGCATACTTGGTTCCAGTTGTTATAATGGTTGACCCACCAGGGAAACTGTATTTCTCCGTCCTTGCGCTTCCAACTCGGCTGAATGCCCTTTTCAATCAGCGCCTTCTTTGCCTTGGCAATGGTGGATTTCGGCAGGTCATCCAGCGTCCAGTCGAGCGCCAATGAGACGGCCGTGCAAATTTCGGCGACATCCAGATAGACCGGCGGGTTCCAGTCGGGAAAATCACAGACTGCGAGAAGTTCCAGGTTGATCCGGTCGAGGATGATTTTGTCCCTTTCGACCAGATAGACCACTCCGAGCATGTTGATCCTGCGAAGCAGCTTTCGCGAGACGTCCAGCATGGCGTTCGATGTCTTGACCCGCTGGATGACCGGTTGGCCAAGGATTCCGTATGCTTCGGTCCGAACGGACTGATAGAGTTTGCCGATCACCGGATCGGTTGAGATACTGCGTTTGAGTTGATCCACAATTGTTGGATTGTAGATCATCCGGGGTTTGGAATGCACAAGGTTGGCTTTGAGATAAGCCACCGAGAAAGGGTTCTGGAGTTTTGGGATTTCAGTCGCTTCTTCCGCAGACAAGCGGGTGGCCGATCCTGCGGCCCATAATGCTAACAAGCCTGCGCCCATAACAACTCGCGCTGCGATAGCGACCGTGCGGGAAATGCTCATTATTCCGCAGCGGATGCACGGCCAATTGATTCGACTGACTGTCATTTCTCTTTGGGTTGATTTTCCCGAACCGTCCCGTTCTGCTCGAGAGATTTGCCGACCTCCGCCAAAACCTTGATGCTGGCAGGCTCAAACCGGCCCTGTTTGTCAGGTCCGACGTTGAGCAGAAAGTTAGATCGCCTGCTGTTGGCTCTTCGGAGGAGATCCACGATCTGCGGGGCGGTTTCCGGGCTGGCCCCCTCGCTCCAGAACCAACCTTGCTCCAGCTTCCAGCACGTCTCGCCCGGATACGTATTGTCTTCCGGGAATTCCTTCGTTTCCCTGACCGCGATGTCCAGAAAGGGAGTGCCTTTCTTGCTCCAGTCCCACCAGTTGGCAACGGCGAGCACGTCGCGGCCAAGGCCGCGGTAAAAGGCGTTCGCTTCCCCGGCCGGCATGATTCCGGCTTCAAGTCCATCGTTCCAGATGCAGAACGCCTCAGGATACTTCTCCACCAACTCGGCGATCTGCTTTTTTTGAAACTCGACCTGTTCGGCAAACGAATGCGATGCGGGATCACACTCGGGCGGCAGCACCTTGAATTTGCTTTTGTATTCGCGGTTGCGCCAGCAATAGTAAAGTCCGACCTTGATGCCGCGGCTGGTGAAGGACTTGATAAATTGCGCGACGATATCCTGTTGATAGGGGCATGCCGGATTCATCACGTCGTAGGTGGTGTATTTGCTGTCCCACAGGCAGAAGCCGCTGACATGCTTGGTGGTTAGCACGGCATATTTCATTCCAGCGGATTTGGCTGCATCCGCCCATGCGTCGGTATCGATCCTGCCGCCCGGGTTGAAGTCGGCCGGATTCTGGTATTCCTCTACCCACTGGACGCCCTTGTAGGTTTCCATGTTGTAGTGGATGAACATACCGAATTTCAATTTCAGGAATTCTTCCTGCATTTCCTTGACGGACATCTTCGCCGGATCATCGGCACCCGTCTGCAAACCCGCTTTCTGGGCGGGCAGTTGCTGGAGAATCACGCTGGAGACCTGCGAGACCAAACGCTCGCAACCGGCTTCATTGAAGTGCACATCATCAGGCCCGAGTTGATACTTCTTCAGATCCGGCAACAGCAACGCATGCAAGTCGTCAATCGCGACGTGATGTTTCTCCATCACCTGCAGCGCGGCGTCCTGATATTTTTTTTGGATTTCCGGAGTGATTTGAACCTGTTTCTTGAACCGGTCTCGCATTCCTTTCTCCGGTTCCGGGCAAGCCGGCGTCGTCGTGGCCCAGATCAATTTGGCTCCTGTCTTCTCCATGCGGGTCACCAACGTCTCAAGCCGCTCCGCATACTTTGCTGGCGAGCGGTCCTCCTTGTCATATTCCCAACCATACATGTCCCAAAGCCCCCAATTGAAATGGATGACGTCCCATTTTCCATCGCCCAGCCACTCATCGATTTTCTTCAGGCCGTTTCCAGTGTATTGCGCGTTCCCCGGATTCAGTAAAACCTCGGCCTTGCCAGCCAGTAATTGCTGGACGCCTTTGCCGTAACCGCCGCGGATCGAATCGCCGATCAGCAGCGCCCGGGGTAAGGGTTTCGATGATCCTGCATCCGGCTCCGCCGCCGTCATGCGCTGGGTCAATCCTGCCGCCAATAGCGCGAGCAGTCCCAATGATTTGAGGAATTTCAGCTTATTCATGGTAATCAGATGCTTTATACCGCCAGAAGAAGCGAATTCATTCGTTCCGGTCAAAAAACTCCATTCACCCGCGAGCGGGAATTTTTTCCCCGCACTTGAGGAAAACAGGCAGGTCGGCAGCAGGGAGGCGCTCGGCGGATCATCACGAGCCGCCATAGCTAGCGCAGGTCACGGAAGGGAAACGGGCCGGTGGCGGTTTCGGAGGTGAAAATGAGCACCGTGTTTTTTGCGAGGCCGGATGCTTCCAACGTCGCACGGATTTCTCCGACAGAATCGTCGAGGTGTTTTAGCATCACCCGCGTAGGTCGCGTTGTCGCGTCCAAGGTTGCCAAATTGTTCTTCAGGTTCATGGGTCAGAAACAATTCAGGACAAGGTAGCTACCAGTCTTTCACCGGCATTGATTTCAACCGGTGTTTCAAGATGGATCAGGATGCGGTTGCCGTCACGTTTCAGGGTGGCGGGCAGGTTGGTGTCTCCCAGTTTCACTTTCACTTTGTCGCCGCTCTTGTGTTCGAGGGCGATGCTGGCCAGTGGTAGTCGTCCGTGGCGGATCTCGATCTCAGCCGTGAGCTTGCCTCCGTCGATGTGTTGCGTGAAGCTGCCCCATCCTTCGGCGGCGATGAACGCACTCTTGAAGTTTTCCGGGGTGATCTTCGGGGCGAAGCCGATGTGTTTTTTCGGTCCATGGCATTCGAAGCCGCAGAGGCTGACGAAGACCCCGTGACTGGCCATCGAGCGCGCGTAGTGGTCGCCGCATTCAATCTCGTTGTAGGGATTGCGGCGTGAGGCGTGATAGCGGTCGTGGACGGCACGAGTCACCGCGAGACCTTCCTGCACCATGCCTTCGGCGATCATGTGACCGGCGACCTGGTATTCGAAGCCGTTCATGCACTCGTTGAAATAACCGGCAAATCCGTGTCCCGCTTTGCCGCCGCCGGCTTCGCGTTCACCGCCTTTTGGGAAGGTGCACATGATTAGACCGGCCTCGCCAGGCATTGCATACCAACGGCCCTTTTTGTATTCCTTGCGGTAGGTGCCTACATCGGGGCTGAAGTTGTAGCGCCAAAGTGATTTCAAGGCAGTGCGTGTCTTGTCCTCGGGCAGGACGCGTCCGAGCGTCAGTTGGTGGGCCCACCACTGGCCCATGACCTGGTCGATGTGGCAACCGACACCCGCGCCGATGGCCTCGGGATGCGCGGCGTCGCGCTTCTGATAGAAATACTCGCCGTCAAACAGGTTTTCACCCAGCCATTCCCCACTATGTTCCGCGTTCGACCAGCGAGCGAAGTCACGTTTCGGATAGTTTTTTATCGGCAGGGACGAGCTTGTCAAAATCGGTGTTTTCGAAAGGTCCGGCCATCGCGGGTTGAAAGCGCCAGCAGAGGCTGCTGGTTGCGGCAAAAGATCCGAGTCGAAGAAGGTCTCGACGTGTTAGATTGGACATGGGTGATTTTAAACTTCGGATTGGAAACCACGAAAGGCACGAAATATCACTAAAAAGATTTGGGTCGATGGATTGGTCGATCTGAAAGGTGAATGGATCGATCACCATTAATCATGAGGTTTCGTGTCTTTTCGTGATTTTAGTGGTTTGGCTTGGCGAACTTGGCGTCTTGGCGGTGAAAAAACTCTTCCTGGTATCGGGATCCTGAGCCTGTCTGTTACTTCTTGAGTTTGGCAAAGCGTGCGCGGATTTCATCCAGCGTGCCGATGGTGAGATAGAATTCGTAATCTATTGCTTCGTTTTGGGTCAGTTTGATGGTCCGAATGGGAGCGAC
>JFJP01034831.1_pt1 | contig 12816 bp, 13 predicted proteins | sample 431651 | NCBI WGS metagenome assembly JFJP01 (sample SAMN02602958, study PRJNA72255) | Microbial mat metagenome, whole genome shotgun sequencing project. | biome: fresh water; feature: sink hole; material: water; isolation source: purple microbial (photo- and chemosynthetic) mats found in... | reverse complement strand
CGCGCAGGATAACCGGCTCCTGTGCCAAACACCAGAGAAGTCTTGCAGTAGCTATCAAGAGGGCAAGAGCCCTTGCGTATATTCCGTACGTGACAAAATAAAGACGTGACCAGCGAAGCTGCCCGCAAGCGATACGTACAAGCCCTCGTTCTTGGTGGCATTTCTGCAGCACTCTATGGATCGGTGGTACTTATGCCGCTGTTCCTTGTGCCTGTTCAGATATCTGCCAGACGGAAAGGGTTCCGGTCGATGATGCTCAGCGCTATTGCCTCGACTGCGGCAATAGCAATCTGGCAGCTGGTTTTGATGGGCAGGGCCGGGATGGTAAGCATGAGCACCATCCTGCTGGGCATTTCTGTTCCGGCAGCCATGCTTTTGGGGCTGGTTCTGATAGCCTGGCCACGTTTTGACAGGGTGTCATTCGTACCAAGGGCTTTGCTGGCAGCGGCTGTTGCTTCTGGAATCAGCCTTCCTTCAATTATGTATGCTACGGGCGACCCTACTGTCAAAGATGTTTTTATTGAAACTTTTTCAGGAGCCGCAAACGCAATCGGAGGCAGCGGCATTGATTATGAAGCTATCTGGACAATGGTGAGAACCGGAGTTCTGAATAGTTTTGGTGCAATGCTGTTCTTGTTCCTTTTTACCTCAGTCTGGATAGGTACCAGGCTGGGGGCAAGGAACATGCCAGAACAGCATCTTGAAGGTGAAGACGGAAGCGGCGGTGACGCTCCCGCCTTGCCTCCCAAGCTTGCGCTGTACAGCGTTCCAGCCCAGCTCGTCTGGGTGTTGCTGGCTTCCTGGGCCGGCTTGCTTCTAAACAGGTTTTTTGCATCGAACATGTTTTCGGCGGTCGCGTTGAACGTGGCCTTAGCTTTATCAATCTGCTACGGCGTACAGGGTTTCGCTGTGGCCAACACGCTTGCCGAACGCGTTGGTCTGGCACCTGCCCTGCGATTCCTTGCCCCGATAGCGCTTGTCCTTCTCATTGCGAGCGGGACAGCCGGCCTTGTAGCCGTCGGGATACTGGCATTGCTGGGTACCCTTGAAACCTGGATTCCGTTCCGTGCAGTAACAACAAAAGGAGGACAACCATGAAGGTTATCCTGAACAATGACGTTCCCAACCTGGGAGAGCTCGGAGACGTGAAGGACGTCGCCGCAGGCTATGCCCGCAACTTCCTTCTGCCTCGCGGACTGGTATTTCCGTACAGCCCGGCAACGGTAGCGATGTTCGAGAAGCGCAAGGCAGAGATTGAGAAGCGCAAGGCAGAAAAGCGAGCTTCCAGTTCTGATCTCAAAACAAAGATTGAAGCTGAAGATATTATTCTGGACATGCCGGCCGGACAGAACGGCAAGCTCTTCGGTGCTGTTTCAAACGCAACGGTCGCAGATGAGCTCCTCAAAAAGGGCATACAGGTCGACCGCAAGAAGATTGAAGTTCCGGGCCGCGTAATCAAGAGCGTCGGTAACTATAAGGTCATCGTACGGCTGTACGAAAAAGAAGATGCTACGGTTCGCCTTGTGGTGAAGGGGCATGTGGAGAAGGCGAAACAGTCCGCTCCGGCACCTGAACACGCCAGGCGTCATCGGCATGAAGATCACGCAGCCCCGGCCGCAGCAACAGCCGCTGAAGCTGTCCAGCCTGCCCCCGCAGCACCGGAGACCAAGGGTCCCCGGGAATAAGATTGCCGGATGATCCCAGCCCAGCTCAAGGACAAGGTCCCACCGCATAACGCGGAGGCCGAACAAGCTTCGCTGGGTGCACTCCTCCTCGATCCGGACGCTGTGCCGCATATACTACGGTATCTGCGTCCGGATGATTTTTATGTAAACGCAAACAGGAATGTTTTCGCGGCCATCATTTCTTTATTCGAGAAAGGCCAGAAAGCAGACCTCATAACGCTGGCTGATGAAATGCGTGTGCTCGACTCGCTTGACCCTTCAGGGGGCCCTGCGTACATCGCCCGTCTGACTGATGCGGTACCCTCGAGCGCCAACATGGAGTACTACGCCAAAATCGTGCAGGAATGCTCGATACGGCGGAGACTGCTAAGGCTGGCGGCCGATATCAGCCAGAAGGCACACGATGAATCAATCGAAACCGGTGTGCTTCTTGATGAACTTCAGGAGAGTATCTTCGAGGTAAATCAGGATCGGCAGGCTGTTACCTACCGTAGTGTCAAAGAGATCATCCCTGATGCCATGCGGATGATAGAACAATTTGCTAAAAACAAGAACCAGTACACCGGCGTTCCAAGCGGCTTTACCGAACTGGACAGCATGACGAGCGGGTTCCAGAATTCAGAACTCGTCATAATTGGAGCCAGGCCGAGCGTTGGAAAAACTGCCTTTGCACTGAATATTGCTACCCACATGGCTATACGTGAACGCATTCCGGTATGCTTTTTCTCGCTGGAAATGCCGGACCTTGCACTTACGTACAGAATACTATCCAGCGAGGCTAGAATAGATTCGGAAAAAGTAAAGAGCGGGCTCATCAAACCCAGCGACATCCAGAGCTTGATGGACGCTGCGAGCAGCATCTACGACGCCCCCCTCTATATAGTGGATTCTCCCAATATCAAACTGCTTGATCTGCGGTCGCTTGCGCGGCGTATGAAGACTGAGAAGAATGTCAAAGTAATTTTCATAGATTATCTGACGCTCATAACACACGAAAACGAAGCGTTGCCACGCTGGGAGCAAATTTCAAGTATCTCGCGTTCACTTAAATCGCTTGCCCGCGAACTGCGCATCCCCATCGTGGCCCTGTCGCAGCTCAAGCGCGAAGCTGAAGGCAAGCAGCCCTCGCTTGCCGACCTGCGGGAGTCTGGCTCGATAGAGCAGGACGCAGACCTTATAATGTTTCTGCATCGCGAACGCGAGATCGACAAACGGCACGACGAGCGTTCACCCTATACGCCAACCGACCTTTTTGTTGCAAAACACCGTAACGGTCCGGTAGGCAAGGTGAACTTGCTCTTCTTTCAGAAGATTACCCGATTCGAGTCGCTTGAGAAGGAACACGGAGCACATTGAGCCCCGCGCTCAGGCTTCAATAGCCAGCGTCAGTTCTTCTTCCCAGAAAGAAGCGGGGTACCGTGCTGGTACTTCCGGTGCCGGCGGAGGCAGGTTTGCAATTCGATCGGCCTCAATGGCAGCCCATTCCGCCTTGCGGGCACCCTGCAGATATTTGTCGGCGACACTCGGAAACAGTTCCAGGAGCAGCTCTTCCTTTTCATTCTGCGCCAGCTTGAAACCACCACAGTCTGATAGCTCCGGATTTGGCTGCTTTTTATATTTACTGGTATCATAGGGCGTTTCATCCCGCACGCCGGCAATTTTCTGCCTGAAAGCCGGGTCTACAGGAAAGGGAGTCCGTCCGTATGAACCTTTTACCAGGTCAATGAAATTTTTTGAAACGTTCGTGTAGAAGGGTTTGCCTTGTGCTTTGTCGACGATGCAGTTGACAGCCTGGACTCCTACGATCTGGCTGGTCGGAGTAACCAGCGGAGGTACGCCCGAGTCAAGCCGGACCTGAGGTACAATGGCAAGCACATCCTGAAGGTGCTGCTCAAGCTTGGCTTCCTTGAGCTGGGCCATCATGTTGGTGTACATGCCTCCGGGTATCTGGGCTGTCTTGACGATTTCATCCGGTTCCGGGTAATTGAAGGCCGCCTCAATTGCCTGGCACAACCTGAGCGCTTCTTCCGTCTTGCCAGCTGTAGCGGCTTCTGCGGCACCGTCGAGCAACGCAGACAATTTTGCGTCGGGTTTGAAGGTTGTCAGGTCAATTTCAGGTGGCAGGCGCTTGTACTGGTCAAACTTGTCAAGCTCGGTGCGGATTCCACGCAGTTCCTTGTTTATTGAAGCAACGGATGCTATGTCCACGCCTGTGTCGATGCCCAGTCTGTCTGCGAGCAGCTGGATTATCTCGAATGCCGGCGCGGCTGGTCCACCGGAAAAATTCATGACTACCGTGTCTACTATGTCGACACCGTGTACCATGGCCATCAAGAGGCTTGCAGTACCAAAACCTGGTGTGCAATGCGTGTGCAGGTCAATAGGTACGCCAATTTCTGACTTGAGGGCGTGTATCAATTCAGCGCTGGTTCCTGGTTCCACAAGACCGGCCATGTCCTTTATGGTTATCATGTCCGCGCCTGCCGCGGCCAGTTCTTTGGCCTTACGGACAAAGTAGGGGATGCCAAACAAGGTACCTGGAATCTTCCTGCCCTTGAAGAAGGCGGAAACCCTGTCTCCGAAGCTGAACTTGGGATCTACCGTGTAGCACACCGCGCAATCTGCCATGCCGCCGTTTTCCTTGACAAAACGGATGGTGCTCTTCATGTTGTCGATGTCATTGAGTGCGTCGAATACCCGCATGATATCTATGCCGGACTGTACCGAGTTGCGGCAAAATCCCTCGATTACGGAGTCGGGGTAGGGGTTGTACCCGAACAGGTTCCTGCCACGGGACAGGGCGGTAAGTTTGGAAGTTCCAGCAATTCCATCGCGGATGCTTTCGAGCCTCACCCAGGGATTTTCATTCAGGTAGCGCATCACGGAATCAGGAACAGCGCCGCCCCAGACTTCCATTGCGTAGAAATGCGCATTCTTATAGTAAGGCAATACGCGGTCAATCTGGGCCTGTGTCATCCTGGTTGCAAACTGCGACTGCTGGCCATCGCGGAGTGTAAGGTCACGTATCATAAGGGATTGAGCCATCTTTGCTCTCCATACTTTCAAGGATAGCCACAGAAGCATGATCGTGGCGCTTTTACAAGTATATTGGATCGGCCGCTATTTAGCCAAGGCAATCCAGAATTTCATCGTCCAAATGCAATCGAGATGAGCTCCGCTGTTTTCTTGACTTTGGCTATTTTATCTGAAAAACCTATACCCTCAAAGCGTACCGAGGGGCCGGACATTGAGAGGGAGGCAATCACCTCGCAGCGGGCGTCCTGTATGGGAGCTGCGATTGAACTGACTCCTTCTTCCCGTTCTCCAATACTTACAGTATATCCGCCACGGCGGAGGTCTTCCAGGGCTTCTTCAGTAGTAAATGCGTCCTTGGCCAGGAGTGCTTCCCTCCTTTCTTTGGGCATATAGGCAAGGAGCACACGACCCGCTGCGCCGCGGGTAAGCGGATGGCGGTCGCCCACATTTACCACTCGCCTGAGAGGCAAGGAGCTTTCTACCCGTTCAATGCAGATCCGTTCATCCTCGCGGATTACGTACAGGCTCACGCCTTCATTGAACAAGGCATTGAGGTCCCGCATGAAGGGCAAGGCGACCTTGCGTAATTCCATGTTGGAAAGGCCAAGTGCTCCAATCTGGGCAATCCTTGAACCGAGTGAGTAGCGTTGCGTGTCAATATTGCGTGAAAGGAACTTTCTCTTTTCCAAAGTCGAGAGGATGCGCGAAGTGGTGCTCATCGACAAGTCGATTTTCCTTGCTATATCGGTCAAGGATAGCTCCAGTTTGCCGGGTTCAAAGCAATCCAGTATGTCAAGAGCTCTCTCTATTGACCGTACCGGAGATTCCCCACCATTCAATGCAAGCTCCTTGTGTATCCTGAAGGATGGAATGTGATATCACACAATGGAAATACAACATGAATATGCATTTGTCAAGCACTATAAGTCGTATTGACAACGCCTATTATGCCGTATATCCTTGATTAATGGAAAAATCAAGTTGCTATACCACTGTATGGTACTTGAGTCTAGACATTCAAGACTGATACGAGAGTAGGTTATGAGCGAACAACAAAAGCGAAAATTTGAACATGTCATTCGCGAGCGGTGGTGCAAGGGTTGCAATATCTGTGTCGCGTTCTGCCCGCGCAAAGTACTGATTCTCAAAAACGGCAAAGTTTTTGCCGAGCGCGCGGATGAGTGCATTGGCTGCAGGTTATGCGAACTCAGGTGCCCGGACTTTGCAATAGAGATCAAGGAAAAACACGTAGCCGAACCGCTTGGCAAGGATACGGCGGATATGGATTTTACGGTATCGCCGGAGGCAGCTCATGACTAATGCCAAGCTTATGCAGGGAAACGAGGCGTGCACCCTTGGTGCCTTGGCCGCAGGGCTGGATTTTTTTGCCGGTTACCCAATAACTCCGTCCACAGAGATAGCAGAACTGTGTTCGGAGGAGCTACCCAAAATTGGTGGCAAGTTCATTCAGATGGAAGATGAGATTGGCTCGATTGCCGCGATCATCGGAGCCTCGCTTACCGGCAGAAAGACGATGACAGCAACGAGCGGCCCCGGGTTTTCACTCATGCAGGAAAACATCGGTTATGCTTCGATTACCGAAGTGCCAATAGTCATAATAAACGTCCAGAGGGTAGGCCCATCGACGGGAATGCCGACATCTTTGGCTCAGGGTGATGTCATGCAGGCCAGATGGGGCACGCACGGTGACCATCCCGTGGTCGTTCTTGCGCCGGGCAATGTCAAGGAATGTTATGAGCTTACAATAAAAGCATTCAATATCGCTGAAGACTACCGGGTCCCGGTAATACTTCTGTCAGATGAAGTCATCGGCCACATGCGGGAGAAGGTGGTCCTGCCGGATCGTGCATCAATCAAAATATCCAAAAGAGCCGCTCCTGCAACCCCGAGGGGTTATCTGCCATACAAGGCGGACCCCGATGGTGGAGTGCCCCTCATGGCTCCTTTTGGAGCAGGGTATCGCTGGCATGTTACCGGCCTCTTCCATGATGAAACCGGATTTCCGTCCAACAAGGGTGAGGTCACCGATACGCTGCTGAGGCGCCTGCAAAGGAAAGTTGAGAAGGCAGAACCGGTAATCCGTGATTATGCGGTTGAATCCGTTGACGACTGTGAAGTACTGGTCGTTGCATTCGGGTCTTCCGCTATGTCAGCTCTTTCCGCAGTCAGGCAGGCCAGGGCACTCGGGGTAAAAGCGGGACTCTTCAGACCAAAAACGATTTGGCCTTTCCCTGAAGAACCGCTCCGGGAAATTGCTTCGAAAGCCAGAGCCATCATTGTTGCCGAGATGAATTTAGGTCAGCTGGCTCTTGAAATAGAGCGGGTGGTAGCAGGAAAAGCGCCAGTGGAGAGGTTGGGAAAGGTCAATGGAGAATTGTTCAGGCCTGAAGAGATTCTTTCATCAATCATGGGAGGTAAAAAATGAGTGACAACCTCCAGTATTTCAGGCAGAACAGACTACCCCACATTTGGTGCCCCGGTTGTGGCCATGGGACAGTTACCGGAGCGCTTGTCCGTGCGATAGCAAAATTGAAACTCGACAAAAACCGGGTCGTGGTAGTATCAGGCATAGGATGCTCCAGCCGGGCACCTGGATATCTTGATTTTGATACCCTGCATACGACGCACGGCCGGGCTTTGGCGTTTGCTACAGGAATCAAACTTTCACGGCCCGACCTCAAGGTAATCGTCATGACGGGTGATGGCGACTGCACGGCTATTGGCGGAAATCACTTCATTCATGCTGCCAGACGCAACATAGATATTACTACCATAATAATGAACAACAATATCTATGGCATGACCAGCGGTCAGTATTCTCCTATGACCGCAACGGGAATGCTCGGAACTACAGCGCCCTATGGCAATGTGGAACGCCCCTTTGACCTGGCAAAATTGTCCATTGCTTCCGGTGCGACGTATGTGGCCAGGTCAACCTCGTATCACGTGCAACTCCTGGAAGAAGTGCTGGAAAAGGCTCTGCTCAACAAAGGTTTCTCGGTGGTTGAAGCTGTTACCCAGTGCCCGACCTACCTTGGCAGGAAAAACAAGATTGGATCAGCGGTCGACATGCTCAACTGGTTCAAGGAGCAAGCCGTAAATGTAAAGGCAGCTGCGGTGATGGCACCGGAAAAACTGGCAGGAAAGTTCATGATAGGAGAATTGCACAACGAAGCAGCTCCTGAGTTCACTGCCCAGTACCAGAGCCTTGTCGAGAGCGTCAGGCGAAAGTATGATCACTTTCAGGGAGGGGTACGGGAATGCGCACAGAATTCAGACTGAGCGGGTCCGGTGGACAGGGCCTCCTTCTTGCAGGCATCGTGCTGGCGGAAGCCGCCATACTGGACGACAAGAATGCGGTTCAGACGCAGAGTTACGGACCCGAAGCGCGGGGAGGTTCGAGCAAGGCCGAGGTGGTTATTTCTGAAACCGATATTGATTATCCCAAGGCTACTGATCCTGATTATCTTCTTGCCCTGACGGCAGATGCTTACAGGACATACGGCAAACTTCAAGGCAAGGGCCTCATCATTGTTGATTCTTCGGTTGCACTCGATCCTGAAATAAAGGCTAGAACCACTTCAGTGCCAATTCTTGATACCGCATTGAACGTCATCGGCAAAATGGTCGTGGCCAATATCGTTGCGCTTGGTGTTCTGGGTGGAATCTCGGGTATTGTAAAGCCAGAAACCCTTGAGAAGGCAGTTCTCAGCCGAGTACCCAAGGGAACGGAAGAATTAAACCTGAAAGCACTTCGCGCCGGACTGGATATCGCAGCAAAGGCAGCAAGAGAACAGGAGAACCGTGCATGATCGATACCGAAGATACAAACAAAGCTTACATCGCCTATGAATCAGGAGTTGAAACATCGCTTGCTAAATTTCCTGAACGTAAAAAAGAATTTACTACTGGTTCGAAGTCACCGGTCAAGCGGCTGTACACACCACTTGACGACAAAGACAGGGTGTATTCAAAGGAAATCGGATTTCCAGGGGAGTTTCCTTACACGCGTGGCGTGCAGAATACCATGTATCGCGGACGCTTGTGGACGATGCGGCAGTACGCAGGCTTCTCGACCGCGCAGGAATCCAACAAGCGTTACAAATTCCTATTGTCGCAGGGAACCACAGGCCTTTCTGTAGCATTCGACCTGCCTACCCAGATTGGTTACGATTCCGACCATGCGCTTTCCCAGGGTGAGGTAGGAAAGGTCGGTGTAGCAATAGATTCGCTGGCCGATATGGAAGTGCTCTTTGACGGCATACCTCTCGACAAGGTATCCACATCCATGACTATCAATGCCCCCGCGGCTGTGCTATTGGCAATGTATATCGTGGTAGCCGAAAAGCAGGGCATCAGCCCTGACAAGCTTGAGGGTACCATACAGAACGATATCCTCAAGGAATACATTGCCCGTGGAACCTACATTTTTCCGCCGGAACCTTCAATGAGGCTTATCACCGACACCTTTGCATACTGTTCCAAGGAAGTTCCCAACTGGAATACCATTTCCATATCGGGTTACCACATACGTGAGGCTGGTTCCACTGCATCCCAGGAAGTGGCTTTTACCATAGCAGATGGAATCGCGTATGTGGCAGCTGCTGTCCAGGCTGGGCTGGATGTGGATGCTTTTGCTCCGCGTCTGTCGTTCTTTTTCAATGCTCATAACGACCTGTTCGAGGAAGTAGCCAAGTTCAGGGCTGCACGCCGTGTATGGGCCAGAGTCATGAAGGATAGGTTTGGCGCTAAAAATCCAAAGAGTTTATCATTGCGTTTCCACACACAAACGGCAGGTTCTACCTTGACCGCCCAGCAGCCTGACAACAACGTAGTCCGGGTTGCCATCCAGGCCTTGGCCGCGATACTCGGTGGAACACAGTCCCTGCACACCAATTCAAGGGACGAGGCGCTTGCGCTTCCTACCGAAGATTCTGTCCGCATAGCACTACGCACCCAGCAAATCATTGCCTATGAATCTGGCGCAACTGAAACCATAGATCCGTTGGCCGGTTCGTATTACGTTGAAAGCCTTACCGACAGAATCCAGAAAGAAGCTGAAGCGTACATCGCGACTATCGATGGCATGGGCGGTGCGGTCAAGGCGATAGAGAGAGGTTACATTCAGCAGGAAATTCAGGATGCAGCCTACACCTATCAGATGGACATCGAGTCGGGTGAACGCATCGTTGTAGGCATGAACAAGTTCCAGGTCAAGGAAGCTTCACCAAAAGGACTTCTACGCGTCGATCCGATTGTTGGCGAACAGCAATCCGGGCGTTTAAAAAAACTACGCGAAGGACGGGACAATATCCGTGTCAAAGCCGCACTGGGAGCCTTGCGCACAGCTGCATCAGGTGCAGACAACCTTATGCCTCCTATTCTGGAGGCGGTACGGGCGTATGCAACCCTGGGAGAAATCTGCGACGAGATGCGCGCAGTATTCGGTGAATACCAGCAAAAGGTCATATTGTAAGGTGGGTGATTTCATGGAACGAAAGATTCGCGTACTCGTAGCAAAACCCGGCCTCGATGGCCACGATCGTGGTGCAAAGGTCATTGCCCGTGCCTTGCGCGATGCCGGCATGGAAGTTGTCTACACCGGACTCAGGCAGACTCCGGAACAGATAGTTTCTGCTTCAATCCAGGAAGATGTCGATGTCATAGCCATGAGCATTTTATCTGGTGCACACAATCACCTGTTTCCACGAGTCATGGAACTGCTCAGGGAACAAGGGGTAGACGACGTGCTCGTAATCGGTGGCGGCGTAATACCCGATGACGACATTCCAGGCTTGAAGGCAGCGGGGATAGCCGGAGTATTTACACCCGGCACACCAACGACTGAAACAATCGAGTTTATAAAAAACAACATCAAGCCCAGGAACTGAAAGGTGGGTGTTCCCCTCGTCTCTGTTGAAAGGGTAAGAACCGGAGACCCAAGAGCCCTCGCCCGGCTTATTACCATGGTTGAACGTGAAGACCCAGAAAGGCTCGGTGTCCTCAAGGCATTGCATGCATTCGGTGGCAAGGCTCATGTTACCGGCATTACCGGGCCTCCCGGTGCCGGCAAGAGTACCCTCGTTGACAAAATGGTGGCAATGCTCCGGAAGCGCGGTTCCAGGGTGGCTGTACTGGCTGTTGATCCTTCCAGCCCGTTTACGGGCGGAGCCATACTCGGAGACAGGATACGGATGCAGCGGCACGCAACCGACAAAGCTGTCTATATACGCAGTCTTGCCACGCGGGGACATCTAGGCGGGCTTTCCCGTGCTGTTTCCGAATCCGTAAGGGTACTCGATGCAGCTGGTTACGATGATATAATCATAGAAACAGTGGGAGTAGGCCAGTCCGAGGTTGATATCGTACGTATTGCCGATACGGTTGTGCTTGTTTCTGTACCCGGCCTCGGAGATGACATTCAAGCCATCAAAGCCGGTGTGATGGAAATCGGCGATGTGTTTTGCGTCAACAAGTCTGATCTGGACGGTGCGGAACGGGTTGTCCGGGAAATTCGTTCCATGCTCGAAACCGCAGTTTTCAACGGTGCAGTAACCAGGTTTTCTGCCCTGTACGCCGCACGCGCTGGCTTGCACAATCAATCTAGTGTTTCGGTGCAGCATGAATCGATAGATGGCGCTGTTGCACACCATGGCACAGGTGGATTGCCAGGACACCCGAATCTCGAGATCCCGCCAGTGATCCCTATTATTGCTGAAACGGGAAAAGGAATTGAAGAACTCGTCGATTATGTAAAAGCCAACGAGGCAGCCCTGGCCATGACAGGATTTCTAAGGTTACGCCGTGAAGAAAACCTGTCGTGGGAATTAGGGCGTGGAGCAGCCGGGATGATTCTGGCTGCACTGGAACGGGATGGTGAAAAAAACTCAATACGGGAGCTCGCGCGTGCCGTTCTGGACAAAAACATTGATTTTTATGAAGCTCTGGATACGCTTGCATGTGAGTTGAAAAGTACATAGTCTTTGAAACATGGTTGTATGGAGGATTCTATGGTAGTGAAGGTTGATCATATTGGAATTGCGGTTTCAAGTCTTGAAGAGTCTCTCCGTTTCTATACAGATATGCTCGGAATGGAGTTGCATGGAACTGAAACCGTGGTGGAGCAGAAGGTCAGGACAGCGTTTCTACCCTTGGGTGAGACAGAGATTGAACTCCTTGAATCGACAGCTCCCGATGGCCCCATCGGAAAATTCATAGAATCCAGGGGGCAGGGCATTCAGCATATCGCCTTCAGGGTAAACGACATAGACACAGCTTTGGCCGAGCTCAAGTCCAAAGGTGTACGGTTGATAGATGAACAGCCGCGATATGGGGCGGGAGGCGCAAAGATTGCCTTTCTCCACCCCAAGGCTACCAATGGTGTACTGATAGAACTATGTCAGCGAGACTGATACAATACACGTCAACTCACATGGATACGGAGTGAATAGATGGAAGCAAAGCTGATGGAGCTGGCGGAACGCCGAAGCAAGGTGATGGCTGGCGGCGGTCCCAAGCGGGTTGCAGCCCAGCACGAAAAGGGCAAGATGACGGCACGCGAGCGTCTGGAATCGTTCGTAGATCCAGGCAGTTTCGTCGAGATCGACGCGTTCGTCGAGCACCGCGCCACGGACCTGGGCATGTCGGAAATCGAAGCGCCGGGTGAAGGCGTAGTAATCGGTTACGGCACGGTCAACAGTCGCCTTGTCTATATGTATGCACAGGATTTTACCGTGATCGGCGGATCCTTGGGCGAAATGCACGCGGCAAAGATATGCAAGGCTATGGACATGGCGATGAAAGTCGGCTGTCCGTGCGTTGGCATAAATGACTCTGGTGGAGCACGAATTCAGGAAGGCGTCGACGCCCTCTCCGGTTACGGTGACATCTTTTACCGTAACACGCTCGCCAGCGGTGTTGTACCCCAGGTGTCCGTAATCATGGGCCCGTGCGCTGGTGGCGCGGTATACTCGCCGGCGCTCACCGATTTCACGGTAATGGTCGACAAGACCTCGAACATGTTCATCACCGGGCCACAGGTGATAAAGGCGGTTACCGGTGAAGATGTGTCTTC
>JFJP01024654.1_pt1 | contig 12819 bp, 12 predicted proteins | sample 431651 | NCBI WGS metagenome assembly JFJP01 (sample SAMN02602958, study PRJNA72255) | Microbial mat metagenome, whole genome shotgun sequencing project. | biome: fresh water; feature: sink hole; material: water; isolation source: purple microbial (photo- and chemosynthetic) mats found in... | reverse complement strand
CCCCAAACCCCAAACCCCGCATCACGACAGTGAGAGTATAAGATAGTTAGATGCTTCGACGCTCTGGCCTCTTCGCTCGCATCAGCAGCCGACTCCTGGGACTACTTGGCGGAAAAATTTTGTTCGAAGTAGAGCTGGCAGAGCTGGAGGATTTCTTTGGGGACGATGCTGTAATAGGTGCGGACGAAGAGGCGCGACTTCTCTTCGTCGCCTTCTTCTTCGGCGCCGGGAGGCAGCGACTTGAGGACTTCTTCTTCGTTGAGGACGTCGAACTCGTCGGGGTCGTCTTTCTTTGCTTCGATGATTTGGTAGCGCTGTTTGAGCAGCTCGTCGACGTTTTGCTGGTGAGCAGAGGGTACTTCGATGGCCATGCCTTTGGAGTGGTTGATCAAAAAGGTGATGATTTGCTTGCGCTTGTTGTTGATGAGCGAGCGGGGGAACCAGTTCGAGAAGTCTTTCTTTTCGGAGAGCTTGTCGACGATGAAGTGCGGGTTCAGCACGAAGCTCTCCATGTACTCCAAAGCGTAGACGCCGCAGTCGTAGGTGTTGCGCTGGCGGGGGATCTGGTCAGGGGCGGCTACGATCAGCTGGTAGTGCGGCAGGTTGTCTTCTTCGAGGATGTACCGGGCTTCTTGGCTCAGGTCCGCCTTGTTCGCCACCATCAAGTCGTAGGCCGGGCCGATGACTTCTTTGAGCTCGCACTCGAGGTACAGGCGGATGATCAAGTCGATGCTTTCTTCGGCGGTGACCAGCGGGTCGAGCAGCAAGATGTAGGGCTTTTCTTCTGCGGGCAAGAGACTGGGGTCTTTGCGCTTGGTGAAGCACTCGAAGAGGCTGGGCAGGTTGACGATGATGACGGTGTACCAGTGGTCTTTCTTGTTGACGGGGATGAGGATGTACTTCTTGTGGAAGAGCTTGATCTTCTTGTGCCACTGGTGAACAGAGCGTACGTTCTTGATGCGCTTGTGCACCTGGTCCATCTGCTCCTGCAGCTTGTCTCTGCTCTTGGCCGAAAGCACCAGGTCCTGCTGCGCGCAAACCGCGTTGACCTCGGAGCGCAGCTTGGAGAAGAAGTAGGTGTTGAAGAAGTGGAAGTCTTGGCCTCTGCTGGGGTGGAGGATGTACTTGGAGATGATCTTGATGTAGAAGTTGATGGTGGTGTCGTTGAGGAAGACTGCGGGACAGAGCCTGTACATGTCTGCAGGCTTGACTTCGACGTTCTCGTAGATGACGAAGCTTTTGCCCGTGTCGCGGAGGTCGAGGTCGAAGTTCTCTCGGAAGTACTTGATGCTTTCTTCGGAGTCGATGGTGTTGAAGCCTTTGAGGATGTTGGGGTTATAGACCTGCTGAGGCGAGCCTACGTTGAAGTTGAGCGCTTCGTTCATCTTCATCGCGTTGTCTTTGGAGTAGAGCTCGTTGCGGAGCTGCTTGAAGAGCTGCTCGTCGATGTAGTTGTTGAACTGCGCAGGGAACTCGATGCCCAGCACGCGACTCTCGACCGGGTCGCGCTGCTGCTCACTCGAGGCTACCTCCGAGCCTGCCGCCTCCTCTTCCGCGTCGAGGCCCGCGTCGCCGAGCTGTTCCTCGTCCATGGGTTTGCGCTGCTGGCCCTGCAGGCCTGCTTCTTCCAAAAACAGGTGGTCTTCTCTGCCCATGTATTCCTCCTCTTCCTTGGAGAGCTTGTCGCCGGTGAGCGCCATGAAGCTGTCGATCGAGTGGCGGAACATCTTGAGAGTGCTCGCCAGTCCCTGCACCTCGGAGAGCTTGTCCTCAGGCTCGCCCAGCAGCATGTCCATCGCTGACGGTCGCTTTATTAATTAGAGTCGCTGCTCACTGCACCGATCGTGAATAAATTCTCTCCAGTTAGAACCGCGCGGGAGACAGCAGACTGGCCGGCCGAGAGACTGCGGCAGAGGCAGGCTTCGAGGGGACTGGTTCAGACAGGCGAGCTTCGATGGAGTCGCGGCTGTGGACGAGAGGCGCAGGTGCGGGAAGCGCTGGAGACGAGACAGCGGAAAGAGCTAATTGAACGATTTTTCGATTTTTTATAATCTTATCTTCTCAGAGCTTTAGGGCACTTTTTTCTTCATCGATTTTTTGAGTTGGACACATCAGATTCCCTCTGCACTCTTCTGAGGAGTAACCGCTAAACGTTAAAGGCTAGAACTCAAAAGAAACCCACCAGCGACGAGGTATACGATAAGAGCGGGAGACTGCAGTTTGAATTGCTCGGACTCTGATATAAGCAGACCAGTCGGCGATCAATAATGGACCTGTCCCAGCCGCCGAACGAGTACCTCGAACAGATCGACCGCGAGCTGCAGAAGCTCGAAGAAGAGACGAGAGTCATCAAGGAGAAGTTCGGCTTCGAGGGCATCCAGCAGCCGACCACCTCAGTGCCCATAAAGATGAAGAGGAAGACCGCCACGCAGCCGAAGAAGTACGACGACAAAGGTAGTCGAGGCTGACTCGAGAGTTCAGATTTAAATACGACTCGCTGGCCGAAGTAGTGCCAGACACAGACACGCCGGTGCCGATCATCGTGAAGCCCGAAATCTCCGCAGATTGGGTAACCGCGAACAAACTCGAACCGGACTTGAAGGTATTCTACGACAAGAGTCGCTTCGAGAAGCAGGTGTTCCGGTCCGAAGACTTCGTGCTGACCAGAGAGTCGAACGCAGGGCTGGAGTCTTTCGACTCGTACATGTCGCACTTCTCTCTCATGAACTAGAATAAGCTAAAGGTGGTTTTCGAACTGCGTCGTTACTTCTTGACCGCGTTGAGCTGGGCGACCACGTTCGTCAGGTTCACGTCCCAGTCGATCTTGCTCATGGTCTTCGGCAGCGCCAGTCTCACGGACTTGCAGCACTCCTCCGCCTCTTCTTCGAAGTGCTGGTGCAGGCGCTTCACGAGCTTCCTCTCGACGCCCATGATGCCCGTGACGATCTCTTCGGCGAACTCGCGAGGAACCGAGAGAGACTTCTCGAGGTCGACCGACCTGTGTCACGAGAGGCTACTCCGACTTCTCGTCGGTGAAGAAGATGTTGCCCTCTTCGTACAGGTGCGCGTAGAGAGAGACGGTGCCGTCGAGCTTGCCCGTCTTGGTGTCGACCTGCCAGGCGGAGTTCCAGTACCCGTTGCTGGTCATCCGGGAGTACTAGGAGCTGTCTGGGTTGAGGGTCTTCGAGGTGAAGACCACGTGGATGACCGAAGACTTGCAGACGACTGGGTGAGCAGCGACTACCGCTCACGTGAGACGTCGCACAGAAGAAGTCCGCGAGGTACTGCTTGAGCGCGGAGCCGACCAGTCGGACGGTTTCTTCGACGTCTTCTGCTGGGTCTGAGGCTTCGATGTCGTGGACTGCGAGGAGCTTCCTCTGTCCGAGCGATACCGTGAAGATCTTCTTGCTCAGGTGGTCCACATAGATGGCGTTGCCGTCTTCCTCGCTGCTGAAGGCTGCTGGGTAGGTGATGACTCGGTCGTCTCCGCTGGTCAGCAGGTACTGGTGCTTTTCGAAGTGATGTCTGACGCCTGTGAGGAACGCTGTCGATGCTTCGTCGACGGTTGTGACTGCCTTCAAGTCTGCGTCATCCGATGCTCACCGGCGATCATCACTTCGAGGCTTCCGAACGGTGCGTTCTCGAGAATGTACTGGAGTGCTCCCTCTGCCATACCTGTAAATGTTAATTAGCAGCATGCTTATTATGCAGTCGATTATGGATCGATGAGTTGCTGCAGCAGTGCATTGCTGGTGAGAGCGGCTCTCGCTGAGGCTGGTGATTGATGGGAGTGAAGATGCTGTGCTGCTAGATCCTTTTGTGGCTTTAGTTCTCGTTCGATGATCGTGGAGTTGAGATTCTCGAGCATCAAAGAAGCAACTAGCGAGAGATGTAGAGCTTTTTCTTGTTTCTATTGTATTGCTTCGTCGATTCGATAAGTCTTTCTCGTCGTTCTAGAGACTGACTTTGTTTTCATCAGAGCTCTCCGGCTACTACTGCACACTCGCCTCACAGTATCCGCTTGAAACCTTCAAGAACGGCTGACAGATCTCCGAAGCGAGCAGAGAAAGGTGTATTGGAAGAAGACTGGAAGTTGCAGGATGGAAGGAGTTAGTTAAAGGCTGAGGAGGGAGTATAATAATGAGAGTGTGATGAGGCTAGAGGCTGGAGTGAGCGGGATTGGACACCTGGTTGAGTTCGACGACTGCATCTGAGAAGCCAAACATGTGTAGCCAGCTGCAAAGAAGTTTGGTGAAGAGGATGCAGTTGAGCTGCTGGACTTTCCCGCCACCGAAGAGGACGCAGTGGAGAGATCGATCGATGAAGCCTTTCTCGGACAGCGCTTCGGGGATGAACTTCGAGTAAAACTCGTTCGACAGGCCGGACACGATCTCCGGCGAATTGCAGTCGGCGAACTCGCAAGGCCTGTCCTTAGCCGAGCTTCTCTCGCTCGCGACCGAGACGCGCGTGGGTGATCGCTTTCCGTTCTTCTCTGAGAGAGTGAGGCTTCTCCGGGACTGCAGGACCGGCTGTTCGAACTCGTCTTCGAAGTCCGAGTTGCGGTTGCTCAGCAGCTCGAGGTTCCTCAGATCGTCCAGCCTGTCTTCGTTGTGCAGACTGAGAGCCACGGCGCCTTTCTGGTTGAGACAGACGCGGTAGACGCAGAAGTAGAGGAACATCTCGAAGAAGCCTTGGGCAGAGACGAGTCTGTTGATGAAGAGCAGGAAGACGCAGAAGACTTTGGTGCACGGCAGGCTCTTCTTGCCGTCGAATTCGCGCATCAGCAGCTCCGGCGACTGCAGCGCCTTGGCCCCGAGCTTCTTCTGCACTTCGCTGATCAGTTTGAGCATCGCAGTCAGAGGCACTTGGAAGACTTCTCTGTTCTTGATCCAGCTCGTGGTCGAAAAGTGCAGCAGCTCGTACTCTTCGCCTTCCGCTCGGTGCAGCGAGCAGGCGCTGAGGAAGTTTGCCGCTTTTTGGTTGAAGGACTCGGTCTTCTTTTTGATGGCTTCGTCTTTGAGGATGTTGTCGTTGATCTCTTTCTGGGTGAGGAGAAGATACCTTGGGTCTGCCTTGTTTCTTCTTTATGCCTGTGTAGGTGCCTTCAGGGAAAATTCCCGAGTGCTTGACTTTCGTGTGGGTGTAGAGCGCTGCGTAGCTCAGGTAGATCTTTCCGCAGCCGCACTTGAAGAGGTTGTGGGTTTCCGTCACGCCGTCTCTTTTCGTGCGCTTCCTCTTGACCGGCTTTTGCTTTTCTTCGTGTCGCGAAATGGATCCTGCAGCGATCACCGAGTCGAGCTCTTTCTTGCCTTTGTGTTTGGCGTCTGGGTGAGCTGTGGGTACGGAGGCCGGAGGGTTTGAGGTCGAGGTGCATATTGGAGTTGGCGGATTGATCGATTTTGTGTTTGACTTTCTTCTCTCCATTCATTTACAATATTTAGAAAGAATCGAAGTCGAGATTAAATTAGCCTGAGGCTACACGAATGGCGACGTAGAAGAGAAGGAGAAATACTGGTCGGGCCGACCATGACAAAAACAGATCTTATGGATGGAAGCCGTTGTTAGATCTTTGACTTGGTGAATGAAATCTTGAGGTTTCTGGTGAGCGAGGCGTACCGAGAGAAGATGATCTTGTTGTGGACTTTGGAGATGCACATGAGCGCGTCTTCGATGTTGCTCAGCTCCAGCAGCGCCATGCACTTGTCGTCGTTTTTCTTGTTGAGCAGTCTGGTCACTGGCGGCTACTTGACCCGCTTCACGGGACAAACTTCCTCGAAGATCCGCGCGATCTCTTCTTCGGTGTAGATCTCGCGAGCGACGTTCGAAAGATGCAGCGTTTTGGAGGGAGGGTTGATGGATATCTTCTTGTCTTTGAAGCGGTAGAACTTGGGGTTCGGGATCAGCAGCTGGTTCTCGGCTTCCTTCGCGAGGATCTTCTCGAAGGTGGTTTCGTTGCAGAAGGTGATCTGGTGAGGGGAGGGTACCTTGAGGTGGCAGTCGCAGAAGCGGAGGTTGCTGAGCATCTCTTTGGCGATGGTGGCCAGGTCTTGGTTCTCGTAGACGATGAAGGCAGCCTTCTTGTGCTGGACGAAGAGGATCTTGGCGATGTTTCCGAAGTTCGAGAAGAGGCTGTTCAGTAGCTCGGCAGTGATTTCATCGGACTCGAGGCCTTTGACGTGCAGAATGTGTGACGCCTTCGCTTCGATGATCTGCTTGAACCGCTTGAGCTGGTTGCGGTTTCTGTTCGAGGAGGTCTTGTCGCCTTGGTTCTTGCCGCTGGTGCTGTGGTCTTCCTGGCCTTCGCTCGAGGAAGACTTCTGGTCATCTTGAGACTCTTTGCTGTCTGAGTGGTGACTCGCTTTTGGGATGGGAGAAAGTTGGGCATGCGGTTTGGGTGGAAAGGGACCGACATGCCTTTTGGGTTGTACAGGGTAGGTCGGGCTGTGGTAGTTGGCAGGGTTTTGCCGAGAGATAGGCTGCTGAGGGCCGTAGAAGGCGCCGCTGTGCGGAGCGTGTGGCTCGTAGGAGTACCAGCTGTGGTTGTCCGACCAGTTGCCTCCGTGGTGGCGGTGGGCGTGGGGAGGCTGGTGGGCGTGCAGCGAGTAGCTGTCGTCGTGGTAAGCGTTGGGAGGGTGGTAGTTGTAGTACATGGCGTTGTAGGGGTAGTAGAAGCCGCTGTAGGGCTGGCCGGCCTGCGGGGGAGGCGCGTGTCTCGGGTAGGGCTGCGGCTGGTAGTGCTGGTAGGCGTACTCCTCCGGACCGTCGATGAAGGCAGGGTCTCCTTTGAACTTGTTCGAGATCGGAGTGTGATGCTTTGACTTTTTAGCATCGGGCCTGCCAGGCACTCCCAGCTCTTCGCGGAGCTCGCTGATGACTCCTCCGAGGATGTTGGGGTCTTCGGAGAACCACTTCTGCTGGCTGCGCTTCGCGGGCTGGAGGTAGCCGATGTTGAGGTCATCGGTGACTGCGTGAGGAGAGACTACGCGCGTTGATCTGACGGTAGTCTTCGTCTTCGCGCAGGAACTCTTCTCGCTCTTCCAACGACCCGGAGTGCGAGAAGATGGCTCGGATGCTGATGCGTGTGTTGCCCAGATTCGACTTGTCCAGATTCTGCAGCACGTACTTCGTCGTGAAGTGGTTCGAGAACCCGAGATGTACTTTGATCGGCTCGCCTTCCTTCGCATCGTAGATTTTGATCTGAGTGACTCGACGGTACGCTCTTGGGCTCGGCGTACTTCCTGACTTCTTCGGAGATGAGGTCCGAAGTGATCTGCGTTTGTTCGCCCTTCTCCGGAGAGAGGTAGAGCTCGAGACCGCAGTAGTCTTCCTTCAGGTCTGCCGCATCTCTGTAGATGGTCGGATTCCTCTCCATTAATTTATTAGATAATAAAGTTCGCCAAATCACAAATTTCCGCAAGTGGTCACAAACAACAAATCCCACTGCGGGCCTTGGACTCGCTTCGAGGTAAGGAGTTTCGAGTCTGTCAGCTGATTGAGTAGGAGTTGGTTAGCCGTTCTAATTTCCGCGAGACGAGCTTCGATTAAGCCACAGCAGCCACAACTGCTGCTTCTGCTGGAGACTCTCGAAAGCCTGTTTAGCTCAGTCGGTAGAGCGCACGGCTCTTAACCGTGTGGTCGCGGGTTCGAGCCCCGCAGTAGGCTCTTTTTTCTCTGCTTTTTATAATCCTCCAATTTCTCCTGCTGACCCGGGGAGCCTGCGGCAGTCTCCAGCAGCTGTGAAGCGATGAGCAGTCTGGTGTCTGACGCCTGAACGGCCTGCGAGCAGCTCGGAGCCGCAGGTCTCGCAGCAGTGAGAGACGGGTTCGGGTTCGAGAAGCGGCGACTTGCGCTGGTGGATTAATTACTATTCAAATCAAAATGGAGAACAGAGGCTTCCGAGAGGCTGCAATCCCTCTGGTCACTGTGGACCCCGAGTCGAAGAGTAGGCCTCTCCTCACCAGAGCTGACCCTCAACGTCGAGGCTCTCAAGATGATCGAAGCGATCAACGCGCCGCTGTCGGTAGTCGGCGTCGCGGGCATGTACCGCACGGGCAAGTCGTACCTGATGAACCGCGTGATCCTCAACCGCAGCTCGGGCTTCGGAGTGGCCCCGACGATCAACGCCTGCACGAAAGGCATCTGGATCTGGGCCAAGCCGCTCAAAGGCGAATCTGAAGACGGCAAAATCACGAACGTGCTGGTCGTCGACTCCGAAGGTCTGGGCGCGGTCGACCAGGACTCCACACACGACTGCCGCATCTTCGCGATCGTCTTGCTCATCTCCAGTCTGTTCATCTACAACTCGGTAGGCACCATCGACGAGAACGCCATCAACAGCCTCTCGCTCGTCATCAACCTCACCAAACACATCCACCTCAAGAGCCAAAGCGCAGAAGAACTCGACTCCGAAGACTACGCCCAGTACTTCCCCTCCTTCCTCTGGGTCCTCCGAGACTTCACCCTCCAGCTCGTCGACGACGAAGGCGACTCCATCACGCCTCGTGGGTACCTCGAAGGCGCGCTCACCCAGCAGAAAGGATTCACCGATGAAGTCGAACAGAAAAACAGAATCAGACGACTAATCCAAACCTTCTTCAAAGACAGAGACTGCTTCACCATGGTCAGACCCCTCACCGACGAAGAGCAGCTGCAGAACCTCGACCGCAAGGAACTCCGTGAACTCCGCTCCGAGTTCATCGAGCAGGTGACCGACCTGAGGAAGAGGATCTTCAAGCAGTCCAAGATCAAGTACATGAACGGCAAAGCGGTCACCGGAGAGATGCTATCTGGACTGCTCAAGAACTACGTCTCCGCCATCAACGACGGAGCTGTCCCCAACATCGAGAACGCCTGGAGCTACATCTGCAAGAGCCAGTGTCAGAAACTCTTCGACAGCTGCTTCCGACTCTACGACGAACGCGTCTCCGAAAAACTCAACCCCATCTTCCCGACCAGCGCAGAGAACGTGGAAGCCATCCACGCGGCCTCGAAGCAAGAAGCCCTCGAGAAGTTCAAGAAGGAGGCCATGGGCGACCAGGTGGACGTCTACATCCAAGACCTCAAGAACAAGATCAAAGACCGCTTCATCACCATCATGAGCGAGAACAAGTCCGAATTCGAGAAGCTCCTCTCCGACTCGCTGCGACAGTACTACGCGAAGATCGACGCTCGCGTGAAGAACGGAGACTACAGGAACTACTACGAATACGAGCGAGAACTGCAAGCCATGCGCACCTACTTCATGGACCTCGAACCCCAAGGACCCAACAAGCTGGGCATCATCAACGAGTTCCTCTTCTCCAAGTGCAACGACGTCGCCCACTACCTCATCAAAAACTCACAAAACGAACTCGAGAACGAACTCTCCATCCTGCGGTACCTTCTTCTCATCCAGCGAAGCCAAAGACAAACTCGAGAACGACTACTACGGCGTGCAGGAATCCATGAACAAAGAAAAGAATGCGCTCTCGCTCAAGGTCTTCGAACTCGAGACCAAACAGTCCGACCTCGAAACCAGGAACAAGATGCTGCTCCAAAAGATCGATTCGATGAAGGGAGAGAAGAACAACATCGAAGATGAGCTGGGCAAAAAACTGGACAACGAAAAGAAAAGATTCAGAGAAGAAATCCATCAGCTGAAACAAAAGCTGCAAGCAGAAGAAGACTTGAGGAGAGAGAACGAAAAGAAACTCATCCTCGCTCGCAGCGAGCACGAGAAAGAATCTGCCCTGCTCAGGCAAGGCATCGAGTTCCACGAGAAGTCTGGAGAGCAGTGGAGCAAGAAAGAGACCAACTACAAAGAAGAGGTCAAAGAACTCAAAGACAAACTCACTCTCGACTCCAAGGACCTCAAGAAGAAGTACGAAGACCAGATCTCGAAGCTGCAAGCAGAGCTCTTCACTGCGAGAGACACGCTCGCCGAGTACCAATCTGAGATCGACAAGAAGGCAGAGCTCCACGTATCGACCTGCAGAGACTTCGAAGACAAGAACAAAACCTTCCAGTCTGCTCTCGAAGAAAAAGAGGCTGCCATCAGAGAGTTCGAGCTCAAGATCGCGAACTACATCACTGGCCCCAGAGACGCGGAAGACACCATCAGCGAGCTGCGAGAGAAGTACGAAGAAGCAGCCAAAAAGCTCGAGGATGCTCTGGCCAAGATAAAAGAAAAAGACGAGAAGATCAAGACCATGACTGGCCAGCACAAGAAAGAAAAAGCGCTGCTCGAACAGAACCTGAACTTCCACGAGATACAAGTCAGCGACTTGAAGCGACAGCTCGAAGAAAACAAGAGACTCAACGAGAACGCCTTGAGCGCACTCGAAGGCAGAGGCGAGAAGCGCACCGGAATGAGCAAAGACATGGAAGAACTCAAGACAGCCTTCGAAGCCAAGATCGAACAGATGGTTCAGGACCACGAAAAGAGCAGACAGTTCCTCAACCAGAAGATCGAGCAGCTCTCCGAATCCAACGAAGACCTCGTCAAGGAGAAGTCCAAGGTCATAGAAAAGTACGAGCGAGCGCTGAAAGAGCTGCAGCTCAAGTGCGACACGCTGACTGACGACAACAGGAGAGTCAACGACGCGATGAAGAACCTCGAAACGATCAAAGCGAAAGAAATCGCAGACCTCAAGGAGATGTACAAGTCCAAGATCGAAGGCCTCGAGACCGAGATCGACAACCTCAAGTACAAAAACAACACCGAAATAAACATCTTCCAAACCAAATCCGAAGACAACATGCGACAGCTCAGACACTTCTTCGAGAGCGAGAAGGCACGCCTCGAAAAGCGACTCAACGAAGATCGGGACAAGTACGACAAGACTTTCCAGAACATGAAGGAGGAGTACGAAAACCGCATCAAACACATGAACGAAGTCTTCGAAGAACAAACAGAAAACATGCAGCAAGAGATCAAAGAACTCGAGATTCAAAACATCGCCAACAGTCAACGGTTCGACCAAGAAGTCACCTCCAAGAACCAAAGAATAGAGCTGATGGAGAAGAGTCTGCAGGAGACTAAAGAAAGCTTGGAAAAGATCCAGGAGTCCACTTCGGTCAACCTCAAGCAGGCACTCGGAAGCTTCGAAGAAGAGCGGAAAGCTCTGACCAAGAAGATCGAGGCTCAAGCTCAGGAGATGAACATGAGAGACCTGCAGCTCTTCCAGCTCAAGCAAGAACTCGAGCAGGCTTCATCGAACAAAGACAAGAAGATCTCCGAGCTCGAGGTGCTCACATCAGATAAAGAAAAAGACAACTCGAAGCTGAGAGAGTCGCTGGAGAGCCTGGCATCGAGACTGCAAGCGATGGCAGACGAGAACATGGACAAGGAGAACAAGATGGGCAAAGAGCTCGCACTGAGCAACCAGAAGGTACCGCTGGATGACCGCAGAACGAGTTCTACATGAAGCGCATCAACGAGCTGAACAACCAGCTCGAAGCGCAGTCCAAGAACATCGAAGAGCGACTCGCCAACCAGCGAGAAGAAATCGCTCAGGAGATGAAGGAGAGTCTCACCAGAGTCAAGGGCGAGCGAGACCTCATGGAGCAGCGATACGAAGCCAAGAAGCGACAGATCAAAGAACTCGAAAGCGAATACACCAACAGAATCTCCGACCAGGAAAAGACCATCGCGGTGCTGCAGGAGAAACTCAACAACGTCGAGAACAAACGCTTCGAACTCGAAAAGCGGATCTCGACCGAAGCCAACAACGTGCAGGAACAGCTCAGAAAACAAAAAGAAAACTTCGCCCTCGAGAAGAAAGCGCTGCAGTCCGAACTCGAAGCTCTCCGCGTGAAGGTCTACGAGATGGAGCTCGAGCTCGTCGAGGTGCAGGCCAACTACGACAAAGACCTGGCCCTCTGGCAAGGCAAGAACCAGTTCGTCGAGAGCCAGCGCGACCAGTACAAGCTCGAGCTGAACGAGCTGCAGAAGAACTTCGAGATCCTCGTCCAGCGCTTCAACCAGTCGAGGATCTCCGAAAAGGAAGAAGCGGAAAACTCGCAGTCTGCGCTGCTGACCAAGATCGAGCAGAGGTACCAGCTGCAACTGCAAGAGCTGAAAGATCAGCTCAAGATGAGCATGTCTGAGGCCGAGGACAAGATCAAGAAGCTCGAGCGAGAGAACAAGAAGCTCGCCATCCAGCTCAGCGACGCGGAGAAGGTGCAGGACGACCAGCTCGAGCGGAGACTCCGCGAGTCCATGAACAACGAGAGGAAGATCACCGAAGAGCTGCTCACCGCGAGGAAGGAGCACGAGAACAAGATCGCAGACATCCAGAAGCGACTCGAAGAAGAGAAGGAGAAGTCGAAGAACAAGATCCAGAAGCTCGAGCAGATGTACAAGGAGTCCGAGAACAAGCGCAACATGATGATCTTCGAACACGAGAAAGAAAAGGCCAAGTGGAACGTGGAGAACGGCCAGCTCATGTCCCAGCAGCACGACTACCTCGAGCAGATCGACAGCCTCGCCCAGAAGAAAGATGCGATGGTCCGCGAGAACGAGCGACTGACCGTCGAGCTCAAGCAGCTGAAGCGCACGGCAGCGACTGGCGTCTCGAGCAGCATCCACGGCTTCGTGTCGAGCGGCTTCGCGGCCAAGAGGAACGACATGGTCTACAGCGGCATCGATCGCAGCTACTCCAAGAACGACGAAGGCAAGAAGTCCAGCGGCCTCACCGACATGAAGTACAGCGACACGAACTTCCTCGACCGATAAATGCGGCAACTCGTTACTTCCTAAGCTTGTAATCGTTAGACCTCCAATCACCTCGGTGAATAAATTAGTTGAAGCTCACTGCAGACCAATCCGATGCAGGGGTT
>JFJP01039719.1_pt1 | contig 12820 bp, 15 predicted proteins | sample 431651 | NCBI WGS metagenome assembly JFJP01 (sample SAMN02602958, study PRJNA72255) | Microbial mat metagenome, whole genome shotgun sequencing project. | biome: fresh water; feature: sink hole; material: water; isolation source: purple microbial (photo- and chemosynthetic) mats found in... | reverse complement strand
AGGATCCCTATATAGCCCGGTGCCCGTATTCAGTGAGGAAGATACAGTTACGCTACCCCCTAAGTCTGATATCTGCACCCCGTGCGAAGTCGCCGTAACAACTCTCGGGGGGGCTACGGGGGAGGTCCCCATCAACGCCTGAACTAGCAGGCGGGCCTTGCCCGAAAATAGTGATGGTATACACCCCAGTTGTTGCCCGATAGACGCGACCGCGTTTTCATTTATATATGGTATTGCCCGACGCGCGGCCGCGGCTTTGCTTTTTATAAAAGAATTGGTTTCTAACTCGGCGACCTTAGTCGGGGCAGTACCCGCGGTAGCCCACGACATAAACGCCCCGCAAGTATCCCCACTAGTTACTACATCAGGCGCAGGGGGCGCAGGCGCAGGCTTTAGCGTCGACGGGATTCTCCCTGTAAAACTGGCGGTTAAAGCCCCCCATATTTTGTTTGTGCTAAGCCAAGTACCGACAGATACCGTTCCGGGTGCGTAGGCAGTTATATTAACCACATCAACAAGCCCTGAATCCATATAGGCCCCGCCGCTTGATGTGAGCCATATACGTGCAACAGGCGTGCCCCCTAGGTCAGTAAGACGCACCCGAACTTTATCTGCCTCGCCGGAAAAAAAGGATGCGGTTGCGGACGGTCCGACATACTCCAAGAGCCTAGCCGCGGCTTTTTTGGCCGTAGGTAGAAGGTACTCAGTTCCTGGGTCAATCTGCAATATCTTGAACTGAAGGTCCATTACGCCGCCCCGGCTAATCTGCGGATCTCCCCTTCGGCATAGTCAGGGTGCTCAAGGGTGGATGGGGTGCCGTACCCAAATACACCTAAGACTTTTTTGTGCCCTGCCGCGTGTGCGTACGTTGCACTGCCGCGGGTATAGTTGGGTACAGTGAAATTGCCGGGTGTAAGTGATTTAACAAGCCCCCCCTGGGACCCCTGCATTACCCCGCCGTTACCTAGGGTAAACCAGATGACGTCGGTAGAGTCTGGTACGTTGCACGCCGCACCTTCAACTGCGGGGTAGTTGCCTACCGGCACCTGTACGACCTCTGCTGTACCCATACCGCGCAAGAAGTACGTCTTGTCTGCAGTCAAGGATATAAACATCCCGTCAGGAACGGCTTTCAATAAAACAACGCGTGAAGGGTACATAGTGAACCCGCTGACGTTGTCTACGATGCCGTAATTAAGTGCCTCTGTCTCCCACACCGTATTGCCTGAGGCTATATAAATCTTACCATTATGGTATTCGATCAACTGCCCGGTAGGGGGCGGACCGTTAAATTGGGTGGTAAGTAGCTTACCTCCCGATGGAAAAACATTGATAGTGTATGTAGTCTGCGCAGCGGGCAGGTCAACAACCTTGTGGAATTGCTGCCCATCCACATCGGTGGCATATAACCTAGTATGGGTCACGCGCGGGTCAGTTGATTGGGGTACGCTCGACACCGATATAGATAGGGAGTCAGTGCAGTACGCTTCGCTAGCTAAAGGGGCGCCGGATTCTTCGCCCGTCGCAGTTACAAATGTGCATGTAACCTGATACCGACGCGCGCCGATAGTGCCTGCAGTAGCTGTACCTGATACCAATGGGGCGTTCAAAGGTGGGGTGATACCCCAAGGCACTAAGACATTAGTTGCGGTTATCTTCCCGTTAATCTGCTCATTAGAAAAATATACCTCGCCGTTTAACTCAACCCAAGATATAGGGGAAGCGTACAAAGCGGAAGTGCCAAGTAGCGTAGCCGCGCCGCCCGCGGTGAAGTAAATAGAATCCGCCGTGGCCCAGAACATTCTGGAGGGTGTAGAGAATACGCTGTGCGCCCCGGGGGACGATATAAATGGAGTGATGCCGTCACGGGTGACAATATCCCCCGAATCTAAGACATCTACGTTAACCGCATCACGCACATACCCGTCAGGTATGGCGAAATCGGAGGCCGTATTGGTTAGGCCCTTAGACCACCCCGACAGGGTTATTAGGCCTTCATCGGGCATAAGTCACCCCAGGGAATGATTTAAAATCCCAGTAAGTCGGCGCGAACATAGTGCGCTTAACCTCAGTGATAGCCTCATCAACGGCCTTCTCAAAGTTGGCTTTATGTCGGTCAGCTGGAGTCAAGCGTGGGTCATCTGTATTGTTGCCACTGTCGATCTCATGGTTCGACAACGCTTTATACGCCGCCCACTCCAACATATCCAAATGGTACTCTTCTGGGATCTCAGGTGCGGCATACATATCTAGAGTATCTAGAGTAATGATCGGCAGACGTGCAACGCGCATCTGCAAAATCTTACCTGCCTCATCAACTGTCGGTACAGGGTAAACCCTAAGCGTGCGAAGTGATTGGTCTGAAGTCCACGCGCGAGGGCGACCTGGGGGTAGTACCTGATTCTGGTTTACATCAAACCACGGGAAATCGGCCGGCATACGGGTATCCAACAAATCCACACTAGCTCGAGGCAAGTTAAACGTGTCGGTGTCATACTTCATACTCAAAACCGCTGTAACCGCTTTATGCAGGGGGTACTCTGATTGGCCCGCGACTAGTACTATCTGGGTTACTGCTGGGGTGGTGTTGTCGCGCAAGACCTGTGTCAAACGCGCAAACCGAATGTGCGCCTGGTCGATATATGACATCAAACGCGCATCGGTCCACAACTGATCGGACGGGCCGGCGATCAACGCAGATGTATCTCTAAGAATCCCATTGCGAAGCTCGTCCAGCAAGTCCAATGCAATCATGGTCTACTCCATTATTTTACAATTCGATACGGAAAACGTGAGCGGTCCTTGTATCCTACGATACGCTCAGCGTTCGTGCGCGGGGTGGATGTTACCGCATTATCCAATACCTCGAGCAAGAAATCCGGTACGTCTGATTCTTCGCCTGGGCGAAGTACGTATCCTACGCCGTTAACGCTCAAAAACAAACCTGTAGGGGGTACTTCATCGTTCTCTTCGAGGATAATGCGCGTACGCTTTACTTCAGGTGCGGCGGCTTTAGCCGCTTTCTTTGATACAGTCGGGGCCGTAGCCTCATCTTTAAATGCGGGAATAGCTGGGGGGGTAGTCATGTTTTAATCCTCTTTAGATACTGCGGTGGAAAACGCCTTACTAAACTCAGTGGCGTCATCATCACTAGGCTCTAGTTTCGGCAGGAGTTTACCGAGGAAAGTGGCTACTTCCTCAGCGGTTTTGAATACGTAACCCTTGCGTGGGTCTTTCCACGGGGTCGTGTTGTTGCCCTTAGAAGGGGCATTGTTGGCAGCACGGATCTCTGGGTCGTCATACGAAACCTCAAATCCATTCTCAAGAATTTCAATATTGACATCGCTCATACCGGCTCCTATGGGGTTTGGGATACATTCGTTCAGGGTGAAATGGGGTCCCTATCTCTAGAGGCCCCATTCTACACTACTTCAGATTACGCTGTTGCAGCAACTTCCAAGCGAACCATCCATGCGTCGTTCAGGATGATAGCGCCCTGCATTGTCTTCCAGCCGATTGTACCCTTTTGGCCCAATGGGTCATTGATGCTTGGCTTAGGGTTAACAACCATCGGTGTCAACGAAGCAGCGCCCTTCAATGGAACGATACCGAAAGCATCGCGGGCCAAGAAGAGAACTGGGTAGATGTTGATTGTTGTGCCGTTGTCAGAACGCATTGTTGTAGCTGCTGCTACCAAGGCTGTCTGTGTCACACCTGTTGTTCCGTTGAACGGGGCAGCAACAGTTGTAGACAAGTAACGTACTTGCTCAACCCAACCGATTTCGTTCTCAAACGGAGTCATCGAACCGTAGCGCTCAACTGGTGTGAAGCCAGTCATGCCGCGGATGTCAGTCTCCATATCCGGGTGCACGATAGCGATGTAAGACGCACCGATTGGCTGAGTCTGGAAGTTAGGTGTTGACTTAACAACGCTAGTGATCTTCTTCGCGTTTTGGCGATTCAGAGCAGTAGTCACAGAACGCTGCAAACCTAAAGTGATTGGGCGCAATACTGTCAAACGAGTTGTTGCCAACACGCCAGCAGTTGCTTCGCCGTAGAACACGTTAGTGCCAGCCTTCAATACGTTGTAGCGCAATGTCTCAACTGTCAACGCAGCTTGCTCACCCAACACTTCTGTTGACTGTTGCAAGATCGCATCTTCGTGAGTGTCCATAACAACGTCGGAGATCGTGATGAAATCGCCGTACTGGTTCAACGAGATTGTGTAATCTTGGTTAGCCAATGTTGTTGTAGAGCTAGGTGCAACGCCTTCAGCCAAAGCTGTAGTCGCCAATGGGACGCCCCAAGGTGTAGCGTTAGTGCCTGCACCAGCCGCGCCGGTAGAGCCAGCGAGGAAGTAACGACGGAACTTAGCAACTTTAGTGCTGTTTGTTGGAAGTGTGTACGTCTGACCGAACTTTTCCAAAGTCAGGTAAGGCATGCCGCGCTTCAGCATTTCTTTCACCGCAAACGCGGCCGTACGTGGGGTAATATCGCCATAAACAGTCATGGTAAATCTCCTATCGAGTTAAAAAGTAAGTTTTCTCTCACTCTCGCGCAAATTCAGCAAAGGCACTATCAAAATCTTCGGCGCCCGCTGGAGCTTGTGCTTGAGTTCGTTGTGTACTCACCGGACTTAACCGCTGCGCCGCCGTTTGTTTGGCTGACTGCGTGATAGTTGGTTGAGTTACCACAGGTGGGGTTACAGTCGGTGGCGTAGTTTGCGCCTGCTTCGGCTGTATCCCTGTTGCCTGCTTGTACATCGACACTAAGCCGATAACATCTTTAGTATCCCCACTCTTAGCTACTTCTGTCAAGCTTTTTTTCAAAAACTCTGGTTGAGTATCAATCCACGCCTCGACACTATCGACAATATCGTCGTAATCTGGGTGCGCTTTTGTTAGTTGCGTGTAGTGCGTATCTGCTTGATACGTCTCAGTGGACTGGGCGATCGGGGCGATGCGCTGCTCCATTTGGGTGAACACGTAATCCAACAACTGCTTGTATTCCTGACGACGGGTAAGAGCCTCAGCCTTGGCGATGTCCGGCCAGTCTTGCTGATATGTATTAAGCACCTCTTGCTCCTCGGGGGAGTAGATCGGCGCGGGCGCAGCTGCAGGAGCCGGCGCTGGTTCAGGCTGTTTGTTCTGCTGGGCGGCTACTTGGGCCTCGAGCGCACGTGCGCGGGCTTCCCAGTCTATTGCTGCGGGGGCTGCGGGCGCTGCCGCTGGAGCAGGTTCTGCAGGCGGAGTTTCAGCAGCTGCAGGTTCTCCATTATCCCCTCCAGGAACCACGCTAGGACTAGTGGCAGGAACATCACTAGCAGGAGCAGTGTCATTGGTAGCAGGAGCAGGAGCTTCTGCAGCGGGTTCAGCCGGTGTCGTGTTTTCGTTAGATACTGCGGCGATGCCATCTTGTAAGCCCTCCTCAAAAGCTGCTGCGAAATCCAGGTTGTCCTGGGTAAGTTCTACGGTCATGTTTATCTCCTTAAGTTGTTCGGTCTACCATCGGTGCTTCAGTAAAATATCGCTTGTACTTGAGCAGGGCACGGATCGCACCCTGAGTACGGAATACATCCTCAAGCGTCGTGGCGGTCTGCAGTTGCCCCTGCATCGCCTCGATATCAGCGTCCAAAAGGGCGACGGCTGCCGCCCCCTCTATTGAATCACTGGCCCGGTGCAGCACTCGCCGGTTGGTTATTAGCTGCTCCTGCTTTAGGTCCATCACCATTGTTTAGCCCTTTTTCTAGTGCGTCCAGCATCGCCTGGACTCGCGTTACATCGGCGTTAGCCGTATTCTTGTCAGACTGGGTAAGAGCCTTAGCTGCATCAGCCAGGATCTTACGGATCTCAGCCTTCATCAGTTCTTGCTGCTGTTGTGCTGCTATTGACGCCGCTTCGCCGTTACGCTTAGTGATCACTTCAGCCTCTTCCTCAGTCACTAGGATGGCCGCTACGTTCACGTCACGAACAGCTAGACGTTCTTTCACGAACTCGTACGAGTTCAAATAGCTGCGTTCTTCTGGTGTCAGCACCTGCGCAATCGCGTCAAGAGCCATACCACGCATCTCTTTGGCCATCAACGAGGTAGCGCCGCGAGGGATTACCTGCGCGTCACCGATGATATCCGTACGGCCACTGAACTGCTTGTTAAATGCAATCAGGGAAGACAACATGGACTGGGTGAACAAGTCGAAGTTGCGCAACACATCCTTAAACGGTAACGCGGCGTCTCCGCGGAGCATTGACGCGCCGGCAGCTGTACGCATTGGCTCGCTAGGGGCCTTCTGCATGTCGCCGCCGGTAGCAGCACCGATAAATGTCTCGGTGTCCGCAAACTTACTAAACATCTCAACAACAGATGTCAACTCAGGAATATGTGCCCCCACCTCAATACTGCGCACTGCAGCATGCTGCGCATCAGCGCCGGTGCCTTCGCGATAGAACACTTTAAAGCCTGAGATACCTGTCAAATCTTGGTCTTGACGGACTAAGTCAGTGTTCATCTCCAACATCGGGCCGCAAGTAGCCGCCGCATTGTCGAATATCATTCGGGTGCCGATACACACGCCCATCTGGGAGTCGCGCATGATGTTTGGTAAGCCGTTGCCGAGCAGTGTGGTCTCATCTTCCTCGAACACGAACTGGTGGAACATCTCTACCTTCTCGTCAGGTGACAACTCAACCCAAGGGTTAATCTCTGCTCTGATCAGGACATTGCCGACCATCCACAACACGGCTTCAACGTCGTCAGCAAGATTCTCTTCCGGCACATCAACGCCGCATGCAACTAAGTCCTTAGCCGAAACGTAACCGTTCCACTCGAGAATCTCATACTTGCTGCTGGCCTGATCATTCACGTTAACGTGCACGCCCATCGACTTCAACTCGGTCTCGAACGTCTGGCGTACGTAGTTACCGGTCTGGTAGTCCTTCAGGTAGCCCTTAATCTGATCAGCCATGAACGACGGATCGTCCGCAAGCTTGCGCAGCTGGTGCCGGCTCATTACGTGGCGGATAAACTGGCCTTCCTGCTTCTCGAAACGCTTGGCCGTCATGTCTGGGTAATAGTCCCACAGCGCGATAAACTCATACTGTGGGCGACGAACGTCCACTGTCGTCAACATAAAAGCGCCGGAGTTCGGGTCCTGGGTCCAGCGGCTCTGCTTCTGCGAGCGAACAAACGGTCCCTTGGCGATACCGCACCCATACATAACTGCTGAGTAAATTACCTTACGGCAGAGCCCGATATAATCGGCAGACCTGCTTCCTCCAATTTCTGCGAGTTGGTCTTCAATTTCCTTTTCAAGGTTAGCAGCACGGTCGAGCGCCTCGCGCGCGACGAAGCCGTCGACAAGGTCCGTTGTGAGTGGGATACCTGTTTCTTGTGCATGTTGGAACGCCTCATTCAGCACCTGCTGCATGACGTCCGCTGGTAGATTAGGGACGGGACTTGGGCCCAGTGCCCAATTCTTTTCACTCGTAGGGAACAACAGGTTCATCAGGCGGGATACCATCGAGACGACCTTGACTCGAGTCAGCTTCGGGTATGCCTTCGAGCGATCCATAGGAATCTTCACATCAGGATCGTAAATGCCTAAAAACTGGCGCGCGTTCTGTGTCCACTTGAGCTCAGCAAGCCGGCGCGCGGTGACGTAGTCTTTGAACTTCGCTGACATACGCTGGCCCAGCGCCTGCATACTCGCTTGGTCGATCACAGGGGTCAGCTGCGCGAGGGGTTGTTGCGGCAGACCTGGTTCTGGTGGCAGGCCGCTGGGCATTGTCATGGCTTGAGATGGGTCCATCTGTGGCTGTTGGGGAAACATAGTTGCTCCTATCTTTGCAAGTAGATGTTCTGAAATCTTGGGGGCGTAAACGCACCGGCTGCTTTCATTCTACCTGCCTTCTCTGTATTTGTCCGTCGGTTCTTCGCAAGATACTGAAACGCATCAGCCACATGTGAGTGCTCGTTCTTATCGGGCACCTCACTAGTTTTGTCCCCCTTTTTACTAGTGAGGAATTTGTACCCGCCCTGCAGTGCCCTGATCAGTTTCTTACATGAAGCATCAATAAGAAGCGCCGGACCATTGTCCGTAAGTCGTGACATGTAGTGCTCGACCGCTTCGAGTCTTGGCGTGAGTGTGTTATTCGTCTCTGTCTTAACCTTGAACTTGTGCTTTTTGAGCACGTCCACGGACGTACGTTCGTCGCTCGAGCCTCTGTTGCTAGCCGCCGGGTCAGGAGCAAACTCAACCTCGAAGTCCTTATATTTTCTGGCAAGTAGGGGCTTGACGTAGTCGTTGAGAGCCCGCTCTGTTCCAACCCCGCTAAGGACCACCTCGTCATAAACCATGAGTCTTCCATGTAGATCCTCCTGTCCGATTATGAACGCACTACCGCTGATGCCGGGGTCAAATCCGATACATAGGGGTAAGTGTCTATTGGGTATAAGCGGCTTGGTACTGATGTGTAGGGCTGGATTGAACATAGGCCATACGGGTTTGCCGTCCAGGGAGTAACCCCATGTAACTTCAACGAACTGTTTGATCCATGCGTTTGATTTACCCTTGATGAGACTTGCGTAGTATGCGATCCCGCCCGGGAGGTTTTCCGTGTTCTCTGCTTCCGGCGAGAGTCCGCTCGGTTGCTCGAACAAGCGAATGTTGTCGTCCAGGGGTGTGTCCCCATAGAACCACTCGTACCACCAATCGGTCTCGTTACCTGGGTTGGAAGCCCCCCAGACGCCCCAATTTGTAGCGCCACCATCAGCTTTAGGCGGATATCGTCCCGCACGTGACGCAATAGCTTCGACAATCTCTTTTGGAATAAGGACAAACTCGTCAAGGATAACAAACGTCACCTCCATAGAAAGAACACGCGCCACGTCGTCTGGGGTATCCAGCGCGCGGAACAACACCTCACACTCGACATCCCCGAACTTCAACATGAACGTAGACGTCGTCGCTTTCCATACGCCGGCCTCCCCATCCTTGAACCAATAGTTCCATGACGGGATCGTAGTGTCGCGAAGTTGAGGGTAGGTATTACGGACGATCACGCACTTACTCCGGCGTATGCCGTCTCGTGGTGATGGCGCCTGCTTCCTGGCCATGTGCAATAGTTTAAAAAAGTTTCCGGTCGTTTTGCCTGAACCCACAGGGCCAATAATGAACGACATGAACGGAGCCCCATCCTCCAGATGAAGGATAAAGTCCCGGATGGTCTTGGGCGGTGAGTAGTCTATTACGTGAGCGGCCATTACTCGTCCTTATGGTCAGGCACAAGCCTAGGGACGGAAACTTCTGGCGCTGCAGCATCTGTCTCGAACAATATGCTGTTCGGAACCGTCACATCAAATGCGAATCTGCGGGTGCCTGGGGACTTAGCGCCTGGTTGGGTGGTGGCCGTTAACCCGTGCCGAGCCGGGTCTACACCTGGCCACAGGTCTACGTAAAACGTCATTTTTGCCATTACCGCCCCCTATCTAAATTGCGTTTTTCCAGCTCGTACCTAATGTCCACTAGGATACTCAGCGCGAAAGCCACTGCTACCCCAAGTACCCCATAGCGAATGCCAACTACGCCGCCAATGACTATCGAGGCGATAGAGCCTACTGTCCAACTTACCTTTAGTAACGTGAGCGGAGTGGTGGTCACGATTTATCACCAAGGTTAATATTGATCTGCAGGGCTGTACCGCCTGAGACCAGGTCTCCTCCGCCGGCTTTCGGCTCGTGCCCCGCCCAGCGCATGGTACTTTTGATCAGATCTGCCCGCACGTTATGTGGGGTAGTCACGTCGTGGATCATCGCCCAGGATTTCTTGAGGAGCTCCTCTGCCTGCAGCTTGGCTTTGATCTTGAATGACATCCCCTCTTCTTGCAGCTGCTCCTTGGCAGTCTTTACGGCCCGCAAGAAGATTGGGTCTTGTACTAGCGCCTCATAGTCCAGAATCGTAAGCCCGTAGGCCTGGAATATATCCTCGATCGGAGCGGTCTGCATGGCCACTTCAACAGCAAGCATCGGAGGGAATCCCAACGCTGCAGGGTCCACCGCGAGAGCACGAATAGAAGGGTGACGTGAACTTGTTGGGTTTGAAACAGGCGCCGGCGGTAGCGGGGGTAGTGCATCTAATAGGTCCTCGTCAGTTAAACGTAGGTCATTCATGTCTGAGCCTCAGCTTTTCGCTTCGCGGCCAGTATTGCCATCGCCTTGTCATACGCCGCAGCTTTAGCTATCAGGGTATGTCGGTGCTTGCGCTGGTATTCCAGGCAGCAGGTTTTACAAGTAGATGCCACACCGTCCTTCCTCGCCTTGTTCTTGGTGAACTCGGTGATTGGGTAGGTCTTGGTGCATCCTGGGCAGTATTTGGTTGCGTAGGTCATGCTTTAAATTCTAGGGCAAATTTTTAGGTAGGTCAAAGGTATTTGGGGCTTGCGTAGGTCATTTTGAAAATTTGGTAAAAAATCTACGAGCAACCATGAGCAAATTACAGTGGCGCGCGCCGCCCCCCTGCCCCCTCACGAGATAAAAGAATCCTTTTGAACATTCCGAGGCCTTGTCAGTTTGTTCATAACGGCTTGACATAACGGGCAGAATGGGGCATAATGCAATCTCACTGGGAACACTAACGCCTAACAGTGAAGGCAATACGAAAAGGAAACTATCATGGCTCGCACTAAAAAACAAAACAATGAAATCGCTGTTGCAATCGTTGAATGCGCATTGCCCGCGATTATCGAATCCGTTGTGGCATCTCAGCCCGCATGGGAAATTGCTTGTGAAAATGCGGTGTGCAATTTTACCGCGTCCGAAGATCTGACTGGAAGATATATGTTAGGCGCGCTCGAAGTCTTTGGCCGCGTTCCTGCGGATATGGATTTTATCGAGTTTGAGACAAAGCGAGTATTTTGGGGTAAGGTCTACCGTGAAAACAAGGAAGATGCGAAGAAAATATCTCAAGATGCAGTAGACGCGGCATTCAAGCGATTCATGCAAGCGGCCTACGCCCATCTCGACGGTGGATATAAAAAGCCAAAGGCCGCAACTAAAGACGCGGCACGCATGGCCGAAAAGCGCGCACCTGATCCTAAAATCGCAGAGCTAGCCAATTCTACGCCACTCGAAGAACTAGAGTCAAAGGCCGTAAATTTAGGCAAAATCGTAGCAATGGGCAAAGGTAAAGAGCAACAGGAGGCGCGCGCTGAGCGCACCAACGTCGAAAAGGCAATCGCGCTTATCAACAAAACGGAAACTGCAAGCAAAAAAGAGGCGCGCGCAACTAACAAAGCCGCGATTACAGAGTTCTTGAAAACTGCATCAGACGATGAACTCGAAGCGGTGGCATATTACATAAACGAGTTAGCATACGCGGCTGAACTGCACTAATCACACCACGCACCAATTAAGCCCGCCGAAAGGCGGGTTTTTTTTCGCCTATAGAAACCACACCCGAACATTCTGACAGCGTGTCGGTTTGTTCTTTCACGCTCCGCAGGAAAACGTCATAGTAGTAAATTGTGCGCGCGTGAACATTCTGACAGTGTGTCGGTTTGTTCGTTTTGGTCTGTCCGGTTTAACACTTATATCGGGCGTTCGGGTGTTTGTCTACGATGCTAGACAAATCATCCCTTATAGAATAAGGGCGTTGAGGAAATGTGACCTATTTTGTCTACGAGTTTGTCTACGACTTGACCGGTTATATCTTATTGGTTTTAAACGATATTTATTTTCGACTTTTGTCTACGACTTGACCGGATATATGTCCATGATTTCATTACCAATTCTCTCCAATAAAACTCTTTTTTTTATATATTATTATTTTTATATATATAATAGACAAAAGACAGAGGGGGTATGAGTCCAAAAGTTTTTTCGTTCGTAAAAAGAGGAATCTTTGGTGGAAACTGCCGCACCCCCATTTTTTCTTGTCTATTTGTCTATTTGCTCTGTATCCCATGCTGGACGTAGAATTTCGTAGACAAACTCGTAGACACGTAGACAAACTTTTTGTCTATTTGCCTCAGAAATCGCTGATATGGACCTACTTGTCCGTGAAACTTCATGCGCACTCAACACCAAAAACCCCTACTTTTCTTGTCTATTCGTGTCTACCCGACACCGATCACGTGGCCAAAATCCGAACACGGTATTGACATAACAGGCGGTTAGGCGTATAATGTGTTTAATGACTCGAGCAACTCTAGTCAGACTTTTTACCCCAACAACACAAACCAACCTGAACATTCCGACAGCGTGTCGGTTTGTTCCACGAAAAGGAGAACACCATGCTAGTTCATCTGGATTCAATCTGGTTCACACTTTTTACTTACCTGCCTAATTGGGTGGGACGCGTAGAGAATGTGCGGATCGGAGATAACTTTGATTACGTGCGTATCAACCCATTCTGTTTCAACTTCAACCCTAAATAATTGGAGGCATCATGGCACAAGGACAAACACATATCGACCTATCTGGGTGCAAGACAGCGAACCAACAGAATGCGGTTCGGGCATGGGTTAAACATTTCAGTATGTTCGATTCAGTCTGGTTCAATGGCGTGGGGGAATACCTGATCGCGTATGGCCAAGGTCAGCACCATGTATTGGAGAAGGACGCGCTCATGCAATTCGAACCGTTCCGTGAGCATTACCTTTACACACCTGATTATATTTAAGGAGAACAACATGCCGACTACTATGACCGCCACCACCGATCTGACGCCACCACCGCACCAAGTTCAACTGGACTGCGATGGCCACATGATGGTACTCAAGGCCACCCATGAGGGTGACTACATCAAAAAGACACCGACTGCCAAAAA